>Ga0209382_10007475_pt1 | contig 13900 bp, 1 predicted proteins | sample SoiMetdeltSBSDD5_FD_187599 | JGI IMG/M metagenome (GOLD analysis project Ga0209382, IMG submission 187599) | Bulk soil microbial communities from a Populus tree surrounding site in Tennessee, USA - Soil MetaG P. deltoides SBSDD5 (SPAdes) (version 2) | ecosystem: Environmental > Terrestrial >... | reverse complement strand
GCGGCGGCGAGGCCCATCCGCTCGAACGCATCTTCAGTCAACAGCTCCAGATCATGTCCCGGCTCTTGTCCGACCAGCTCGGCGCCCTGCGCGAAGTCACGGCCAGTGAAACCAATCTCACACCGGGCGTCTCGCGGGCGATCTTTGATCAGGCGGCGCCGGCGCCGCCATCCGCGCCCGCCACCGCGCTCGCCCCTCCCGCGGCGGCTTCGAGAGCAGGCGCCTCTCTGTCGAATGGGGCGGCGAAAGGTCAGCGAGCGGAGCCGTTCGTCCCCTACCGGCCTCTGGATGTGCATTCCAGGATGGAGTTGAATGCGCGGCAGCAACAATATCTCGATTCTTTCATCGAGCGATACACCCGCCACACCGCCAAATCGAAATCGTTGGCGGCGGCGGCCCGCCGGCGCCTGGCCGACCCCCGGCTTTCGAACGGCTTCCGATCGATCTTGAAAGAGCTCATCTATCCGCTCTATTCCGAGCGCGTGGCCGGTTCCAGAGTCTGGGATGTCGATGGAAATGAATATGTCGATATCGCGATGGGCTTCGGCGTGCATCTCTTCGGACATACCCCTCCCTTCGTCGCTGAAGCAGTGAAGGCGCAGCTCGACCAGGGGCTCGGCCTAACTCCGCAGTGCGAAATCACCACCCGGGCGGCCGAGTTGATCTGCGAGTTGACCGGCGCCGAGCGCGTGAACTTCTGCAATTCGGGGACGGAAGCGGTCGGGGGAGCGATTCGCCTCGCCCGCGCCGTGACCAGGCGGAAGAAGATCGCGATCTTCGCGGGCGCATTCCACGGCTGGAGCGATCCGACGCTGGCGCGCCAGTACGGATCGTCCCAGACCGTGCCGAGCGCTCCGGGCGTCCTGGCGGAGACCGTTAAAGAGACGCTGGTGCTAGATTATGGAAACCCGGAGTCCCTGGAAATCATCAGGAAACACGCGCACGAACTGGCCGCCGTGCTGGTTGAACCGGTCCAGAGCCGCAGGCCGGATATACAGCCCGGAGAGTTCCTGCGCGAACTCAGAAAGCTGACAGCCGATTCGGGAATCGCCCTGATCTTCGATGAGATGGTGACCGGTTTTCGCCTGCACCAAGGCGGAGCTCAAGCCTGGTTCGAGATCAAGGCCGACATCGTCACCTACGGCAAGATCGTCGGCGGAGGGCTGCCGATCGGCGTGATCGCGGGGAAAGCCGCTTTTCTCGACGCCTTTGACGGCGGGCGCTGGAATTACGGCGATTCATCCTACCCGCAGTCGGAACATACTTTCTTCGCGGGAACATTCTTCAAGCACCCGCTGTCGATGGCCGCCGCTTATGCGACGCTCAACCAACTGAAGCTGGAAGGGCCCGCTCTGCAGGAGCGATTGAACCGGCGGACCGCGCAGATGATCGAGCGCATCAGTACGCGCTTTGCGCAAAATGAAATTCCGATTCAGGCCGTCAACTGCGGCTCCCTCTTCCGTTTCTTCCCGTCGCGCGAGTTGACGCTGCCCGAACTCTTCTTCTGCCACATGACGATGAATGGCGCCTTCAATTGGGAAGGCGGCAATTTCTTCCTGTCCACCGCCCATACGGATGAGGACGTGGATCGCGCCGTCACGGCCATCTTCAAATCGGTGGACCAGCTCAAAGAAGGAGGCTTTCTGCCGGGCGGTCCCGGCGCCCCCGATGGATTCAAGGAGAGATTCGAAGAATCGATGCGGCCAGAAGCCGGACGCCGGTCGCAGCCTGTGGCCACATCAGAAAAAAACGTCTCGCCTCCGCTCAATGGGCATGGGCCTGGAGGAAAGAGCAACCTCACGATCCCGGTCACCGAGACGCAACGCCAAGTGTGGATCATGTCGCAGATGGGGGATGAAGCGTCGAAGGCGCTGCAAGTCTCCTTCACCATTCGTCTGCGGGGGCCATTAAACCTCGCGGCGATGCGCCGGGCGATCGCCAAACTCTTTAACCGGCACCAGGCGCTGCGGGTAACCGCCGCCGCCGATGGAGAATCTCAGGTCATTCATCAAACGGGCGCCGTCAAGACTCCGGTCATCGACTTCTCGTACCTCAGTGAGGAGGAGCGCCGGCGAGATGTCGATTCCTGGCTCCGGAAAGAGGTCCGGGAGCCGTTCAATCTCAATCACGGCCCGCTGGCGCGGTTCGCAATCGCCAGGTTGGAAGAAGAGTATCACCTGCTCGTTTTTACCGCCCATCATTTCATTGTGGATGGTCGTTCGAACGGCGTCGTCATCGAAGAGCTGGGCGCCCTCTATACGGCCGAATGCGCGGGCGCCGAGGCTACGCTCCCCGAGGCGGCGGCTTTCACCGATTATGTCCAGAAGGTCGTCGCCTCCCAGCAGGGAGCGCAGTCCGCGCGAGACGAAGAGTATTGGCGGCAGATCTTTTCGGAGGATCTACCGGCGCTGGAACTGCCGCTCGACCGCCCGCGTCCACAGGTCCCCACTCATCGCGGCGGACATTGTCAGGTGAGATTCGACCGCGCCCTGACGGCCGATCTCGAAAGGTTCTGCGCCAGGCAGAATTGCAGTCCGTTTATGGCGACGCTGGCGAGTTTCAAAGTCTTGCTCCATCAGTTGACCCGCCAGGATGAAATGGCCGTGGGAATCAACGTGGTGCAGCAGCGCCCGACAAATAATCGCCCTCTGATCGCCTTCGCCGTCAATCCGCTGGCCATTCGCAGCCGGCTCTCTCCGGAGATGTCCTTTTCGGAATACCTGGCCGTGGTCAAGGAGCAGGTCTTCGGCGCCTATGAACACCAGACTGTCACAGTCAACAGGCTGAACAAGAAAACCCGGACGCGGCGCGATCCGCAGCGGTGGAACGTCGTTCCGGTGGCGTTCAACTTCGACCGCAACGGACCCGCGCGGAGTTTCCCCGGCCTGCAAACCGACATCGAAATGAACTCGATCGATTCAAGCCGGCTCGATCTTTACCTGGATGTGACGGAGACGAACGGCGCCCTGGTTCTCGAAGCCGATTACGACGCGGATCTTTTCGAGGACGCGACGATCCGATCCTGGCTGGATCACTATCAGGTCTTACTGAAGGCAATCACCCTGGATCCGGAACAATCCATCGCGGGACTCCCGCCGTTTCAGAGGCCGACAGCCAGCCCCGGGGCCGCCGCCGAGACCTCTGAACTGGGCCTGACCAAATACCAACTCCTGATCTGGGCGGGCCAGGCGCTGCATCCCGAAGAACCGATCTACATCAATGCCGGATACGGGATCATTCCGGCGCCCATCGACAGGGAACATTACGCCAACGCCGTCCGGGCCTGCATACAACACTGCGACGCCCTGCGGATCGTCATCGCCGACGAAGACGGATCACCGAAACAGAGATTTCTTCCCCGCCTGCCGGATGAGATCGAATATCTGGATTTCTCTCAGGCGGCTGACCCTCACCGGCAGCTAGACGATTGGGCGAACCGGCGCTGCCGAACGCCGTTAAATATGCGCCGGCGGATGTTCGATGCGGCGTTGATCAAGCTCGCTGACGCCGAATACGCGATGTATCTCAATCTACACCATCTCATTACCGACGCGTGGTCGGCCACGTTGATCGCCTCCATGATCAGCGAATACTACCGGCTGTCGCTCGCCGGCCGGCTCGATCAAGCGGAGAGGCCGCCGCAGTACCGTGATTTCATCGCAGCGCAATTGGCGTCCGCCGACTCGCCGCGCACACGCCGGGCGCAAGAGTACTGGCAAGCGAAACTGTCCGAAGAGATCGAACCGGTTAAGTTTTACGGCCGGACCGCGGCGCGGCGGACGACTCGCGCGCACAGGGTCTCGTGTGAACTGGGCGCCGAGCGGACCGAAAAACTGAAGGCGCTGGCGCGCCGGGCCGAGGTCTTCATCATGTCGGACGACGTGTCGCTTCACCACGTCTTCGCGGCTGTCGTCGGCGCCTACCTCTATCAGATCAGCGGCAATCGCCGTATCTCCATGGGAGTCCCCTTTCATAATCGCAAGTCGCATCGGCAGACCATCGGGCTGCTGATGCAGATTCTCCCGCTCCGGGTTACTCTCGAAAAAGGCGACGATTTCATCTCGCTGATCGCCAAAATCGGCGGCGAATATTTGAACGTTCTGCGCCATCACGAATACCAGGTCGGCAACCCCTTGCAGCGGCAAACCTATGACGTCGAATTCAACTTCATCAACGCCAGAAGCTTCAGGGAATTCAACGGGGTCCCTGTCAGGTATAAATGGCTGCACCCCGGACACGCGACGGATAATCTGGCGATTCAAATATACGACCGGGCGCCCGACGGCCTGGTTTGCGAATTCGATTTCCATGACGACGTCTTTGAAGAAGACCTCCGCCCGCTCGCGATCGCACATTTCCTGCGAGTCGTCGATGCCCTGCTCGAAGACGCCCACAGCCCGCTCGACTCGATCAGCCTGATCTCCGAAGCCGAGCGCCGCCAGATCACTGAGGAATTCAATGGCGCCCGCGGAGCTTTCCCGCAGGACCGAACCTTCGCGCAGCTTTTTCAACAGCAGGCGCAGCGATCTCCCGACCGCCTGGCCGCCGGCGACGAACACCAGTCATTGACCTATGAGGCGCTTAATCGCAGCTCCAACCGTCTGGCCCATTATCTGATCGGCCTGGGAGTCGGCCCTGAAACGGTGGTCGCGCTGGCCGCCAGGCGCGATGTGGAGTTCCTGATCGCGATCCTCGCGATCGCCAAGGCGGGCGGCGTCTACCTGCCGTTGGATCCGGACTATCCGCCGGAGCGGATGGCGCGCGTCCTGGGGCGGAGCCAATGCCGGTTGATAATATCCGCCGAGGAGTTCCACTCGGATCTACTGCGCGTCCTTGAACAGGCGGCTATCGTCGATCCTCCGCCAGCGCTCCAGCTCAGCCGAATCATCGAACGGGATGGAGTGGAGGCGGATCCGGCGCCGCGTTCATCTCCGGCCAATCTCAGTTATGTCATCTATACCTCCGGTTCGACCGGGGAGCCGAAAGGGGCGATGGTCGAGCAAGCCGGCATGATCAATCACCTTTACCTGAAGATCAGCGATCTACCGCTTACCGATTCGGAGGTAGTGGCGCAATCGGCGGCCCAAAGTTCCGATGTTTCGATCTGGCAGTTCCTGTCGCCGTTGCTCGTCGGAGCCAAAGTCCAGATCGTCCCTGACCAGTTGACGAAAGATCCGCTGGCTTTGCTGGAGATGGCCGATCGCGAAGGGCTCACGATTTTGGAGATCGTGCCCTCGCAACTGCGAGCCATGATCGAAGGTCTGGCGCCGTCCGGCCAGATCCGTCCGCGGCTCTCTTCACTGAAATTGCTGATCGTCAACGGCGAGGCCCTGGGGCCGGATCTCTGCCGCCGATGGCATGAACTCTATCCCGGCGTGCCGCTGATGAACGCCTACGGACCGACCGAATGCTCGGATGACGTGACACATTACCGGATGTTCCAGCCGCCCGCGGCCGGCCGGTCATACGTGCCCATCGGGCGCCCGCTTGCGAATCTGCAATTGTACGTGCTCGATCCGCGATTATCGCTGGCGCCGATCGGCGTGGCGGGCGAGATCTATGTGGGCGGAGCCGGCGTCGGGCGGGGCTATTTGAATAACCCCGAACAGACTGCCCAGAGTTTTCTGCCCGCGCCGTTCGCCAGCCGGCCGGGACAGCGGATGTACAAGACCGGCGATCGCGGGCGGTATCTGCCGGACGGAAATCTGGATTTCATCGATCGGATCGACCAGCAGGTGAAAATCAGAGGATTCCGGGTCGAACTCGGTGAAGTCGAAAGCATGCTCTCACTCCATCCGGCCGTCGCGCAGGTCGTCGCAGCGATCAGGGAAGATGAGCCTGGCGATCGGCGGCTGATCGCCTACCTGCTGCCAGTCAATGGACAGAGACCGACGGTGACTGAGCTTCGCGGCTACCTCAGAGAGAGGCTGCCCGATTACATGATCCCCTCGACTTTCGTCCTGCTCGACGCCTTTCCGCTCTTACCGAATGGGAAGGTTAACCGGCGGGCTCTCCCGGCGCCCGATTCGTCACGGCCTGAACTCGAATGCGAATTTGTCGAGCCGCGAAATGAGACCGAGGCGACCCTGGCCAGAATCTGGGCGGAGGCGCTGGGACTGGAGCGGGTAGGAGCCCACGACAACTTCTTCGACCTTGGCGGCGATTCGATCATGATCATCCTGATCGCCGCGAAAGCCAATCAGGCTGGGCTGCGACTCACGCCGAATCAGATCTTCGAACATCAGACCGTGGCCGAACTGGCGGCCGTCGCCGGATCGGCGGCGGCCATCCAGGCCGAGCAGGGCGAGGTGATCGGCTCCGCGCCGCTGACCGCAGTCCAGCGCTGGTTTTTTGAACAGGAGACCGGGCGCCTTCACCATTACAATCAGTCCCTCATGCTCGAATTGCGGGAATCGATCGATTCGTCGCTGCTGGAGAAAGCGGTCGCGCGATTGATCTCCCATCATGACGCGTTACGGCTGCGGTTCAAGCGCGAGGGCGGCGAGTGGCGTCAGTTTCACGATCCAGACGCCGGGCGCGCGTCATACTCGGTGGTCGATCTCTCGGCGGTCCCACGCGCCGAGCAGAGCGCGGCGATCGAGGCGCGGGCGGCGGAATTACAGGCGAGCCTCGATCTGTCGGAGGGGCCGGTTTTCAAAGCCACGTTGTTCAACCTCGGAGGCGGACAGTCCAGCCGCCTCTTCCTGGTCGCCCATCATCTGGTGATCGACGGGGTTTCATGGCGTATTTTGCTGACCGATCTACAACTCGTCTATCAACAGCTCAAGCGAGGCGGGGACATCCAGCTTCCGCCCAAGACCACTTCATTCAAGCAATGGGGAGAACGGATCGCCGAGCACAGCCAGTCGGAAGCCTTGCGATCGATCGCCGACTACTGGCTGGGGCTGGCCTCGGAGCCTGTCGGACGGCTGCCTCTGGACTTCGACGGCGCCGAGAACACGCGGGAGTCGGTCGAGACCGTCACCGCGCTGCTCGATGAGGAGGAGACCGCCTCCCTGCTTCGGGACGTCGGCCCGACCTATCAGGCGCAAATCAACGATCTGCTGCTTTCAGCGCTCGCCCGCGTGCTTTCGGCGTGGACCGGCGCCCAATCGCATCTCATCAATCTGGAAGGGCACGGGCGGGATGCGCTCTTCGACGACCTGGACATTTCACGGACGATCGGCTGGTTCACAACCATGTTCCCGGTCCTCCTGACGGCCGACAACAACCAATCGCCGCTCGCCACGCTGAAATCCATCAAGGAAGACCTGCGGCAGATTCCCGACCACGGCCGCAGTTACGGCCTGCTGCGGTATCTGGCCTCCGACCGCCGGCTTCGTGAGCAGTTCGATGCGATGCCGCAGGGAGAGGTCGAATTCAATTACCTGGGCCAGGTCGATCAGATCCTCTCCGAGGCGTCGCTCTTCAAGCTGGCCCCGGAGTCGGGCGGGCCGTCGGCGGCGGCAGAAGGTCTGCGCGGCCCTCTTGTTGATATCGTGGCCATTGTCGTCAACCGGCAATTGCGGATCGACTGGCGATACAGCCGGAACCTGCATCGACGTTCGACCATTGAATGCGTGGCCGAATGCTACCTCGAGGAGTTGAAATCGCTCATCGCCCACAGCCGGTCGCTGCACGAGGGAGACGAATGGCTCGATTCCAACCAATTCGGATGGAGTCCGCAGGAATTGGATGAGATCGAATCAGCGCTCGATTAATGACCTGTTTCGACTTGCGCAGACAGTGAATTTCAAGCCACAACCTTCGCGCCTCCGGCGCCAGAGGCTCTGGCAGGCCATGATTATCTATCTTTTAGAGCGAGTTGCGATTGCGTGTATGGATTTATTCTTCGTCGCGGAGCGACGATTGAGATTAGGCCGGCGTTTTAACGCCAATGAGGTTAAGTTAGCGATTAGTGGCGTGGACTTTAGTCCACGCTGACGGCGGACGCGCGGACTAAAGTCCACGCCACTAATCGCGCCAAATGCCTAACTTAGAGAAATCTCCAGTCGCGGAGCGACGATTGAAGGAGGCGAAGGAAAGACGATTGAATCTAGAACTCACAATAATCTCAACCGTCGCTCCGCGACTGGATAATCATTCACCCTCCCGACCGGCGTTAAAACGCCGGCCTAAGTTCAACCGTCGCTCCGCGACGAAGAATAAATCCGTACACTGACCTGATAACCGCTCTAGGATCTTCATCCCGACTTCGTGTCCGAGGCCAATAACGCATGAACATCGTAAAACGAGTCGCCGATAAATTACGGCAAAAAGAGTTATATCCGCTTTCACCAACCCAGGAGGGAATGCTTTTTCATACGCTCTATGCCCCCGGGTCCGGAGTCTATGTGGAACAGGTCTGCTACGGGCTTCAAGGCAAGCTCAACGTCTCGGCGCTGGAAAAATCCTGGCAGGCCGTGACTGACCATCAGCCGGCGCTGCGGACCTGTTTCATCTGGGAAGACCTCAAAAATCCGGTTCAATGGGCGCGGGAACAGGCGCCCATATCTTTCGATCGGCACGATTGGCGCGGACTCTCCCAATCGGAGCGACAGGAGCGGCGCGCCGCTTTTTTGAAGGCTGACCGGGAGCGTGGATTCGACCTGGCGGAAGCGCCGCTCATGCGGTTTTCCCTGATCCGGCTGGAAGACGATCGATATGAATTCATCTGGACCTGGCACCACTTGTTGATGGACGGCTGGTCGTCATCGATCGTGACACAAGAAGTTTTCGCCTGCTATCAGGCTTACAGCCAGGGGCAGAAGCCGAAACTGCAACCGATCCGCCCATACCGCGATTATATCGCGTGGCTGCGCAAACAGGAGTTGGGCGAGGCGGAAAGTTACTGGCGTCAGCGATTGGCCGGATTCGAAGCCCCCACGCCGCTGATCGTGGACCGTTCGGCGTCAGGCGCTCGCGGATCCTACCACGAGCAGCATCTTGGCCTGTCGTCGGCGACGACCGAGTCGCTGCAGGCTTTTGCCCAGCGGCATCGCCTGACCCTCAACACGCTGGTCCAGGGAGCCTGGGCAGCGCTGCTGAGCCACTACAGCGGCCAGCAGGACGTGGTCTTCGGCTCGGTGGTCTCCGGCCGTCCCGTGGACCTGGCAGGCGTCGAGTCGATGGTCGGATTGTTTATCAATACTCTGCCGGTGCGGGTGAAGGTCGATCCGGAGTCGGGCATTTTACCCTGGCTGAAGATCCTCCAGGCTGAACAGGTGGCGGCGCGACGCTATGAGTACGCGCCGCTGGTCGAGGTCGAAGGCTGGTCCGCGGTCCCCCGGAACCTGCCCCTCTTCGAATCGCTGGTCGTCTTCGAGAATACTCGTTACGAGGCCGGTTTGACGGAGACAAAGGGCGGAGACCAGGAATTGAAGATCGAAAGGGCGTTCAACTACGAGCAGATCCATTATCCGCTGACGCTCATCGCGCTCCCCCCGCTCCCACCGTCGCCGATGTTTTTGCAGATCCTCTATGATTCGAGCCGGTGCAGCGCGGGCGCCGTCAAACGCATGCTCGGCCATCTGGAACGATTGCTCGAAACCCTGGCGGGTCCCGGCCAGGGCCGGCTCGCATCGCTCAACCCGCTGACTCGAGAAGAGCGTCTTCAGGCGACCGGAGAATGGAACGCCACTGCGCGCGCGTTCGATCAGACCCGCTGTTTACATGAGTTGATCGAAGCCCGGGCAGAAAGCTCTCCGTCGGCGGTGGCAGTGGTTTTCGAGGACAACCACCTAACCTATGCCGAACTCAATCGCCGCGCGGATCGGCTGGCGGCGGAGCTTCAAAGCATGGGAGTAGGCCCGGAAAAGCTGGTCGCCATCTGCCTGGAGAGGTCTGCGGATCTGGTCATCGCGCTGCTGGCCACCCTAAAGGCCGGCGGAGCATATCTCCCGCTGGATCCCGCAGCTCCGAGGCCGCGGCTCGAATACATTCTCAAGGAGACGAAGGCCACCGTGTTGCTCGCCGAGCGGGCCGTTCTCGGGATGCTGCCCGAATGCTCCGCTTCGGTCCTCTGCCTCGACGAGGAACAGAGCCGGATCGTCCAGCAGCGCGGCGAACCGCGGAGAGGCGGAGTCTCGCCGGAAAACCTGGCTTACGTCATCTACACCTCCGGCTCGACCGGCGCCCCGAAAGGGATTCAGATTTCGCACCGCGCGGTCGTCAATTTTCTCAATTCGATGCGCGAACAGCCCGGGCTGACCGGCTCGGACACGCTCCTGGCCGTGACGACGCTGTCATTTGACATCGCCGGCCTGGAACTCTTCCTGCCGCTCGTCGCGGGCGGGCGAGTGGTGGTGGCGAGCCGCGAAGCGGTCTCCGACGGCGCGCAGCTACTGGAATTGCTCGACGCGGAGCAGATCACCGTCATGCAGGCGACTCCGGCGACCTATCGTTCGATGATCGACGCCGGCTGGGCCGGAGACCGGGAGCTGAAACTGCTTTGCGGCGGCGAGGCCTTGCCGCGCGATCTGGCGGAACGGCTGGCGGAGATGAGCGGGGAGGTCTGGAATATGTATGGCCCAACCGAGACCACCATCTGGTCCGCCGTTCATCGTCTCGCGGCGGGCAGCGGTCCGCCGCCGATCGGCCTCCCGATCGCCAATACTCAGATCTACATCTGCGATTCGAATCTGCAACCGGTCCCCATCGGGGCGCCCGGTGAAGTCTACATCGGGGGCCATGGAGTGGCGCGAGGTTATCTCGATCGCGCCGATTTGACGGCCGGGCAATTCATCCCCGATCCGTTCGCGACCGAGGAGGGACAGCGGTTATACCGAACTGGAGACTCCGCCCGACGCCTGGAACACGGTCTGGTCGAATATATCGGTCGCCTCGACTTTCAACTCAAGGTGCGTGGATTCCGGATCGAGGCCGGAGAGATCGAGACCGCGCTCTCAGCCCATCCGGCGGTGAGCGAGAGCGTGGTGACCGTTCATGAGACCGCTCCCGGCGACAAGCGCCTCGTCGCCCATCTCGTCTGCAATCAAGACCGCCAGCCGGAACCAGGCGAACTGCGGGCTTTCCTGAAGGAGAGAGTGCCGGAATACATGATCCCTTCCCATTTCGTGATCATGGAGAGATTGCCACGCACGCCGAACGGCAAACTCGACCGGCGCGCGTTGCCGGCGCCGATCGGGCGCCAGGCGGAGAGCCAGTCGACGCGAGTAGCCCCCCGCACGTTGCTCGAACACCAGCTCGTCAAGATCTGGGAAACCGTCTTCAATCGGGGACAGATCGGGGTGACCGATCATTTCTTCGATCTGGGAGGTCATTCGTTGCTTGCCGTCAGAGTCGTCGCCCAGATTCACAAACAATTCGGACAGCGGCTGCCGCTCGCATCGCTCCTCGAAGTGGGAACCATCGAACAACTGGCGGCGATGCTCCATCAGCAGATCAACGATCCCGAATCGCCGCTGGTGGCGATTCAACCTGCCGGTACGAGACCGCCGCTGTTCTGCCCCCATCCCATCGGCGGACAGGTGATGATCTATCACCGGCTGTCGGTCGCCTTGGGAAAAGACCAGCCGCTTTATGGATTGCAGGCGCCTGAGTTCGTGCATACTGGTTCCGAGTATCTCTCTATCGAACAGATGGCTGCCCGTTATCTCGACGCCATTCGCCAGCATCAACCGCGCGGGCCGTACTATCTCTGCGGCTACTCGTTCGGAGGTTATCTTGCCTTTGAGATGGCGAGCCAGCTCTCCGCCCAGGGGGAACGGGTCGGGGCGCTGATCCTCATCGACACTCCATCACCGGCCTTCTACCAACGACTGCCCGAAGAGGACGACGCGTTCCTGCTGGCCCAACTGGCCCAGGTGCGCGCGCGGCAAGAAGAGAAAGAGCTGAGCCTCTCGGCTGATGACCTTCGAAATTTGAGTCATGACGATCAAATCCGCCTCGTCTTCAACGAGGTCAGAGACGCAGGGATCTTCCCCCCCGACATCAGCGATGAGATCGGGATCCCCTACGTAGAAAGCTACCTGACCGGATACAAGACCCGGCTTATGGCTGTTTTCGAGTATCGCCCGGCGATCTATCCGGGAAAGGTCACGCTCTTTAAGTGCGCCGAAGACGACCCGGACCTGATGGAGGTTCTCCGGAAAATCGGAGGCGAAAACAACGATCCGGCTTTCGGATGGAGCGGGCTCTCCGAGCAACCAATCGAGATTATCCCGGTTCCGGGCAATCACGAGCGAGCGCTGGAGAAACCGCACGTCAAAACGCTGGCCCAACAATTGCGGATCTGCCTCGATCAGGCGCTGCCGGAATCCACGCCATCAGGCGCCGGGCGAATCCGTTTCAGCCAACCTCAAATTGGAGAGGATACGACGTGCTCAGACTAATCACTTTCTTATCGCGTAGCTCGAAGTCGACCATGATTCTGGCCATCCTGGCCGGAATTATCTGCGGGATTAGCACCTCGGGGCTGATCGTGATCATCAATCTCAGGCTGGGAGCCGTCCAGGACACGCCCCAGACGCTGATCCTGGCTTTCGGAGCGCTCTGCCTGGTATTGCCGTTGAGCCGATTCATCGCGCAATTCACCCTGACCAAGATCGGGCAGCAAGCCGTCCGCAAGATCCGCCTCGACCTGGGCCGACAGATTCTGGCAGCACCGCTGCGTAAACTCGAAGAACTCGGTTCACACAGCTTGATGGCCATGCTCACCGACGACGTCATGGCGATCAGCCTCGGGCTGGTGGCGATTCCCATGATCTGCATTCAGGGGGCGGTCGTCGTCACCTCGCTCGGCTATCTGGGCTGGCTCTCCTGGAAACTCTTCCTCGTGACCCTGGCGTCAATGGCGCTGGGGACGATCACCGTCCAGGCCGGCATGCGGGCCGCCTCCACTTACCTCACGCGTGCGCGCCAGGAAGAGGACCGTTTATACAAACATCTACAGACCCTGTTCGACGGCGCGACAGAACTCAAGCTGCATCGCGCCCGCCGCATCGCTTTCCTGGGCGACACGCTCCAATCGAGCGCCGCCTCGTACCAGCAGCTCAACGTCAAGGGTCACCTGATCATGGTCGGAACAATCAGCTGGGCGCATGTCGTGTACTTCGGCATGGTGGGTCTGCTGCTCTTTTTCCTGCCCAGGTTCATCCCGGTCAATTTCGAGACGCTCAACGGCTATACGCTGACCCTGCTCAACCTGATCATCACGTTCGATATCATCGGCTCGATCCTGCCGAGCCTGGGCCGGGCGATTGTCGCGATCAATAAGGTCGATTCGCTCGGCATGTCCTTGAAAACGGGAGCGGAAAACGACCGGATGGAGCAATCGGAGCCCGCCCCGAAGCTCGGATCGATCGAGCTGTGTGGTATTACTCATACCTACTGCAGGGAGCAGGAGAACAGTGTCTTCATGCTCGGGCCGATCGATGCGCGATTGCAGGCCGGCGAACTGGTCTTCCTGGTCGGCGGCAATGGCAGCGGAAAAACGACTCTCGCCAAACTCATTGCCGGGCTCTATCGTCCCGAACAGGGAGAGATTCGGCTCAATGGAGAGGCGATCACCGATGAGAACCGCGAATTCTACCGGCAGCATTTCTCGGTGATCTTTTCAGCCTTCTACCTGTTCGATACTCTGTTGGGAATGAAGTCCGAGGACTTGCAGGCCAAGGCCAATCGTTACCTGATTCAGTTGCAATTGAACCATAAGGTCGAAATCAAGGACGGCGAGCTTTCGACAATCGATCTCTCTCAGGGACAGCGCAAGCGCCTGGCGCTGCTGACGGCCTATCTGGAGGATCGGCCCTGCTACATCTTCGATGAATGGGCCGCCGATCAAGATCCTGAATTCAAAACCATCTTCTATCATCACCTGCTGCCGGAATTGAAAGCCAGGGGCAAGATGGTCCTGGTCATCACTCACGACGACCGCTAT
>Ga0209382_10007474_pt1 | contig 13902 bp, 13 predicted proteins | sample SoiMetdeltSBSDD5_FD_187599 | JGI IMG/M metagenome (GOLD analysis project Ga0209382, IMG submission 187599) | Bulk soil microbial communities from a Populus tree surrounding site in Tennessee, USA - Soil MetaG P. deltoides SBSDD5 (SPAdes) (version 2) | ecosystem: Environmental > Terrestrial >... | reverse complement strand
GCCATGGAGCGGACATGCCCAAGATCCTCGTCGTCGACGACAACCCCATCGGCCGCATGCTCGTCGCCGGCGTGCTGCAGGGCACCCGGACGCCCGGCCTCGAGATCCTGGTGGCAAGCACGGCCGTCGAGGCCGCGGTCATGCTCGACCGCAACACGATTGACATGCTGTTCACCGACCTGCACATGAACGACGTGACCGGCCTGCAGCTCATCCAGAAGCTGCGCAAGAACGGCTTCACGCTGCCCATCGTGGTGGTCACGATGGAAGAGTCGCCCGAGATACTGAAGAAGGTGCTCGACGCCGGCGCGACGATGGTGCTCAGCAAGCGCGCGCCGCCGGCCGAGCTGAAGAAGGCCCTGGAGCTGATCGGGAAGAAGGGCTGACGCGGGCGGCGAGCGCCGCCTCGCGCTGAAGGCCGCACCGGATCCGCCCGCCCGCTCAGAGCGAGAGCAGGATCGACAGGCCGCGGCTCGCGAGGAAGCCGCCCTCCACGCCCGCGAACGGCTCGAAGACCTGCAGGCCCACGGGCGTCCCGTCCAGCAGCGGGTCGTCCGGCAGGTGCGCGGCCAGGAAGAGGTCGCCCGCCGGCAGCGAGAGCAGGAGCGGCCAGGTGGCCGCGACGGCCGCCCCGTTGGGCGGGCCCGAGTACACGCCGTCGAGGCCCAGGTTGACCAGGCACAGCGTCGGCGCGCCGGTCAGGTTGCCGATGTGCAGGCTGCCCGCGCTGCCGAGCAGCGGCACGCCCACCCAGTCCAGCGCCGGGGTGCCGTCCGGCCCCTTCCAGCCGGCGGCGAAGTTGCGCACCAGCGGGCCCAGCAGCCCCACGTCCTGCAGTTCCTGGCGCAGCTCCGCGACCTTGGCATCCATGCCGGGCGCGCCGTACAGGTTCTCGTACTCGTCCGGGTCCTGCGTGAGCTCGTAGAGCTCGTGCACCGGCGGGATGGTCGCATCGTTCTCCCAGTGCGCCAGCTTCCAGATCAGGCCCGTCGCCACGTCGCGCTTGACCACGTGGCGCACGAGGTTGAAGCCCGACTCCTCGTCGGTGGTGTAGAAGGCGGGCGGATGGAGCGCCCCGGGGTGCTCCAGCAGGGGCACGAGGCTCGCGCCATCCAGCGCGGCGGGCGACACCAGGCCCAGCAACTCCATGATCGTGGGATAGAGGTCGACCAGCGATACCGGCGTGTCCACGACATCCCCGTGCGTCGACGGGTTCGCGGGCGACACCACGATGAGCGGCGTCCGGATGTCCGCCTCGAAGCCCGTGGTCTTGCCCACGTGCCCGTGCTCGCTGAAGGAGAGGCCGTGGTCGCCGACGAGCACCACCACGGTGTCTCCCTCGAGCTCCAGCTCCTTGATCCGATCGATCACGCGGCCGACCTCCGAGTCGACGTAGGCGATGCAGCGGAAGTAGGCCTGGAGCGCCTCGATGCGAGCGGCCTCCTCGGTCGCGCCCCACACGGGGTTGTAGTAGAGCGGCGTGAACCAGGCCTGCCAGTTCACGGCGGTCTGCCACGGCAGCGTCGACTCGCCTGGGGGCAGCGGCGGCACGTCCTGCGGGCCGTACATCGAGAGGAACGACTCGGGGTAGATGAACAGGTTGTGCGTGGCGACCAGGCCGAGGAACACGGCGAAGGGCTGGCCGGTGGCATCGAAGTTCGCCTTGCCCTCGATGATCTTGTCGATGGCGGCCAAGGTGTTCTTGGTGTCGGCCATGTCCCCGAGCGAGCCGTCGATGCCGTTGAGGAACGGGCCGCCCCAGACCATGTCGGCATACTCGGGAGTCTTCGGCAGCGTGGGCTGGGAGATCCACTCGTCGTCCTTGTTCTCGACCCAGAAGTCCCAGCACTCGGGATGATCGTGGTGGAACACCTTGCCCGCGGCCGAGACGTGGTAGCCCGCATCGCGCAGCCGGCACGGCAGGTACGCCACGCCGTTGATGCCGTCGGGCGGCCCCGCGTAATCGTTCGACTCGGCCTCCGTGTGGTGCACGAGTTGGCCGGCCAGCATGGAGAGGCGCGAGGGCGTGCACAGCGGGTGGCTGGCGTAGGCGCGCTGGAAGCGCACGCCCCAGGCCGCCAGCTCGTCGATCCGGGGCGTCTGCACCGCGGGCAGGTCCACCGCGGTGCTCAGGTCATCGACGACGATGAACACGAGATTGCGCGGCGTCGCGGGCGGCGTGCCCAGCGAACCGAACAGGCACGCGCACAGGGCGATGAGCTCCATGACCGGTTCCCGAGCTGGACGCGGTCATCCTAGCGCCATCGGCGCGCACCAGGGGCGCCGGTCCGACGCGATCGCCTGGCGCGAAACGGACCTCCGCCCCGCCCGCATCCGATGCAAGGAACGGCCAGCGACGCGGCAACCGCCGGCCCGCGACATCGCCGATGGAGCGCGCAAAGAGCCGCAGCACCGCCGTGCCGCGCCGCCCTTTCAGCGCCTCCAGCCGTTCCGCCGTTCGCGCGAGCGCGTCGCGAGCAGCCGCCAGCTCCTCGCGCATCCACGTCCGCACGGCCGCCGTGGCCAGCAGCCCGTCCACCTTCCCGGTCTCCGCCGCGCCGGCGCGCTCGAGCACCTCGCGCGGCACGTTGACCAGGCCCCGCGCCAGATCCTCCTCCAGGTCCCGCACGGTCGAGCACCAGCCGAAGGCGTCGATCAGCTCGGGCACGTCCCGCGCACGGACCTCGGCGCCGTCCGCGAGGAGCATGAGGTCCACGGAGAGCCCGAACGTCCGGCGGTGGTGGGCGACGAGCGTCTCCCGCGGCCACGTGCTCCGCAAAAGCACGCGGCGCCGGTCCGCCTGCATCGTGCGGATGAGCGCGATGGCGTCGTCGATCGCCGCCTGGCCGCCGGCCTCGCGCAGGTCTGCCGCGAAGCGGCGCGCCAGCCGCGCGAGGGCCGAGCGGCCGCCCGCGCCGCCCTCGATCACGCGCACGACCTCGTCCGCGACCAGGAGCGGCTCGCGGTCCGACGGCCGGTCGCCATCGAGCAGGTCGTCCACCCATTGCAGGCAGCAGAAGCCTGTGCGCAGCAGGCGCCGGCGGTTCCAGTGCGGGACGCCGCGACGCAGCAGCGCGAGCGCGATGACGGCGTAGCGCGCGCGCCGCCGCGACAGCCGCGCGAGCTCGCGCAGGCACAGGAGGTCGGCGTCCAGGGCCTCCCGCCACCGGCGCGGGCTCGCCGGCGCGCCAAGCAGCCGCGCCCGCACGGCCGGCAGCTCCCCCGGCGCGCGCGGGCCGCGCCACATCGCCAGCCAGACGCGCCAGTAGGCGGGCCGCGGCGCCGCGCGATCCACGAGCCGGCCGAGCCCGGTCCACGGCTCGTCCGGGTGCAGGTGGTGCGCGTGATGGTGCTGGTAGTTGAGCAGGGCGAGGCCCCGCAGCGGGTCGACGCGCAGGTTCCAGGCGCCGTCGCGCGCGTCCAGCGGCGCGAAGGCGTGGTCGGCATACTGGAACGAGCTCCAGGCCAGCGCGAAGGCGGCGTAGCAGGCGAGCCAGCCGGTCCACGTGAGCCCGAGCGCCACGAACAGCGCCGCCTGCGCGGCCAGCGACAGCACGATCTCGGCGCGCGCGGCGAGCGGCGGAAGCGTGTCGAGCGCGGCGAGGTAGGCGCGCGAGCCCGTCTGCGCCGCGACCCGCGAGCCGCGGGCGCGCAGGACGCGCCAGCGCAGCGCGCGCGGCGCCGCCAGGTGGAGCAGGACGCCGAGCACCGCCACGCCCCAGTACAGCCCGGTCAGGATCGCGTACCACTGCGCGCGCTTCAGCCAGCGCGCGTCGCCGGGGTGGAGCACGTCGAACTGCTCGCCGGGCGAGCGGTTGTTGCGGTGGTGCACGAGATGGAACGCCCGCTGCACCAGCAGCCCGGTGGGAAAGAAGGCCGCGGCCAGCCGCCCGCCCCACTCGTTCAACGGCGCAGAGACATGCAGCAGCCCGTGCACGGCCTCATGGAGCAGCGAGAAGAGCGTGTTGGCCACAAGCGCGAAGCCGAGCGCGCAGGCGGCGAGCGCCGCCGGCGTCGCGGCCCGCGACGCGGCGGCGAGCAGCGTCGCGGCGGACGCCGCGGCGGCGAGCAGCAGCAGCAGGTTGAGCCGCCCGGGTACGGCCGTCCGGCCGTCAGCCATGGCCGACCTCCGGCAGCGAGGCGAGGTAGCGCGTGACCGCGGACACGCCGCGGTCGGTCACATGGGCCGTCGTGAGCCGCATGCCCTCGATGACCGCCAGGTCGCTCCCGAGGAACGAACTGAACAACCAGCGCGCCACGGCGTGTCGCAGGGGCAGCAGCGGCTCCCGGCGCGGCACGCCGAAGGCGGCGAAGGCCCGCACGCGGTCGCCCTCCGGGAGCAGGCCGAGCACGGCGGCGGTGCGCGTGCGCGCGAGGTCCGTCTCGACCACGATGGTCGGTCCGTGGCAGGTGAGCCGCACGCGGATGCGGTCGCGCGCGAGCCAGCGCATCGCGCGGTCCGACGGGCCGCGGCCGGTGACGCGCGACACGTACGAAAGCAAGAGGCCGCCCTCGGGCAGCCGCTCGAGCCGCGGCTCCTCCACGAAGTCGCGGCGGTGCACGGCGCGGAAGTGCATCAGGTCGAAGGAGTTCACGACCATCGCCCGCCAGTCGGCGGCCAGCAGCAGCGGCCGGCGCGCGCTCCACGCGTAGCCGTCGGCGACGGCGGGCGCGGGCACCGGCGGCGGCGCGCCCTCGCCGGCGTGCACGAGCAGCAGCCCATAGCGCTCCGCCACGGGCCAGGGCCGGGCGCGCAGGCCGGTGCACGCGGGCCCGGCGCCCTCGCCGCAGGCATCGAAGGCGCCGTGGTGCAGGGGACAGCGCAGGCGCTCGCCCACCACCGTGGCGTGGCGCAGGTGGGCGCCCATGTGCGGACAGTGCGCGTCGAGCGCCCCGAACGCGCCGCCCCGCGTGCGGAAGAGGACCAGCGCGCGGCCGCCGATGTCGCGCGTGACGACCGCGCCGCGCGCCATGTCCCGCGTGCGCGCGACGGCGTACCAGCCGGCCGGCCAGCCCGGCAGCGCGTCCGGTGCGGCGGGTGCCTGCTCCGGGCTCACGCCGCGGCCGGCTTCCGTCGGCGGCCCATGGTGTGCGCGACGAACGCGGCGACGAGGACGGCGGCCACGGCGATCTGGATCAGCAGGCGGCGCTGCGCGTCCAGGATCGGGTTCTCGAAGACGTTCGCGGAGTAGTGGAAGCTGGCGACGTCCCAGCGGCCGTCGCGCCGCACCATCGTCCCCGACCAACGCGCCCGCATGTCGAACGACGGTCCGTGCGCCAGGACGTAGTGGTCGTCGCTGGAGCCGAAGGCGACGGCCGTGTGGTCGTCGAGCAGCACCGAGAGGTCGTCGGGCTCGAAGTGCGTGGTCACCTCCTCGACCACGCGGTCGGGGCCCTCCATCATCCTGGTGAAGTACGCGCGCACGGCGTCGCGTCCCGTCACCACGTCGCCGTTCATCGTGGTGAAGACCACGTCGTCCGTGACGCGCGAGACGATCGTCCCGATGTCGCGCGTGTTGATCGCCTTCTCCATGGTGGCGGCCAGGGCGCGCAGCTCGTCGTGCAGCTGCGCGGGGGGCGTCTCCTGGCTGGCCGCCCCGGCGGCGAGCGCGACGAGGCACAGTCCGCGCCGGATCGTTCGGTTCATGGGTCCCTCCCTGCAAGGCCGCATCCGGCGCTGGCCGGAAGCGGCAGCCTGGCGATTTCGTGACCTTCGAGGATGGCGGTCCAGGCGTCCTCGTCCGCGAGCCGCGTGGGCTTCACGTCTCCGAGGCCGCGGCCCTGCGCGTGGCGGCGCGCGAGCCAGGCCGCGGACGAGCCGGACGGGCAGAGCACGATGCGCACGGGCCCGAGCTGCCCGAGGTCCTGGGCGTAGGCGAAGCCGGGGCTTTTCCGCAGCTCGGCGGCGAGGCGCGAGACGAGGGCCGGCGCGTCGCGCGGCGGGCGGTCGACGAAGAGCGCATAGCCGCCGCCCTCGGCGCCCAGCATCGCGAAGGGCGGCAGCGGCTCTCCGTCGTAGGCGCGCGCGATGGCCGCGCCGACGAAGACATCCGAGAGCTTCTCGCCCACGCGGTCCACCACGTGGTCCGTGCGCCCGACGAGCCGCAGCGACGGCGTCGCGCCGAGCATGCCGTCCACGCGCACGCGGTCGCCGATCCGGTAGCGGTACAGCCCGCCGCGCGTCGTGAGCACGAGGTCGTGGCACTCCCCCACGCGCACCTCGCCGGGGCCGCGCGCGCGGCCGTCCTCGCCGACCAGCTCCACGAAGGTGGAGTCGAGCGCGAGCGGATGGCGGTCCGCATACGGGATGGTCACGCAGGCCTCCGTGGCCAGCAGGCCCTTGGCTTCCGCGGCCACCGGCCGGCACAGCTCGCGCAGCGCGGCGAAGGGTTCGGCCGCCGCGGCGTCGCCCCAGGCGCTGACCACGCACAGCTCCGGCCACAGCTCCGCGACGGGCGCGTCCGCGCCCAGCCGGCGCAGCTCGTCGGCGCGCGCGACGTCCTTCCGGCAGCGCCGGCGCACGGCGTCGGCGACGTCCGCCGCCACCGGCTGCGGCGGGCTCAGCGTGCCTCGCCGCACGTCGTCCACCAGCCGGTCCCACCACGCGTCGCGCCGCGCCAGGACCAGCGCGAGGAACGAGGGGTGCCAGATCGAGAGCAGGCGCAGCGATCTCGCCGCGAGCAGCAGCCGCAGCGTCAGGTACTGGAACGACTCCAGCGGCCGCGCGTGCCGCAGCGCGTCCGGCGCGACGAGCGTGCACCCGACGAGCGGCGCGAGGACGCGGCCGAGGTAGCGGGTGTCGCTCTCGAAGCCGATCGGGACGGCCGTCGCGAGCGGCGGGCCATCCAGGGCGGGCGAGACCGACCAGTACGCGGGCCCGCGCGTCAGCGACGGGTGCCGCGCGGCCAGGTCCGCGACCCACGGCGCGACGGCGGCCGCGAAGGACGCGCCGAGCGAGCGCGTGAACGGCACCAGCTTGCAGGGCCCCGACGAGCCGCCGCTCGGGACGAGGCGCGTCACGGGCTCGCGAGTGAGCACGCCCTGCCGGCCGCGCCGCACCGCGTCGATCTCGGGCAGCAGCTCGTCCCAGCCGCGCACGGGCACCGCGCGGCGGTACTCCTCGAGCGTGCGGAGGCGCGCGAAGCCCGCGCGGCGGCCGAACTCCGTGTCGGCGTTGGCGCGCAGGATCCCGCGCAGCAGCCGCTCCTGCGCGCGGTCGGGCGCCGCCAGGGCGCGCTCGAAGCGCCGACGCGCCGGGCGCGTGGCCGCCAGCCACGCGGCATAGACCGCCCGCGTCCGGAGGCCGCCGGTCGTCATGCCGCGCTCCCGCCGGCCGGCAGCGCCCGCGACCGCTCGCCTGCGCGGACCATGCGTCGTCCGGCGGCCGTGAGGTTGGCATCGCCGAGGTCGCACAGGCACACCAGCTCGTCGCCGCGCGCGTGGCCGGGATTGCGCGCGGCGAACCAGGCGGCGTCCTCGCCACCGTCGCAGGCCTGCACGCCGGGCCGCACGGGCTGGGGGTGCGCGAGGCGCACGAGGCCCGCGCCGGCGTCGAACGCGGCGCCGTAGCGCTGCGCCGCCAGATCGCACAGCAGCTCGCGCTCCGGCTCGGGCGCCTCCGCGCCGGGCCGTGGGTGGAACTCGCGGAAGAACACCGGCAGGAAGCGCCACGTGCGGACGCTGGAGCAGATGAGCAGCCACATCACGCGCGAGCCTTCGCCCGGCGGGCACAGCACGCGCACGGCGTCGATCCAGGCGCTGGCCAGCGCCGGGCCGTTGCGCGCGCTCGTGTCCACGACCGTGTCGCCCGAGTACACCACGCGCAGGCTCTCGTCGCCGTGCCGCGCGCGCGCGACGGCCAGCGTGCTGAAGCCGCGCAGCCCGCCGGTCGCGTCGGTCAGCAGGACCGCGTGGTCCTTGCCCGACAGGTCGTCCTCGAAGATCGCGCGCGTCACGCCGAGGAAATGGCGGTCCATCAGGTCCAGCATCGCCGCGCGCGTCGACGCGCCGAGCGCCCGGCGCTCCACGAGCGTACCACGGACGGCCACCGCGCCTAGAGCCACGACGCGTCCAGCTCCGGCGCCGCCAGGTTGCGCAGGATCCCGCCCTCGCGCCACGCGACCGCGTGCAGCGTCGAGCGATAGCTGCGCGCCGCGAAGGCGCGGCGCAGCGGCGCGCGCAGCGGGCTGTCCCCGGCGAGGCTCGCTGCCAGGAGCCGCAGGCCGCGCTCGCGCGCCAGCCCGCGCAACCCGGCGAGCAGCGCGACGGCCCGTGGCGCGTCGCCGTCGCGCACGGCCAGCGCGGCGACGTGGCCGAGGGCGAGGGCCGCGCCGGGCGGCGGGAGCGCCGGCCGACCGAGGACGGCCTGCCCGATGTTCAGCGGGCGCCGCAGCAGCGCGAGCCACGGCGCGTAGCCGGCGACGACGACGCTCTCGTGCAGGCGCCGGTCGCGCAGGGCGCCGACGGCGACGATCGCCCCGCCCTCCTCGAGCAGCAGCGTGTCCTGAGGCGCCGGGCCGTCGCCGTCCGCGTGCAGGTCCGCGGCCTGCCACGCCGGCGCCAGCTTGCGGCCGCGCCATTCGTGGCGCAGGAAGTCGGCGATCGCCTCGCGGTCGCCGTCCGTCGCGAGACGTGGGCCGCCGTCCCGCGCCGGGCGCGAGCGCCCGGCGGCGAACACGAGCGTGTCCAGCGCGGCGACCGGCACGTAGCGCGGCAGGCCGAGCAGCCCGCGCTGCAGGAGCCGGCGCGCGGGCCCGTTGTCATCGACGATCGTGGTGAGGTCGAAGGCGGCCTCGTCCGGCCGCCGCGTCGCGTCGATGGCGGCGAAGCCGGCCTGCAGGCGCGCCAGCAGGCACGTGCCCGGCGCGAAGCGCAGTCGCGTGAGGAAGCCCACGCGCGCGCGCCGGCCGGCGAGCCACACGTCGCGCACGGTGCGCGTGCCGGTGCCGATCACGCGGCCGCCGTCGCGGACCACGAGTACGTGGCGCCGCTCGCCGCCGAGGTCCGCGTCCGGGCCCGGCACGAGGGCGAGCCGCACGGCGCCGCTCATCGGCCGCTCGCCGAGCAGGGCCCGCAGCGCGGGCAGGTCGTCGGGCCTGGCCGGCTGGACGGCCAGGCCGGAGACGACGCGCTGTTCTGCCAGCGTCGAGGTCACGCGGCCTCCAGCAGCGGGACCAGGTGCCCGGCGTCGCCCAGCGGCAGGCCGTGCCGGCCACCGATGTCGGTCTTGTGCAGCGCATTGATGAGCATGAAGTACAGCGCCATGAGCGGATCGCGGCGGTTCACGGCGTGCCGGAAGCGGCGCCCGATGCTCGGCCAGCTGTAGAAGCGCCGCCGCGCATCGAGGCACAACTCGGCCAGGCGCTCGGGCAAGAGGCGGCGCGGCGCGAACGGCACCATGCCGTAGCGGTACTCGTCGTGCAGCCACCACGGGTCCATGAGCAGCCGCGACTCGTCGCGCAGCCGCGCGTGAAGCGGCGTGCCGGGGAAGGGCGTGATGTGGTTGAAGGCCGCAATGAACAGGCCGTTCTCGTCCGCGAAGGCCAACGTGCGCGCGAAGGTCTCCTCGGTGTCGTGGTCGTAGCCGAAGACGAAGGTGCCGTAGGTGCGCAGGCCGTGCGCGCGGAGGCGGGCCAGCGCGGCCGGCGGCCCGCCGTGGTTGGTGTTGAAGCCCTTGCGCATCTGGTGCAGCGTCTGGCTGTCCAGGCTCTCGATGCCCACGAGCACGCCCTGGCAGCCGGAGCGGCGCATGAGGTCGAGCGCTTCGTCGTCGAAGGCGGCATCGAGGCTCGCCTGCCCCACCCAGCGCACGCGCAGCGGGATCAGCGCGCGCATGAGCTCCTTGGCGGCCGGGAGGTCCGATACGATGTTGTCGTCGATGAAGAAGACCAGCCGGCCGGGGCTGGCCACGCGGGCCACCTCCTCCAGCACGCCCTCGACGCCGCGGTGCGTCTGCGTGCCGCCGTGGAAGGCCGTCACCGCGCAGAACTCGCAGCGGAACCGGCAGCCACGCGCGAACTCGACGAGGCGTATCGGCAGGTAGCGCTTGCCCGCGAAGATCCGCCGGTCGGGCGCCGCGCGCGACGGATCGGGGCGCGACGTCGCGCGGTACAGCTTGCGCGGCGTGCCGTGGCGCCAGTCGTCGATCACCGCCGGGAAGGTGTCCTCGGCCTCGCCGATCACGACCGACTCCGCGTAGCGCGCGACTTCGTCCGGGCACAGCGTTGCGTGAAAGCCGCCCATGACCACGGGCACGCCCCGTCGCCGGTACTCGCTGGCGATCTGGTAGGCCCGACGCGCGGTGTAGGTCTCCACGCTGATCGCGACCAGGTCCGCCGGCCGCTCGTAGTCGATGGCCTCCAGCCGGTCGTCGAAGAAGGTGCGCTCCACGTCCGGAGGCGCGAGCGCCGACAGGAGGGCCGGCGGCAGCGGCTCCATCTTCCACGTGGCCATGTACTTGCGCGAGCCGGCGCGGCGCCCGACGCAGGGGTGCACCAGCACGAGCCGGAAGGGTCGCGCGTGCGCCGGCCGCGCGATCATCAGGCCGTCTCCAGGAGCTCGCGCGGACGCGGCGCCAGCGCCTCGAACGGGTCGAGCGCGAGGGTCCAGTCGCAGGTGTAGAAGCGCGCGAGGTTGCGGGCGTAGTGGCGGTAGCCGAGGTTGGCCGCCACCGCGACCGGAAGCGGCGCGGCGGTGTGGCGCAGCCGGCGCAGGATGCCCGGCCAGCTGTAGGCGTGGAGCCAGGCGGCCTCGGTGGCCTGCTCGAGCTCGCGCGGCGACATGTGCCGCGGCTGGAACACGGCGTGCTGGCCGTCGTAGCGCTCCCAGTCGCGCGTGAGCAGGCGGCCCTCGGCCAGGAGCCGCGCGTGGAAGGGCGTGCCGGGGAACGGCGTCGCGATCGCGAACCTCGGCAGGTCGATGCCGGCTTCCACCGCGAAGCGCGCCGTGCGCGCGCACGACGCGGCCGTGTCCTCGTCCAGCCCGAAGACGAAGCAGCCCTGCACCGAGATGCGCCGTGCGTGCAGGCGCTCGATAGCCTGCGCGTAGTCGTCGGGCCGGTTGAAGTCCTTGTGCATGCCGCGCAGGTTGGCGGCCACGATGGTCTCGAGGCCCAGCAGCAGGCCTCGGCAGCCGCTGGCCTCCAGCAGGTCGAGCAGCTCGGGATCGCGCGCCACGTGCACCGTCGCGAGGCCGAACCACTGGATGCGCAGCGGCGCGAGCGCGCGGAACAGCCGTGCCGCGTAGCCGCGGTCGGCGACGAGGTTCAGGTCCACGAACAGCGCGCGCCGCGCGCCGGTGGCGCGGAGGTCGGCGACCACGTCCTCGACCGGCTTCTGCAGCTGCCGGCGGCCCCAGGCGGCCGGCGCCGTGCAGAAGTCGCAGGCATGCACGCAGCTGCGCGTGGCCTCGAAGACGTTGGCCGTCACGTAGCCGCGGCGCGGCAGGACCGAGCGGTCCGGCAGCGGCCGCCCGGCAAGGTCGAGCCCGGGGTCCTGGTCGTAGCGCACCTGCAGCCGGCCCGCGGCGGCGTCGCGCAGCAGCGCGGGCCAGGTGTCCTCGGCGTAGCCCACCACGATCGCGTCCGCGTGTGGCGCGGCGTCGTCCGGCGCGAGCGTGATGTGCGGCCCGCCGAGCACCACGCGCACGCCGCGCGCGCGCAGCCGCGCCGAGAGCGCGTAGGCCCGCGGCGCGTTGCCGGTGATCACGGTCATGCCGACGAGGTCGGCGGCGAGCCGGTCGGGATCCACGTCGCGCAGGCCCTCGTCGTGGCAGGAGAGCTCCACCGGCAGGTCGCGCGGCACGAGCGAGGCCAGCGTCGGGAACGTGAGCGGCATGTAGCGCAGCGACTGCCGGAAGATGCCGCTCCTGCGGTAGAGCGGGCCCTTCGGGCTGATCAGCGCGACGCGCAGCGGGCGGACGGGGCGCAACGCGGCGTCCTCGCTTGCTCGCTCGATGCGCGGATCGACTGCCCGGAACTCCGCCGGCTTCTGCATCGTGGAGGGGCCCTACCCAGAGGATGTGCATCCTCCCTTGCCTTTCGGGCTTCCGCAAGCGCGGCCGAGCCGCTCACGATCGGCGGGGGTTTCCCGCCCGCGCTCGGGCCATGCCCGACGAAAGCGGAGCGCCGGTCACTTCACCTCGCGCAGCTTCCGGAAGTACTCCTTCGAATCGAAGACGTTCGCCTTGGCCTTCCGCAGCCAGCGTCGGATCACCTGCGCTTCGAGCTCGTCCACGTCACGGAAGACGGCCTCGGCCGCGCGGTGCTTGCCCACCGGCTCCAGCCCCGGCTCGTCGAGGGCTTGCCCGTTCCAGAAGAGCAGCGAGACGGCCTTCGCCTTCACGCTGTAGCCGACGACGGGGTTCTCGTCGATGAACCAGACAGGGCTGCCGTGCCAGACCATGGAGGTGGACCTCGGGAGAGCCGCTGCGATCGACTTCCGCAGGCTGTCGCAGATGGGTCGAAGGGCCGTCGGCTGGGCCTGCGACCAGGCGGTGATCGGGTCGGTGCGGAAGGTTCGCTTGGAATTACTGGACTTCTTCATGATCGCTCCAGAGCCGAGTCGGTCCGCACTCAGGGCTTGCATTCACTGTGGTTGACGATCTCGTACTTGATGCCCTCGGGATCCTTGAAGAAGAGTGCGTAGTACCCGGCAGGCGTGTATTCAGGGTACTCGCGAGGAGGCACAACAACGACGGCGCCGATCGCGCTGACGTCCCGGTGCAGCCTGTCGACCTCCTCGCGGGACCTGGCCCGAAACGCAAGATGGTGAAGGGCACCAGGACGCCGTCGGTGAACGACGTCGCCCTCGAGGCCCTGGCGGGGAGATGTGATCGCGAACACCAGCCGCGCATGGCTGTACTCGACGACCTGACATTCGCGGGCTGGAATGGTGGCGCTCGTTCGCTTCGCCGGGTCGAACCCCAGGAGGGGCATCAGCCGGTCGTAGAAGGCGACAGCAGCAGCGAAGTCTCTCACCGTGATCTGGATGTGGTCGATGATCGGTTCCATGTGGACTCAGGCCACCCCTTGCGCCGGTCCTCGCCGATGAAGCGCCAGGGGCAGCCAGTGAAGGACGACCATCGCGCCCGGAAAGCCGCCGAGCACATATCTCAGCCAGACGAGCGAGCTCGGAAGCGGCAGCGGATTGAGCCACGTATAGGCACCGTGGATGGCCCAGAAGAGCCCTACGGTGAAGACTGTCCGTCTCGCATACGGCCCCGCCCCGGGGCCAAGCCTTGCGGCGGATATCACCAGGCCGCCGGCGAGAAAGACCAGGACGCTCCACGAGAAGTTGAGCGCAAAGAGCGCCCACACGATGCTGTCCGGAACGCCACCGAGGCCCTGCCGCCACTGCATGTGGTAGGGCAGCACCGAATGATAGAGCGCCATGCTGCAGCCCAGGGTGCCCGCGAGCACCAGGCATATCGACCACCGCTTCGAGGATCGCATCTGTCCGTTCCTCCTTGTCTCAATGGCCGCCGACCTGGCGGTTCAGCGGCGGCGCGAAGCGCCGTCCGCTGCAGGTGCATGTTGGCTGCGTCGCCATGCTTGCCGCTCTTCATGCCTCGAGAAGATCCTTGCCGACGATGACGCGGCCGCGGAAGTGCACGCCGGGCACGTACAGCGCGTCGTGAACCAGGACGTCCGCGCCCTGGGCGAGCTTGATGATACTGTCGGATGGGGCAGTGTCCCCCGAGATGACGATGGATCGATCGCGAGCATCGAACCGATAGCCGAACGCAGGGACGGCGGGTGGATGATCCGCGAGCGCGGCCGTGACCTTGACGTTCTCGTCCTGCATCACCAAGCCACCCTCGCACAACTCATGTGTGTGAACCAGTGGCACGAGCGGCACCCGCCCCTCATCGGTGATGCGCGTGGACATGTCGTACGCGTTCATC
>Ga0209382_10007473_pt1 | contig 13903 bp, 13 predicted proteins | sample SoiMetdeltSBSDD5_FD_187599 | JGI IMG/M metagenome (GOLD analysis project Ga0209382, IMG submission 187599) | Bulk soil microbial communities from a Populus tree surrounding site in Tennessee, USA - Soil MetaG P. deltoides SBSDD5 (SPAdes) (version 2) | ecosystem: Environmental > Terrestrial >... | reverse complement strand
GCGGTTGAGGCGGCCCTGGCGGACGGCGGACTCGGCGACGAGCGCCGAGTCCATGCCGCCGGAGAGCAGGATGCCGACGGGCACGTCCGCGCGCATGGCCAGGCGCACGGCCTGGTCGAACCGCGGGCGCCACTCCTCGAGGGCCGCGTCCATGTCCCGCGGAGCCTCGGCCACGACCTGCGGCGGCTCCCAGTAGCGCGCGACCCGCTCGCCCTCCGCGCTGAAGATCGCCTGGGTGGCCGGGGGAAGGCGGCGCACGCCCGCGAGAAGCGTCTGGTCGCCGGGCACGTAGTTGAGCGACAGGTAGCCGCCCAGGGCCGCCACGTCGATCCGGCGGTCGAGGTCGGGCAGCGCGGCCAGCGGACGCAGCTCCGAGGCGAAGGCCACGTATCCCGGCGCGCGCAGCACGAACAGCGGCTTCTCGCCGAAACGGTCTCGCGCGAGGAAGAGCCGGCGGCGCGCGCGGTCGGCCAGCGCGAACGCGAACTGGCCGACCAGGTGCCGGGGAAGGTCCTCACCCCAGGCGCGATACCCGTGGAGAAGCACCTCCGTGTCGGAATCCGTGCGGAAGGCGTGGCCGAGGGCTTCGAGCTCGGCGCGCAGCTCGACGAAGTTGTAGACCTCGCCGTTGAGGATCACGACGAGGCCGCCGTCCAGCGTGGCCATGGGCTGGTGGCCGGAGGCCAGCCCCAGGATCGCGAGCCGGCGATGCCCGAGGAAGAACGGTCCGTCCGCCCAGAAGGAGCCCGCGTCCGGACCGCGGTGCCGGAGATGGTTCACGAGGTCCGGCCACAGCGCTCGATGCGGTGCGCTGCCCTCGCGCGCGAAGAAGCCCACGAGTCCGCACATCAGGAAGGGGTCGCGCCCTCGCCGCGCCACTCGCGGCGCACCGCGTACACCCGGCGGTCCCCCATGCCGAAGAGCACGCGCACCAGGATCTCGGCCAGGATGCCCGTCATCAGGATCTGGACGGAGGCCAGGAGCAGCAGGATCGAGATGAGGAACCACCCGCTGTGCTCGCGGACGGTGGGAACGCCGGAGACCCAGGCCACCAGGAGGAGGGCGCCGAGGATCGTGGACCCCGCCGTCGCCGCCACCAGGGCCAGCTGGCCGAACGCGCGCAGCGGTCGATCCATGTAGCGGGACAGGAAGTAGAGGAGGACGAGGTCGAGCGAGACTCCCACCGTGCGCCCGAGGCCGTAGCTGCTCTGCCCCGCCGGCCGCACGACGTTGCGGATCGGGATCTCGGTGATCCGGCCGCCGGCCTGGCGGGCCAGGGCGGGAATGTAGCGATGGAAGTCGCCCAGGAGGCGCAGCTCCTTCACCAGCTCGGCGCGATAGGCGCGGAAGGTCGTGCCGAAGTCGTGGATGTCCAGGCCGGAGAGGGCGCGCAGGAGCACGTTGGCCGCGCGCGAGGGCCAGCGGCGGACGATCCCCTCCGCCCGGTCGCGCCGCCAGCCGCAGACGACCTCGTAGCCCTGCTCCAGCGTGTCGAGGAAGGGCGGGATGTCCTCCGGGAAATGCTGGAGGTCGGAATCGAGCGAGAGCAGGACCTCGCCCCGGGCGGCGTCGAACCCCGCCTGCAGGGCCGCCGTCTGGCCGTAGTTGCGCCGCAGCTCCAGGACGCGCAGCCGGGGCTCCTGCCGCGCCAGGTCCTTGAGCCGGGCCAGCGACCCGTCACGGCTGCCGTCGTCGACGAGGATGATCTCGAACTCGTACCGCTCCCGGAGGCCGTCGGCGACCGTCCGCAGCCTTGAGACGAACTCGTCGATGACCGCCTCCTCGTTGTAGACGGGGGCGACCACGCTCACGAGCGGGCGCGTCATTCCCGGCGGCGCGCGGCCACGCCGAGCACGTCGCCGAGGCGCACGTAGATGGGCCGGTCGAGGACGGGCCGGGCCAGCGCCCGCCCCACGGTGGCTCCCCAGCGCAGGGGACCCCGATGCAGATAACGGAGCCGGTCGAAGACGTAGCGCAGGCGGTAATGGTGTCCGAACGACCGCCAGGCGATGGGCTCGAACCCCGCGCGCTCCAGGGCCCCCCCCAGCGTCTCGCGGCCGAAGAGCACGATGTGCTGGACGGGGTCGAGATAATGCCAGTGCCGTCCCAGCCCGCGTGCGGCCAGGCTGCGCGCGTCCGGGGTGGAGAGGAATACGTGACCGCCCGGGCGGAGGGCCCCGCGCATCGCGGTGAGCGCGCCGATGGGATCGGGGACGTGCTCGATGAAGTCCCAGGCCGTCACGGCATCGAACGACGCGGCCAGCCGCCCCGGCATCCTGTAGACCGATCCCACTTCGCAGGACACCCCGAAGCGCGCGCGCGCCCTCTCCACGGCCACGGGCCCCAGCTCGAGTCCCGTCGCGGAGAAGTGACCGGAGGCGGCCTGCAGGAAATGGCCGAAGCCGGACCCCACGTCCAGCAGCTGTCCGCCTCCGACGAAGCCGCGGATCCAGGCCACCTTCTCGCGCGCGCTGGCCAGGTTGCTCTCGTCGTCGAGGTAGTACTCGTCGTTGCCGTCGGCCAGGAAGACCGGCGATTCGGATTCGTAGATCGTGGCCCCGGTGGCCGTGCGGGCCAGACCGTCCGGCACGAAGACGACGTGGCAGGAGGGACAGCGCGCTATGGTGCGCTCCGCCTTGTCCAGCCAGTGGCGGGCCGGAGTCGCGCACAGCGGGCACCCGGCTCCCTCCGCGGGAACTCTCTCGCGCTCGGCGATGCCGACCGACACGCGGGGCGTCAATCCTTCCGCCGCCAGCGGGCGATGAAGTAGGGAAACCAGAAACGCCCCGGGAGCCGATCGTACGCCGCCTCCAGGGCGAACAAGGACGGCGCCAGGCCCTGTTTGAGGCCCACGGGGACACGGAGAACGAGGCTGTTGCAGACGAGGAAATAGGCGGGCCCGCCCCCGTAGCGGCAGTCGAGCCCCTCGAAGCGCGGCGAGGCCCGCCGCCGGATCTCCGGCTCGCTGAGCGCGTGCTCGGTCGTGGCCTCGAAGTAGCGGTCGAGACGGTACCAGAGCCGGCGTACGCCCTCGAGGAAACACTCGCGGTTGGGCTCCCACATCATGAGGAGGCCGCCGGGACGCAGCAGGCGGCCGATCGTCCGGAACGTGCCGTCCAGGTCCGAGACGCAATGATGCAGGCCGCCGAAGACCATGGCCACGTCGGCCTCTCGTCCGACGTCGGCCCCCGCCGTGAGGTCCACCTGGACGGCCTCGCGTCCCACCGTGCGCCGATAGGCCTCGCAGGCGCGCGTGGAGACGTCGAACCCCACGACCTGGGCGCGGGGAAAGCGCTCCAGGACGGCGAGCGAGTTGTGGCCGCTGCCGCAGGCCAGGTCCGCCACCACCTTGTCGTTGAGGTCCTGGCCTTCGAACATGAGGTCGTAGACGAAGCGATTCCGGAAGGCCATGGAGGACGCGTCGTAGTAGTGCTGCTCGTAGTCGTCGTGGATCGCCTCGTAGTGCGCCTGCTGCTTGACGCTCTCGCTCAACGCCGCTCGCTCTCGCCATCCGCGGGCCGGCTTCCCATCACCGCCCAGCTGTAGCCGTGGCGGTGATGGACGGCGACGTCGCCAAAGCCGGCGTCGGCGAGCAGCCGGAAGGCCTCGTCGCGCGTGTAGTACTTCGCGTGCGCCGGGTTGAGCTGGTCGTAGACGGTGAGACGCCGCTTGGGCCCGTCCAGCCGGGCGATCACCTCGCGCATGTAGCGGCGGAGCGGAAGGGGCAGGAACCGGCAGAGGGCGACATAGCCGACGAGCACGACGTCAATGGCGCGCACGAGCGCGGCCAGGGCGGCGTGGGGCAGGCGCCGGGTCACCGACCGCATCGGCGTGAGCAGGCTCAGGTAGAGACGGTTGCCCTCGCGGCCATAGAGCCAGACGCCCAGCCGGCCGCCCGGGCGGAGGGCGCCATAGGCGGCGCGGACGACGGGATTCGGATCCGGGATGTGGTGGAGCACTCCGATCGCGAAGACGTAATCCTGGTCGCCGCTCGCCGGGACCCTGTCGCCGGTGAGCCGCAGGAGCGTGACCTTGTCTCTCTGCGCGTCCAGGTTGCGGGACAACACTTCGAATGCCGACGACGGCTCCACGGCCGTCACGTGGGCCGTGCCCAGCGCGAGCAGGATGCGTGCGATCCGGCCGCTGCCGCTGCCGATCTCCAGGACCTGCCGGCCGGCCAGGTCCTCGGGCGAGAGGAGCGGGCCGAACATGTCGCGGAAGATCTCGACCGAGCCGTAGTACCCGTCGCTGTCCGGATAGGCGGTCCACTGCCTCCCGAAATCGGCGATGGTCTGCTCGGCGAGGCGATCGGTCATCGAAGGGATCGGTCATTATAGATGGCGGGAGCGTCACTTGACGCGCGCGCGGGCCCCAGGACATGGTGGGCGGCCCATGCCCATTCCGTTCTGGAGGCGCCGCCTCCTCACGCGGATCCTCCGGCGGCCCCCGCGCGGGCCGCGCCGCCTCTCCGTCCTCGTGGTCGCCCTGGCCCTGATCGCGACCTGGCAGTGGGACTTCTTCCGGCAAGCCCCCCGCCTCGACCGCCGGTACGTGCACCGCCAGGCGTCGGGAATGAACGACGAGCACCGCTTCCTCTATTTCCTGTACTACCTCGGCCTCTACCCGGTCGTCTCCAACGAGGGCCACTCCCGGATGCGGGACGAGCCGGGCTATCGGAAGTTCAACGCCGAGGCCGCGAAGCGTGTCGTCGCCGAGAGCGGCGACACCCTCGCCATGGAGACGCGGCAGACGATCCGGGCCGGCGAGATGGGACGGGCCCTGCTCTACCTGCCCTACGCGATGTGGACGGGCAGCGCCCGCAACCCGAGACTGGCCCCGACGCACGCCGTCGCCTTCACCGTCGCGCTGGCGGCGCTCTTCACCGCTCTCTGGTGGGCGCGCGACCCCGTGCTGGGCGCGCTGGTCGTGGGTCTTCTCGGCTCCAACCCGTATCAGCTCGCCGAGGTCCATGCGACGGAGAACATCTTCGGCTGGACCATCACGACCGGGATCCTCGCGCTCGCTCTTTCCCTTCCCTTGCTCCGCCGGAGGGGCGCGGGGCGACGGGCCGGGCTCTCGCCTCTTCTGGTGGGAGCGCTCCTGGGAACGGTCCGGCAGATTCGACCGGAACCGGTCACGATCCTCGCCTCCGCGGCGGCGGCCAGCCTGACCCTCGCGCGCGCGTCCTGGCCGCGCCGGATCGCCCTCGCCGCGCTGCTCGTCGCCACCTTCATGCTCTCCTCGCGGCTGTGGCTGGCCTACTTCGATCACAAGTTCGAGCAGGCGCGGCAGGTCGTGGCCGCCGCGGGCGGGAGCGTCTACGAAGGTCCCCGCGACCGCTATCACATGTTCTGGCATCCGTTCTGGTGCGGGCTCGGCGACTTCGGCCAGGAGTACGGCTACCTGTGGTGGGACCGCGCCGCCTACCGCTACGCGATCCCGCTCGTGCAGGCGCGCTACGAGGCGCTCGGGCGGCAGCCCGACTGGCGGTTCCTGGTCTGGGACCCCGTCTACAACGAAGTGCTCGCGGCCAAGATCAAGCGCGACATCACGGATCACCCCTTCTGGTATGCGGGCGTCCTCGTCCGCCGCGTGCTGCGCGTCCTCACCTGGACGACTCCGGTGCGCCTGGCCGCGGGAACATGGTGGGTCACCCTGCCCTGGAACGGGCTGGCCGTCCTTCCCCTGCTCGCCCTCCTGGCCTTCACCCGGTCCTGGTCCGTGCTCAAGCTCGCACTGTTCCCGCTGGGCTCGTCGCTCTCCGCGATCCTCATCTTCTCGGGCACCCTGCCGGGGCAGACCTACAGCGGCTGGTTCCACGTCGTGGGCGCCGCCATCGTCCTCGCCGCCCTGGTCGAGGCGCTGCGCGTCCTGGGACGGCGGCCGTGGCGGACCCGCTCGACGACCCGCGGTTGATCAGCGCGCCGCGCGCCGCTCGGCCAGCAGCAGGTCCACCATGCGCCCGTAGCTCCGCACGCCGTCCGCCTGTCCCTGCGTCTTCAGGTACGCGTCGTTGACCCGCTCCTGCACCTCGCCGAGTCGGCTCTCGTAGCGCCGATGCCAGGCCGCGAGCGCGGCCAGGTCGCGGCCGAGGGGCGCGGTCACCGTGCCGCGCACCTGCGCATAGGACACGCGGTCCGCCTGGGCGAGCGCGCCCAGCGCGTAGAGCGCGGCCCGGAAGGTGCCGGAGTACTGGAAGTCCCGATCCGGGTGCGCGCGGCAGGCGAGGTATCCGACGTAGTTCGCCTCCTCCTCGCGCGCGAAGCCGCGCTGGTGCGCCAGCTCGTGCGCCGACGTGAAGGGGATCTCCCAGTCCGGCAGCGTGGCGTTCACGTTGGCCTCGCACGTGAACGGGATGAAGATGCCGCCGATGCCGAGGTACGACATCAACGGCGAGAGCAGGACGAGCTTGGGGGGAGCGGAGAGAGGCGGCACGGGGAGACGGAGGGCGACGGCGGGGGCCTCGTATCCGCGCCCGGCTCGCGCGAGCGCCCCGCGCCGTCCATCGACGAGTCGGAGCGCGCCCGCCCCGTCCTCCGGCAGGCCCTCGCGCAGGGCCGCCGCCTGGGCCAGCAGATCCACGCTGAGCGCGGCGAGGTCTTCCGCGGGGGCGGGGGCCACCTCGTATCGCAGCAGCGTGGCCACCGGCGCGCGATCGTAGTTGAAGCCCCAGAGGAGGTCGAAGGCGAGCACGGCGACGGCGGCCAGGGCGCCCAGCCGCGCGAGGCTGCCCGCGACGGCGGCCGCGGTCCATCGCCTCCACCGGCCGCGCACCAGGACGTGCGCGGCCCAGACGAGGAGGGCGAGGAGGCCGGCCAGCACGATCATCTCGGCCAGGGAGACGGGCGCCCAGCCCGTCGCGACCGAAACCACGCGCGCCACCGCCGGAAAGACGCGGCGCGCGTACAGCCTCTCGACGGCCTCGGAGTGGGCGGTCGCGAACATGCGGCCCGCCACGACGAGGCCCCAGAGAAGAGCGGCCAGAGCGGCGGTGCGCGCCGCCCACCCCCAGGTCCGGCCTGATCGTTCCGGGTTCGTGGTCAGGCGCCGGTCCTGAGGGCGAGCGCCTGGACAGCAGTGATCACGCCGACGTCCGCCAGGTCCTGCACGGAGCACCCGCGCGAGACGTCGTTGACCGCGCGCCGCAGCCCTTGAAGGATCGGTCCCACCGCGGAGGCGCCGGCCAGGCGCTCCGTGATCTTGTAGGCGATGTTGCCGGCATCGAGGTCCGGGAAGACGAACACGTTGGCCTGCCCTTGCAGAGGGCTGTCCGGACATTTCTTCGCCGCCACCGCCGGCACGAAGGCGGCGTCGAATTGGAGTTCTCCGTCCAGCCTGAGCTCTGGCGCCGCCGCGCGGCACAGGGCGGCGGCGTGCCGCACCCGCTCCACATCCGCATGCTCCGCGCTCCCCCGCGTCGAGAACGACAGGAACGCCACCCGCGGCTCGATTCCAAACGACCTCGCCGTCTCCGCGGTGGCCAGGCCGATCTCGGCCAGGGTGGCCGGATCGGGCGCGATGTTCACGGAACAGTCCGCGTAGAAGAGGACGCGGTCCGGCCAGACCATGATGAAGACGGACGACGCGCGCTTGAACCCGTCGCGGAGGCGCACGATCTCGAAGGCGGGGACGAAGGGCTTGCTGCGGCTGTCCAGGCCGGAGACGAAGCCGTCCGCTTCTCCGGCCTGCACCATCAGCGCCGCGAAGTAGTGCGGCCGCGCCGCCCGCTCGCGCGCCTCCTCCTCGGTCACGCCCTTGTGCCGCCGCGCCTCGAAGTAGGCGCGCACGAACGCCTCGCGTCGTGGATCGTCGGCGGGATCGCGCACGTCGATGCCGGCCAGCGGCACGCCCAGCTCGTGCGCGCGCGCGGCCAGCGCCGAAGCTCCGCCCACCAGGACTGGCCGCGCGAGGTCCTCGTCGCGGAGGATGGCGGCCGCGCGCAGCGCGCGCTCCTCGAGCCCTTCCGGGTAGACGATGCGCAGGCCACGGCCACGCACGCGACTCCTCGCCTCGTCCATGAAGTTCAACGGGTCCTCCTTTCCGCGGATGCTATACTCCGCGCACCCTGATGTTCCTCCTGGGACAGGCCGTTGGTAAGTACCAGGTCCTCTCCAATCTGGGCTCCGGCGGCTTTGGCACCGTCTTCCTCGCGAAGGACGCGTGGATCGACAAGAAGGTCGCCATCAAGGTCCCCCACCGCCAGAGCGGCGACTTCGACGACCTCCTGCAGGAGCCCCGCCTCCTGGCCGCCCTCGATCATCCCAACATCGTGGGCATCGTCACCGCCGAGCGGGTGGAGGGCGTGTTCTTCATCGTCATGGAATACGTCAAGGGCGAGAGCCTGGAGGCGGTGCTCGACCGCGAGAAGAGCCTCGACGTGCCGCGCGCCCTCGCCTACGCGGTGCAGATCCTGAAGGGGGTCGAGCACGCGCATCAGAACCAGATCCTCCACCGCGACCTCCGGCCCGCCAACGTCCTCGTCTCGGAGAGCGGGATCGTGAAGGTGGCCGACTTCGGCACCTCGCGCCTCCTCGAGAAATCGCACGCCACCACCGTGATCGGCAGCCCGCCCTACATGGCCCCCGAGCAGTTCCAGGGCCGGGCCGTGCTCGCCTCCGACATCTACTCCGTGGGCGTGATGATGTACCAGATGCTCACCGGCCAGCTCCCGTACTTCTCGCCCAACCCCGCCCAGATCGAGAAGATGGTGGCTCTGGGGCGCTGCACGCCGCCGCGCATCCGCAACACGCAGATCCCGCGCGAGGTCTCGGACATCATCATGAAGGCCATCGCCCCCGAGCTGAGCGAGCGCTACCAGCGCGCGGGCGAGCTGCTCGACGACCTCTCCACCTCGGCCGAGATCGACCACAACGCGACGGCCATGGAGGACATCCGCAAGCGCCTGAAGGCCCGCGAAGTACCCAAAAAGGGGTTCTGCTGGCATTGCCGGAAGCCCCTGCACGCACGGAGCGACTCCTGCCCCTTCTGCGGCGAGAAGCAGTAGTTCTAACTAGCGGGCATACAGTCACTTCGGCCCGCCGATCTGTTGACACACAACGGCCGCCTCGCTAGAATCGGGCCGGCTGACGGCCCGCCACGAGGAGCCGCGCGAACATGACCTTCCCGAAGTCGGACGTCATCTGGATGAACGGGAAGCTCGTCCCCTGGGACGACGCCACCATCCACATCGGCTCCCACGTCATCCACTACGGATCGGCCGTCTTCGAGGGCGTGCGCTGCTACAACACGCCCGAGGGCCCGGCCATCTTCCGCCTCGACGCGCACACCGAGCGCCTCTTCAACTCGGCCAAGATCTACCGCATGGACATGCCGTACACGTACGAGGAGCTCTCGCGCGCGCAGCTCGAGACGGTGGCCGCGAACAAGAAGGAAGCCTGCTACATCCGGCCCATCGTCTATCGCGGCTATGGCCAGCTCGGGGTGAACCCGTTCCCCTGTCCGGTGGACGTCGCGATCATGGTCTGGGACTGGGGCCGCTACCTGGGCAAGGAAGCGCTGGAGACGGGCGTGGACGTCTGCGTTTCGTCCTGGGCGCGCATCGCGCCGAACACGCTGCCCGCCATGGCCAAGACGGCCGCCAACTACATGAACTCGCAGCTCATCAAGATGGAGGCGGTCAAGGCGGGCTACGTGGAGGGGATCGCCCTCGACTCCGACGGCTACCTCTCGGAGGGCAGCGGCGAGAACCTCTTCCTCGTCAAGAACGGAACCCTCCTGACACCGCCGCTCGTATCCTCGGTCCTGCCGGGCATCACGCGCGACACCGTCGTGCAGCTGGCGCGGCGGCTGCGGATCCCGGTGGAGGAGGCGCGGCTGCCCCGGGAGATGCTCTACATCTCGGACGAGGTCTTCATGACGGGGACGGCCGCCGAGATCACCCCCGTGCGCTCGGTGGACAAGATCACGATCGGCAAGGGCACGCGCGGGCCGGTGACGGAGGCGCTGCAGAAGGCTTTCTTCGACGTGATCGAGTGCCGGGTCCCCGACGAGTTCGGGTGGCTCACGCCCGTTCGCGACGTCAGCGCGGCGGGGACGGTGGGCACGCGGCGGTCGACGGCGGGCTGAGGGATTAGATGCACATAAACGATCTCTTGAAGATTGCGTCCGAACGGAAGGCGTCGGACCTCCACCTCAAGGTGGGCTCGCACCCCGTGCTGCGCATCAACGGCGAGCTCATCCCGCTGGTGGAGACCAAGCGCCTCATGCAGGAGGACACCATCGCCATGGCGTTCTCCATCATGAGCAACCGCCAGAAGCAGAAGTTCAAGGACAACCTCGAGATCGACATCGCCTATTCCGTGCCCGGCCTCGGCCGCTTCCGCTGCAACGTCTTCCAGCAGCGCGGCACCGTCGGGCTCGTGCTGCGCGTCATCCCGGTCAAGATCATGACCGTGCGCGAGCTCGGCCTGCCCATGGTGCTTGAGAAGATCTGCAACGAGCAGCGCGGCCTCATCCTCTGCACGGGCACCACCGGCTCCGGCAAGTCCACGACCCTGGCCGCGATGATCGACTTCATCAACGCCCAGCGCACCGAGCACATCATCACCATCGAGGACCCGATCGAGTTCCTGCACCGCGACAAGAAGTCGATCGTGAACCAGCGCGAGGTCGAGGTGGACACGCGCTCGTTCGCGGCCGCCCTCCGCTCCGCCCTGCGCCAGGACCCGGACGTGATCCTGGTCGGTGAGATGCGCGACTACGAGACGATCGAGACCGCCATCACCGCGGCCGAGACCGGCCACCTCGTGCTCTCCACCCTGCACACCCTGGACGCGACGGAGACGATCAACCGCATCATCTCCGTGTTCCCGCCCCACCAGCAGAAGCAGATCCGCCTGCAGCTCTCGGGCGTGCTCAAGGCCGTCATCTCCATGCGCCTCGTCCCGCGCGCGGACGGCCACGGCCGCGTGCCCGCGGTGGAGGTCATGATCGCGACCCCGTTCATCCGCGACTGCATCATCAACAAGGACAAGACCAAGCTGATCCACGAGGCCATCGCCGCCGGCGTGTCGCAGTACGGCATGCAGACCTTCGACCAGTCGATCTTCCAGCTCTACAAGAAGGAGCTGATCACCTACGACGAGGCCCTGCGCCGCGCGTCGAACCCGGACGAGTTCAAGCTGAAGATCCAGGGCATCCAGTCCACTTCCGACATGGCCGCGGAAGAGATGGAAAAGACGATGCAGTCGTTCGACATGGAGTAGGGCCGGCCCTCGACGGCCTGCTACTGGAAGCAGGAGTCCGTCGAGCTCTCGTGGCGGACGGTGAGCACGCCCTTGATCGCGTGCTGGCGGCCGGAGCCGGCGGCGACCACGTCGAGGTCCACCCGTAGCGGGTTCACTCCCACGACGCGCGCGGTCCCGCCGGCCGAAGTGGCCACGAAGTCGTCCAGGCGCAGGCCGACGGTCAGTCCCGCGGGAGGGTTCGGGAACGTCCCCCAGGACGCCCGGTCGGCGGAATGGACTCCGACCACGGGCAGGACGTCGCCGGCGCGCAGCGGCGTGGGGAACCGGAGGGTCAGGTTGAGAGTGTGGTTCAGTCCCCGCTGGAGCCACATCGAGACGCCACGACCGTCGATGGCCTGGCCCTCGATCGCGCTCTCGATGGCCTCGAGCTCAGGGTTCTCGTCCCGGTCGGACTCGAAGTTCCCGGCCATCTCGTCGCTCAGCGCGTCTTCGCCCGTGAGAAGGGGCGCACGGAGGACCGCGCGGATCGCCTCACGGCGACAGATGACCGAGCCGCAGGCCGATAGCGCCAGGCCGGCGGCGACGACGACGACGGCGGACTTCCTCATGGCTCACCCCGGCCCCTGATTCCATTGAACCGCACCTCGGCCGCCGTGGGGCCGGCGCGGGGTTATCATCGCGATCCATGAAGACACCGGCCCCCCTGCTCCTCCTGCTGCTCCTGGCACCGACGGTGGCCGGAGCCGCGCCACCCGCCAAGCCTGCCGATGCCGACAAGAAGGAATGGATCCCGCTCTTCGACGGCAAGAGCCTCGACGGATGGATCCCGAAGATCAAAGGCTACGAGGTCGGCGTCAACTACGGCGATACGTTCCGCGTCGAGAACGGGGTCCTCAAGGTCGTCTACGACCCCGAGAAGTACCCCACCTTCGACAGCCGCTTCGGCCACCTCTTCTACAAGACGCCGTTCTCGCACTACGTGGTCGCCGTCGAGTACCGGTTCGTCGGCGAGCAGGTGAAGGGCGGACCGGACTGGGCCTTCCGCAACAGCGGCGTGATGTTCCACGGGCAGCCCGCGGCGACCATGCAGAAGGACCAGGACTTCCCCATCTGCATCGAGGGCCAGCTCCTGGGCGGCAAGGGCGACGGGACCGCCCGCTCGACGGCCAACCTCTGCACGCCGGGCACGAACGTCGTGATGAACGGCCAGCTCGACACCCGCCACTGCATCAACTCGTCGTCGAAGACCTTCGACGGGGACCAGTGGGTGCGCGCGGAGTTCGAGGTCCACGGCGGAGGAGAGGTCATCCACCGCGTGAACGGGGAGACCGTGCTCCGCTACGAGAAGCCGCAGATCGGAGGGGGCGCGGTGGCCAACTACGATCCCGCGGTCAAGCGGGACGGCGAGATCCTCACCAGCGGATCCATCTCCGTCCAGGCGGAGAGCCACCCCGTCGAGTTCCGGAAGGTCGAGCTCCTCAACCTCGTCGGCTGCCGCGACCCGAAGGCGAAGAACTACAAGTCGTACTTCGAGAAGGACGACCCTGCGTCCTGCCGCTACAAGTAGGCGGCTCTCAGGCCCGCGCCAGCTTCACCACGGTGTCCCAGGTGCGGGTCGTGACCTCCTTGCCCAGGGTCTTCTCGATGAGCGTCATGAAGACGGGGCCTTTCGGGGTGCGGAGGTAGTCGCTGTAGACCTCACGGCCGCGAAGGCACAGGACGCGCGCGCCGTCGAGCTCGATCGGGAGCGTGAGCTTCGCTTTCGGCGCCGCGCGCAGGAACGTCACCACGCGCTTGGCGCCGCGGGAGACCGGGAAGTCCGCGTAGGGGTCGGCGGCCACGATCGTCTGGAGCGCCTCCACCGAGCGCACGATGGTCGGGAACGCACGGCCCAGCTTGGCCTTCATGGCCGCTTCCGCGCGGCGCTCGAGCGAAGCCTCGGACGCTTTCCGTGCCGTGAAGACGACGTTGCCGCTGCCGAGGACGGTCCTCACGTCCGTGAAGCCGGCGCTCTCGAACGCGGCCTGCAGCGCCGGCATCTTCGCGTTCGTGGGCATGACGCCTCGGAGCACGGCCGCGTAGCGGGGCATGGGCAGACGATACCCCAGGCGTGGCGCGCGCTGGATGGGGTCCGCCATTTGCGTTAGCCTCGCTCGGTGCGGAAGCGCCGACTCCTCGCCGCGCTCCTCGGCTTGATCGCCACGGCAACCGGCCGGGCGCGATCATCGGGTGCGCCGGACCCGCGGCTGGCGCTGGCCCCCTGCGCCGCCGAGGGAGCGATGAAAGGCGCGTCGTGCGGCTTGCTCTCGGTCCCCGAAGATCCCGCCCAGCCGCAGGGCCGGACGATCGCATTGCATGTCGTCGTCCTGCGCGCCCTCTCTCCCACGCCCACGTCGGTCCCCCTGTTCCATCTCGACGGCGGTCCGGGCGTGGCCGCTTCCGGGGCGGCCGGGTTCTACCTCGGCCCGGGGTCGGACTACCGCCGCACGCGCGACGTCGTCCTCGTCGATCAGCGCGGCACGGGCGGCTCGAGCGCGCTCCGCTGTCCGGCCCTCCAGCAGCGCTCGCCGCTCGACGACTACGAGCCCGTGGAGGAGGTGGTGCGCTGCCGCCGCGATCTGGAGGCACGCACCGACCTGGCCCTGTATTCGACCGAGATCGCCGCCGCGGACCTCGACCGCGTCCGCGCCGCACTG
>Ga0209382_10007470_pt1 | contig 13907 bp, 10 predicted proteins | sample SoiMetdeltSBSDD5_FD_187599 | JGI IMG/M metagenome (GOLD analysis project Ga0209382, IMG submission 187599) | Bulk soil microbial communities from a Populus tree surrounding site in Tennessee, USA - Soil MetaG P. deltoides SBSDD5 (SPAdes) (version 2) | ecosystem: Environmental > Terrestrial >... | reverse complement strand
GGAGATCACGTCGCCGACGCAGCCGTTCCCGAGCAAGCCGCCGGCGTTCGATCGCCAGGGCTTCACCGAAGACGATCTGATCGACTACACGCCGGAGCTGCGCGCGCAGGCGCGCGAGGTCGCGAAGCAGTACGTGCTCGGCCCGATCTACACGCCGCCGACGATGTCGACGCCGGATGGGACGAAGGGGACGTTGATGTCGCCCGGCGCATGGGGCGCGGCCAACTGGCACACGGGCGCCTTCGATCCGGAAACCGGGATGTACTACGCCGTTTCGCACACGCTCGCGGCGCCGATTGGCGTGATGCCGACCGAAGGGGTCGCCGACGCGACGATGCCCTATCAGTGGGCGTTCACCCGGCCCGCTCCAGGCACGACTCCTCCGGCCGGCACGGTTCGCGGGCTGGGGCCGCAGATCCAGGGACTGCCGATCTGGAAGCCGCCGTACGGCCGCATCACCGCGTTCAACATGAACACCGGCGACCGCGCCTGGATGGCGGCCAACGGCGACGGCCCGCGGAACCACCCGCTGGTGAAAGACCTGAAGCTGCCGCCGATGGGAATCCCCAACCGCGCCGCGCCGCTGCTGACGCGGACGCTGCTGTTCCTCGGCGAAGGCAGCGACGCGATCATGGGCACGCCGCAGGCCGACTGGGGCGCGGGCAACAAGTTCCGCGCCTACGACAAGGCGACCGGCGCCGTGCTCTGGGAGATCGAGCTCCCCGCCGGCACGACCGGTGGACCGATGACCTACATGTCCGCCGGCCGCCAGTTCATCGTCGTGCCGGTGGGTGCGAAAAATCATCCCGCCGAGCTCGTCGCGCTCGCGCTGTCCGACGAGAAATCGACGGTCGCGCGATAACGTGCCGGATGTGCTGCCTGTCCGCCTTCAGGCGGACCGTGACCCCTGTCGTGTCCGGCTATAGCCGGACCGTGTCCTGATGACCGAATCCAACGACCGCGCGCTCGGCATGCACCGCCGGATCACGCGGCGCGATTTTCTGAATGGCGTCGGGGTCACGCTGAGCGGATCGATCGCGTACCCATGGTTCGGCGCGCGCGCCGTCGAGCAGGCCGGCGTCTTCGAGCCGGAGAAATCGGCCGACTACTATCCGCCGGCGCGAACCGGCCTGCGCGGCACGCACGACGGCGCGTGGGAAGTCGCGCACGCGCTGCGCGACGGCCGGACGTGGAACGATGCCAGCGACACCGGCGAGCGCTACGATCTCGTCGTCGTCGGCGGCGGCATCAGCGGCCTTGCCGCGGCGTACTTCTACCGCAAGGCGGCCGGCCGCGACCCGCGGATCCTCGTCCTCGACAACCACGACGACTTTGGCGGGCACGCCAAGCGCAACGAGTTCACCGCCGGCGGCCGGACGATCGTCGGCTACGGCGGCACGCAGGCGATCGAGGGACGCCTCAACTGGAGCCCGGTCGCGAAGGGCCTGCGCGACGAGCTCGGGATCGACACCGAGAAGTTCTTCAAGGCCTTCGATCCGTCGCCGTACGAGTCGCGCGGCCTGGGCCAGGGCGTGTTCTTCGACAAGGACACGTGGACGGTGGATCGGCTGGTCAAAGGCGGACAGGGCAACCCGGCGGAGGGGCCGGCGCCGCCCGACGGCTGGTGGCGGGCGTTTGCGGCGAGCGCGCCGTTTTCATCCGCCGCCCGCCGCGATTTCGTGCGGCTGCACCAGGACCGCACCGACTATCTGCCCGGACTCTCGGTGCAGCAGAAGCGCGCAGAGCTGCGGAAGATCAGTTACAGCGCGTTCCTGCGCGACCACGCGAAGGTCGATCCGCACGTGGTCCAGTACTTTCAGCAGCGCACGCACAGCGGCTGGGGCGTCGGCACCGACGCGATCCCGGCGAGCGGCGCGATCTCGTTTCTTCCCGGCTTCCAGGGCATGGGGCTCGCGCCGCGGCAGGCGGCGGCCGACCCCTACATCTTCCATTTCCCCGATGGCAACGCCTCGATCGCGCGCCTGCTCGTGCGCGCGATGATTCCGGCGGTCGCGCCCGGCACGACGATGGAAGACGTCGTCACGGCGAAGTTCAACTACGCCAAGCTCGATGAGAGCGCCAGCCCGGTGCGCGTGCGCCTGAACAGCACTGTGGTCAGGACGCGGAACATCGGCGAGCCGGCGGCCGCGAAAGAAGTGGAAGTCACGTACGTCCGAGGCGGGCGCGCGCACGTGGTTCGCGGCAAGGCGTGCGTCCTCGCCTGCTACAACGCGATCATCCCGCGGCTCGTGCCGGAGCTGCCGGCGCGCCAGCGCGAAGGGCTGCTGTTCGGCGTCAAGACGCCGCTCGTCTACACCAACGTCGTCGTGCGCAACTGGCGGGCGTTCGAGAAGCTGGGGGTCAGCCACGTCTACAGCCCGTCGGCCTACCACGCGCTGATGTTCCTCGACTTCCCGATCTCGCTCGGCAGCTACCGCGGCGTGCAGTCGCCGGCCGAGCCGATCGTGCTGCACGCCGTGCGCGTGCCGTGCAAGCCTGGCCTGCCGCGGCGCGACCAGCATCGCGCCGGCCGCGGCGAGCTGCTGCAGACGACGTTCGAGACCTTCGAGCGGCGGACCCGCGACCAGCTGGCGCGCGGCCTCGGCGGCGGCGGGTTCGATCCGGCGAACGACATCCTGGGGATCACGGTCAACCGCTGGCCGCATGGCTACGCCGACTTCGGCGATCCGCTCAACGATCCGGAGTGGAAGAGCGACGACGAGAAGCCGTGGGTGATCGGGCGGCAGCGCTTCGGCCGGATCGCGATCGCGAACTCCGACGCCGGGCACGAAGCGGAGACGCAGACCGCGATCGACGAGGCGCACCGCGCCGTCCAGGAACTGCTCACGTCGGCGCCGGGCTCGAAGTAGTGTCGGCTCTCGTTCACGTCTCTCGTTCGATCTGCCACAGCCCTTGATACCTCGTGACGAAGCCGGCAGCGTCCGTCTCCAGCACCGCGGTGAACGACCCGCCTCCGCTTTCGTAGCGATATCGCGACTCCGACAAGCGCTCGTAGATCTGGTCGAGCGGCTCGAGCGTCATTTGCGGAAATCGAAGCCACGCCGCGCGCACCGGGGCCTTCTCGCCGACGCCCAGTCGCAGGCGTCGAATCGGCAGCAGGTTCGTCGCTGGCGTAAAACTCAGGTCGACGTCGAACGCGCCCTGGACGTCCGGATGACGCTTCCCGTTGAGCGTCCAGCCGCGCTCGGCGTCCGCGTCAATCTCGATCGCGACGGCCGTCGTCTCCAGCCAGCCATGGACACGCGCCGAGACCGTGCGCCATGCCGGGTCGCACACGATCCGGTAGTCGAGTCGGCAGGGCAGCCCCGATTCGAGGAAGAGGGCGACGCCTTCGATCAGTGCGCCGGATGCGTCGTCGCGCAGCAGCGCCGAGTCGTGGCCAGGCTGATCGAGACGCCGCCAGAGAATGGATGTCATCGTCACGACCCGCGCCTCACGATGGACAATCGCATGTCGGCGCTTCGTCGGCACCCCACAGGCGGTAGAACTCCGTTCCGGGCAGCATTCCAATCGTGATGGCGTCGACTTCGGTATCGCTCGCCACCGTCGCTTTGCCATCGGGGGTGTGGCCCGTGACGACGCGTCGAATTTTCATGCAACGGCTCCTCTGAAGTTGGTGGTCTCGACCGGGTGGGGTGCAACACAAACGACATCGTGTCGGCTTCGTGGTGGTCCGTCTGACCGTCAGGCAGCTGATGACGTACTGTCCCTTGCGGCGTCACGCAGGGCCGCACGCGCCAGAATCCGGGTCGAGTCGAGGGTCGGCAGCGACGAATCCTCGTCGCCGACGAGCAACGGGATCTCCGTGCACCCGAGCACGACGGCATCACATCCCTGGCGCTGACCCGCTGCGATGATGTCGCCGAACACCAATCGCGTCGACTCCTTCAATTGGCCGCAGACCAGTTCATCGAAAATGAAGCGGTTGATCTGGACCCGCCGCTCGGCAGGCGGAATGTCGCTGTCGATGCCGAGCGCGCGGAGCTTCCTCGGGTAGACCGGCCCTTCCATCAGGAACTTCGTCCCGAGGACGAGCAGGCGACGGAATCCGCGCTCGGCAGCGACGCTGCCGACTTCCTCGGCGATGTGCAGCCAGCGCACGGACGACGAATCGCGGATGAGATCGAGCGCCTGGTGAACGGTGTTGTCGGGACAAATCACCAGCTCTGCACCGCTCTCGCGAAGCTTTTCCGCCGACGAAGCGAGCATCGAGGCGACTTCGTCCCATCGACCAGCGTCGATGTGCCGCATGTAATCGGCCAGGGGATAGGTGTGCATCGATATTTCCGGATGCCCGTGCAACCCGAACATCGACGCGCCTTCCATGCAGATGGTCCGATAGCAGAGCGCTGCGCCCTCTGCGCTGACGGCGACGATTCCGATCTGCTTTGGCATCAATCAGGCTCTTGATTTGTGTGCGCTCAACCTGTCACCCCGCCGTCGAGCCGTGTTCACACCCGCTTCCGGCATCCGCGCGGTCGGTCCGGCTGAAGCCGGATACTACGAAGAGAAGGGTGCTCGCTGCGAGCTCCGCGGGTTCTGCGTTGACCGTCGTGTCCGTGCGGCTCAGCGCACCCGCATCTGCCACTCGCCATCCGACCCGAGCAGCCGCTCGCGGTAGCCGCGGCTCAGGCGCAGGCCGGCGCCGTCCTGCAGCCAGACGACGAAGTCGCCGCCGTCGCCGAGGGTGATTTCCTTCACGCGATCGAGGTTGACGACGGTCGAGCGGTGGATGCGCGCGAACATCGCCGGGTCGAGCGTCTCGTACAGCTCGGTCAGCGTCGTCCGGATCAGATAACTGCGGCCGCGCGAGTGCAGCTCGACGTAGTTGGACGCCGCCTCGATCCAGTCCACGTCCTCGATCTTCAGCAGCAGGAACCGGCGCCCGTCCTTCACCGTCAGCCGCCGCACGTAGCCGCCGGCGACCGGCGACGCCGACGGCGGCTCGATGATGTTGACGGTGCGGCGGTGCGCGGCTTCGAGCGCCTCTTCGCGCCCGAGCGTGCGCCGCGCCCAGTTCAGCGCCTCGTTGAAGCGCGCGCTGCCGACCGGCTTCAGGAGATAGTCGACCGCGTGCGTCTCGAACGCCTGGAGCGCGTAGCGATCGTAAGCGGTGGCGAAGATGACGGCGGGCAGGTGCACCGGCGCCACCCGGCGCAGCACTTCGAAGCCATCGAACCCGGGCATCTGGATGTCGAGGAAGAGGAGATCGGGCTTCAGCGCCTTGATCCGCCGCGCCGCCTCGGGTCCATCCCCCGCCTCGCCGACAATCTCGACGTCGGCCGCGTCGCCGAGCCGCAGCCGGATGCCGTCGCGCGCCAGCGCCTCGTCGTCGGCGATGAGGACCCTGATCATGGCCGCTCCGAGTGGGCGAGGGTCGCCACCTCGTCGGTGTGATAGGGGATGGTCACGGTCACGGTGCCGCCGCCCTGCTCGGATCTGCCGAACACGATCCGCTGACGCTCGCCGTACAGCTGTTCCAGCCGCGCGCGCGTGTTGGAGAGACCGACACCCAGGCGTCCGATCGACGCCTCGTTCGGGAAGCCGGGGCCGCTGTCGCTGACGCGGAGGTGCAGCGAGCCGTCGCGGCGCTCGGACTCGATCGTCACCGTGCCGGCGCCGCAGTGCGCGTCGATGCCGTGGCGGATCGCGTTCTCGGCCAGCGGCTGGAGAATCATCGACGGCACCAGGGCGTCCTGGGTATCGTCGCCGATGCGCTGGCAGACCGTGAGCCGATCGGCGAAGCGCACGCGCTGGATCGCGAGGTAGCGATCGAGCAGCTCCAGCTCGTGCGACAGCGACACCTCGTGCGGGCAGCGCTCGTCGAGCGAGACGCGCAGCAGCTCGCTCAGCCGCGCCAGCATCTCGGCGGTGGCGTCGTTGTCGCCTTTCAGCGCCAGCGTCGAAATCGAGTTCAGCGTGTTGAACAGGAAGTGCGGGTTCATCCGCGAGCGCAGCACCTCCAACCGCGCCTCGGCCAGCGTCATCTGCAGCTTCGCGGCGTCGCGCTCGCGCTGCTGCGACTCGTGGTAATAGTGCATCGCGTAGAAGGCGATGACAATCGCCCAGTAGGTCAGCACCTCCGCGGCGATGTAGTCGCGCACCGTCGTCACGAACCTCGCGAGGTGATCGTTGAAGGTCGGCAGCAGCCCGGTGAGGACGACCCACACCGCGGCATGGACGATGCCGAAGACGACGCCGGCGACGGCGTGCACGGCGAGACGCGAGAGGCGAAGCCTGCCGTCGAGGCGAACCCGCTTCGCAAAGGCGATGACCGGCGGTACCAGGACGGCGAACACCATCCAGTAGATCGTGTTGGATACGAGCACGCGCAGGAAGGGCAGGCGGATGCCGACCGCGTTGCCGAGGTAGTACGACTGCCACGAGTCGACCACCCCGAGCAACGCGCCGAGCGCGATGCCGAGCAGCCACAGCGTCGCTGACCGCGGCATCGACCGCCGCGCGGCCGGATCGTCGATCGATGCGTTGACCGGCCCAATCGTGTCGGGCATCACCATCGCCTGAGGCTCCACCAGCGCGAACTATAATCGACCCGGTGCCGAAATGGTTTTCCGTTCGGCGCGCCGGTGCCGCGGCGTTCTCGCTCGCCGCCGCGCTCCTCGCAGCGGCGTCGGCGCGGTCGCAGGTCCTGCCCGGCGGCGCCGGCGCGCTGCACCATCCGATTCGCACGACCAGCGCGGAAACGCAGCGGCTGTTCAACCAGGGGCTGACGCTGTTCTACGGCTTCAACCGTGAGGGCGCGCGTCAGTCGTTCCTCGCGGCGTCGACGCTCGATTCCGCAGCCGCGATGCCGTTCGTCGGCCTGGCGCTCGCGGCCGGCCCCAACCTGAACAGCGATCCGACACGCGCCGAGGTCGACGCCGGCTGCGCGGCCGCGCGCCAGGCAAAGACGCTCGCGCGCCAGGCCGACGAGCGCGGCTATGCGGACGCGCTCATCGGCCGATACTGTGCCGGCCTCTCCGTCGACAGCGCCACCGGCTACGCGATCGATACCGGCGGGCTGTTCCAGCAACGCCCGGACGATCCGGATGCCGCCGTGCTCTACGCCGACAGCCTGATGTCGCTGCGGCCGCGCAGCGCCGAGCAGAACGTCGAGCTCGTCGCGGTGCTCGAGCAGGCACTGCAGCGCTGGCCGGCGCACGTCGGCGCGAACCACTACTACATCCACGCCGTCGAGGGCTCGCGAACGCCCGAGCGGGCGCTGCCGAGCGCGCAGCGGCTCGAAACGCTGGTCCCGGCCATCGGCCACCTGCTGCACATGCCGGCGCACATCTACTCACGCACCGGCGACTTCGCCAGGGCGATCGAGTCCAACCAGCGCGCGACCGCCGCCGATCTCGCCTATATCCGGGCCAACGGCGAGAGCAACGAGCAGCGGATGTACCACCATCACGATCTCGAAAGCCTGGCCGTTGCCGCCGGTTTTGCCGGGCGGTTCGCGGTCGCGCGCCGCGCCGGCGCCGCGGCGGCGCACGATCGGTTTTCGCCGGTGCTCGGCTTCGTGCTGCTGCGCTTCAGCCGATGGACCGAGGCGCTGACGCTGCCGAAGCCGACCGCCGCTGCCCTGCCCGACCCGCTCTGGTATCACGTCATCAGGGCGATCGCCCACGCCAGGCTGGGCCAAAGGCCGCAGGCCGCGCAGGAGCGCGACAACTTCCAGCGGCTGATCCGCGATCTCGCGCCAGACACGACCTACCGTCAGAACCCCGCCGCGCGTGTCGTCGACGTGTTCTCGGCGATCGTCGACGCGCGCCTCCGCGCGGCGGACGGAGACAGCGCGGCCGCGATCCGGCACTGGGAGCGCGCCGTCCAGGCGCAGGATCGGCTCGAGTACCACGAGCCGCCGCCGGTCTACTACCCGGTGCGCGAGTCGCTCGGCGCCGCGTGCTACCTGGCGCGTCAACTGCCGCAGGCGGAAGCGGCATTCCGCGACGATCTGGCGCGCAACCCGGGCAACCCACGCTCGCTCTTCGGCCTGTGGCAGACGCAGGTCGCGCTCGGCCGGAGCGCCGAGGCCGCGGCCACCAAGCGCCGGTTCGACGCCGCCTGGGCCGGCAGCGACACCACGCTCTCGCTCGCCGACTTCTGACGTTGCCCGCGACGATCGAACGCGGAGCCCGCTGAGCACGCAGAGAAATGCGACCGGCCCGCGTCGCGGGCAGCGACACGAGAGCGGCGGCGCAAACACAAACCTGGGACCTCACGCGGTTTGTGTTTGCGACGCCGTTCTCGCGTCGCGTGCCGGCCGGCAAAGCCGGCCGGCCGGTCGCTCACGTCACCGGGTGCGTCGTGCGCCTCGATCGCGTGCATGCTCTGCGGTCTCGGCGTGCTCTGCGGTCGATCGTCGTGGACGCCCGTCAGAACTCGAAGCGAATCCCGAGCTGCGCCCGCCTCGGCTCGACGACGTTCAGCACTTCACCGAAGTTCGACTGCGAGCTGTTGTTCACCAGCGTCGTCGTCGTGTCGCCGTTGAGCAGGTTGATCAGGTCGAGCGACAGCCGGATCCGGCGTGCGCCGCCGAGGCCGATGTCCTTGTCGAGGCGGACGCGGATGTCGTTCAGCGCCGGCAGCGAGTCGAAGTCGCCCCGCCCCTCGGCAATCACCGCCCTGACCCCCTGCGTCGTCCGCGCATTGATGATCCGCGCGTACGGCCGCCCCGATTCGAACTGGTAGCGGAGCCCGAGGTTGATGCCCCACGGCGCGGCCCATGTGCCGGCGAAGCGGATGCCGTGCGTATTGTCGGTGGCGGAACGCCCGTACGCGTTGGTCAGATCGTTCGGATCGCGTCCGAACCCGTTGCGATTCAAGCTGCCGTTGCCCTGCGTGGCCATGTTGCCGCGGGCGTAGATCAGGTTCCGCTGCCACGTGTAGGACGTCATCATCTGCCACGACTGCGAGAACCGCTTGTTGGCCTCGAACACCACCGCCTTGTAGTCCTGATCGAGGTCGTCGCGGTTGGTCACCTCGAAGATGCTCTGCAGCGACGGCGAGGTCAGGTTGTAGATGGTGAGGTTCTGGCTCCGTCCCTGGAACGTGTCGACGATCTGCGACGCCGCGTAAGTGCCGCCGACGTCCTTGAGCCGAATGAAGTCGTGCTCGTTCTTCATGATGAACGACGCCGTGACGCCGAAGCTTGGCTGCAGCTGCCGCTCGAGCCCGATGAAGAACTGGTCGGTGTACTGCTGCGTCAGGTCCGGATCGATCGCGAAGTTGGCCTTCGGGTTGATGTTGTAGAACGGCTGATCGTACCGCCCGGTGACCGGGTTGTACTCGAACGCGGTCAGGTTGGTGTTGCCGGGCGATATCGACTGGAACTGGTTCGAGATCAGCTTGCCGTAATAGCGCCCCCAGCTGCTCTTCAACACCGTCTCGCCTTCGTTATCGAGCTTGACTGTGGCGCCGAGGCGCGGCGACCACTGGCTGAAGTTGATGAGATCGTCGATCGCCGGGAAGACCTTGCCGGTCGGCTCCAGCAGGCCGTTCAGCTGTTCCACCTCCGGAACCGACCCGGTGATGTGCTCGTAGCGCAGGCCGAGGTTCAGGCTCAGGCGGCTGTTGACGGTCCAGTCGTCCTGCACGAAACCGCCGTAGGTCGGCATCTTGCCGCCGAGCGCGTACGGCTCCTGGTTCAGCACGTAGTACGGCGCGGTGCCGAGATCGTAGAACAGCAGGTCGCTGGCAAACGCCCCGCGGTAGGTCGAACTGTTCCACGGCGTCGTCTGCACGCCGAACTTGAAGTCGTGCGTCCCCCGGATGAAATCGCTCGCCGCGTGCGACAGCGTGACGTTGACGTTCATCTTGTTCTGGTTGTCGCGCGCCGCCGCCGACGTCCGGTTGACGCTGGAGATACCGGTCTCGATGTCGATATGGCCCGGCGTGACGAAGTCGCCGCTGTTCGGCACGTAGTCCTTGCGGACGTAGATGCCGCCGACCCTCGTCTCGAGCAGCGTCCTCGAGTTGATGACCCGCGTCCAGCCGGCGGTGATGACCGGATCTTCCCCGACCTCCACGCTCGCCGCCACCGGCGGCGTCGTCTTGTTCGCGCCGTAGCCCCAGACGTCGCGGCAGTCGTTGTAGTGGACGCTGACGTTGTCGGCGTTCGACAGCTTCGCGTCCACCTTCACGAACGGCCGCCAGATCCGGGTTTTGTCGGGACGGTCGGGCGGCACGCCCAGCGACTCGCCGCGGTTCCACCGGATGTGCTGGCCGATCAGCAGGCCCCAGATGCGATCTTTCTTGAGCGGCCCGCCGAGCGTGTAGTTGTAGTCGAGACGGTGATCGACAAAGCGCGGGAACTCCTCATCCGGGGTGTTGTTGCCGAGCATCGGGTCCCACTGGCCGTAGAAGCTGGCCGAGCCGCGCAGCTGGTTGCTGCCCGACTTCAGCACCAGGTTGATCACGCCGCCCTGGAAGCCGGTCTGCGCGGCCGAGGCGCCGACCGATTTCACCTGCAGCTCGGACATCATGTCGTAGTTCGGCCAGTCGTAGGAGCCGCCGAAGTTCGGCGACGAGATGTCGAGGCCGTCGTACTGGTAGGCGTTCTGGTTCGTGTCCGAGCCGAAGACGTTGAACGAACTGCCGCCGATGTTGCCGTTGGCAGACTGCGTGCCTGGCGCCATCGGCACGACGTCGAAGAACTGGCTGCGGCTGGTCGGGATGTTCGCCAGCGTTTCCTGATTGAGGTTCGTGCTCGTGCCGGCGTGCGTCGCGTCGACCACCGGCGACTGTCCCGACACCGTGACGGTTTCCTGCACCGTGCTCACGGTCAGCTGCTGTTCCATTTCGATGGTGCGCCCCGCTTCGACGCGAATCCCCTCGCGCCGGACGGTCGAAAAACCTGTCAGGGTGAAGGTGACGGTATAAATGCCGACCGGAAGGCCTTCCAACCGATAGAGCCCCTGCCCGTCAGTGGCGGTCGTTGCCACGCCGATACGCGACGGGCTCTGCGCTTCGACGGTCACGCCCGGCACCACCGCGCGGCTCTCGTCGCGCACGAATCCCCGGATGCCGCCCGCGGACACCTGAGCGAACGCGGCCGTCGTCCACGCGGCGCAGCACGTTGCGAGTGCGACGACCCGCAATCCGCGAATCCAGGCCGAGCGCGATTTCCAGCCCTCCCTGTGAGTCATGTCTCCCTCCTCTAACCTGCCGGCTGCGACTAACGACTGTTCGCCGACTGCACCCGCCGACTGCTTACGGCAACCCCAGCGCGACCCACTCGGGGTCGTGCTCCTTCGATCCGATCGGTACGACGATGAACTGTTTGCCGCCGGCCATGTAAGACATCGGCGCGCCGGTCGTGCCGGCCGGCAGCTCGATCTCCGACACGATGGCGCCGGTGGCCTTGTCGTAGGCGCGGAACATCTTCCCGCCGGCGCTGCTGAAGATCACTTCGCTCCCCTCGCCGAGGAACAGGAGCGTCCTGGTCAAGAGCGGCACCGGGCGACTCGGCGCGCCGAGCGGCGGCAGCTTCAGATCCTTCAGGAGCGGATGGTTGCGCGGACCATCGCCGACCGCGACCGTCCACAGCTTCTCGCCCTTGTTCATGTCGTAGGCGGTCATCCTGCCATAGGGCGGCTTGGTCAGCGGCAGCCCCTGCGGCCCCTTCAGATCGGTATGGCGCCCGCCGCCACCCTGGCCGACGTCGATGCCGTAGTCGAGCGTCGGCTTCGGATCCTTCGGCTTCGGCATCGGCTTCACGAGGTCGTAGACGACCGGCGAGGTGACCGACAGCGCGTAGTAGCGTCCGGTTTCCGGATCGAACGCGCCGTTGTTCCAGTTGGCGCCGCCGTACCAACCAGGGAGCACGATTGTGCCCTTCTTTCCGCCTGCATCGTCGCTCCGCACCGAACCCGGTGTGAAAATCGGGCCCAGGACGAACGGCTTGACGATCTCGCGCGCCTCGGCGCGCAGCGCCGGCGTGAAGTCGATCAGGTCGTCGTCAGTGAGTCCCTGGCGATCGAACGGCGGCGGCTTGGTCGGAAACGGCTGCGTCGGCGACGTCTTCTCGCCGGGTACCGTCGACTGCGGCACCGGCCGCTCTTCGATCGGCCACACCGGCTTGCCGGTGACGCGGTCGAAGACGTACAGGAACGCCGTCTTGCTCGCCTGGATCACCGCCTTGATCCGCCGGCCGTCGACGGTGAGGTCGGCGAGGATCGGCGGGCCGACGTTGTCGTACTCCCAGATGTCGTGGTGCACCATCTGGAAGTGCCAGACCAGCCTGCCGGTTTTCGCATCGAGCGCAACGAGCGAGTTCGAGTAGAGGTTGTTGCCCGGCCGCCAGCCGCCGTAGTAGGACGCGGTCGGCGCCGTCAGCGGCAGGTAGACGTAGCCGAGTTCCTCGTCAGCGGTGATCGACGACCACACCGCCATGTTGCCGGCCGCCTTCCACGAATCGTTCCCCCAGCTGTCGTGGCCCGGCTCGCCGGGGCGAGGCACCACGTGGAAGGTCCACAGCAGCTTGCCGGTGCGGACATCGTAGCCGCGAATGTCCTCGGGGGCGGCTTCCTTCACGAAGCCGCCGTCGCCGTAGCCGCCACCGGCCTTGCCGCCGCCATTACCGCCGACGACGATGATGTCGTTGACGACCGTCGGGGGATTCCAGGAAAAATACGACGCCTCGTCCGCGGTCTTGCGATTCAGCGACACGCGGCCGAGATCGCCGAAGTCCCTGAACAGCTTGCCCGTCTTCACGTTCACGGCGTAGAGGTACTCGCCGCGGCTGAAGATCAGGCGCTCGTCCTCGCCTGCCTTGCCGCGCCAGAAGTTCGCGCCGCGGGTGCTCTCGCCGGCGGCTTCCTTGAGCGAAGCGTGAAACGGCTCCTGCACCCAGCGCGTTTCACCGGTCGCGGCATCGAACGCCTCGAGCAGGCCGACGCCGTTCGGCGCGTAGAGCGTGCCGCCGACCATGAGCGGCGTCGAACGGAAGTAGGCCGGCGGCGTCACATCGGGGAACGCCTTGCGCAGCTGCGCGTCGACCGCCGGACGCCGCCACAGGATCTTCAACCCCTTCACGTTGTCGCGCGTGATCTGCGCGAGCGGCGAGTAGCGGTTGAAGCTCTTGTCGCCGCCGTACTGCCGCCACTCCCCGGCGGCGCTGGCCTGGCCGTCCTGCGTCCTGATCGTGTAGGTCCCGACGCCGAGGATGGCGGCGGCGAGACAAGCGCTGATGGGATACTTGACAGTGATCATCGAACGCTCCTCGAACCCAGAGACCACAGGGCACGCAGAGAATTACTTTTCAAGGGCTTAATCTCTGCGGTCTCCGCGGTCTCTGCGTTCCACGTGACCTGGTCCTGGTGCTCGGGCGGCGGCCCGACGACAATCGCGTTCAAATCGTCGGCGCGGGCGAGCGCGTCCGGCCCCGCGGCGTAGCCGTTGGCTCGAAGCACGAGCGCGACGAGCGTCAGCGTTTCGCTCTCGGTCAGGCTGCCGACATCATCCGGCGGCATCGTGCTGATGATGCGGCTGTAGATCCGCCGCAGCGGCTTCCCTTGAAACGGCGTCAGGAACTCGCGGCCTTTCAGGGCCGGCGCCAGCGTGCCGCCTTCGAACGCGGCGCCGTGACAGCTCTGGCATTTCGCGTCGAACACGGCCTGGCCGCGATCGGCCTGCTCGCTCGAGTAGATGCCGGCGGCCGTGTTGCGAGCGGCCGCGGGCTCCTGGGCCCGCGCAACGGGTGCCGTCGCCATCGCAGCCACGATCGCGATAGAGCGCAGGACGCTCAGCGCGGTTCCCGATCGCTCTCCGTTGCGTGTCCTTGGTACGGTCATGGGGACCCATCGGCCCGCGAGCCAGCGTGATGATCCGCAACCGGTCACGCGCGTATCAAGCCGTTTGGGACGAACGGCAGAATGGCGGGA
>Ga0209382_10007469_pt1 | contig 13908 bp, 16 predicted proteins | sample SoiMetdeltSBSDD5_FD_187599 | JGI IMG/M metagenome (GOLD analysis project Ga0209382, IMG submission 187599) | Bulk soil microbial communities from a Populus tree surrounding site in Tennessee, USA - Soil MetaG P. deltoides SBSDD5 (SPAdes) (version 2) | ecosystem: Environmental > Terrestrial >... | reverse complement strand
CTTGCGGGATGGCGTGGCTCAGGATAAGTCTGCGAAAGGCCTAAGGGAGGAAGTTAACCGTATGAAATCTTTAATGAAAATAGCTGCTGCCGCCGCCGTTGCGGTGGTTGCCAGCATGGCAAGCGCGAATGCCGCGCCCATTCGCTTCGGCATGGCGCCTGAACCCTATCCGCCCTTTGCCTCGAAGGATGCGTCCGGCAAATGGGTCGGCTGGGAGATCGAGCTCATGGATGCCGTTTGCAAGGCGATGAACGAGGAATGCAAGATCGTCGAGACATCATGGGACGGCATCATCCCGGCGCTGCAGGCCAAGCAGATCGACGTGATCTGGAGCTCGATGTCGATCACCAATGAGCGTAAGAAGGTGATCGATTTCAGCGACAAATATTACAACACCCCGACCGCGATCATCGGGCCGAAGGACGATAAGTTCGGCGTCGAGCCCGACGAACTGAAAGGCAAGACCATCGGCACGCAAGTCGCGACGGTGCATCAGAACTATGTCGAGAAGCACTTCGTGCCGGCCGGCGCCAAGGTGAAAACCTACCAGACCCAGGATGAAGCCAATCAGGACCTGGCTGCCGGGCGTGTCGATGCGGTGCAGGCCGATGCCATCGCGCTCGATGCCTTCCTTGCGACCGATCAGGGCAAGGCGTGCTGCGACAAGAAGGGCAACGTGAAGGAGGATGTCGAGGTCCTCGGCCCGGGTGTCGGCGGCGGCGTGCGCAAGGAGGACACGGCGTTGCGCGACAAGCTCAACGCGGCCATCAAGAAGGTCCGCGAATCGGGCGAGTACGATAAGATCACCAAGAAGTATTTCGATTTCGACATTTACGGAGGTTGATGATTCGCTTGTGCGATCGCTCTCCGGGCTGGTTGTCCGGAGAGTGAGCGCACGGGCCCGTTACCGAAGCAATCCGGCTTCGGCCGATGGTGCTTCGAGGGAGGGGCGGCTTGCAGTCCGGGCAGACGATTTTCGACCTCCTCGCCCTCTCCCCGCCAGGCTGGGGAGGCAATCTGCTTCGCGGCGCCATCAATACGGTGCAGATCGCTGTCTTCGCCTATCTCGTGGGTCTCGCCCTCGGGATGGCAGGGGCGCTCGCCAAACTCTCCGACAATCGCGTGCTGTTCTGGATCTCGGAAACCTATACGACGCTCGTCCGCGCCGTGCCGGAGCTGTTGCTGATCCTGCTGCTCTATTATGCCGGCACCACGGCGCTGAACACTATTCTCGCCAATTATGATATCGCTGCCGTTTCCATCAGCGGAATGGTGGCGGGGATCGGGGTGCTGGGTTTCGTCCAGGGCGCCTATTCGACCGAGGTCATGAGGGCTGCCATATTGGCGGTGCCGGTGGGGCAGATCGACGCCGCGCGCGCCTTCGGCATGAGCCCGTTCAAACGCTGGCAGCGGATTATCATCCCGGCGATGCTGCCCTATGCCATTCCCGGCCTCGCCAATCTCTGGCTCATACTCACCAAGGATACGGCGCTGCTGGCCGTCGTCGGCTATAGCGAGCTTGCCCTCGAGACGCGGCAGGCCGCCGGCGGCACCAAGGCCTATTTCACCTTCTATGTCGCAGCGGGAGCCATCTACCTCGCCATCACCCTCCTCTCCAACCAAGTTTTCCAGCGGCTCGAGCGCCATCTGCGGCGCGGCATGCCGCGGCATCATTGAGGAGGGGCGGTGGACTGGTCCTGGGTCATCACCTATTTCCCGGAGCTGGCATGGGGGCTCGTCGTCACCATCGAGCTCCTGGTGTTGTCGGTGGTGTTCGGCATTCTTCTGGCGGTGCCGATCGGGCTGGTGCAGGTGACCGGCCCATGGTACCTGGCGATGCCGGCGCGGGCCTTCTGCACCATCATCCGGGGCACTCCGCTGCTCATTCAGGTGTGGCTGCTCTATTATGGACTTGGCTCGCTCTTTCCCTCGATCCCGTGGATCCGCCACAGCTTCCTGTGGCCGGTGCTCCGCGAGGGCTTTTTCTACGCGGTCCTCGCCTTCACCCTGAGCTTTGCGGGCTATGAGGGCGAGGTCGTTCGCGGCGCGCTGGCCGGGGTGCCGCGCGGCGAGATCGAAGCGGCCCGCGCCTTCGGCATGACGCCGTTCCAGGTGGTGACCCGGGTGTGGCTGCCGCGAGCCATCCGCATGGTGCTGCCGACGTTGGCCGGGGAAACGGTGGTGCAGCTCAAATCGACGCCGCTTGCCGCCACCATCACGGTGATGGACCTGTTCGGCGTCGCCAACATGATCCGGCAGGAAACCTACCGGATCTATGAGCCGCTGTTGCTGGTGGCGACCATCTATGTCCTCCTGACCTTCATGATCACCAAGGCCTTGCGCATCGTCGAGGCGCAGATCCCGCAGCGGCGGTGAAACGGAATGGCTGATCAATCTTCGTGATGCCAGGTCGTCGACACATAGTCGGGGTCCTTCTGGCCCTTCCGCTCGAAGCGGAGGAAATCGTAATAGCCGCAGCGACCCTCGCCGGGATAGGAGCGGCAGACCCGCGGTCGCGCTTCATAGATCGTGCAGCGGCGCGCGGTGGTGTCGAAGAAGCGGCAGATGCGGCCGAAATGCGTGTCCTTCTTGCGCCGCATGATGCGACGATAGCCATGTTTCGAGGTAGTGAAGCGGCGCTCGGCTTCCTCGTCGGTCATGCCGAAATGGCGCGCGATCCGGGCGAGGTCGAAGCGCGAGACCACGATCACCGGATAGGAGCAGCAATAGCCCGGGCATTTGAGGCAGTCATAAAGCTTCGACATTGATGGCGGTCTTCCCGGCCGTGATCAGGCCTTGAGGCTGGCAAAGCGGCGATGAGTCTCCGCCATCTCGACGGTGAGCCATTCGCGAAAGGCGCGCGCCGGCGCCGACTCCTTGCTGCCCTTCAGGCGGACCAGATTGTAACCTCCCGGCTCGCGAATTTCGACCTGAAAGGGTTTGACCAACCAACCTTCCAACAGCGCATCGACAGTCAGGTACTCGTCGCCAAGCGCGAATCCCTGGCCGGCCTCGGCGGCCTCGATCGCCAGATGGTTCTGGAACATCGGGCCGCGCCACGCCTCGATGCCGCTCAATCCGGCCTCGCGCAGCCAGTCGGCCCACCATTCACGCGAATAGGTGTGAAGCAATGTGAACTCGCCCAGGTCCGAGGGCGAGGAGAGGGAGCGCCCCTCGATCAGGTTCGGGCTGCAAACCGGGAACACCGTGAAGCTGGCGATCAGGCCGTGGTCGACGCCGTCCCAGGGCCCGGCACCCGAGCGGATGCCAAGCTCGAAGGTTCCGGCGTGAAAGTCGGCGAGATTGGCATCGGGGTCGACGGCGAGCTCGATGTCTGGATGGAGGGCGCTGAAGCGACCAAGCCGCGGCACCAGCCAGCGCGAGGCGAAGCCAGGTTCGACGGTGACCGCAAGCCTTCGCGTCTCGCCGGTTGCCATCACCTCGCGGGTGGCGGCGGCGAGTCCGTCGAACAGCGGCGTGAGCTCGTGGCCGAAGCGCTCGCCGGCCTCGGTGGGCTCGACGCCCCGGCCGGTGCGGCGGAACAGCTCGACGCCCAGCCAGTCTTCGAGATCGCGTATGTGCCGGCTGATTGCGGCATGAGTGACGAACAGCTCTTCGGCCGCCGCCGTGAAGCTGCGATGGCGCTGGGCCGCTTCGAAGGCACGAAGCGCATTGAGTGAGGGAAGGCGCCGGTTCATGTGCCGGACTTTCTGTGAGTTTATGTTACATGTCGAGTAGGAAAATGCCGTTTGCGGCGCGGCAGCTCCGCCCTCACATTGTTCCTATGAGGTATTAGGAGATTCGATCATGAACTGGATTTTTGAAGCCTATGCAAATGCTTACAGCGCCGCGACCATGCTTGGCCAACGCCGGGACAGCCATGCTGCAACTGCGAAATCAAATTGCGGCGACGTAACCCGCGACAACGCCGATCGGCGCCAGCGGTGAGCTATCGACGGGCGGCGACCGCCGCCACCTCAACCAGAAATCGCTTGTCGGCGAGGCCTGCCACGACCAGGAGCGTTGCGGCAGGCCTTGCACCTTTGAGCTTGAGATCGCGCACCTCGCGGTAAAGCGCCACCGCACCCGGATTGGTGATGTAGATGGTGCAGTCGACGATGTCGGCGCTGATCATGTCGGCGCTTTCGAGAATGCTCAGCACATTGTCCCAGGCAAGCTCGTGCTGCTCTCTTTCGGTTTTTCCGAGATTTCCGGCGCTGTCGACCCCGACCTGTCCCGACACGAAAATCAGGCGGGAGCCGGCCTCGACCTCAACGCCCTGACTGTAATTGGAAAACGGGTTCGGCGCCTTGGCGGTGAAAAGGTGCTGCGGCATGGGATCTCCGATCATGCTTGACGGGGAGGAGTGGAGCGAACATAAGACGAACGATCGTGGCTTGGAGGACTGCAAGGAAAGGATGCCGATATGGCGGGCTCGGTGAACAAGGTGATCCTGGTGGGCAATCTCGGGCGGGATCCCGAGGTCAGGCGGATGGCCTCCGGCGAGCCGGTGGTCAATCTGTCGGTCGCCACCTCGGAAAGCTGGCGCGACAAGCAGAGTGGCGAGCGCAAGGAACGCACCGAGTGGCACCGGGTGGTCATCTTCAACGAAAACCTCGCCAAGGTGGCCGAGCAGTATCTGAAGAAGGGATCGAAGGTCTATGTCGAAGGCCAGCTGCAGACCCGCAAATATACCGACCAGGCCGGAGCCGAAAAATATACCACCGAGGTGGTGTTGCAGCGCTTCCGCGGCGAGCTCGCCCTGCTCGACAGCCGGGGCGCCGGCGAGGGTGCCGGGGGCGGGTGGCAGGATGATTTCGGGCAGTCGACCCCGCTCGATCGGCCGCGCGGCGATCGGCCGCAGGAACGAAACTCATTTTCGCGGGACCTCGATGACGAAGTGCCTTTTTGAAGTGAAATCTGCCGCTCGTCCGCCCTTAAATTTGCACAATCCATAGGCTTTTAAGCGCCGCCTTGACCAGAAGGTGGTAAACTTCGCGAATTCGCGGGGATCCGCTGATTCGCGGACATGAGTTGCGTTCACCAACAATTCTCTAAGAGGGGACACCTTATGAAAGTATTCCGCACGATGGCGCTCGTGGGCATTCTGTCGGTGGCGGGGCTGGCACCCGCCCAGGCCGGTGAGACCCTGAGCCAAACGGCACTTCGCGCGCTCTTTCCCGGCACGTTCCATGCCGTGGCTTCGGGCATCGTTCCCTTGAAGATCACCGCGCTCCGCGACGGCTCGCTGATCGGTCGCATGGCGTCGCGGTCGGACAAAGGCCGCTGGAGCGTCAGCGGCGGGCGGCTCTGCATTGTCTTCCAGAAATGGTTGTCGGGACGCACCACCTGCGCCCCGGTCGTGCGCGAGGCCGGCTGGTACCGCGCCGCCAGCGTGCGCTTCAAACGGATCTGACGGCGTTCGAAGCATTCCTCCTCTCGCCGCGGCGGCGCGGCGGGAGGAATTTGCGTCTCCTGCGCCAAGACGGGGGATGACACATCGGTGAGTATTCGCTACTCCCTACTCACCGCAGGCGGCCTGTCTTTCCTTCATGTCCCAGACCAACAATTCCGACCCTCCTTCGGATCGCGAACCGGGCGATATCCGCCCCATCGCGATCGAGGAGGAGATGAGCCGCTCCTATCTCGATTACGCGATGAGCGTCATCGTGGCGCGGGCGCTCCCCGATGTGCGCGACGGGCTCAAGCCGGTGCACCGGCGCATCCTCCATTCGATGAACGAGAACGGCTATGACTGGAACAAGCCGTATCGCAAATCGGCCCGCGTCGTCGGCGATGTCATCGGCAAGTACCATCCGCATGGCGACCAGTCGATCTATGACGCGCTGGTGCGCATGGCGCAGGAATTCTCGATGCGCCTGCCGCTGCTCGACGGGCAGGGCAATTTCGGCTCGGTCGACGGCGACCCGCCGGCGGCGATGCGCTACACCGAGGTCCGGATGGGCAAGCCCGCCCATGCCCTGCTTGAGGACATCGACAAGGACACCGTCGAGTTCCAGCCCAATTACGACAATTCCGAGCGCGAGCCGGTGGTGCTGCCGGCGCGCTTTCCCAATCTCCTGGTCAACGGCGCCGGCGGCATCGCGGTCGGCATGGCCACCAACATCCCGCCGCACAATCTCGGCGAGATCATCGACGCCACGGTGGCGCTGATCGACGATCCGGCGCTGTCGGCCGACGAGCTGATCAAGATCGTGCCGGGACCGGACTTCCCGACCGGCGGCATCATTCTCGGCCGCGCCGGCATCCGCGCCGCCTTCCACACCGGGCGCGGCTCGATCGTGATGCGCGGCAAGGTCGCGATCGAGGAGCTGCGGCGCGACCGCGAAGCCATCATCATCACCGAGATCCCCTTCCAGGTGAACAAGGCCGCGATGATCGAACGGATCGCCGAGGGAGTCCGCGATAAGCGCATCGAGGGCATCGCCGACATCCGCGACGAGAGCGACCGGCATGGCATGCGGGTGGTCATCGAGGTCAAGCGCGACGTGTTGGCCGATGTCGTGCTCAACCAGCTCTACCGGTTCTCGGCGCTGCAGACCACCTTCGGGGTGAATGCGGTGGCGCTGACCGGCGGGCGGCCGGAGCTCCTCAATCTCAAGGACATGCTGCAGGCCTTCATCGCCTTCCGCGAGGAAGTCGTCACCCGCCGCACCAAGTTCCTGCTCAACAAGGCACGCGAGCGCGCCCATATCCTGGTCGGCCTGGCCATTGCGGTGGCCAATATCGACGAGGTCATCCGCCTCATCCGCAATGCCCCCGACCCACCGACCGCCAAAAGCCAGCTCATGGAGCGCGACTGGCCGGCCGGCGACATGGGGCCGATCATCCGCCTGATCGACGACCCGCGGCATCGCCTGACCGAGGAGGGCACTTTCCGCCTGTCGGACGACCAGGCCCGCGCCATTCTCGAATTGCGGCTGCAGCGGCTCACCGCGCTCGGTCGCGACGAGGTGGCGGACGAGATGCGCAAGCTCGGCCAGGAGATCGAGGACTATCTCGACATCCTGCGGTCCCGGGCGCGAGTGCTGGCCATCGTCAAGACCGAGCTCGCGGCCGCCCGAGCCGAGTTCGCGACGCCGCGGCGGACCGAGATCATCGACCAGGAAGGCGAGGTCGAGGACGAGGACCTGATCCAGCGCGAGGACATGGTGGTGACGGTGAGCCATGCCGGCTACATCAAGCGGGTGCCGCTCGCCACCTACCGGGCGCAGCGCCGCGGCGGCAAGGGCCGCTCGGCGATGCAGACCCGCGAGGAGGACTTCGTCACCAAGCTCTTCGTCGCCAACACCCATGCGCCGATCCTGTTCTTCTCGTCGCGCGGTATGGCCTACAAGATGAAGGTCTGGCGGCTGCCGCTTGGTGGCCCGCAGGCCCGCGGCAAGGCGCTGGTCAATCTGCTGCCGCTCGCGGAGGGCGAGCGCATCACCTCGATCATGCCGCTGCCCGAGGACGAGGCGAAGTGGCAGACCTTCGACGTCATGTTCGCCACGGCTCGTGGCACGGTCAGGCGCAACAAGCTTTCCGACTTCACCGAGATCAACCGCAACGGCAAGATCGCGATGAAGCTCGAGGAGAGCGACTCGATCATCGGGGTCGCGACCTGCCTCGAGACCGACGATGTGCTGCTCACCACCCATGACGGCCAGTGCATCCGCTTCCCGGTGACCGATGTCAGGGTGTTCGCCGGGCGCAACTCGGTGGGAGTGCGCGGCATCAGCCTCGCCGAGGGCGACAGCGTGATCTCGATGTCGATCCTCGGCCATTTCGAAGCCGACCCGGAGGAGCGCGCCGCCTATATGAAGATGCGCCGGGCGATCGCCGGCGAGGAAACCGAGATCGCGCCCGGCGACGGCGAGGAGCTTGGCAGCGATGCGCCGGCGCTCACGCCCGAGCGCTATGCGGCGATGAGCGCCGCCGAGCAATATGTCCTCACCGTGTCGGCCAATGGCTATGGCAAGCGCACCTCGGCCTTCGAATATCGGATCACCGGGCGCGGCGGCAAAGGCATCGTCGCGATGGCGGTGAACGAGCGCAACGGGCCGATCGTCGCCTCCTTCCCGGTCGAGCATGACGATCAGATCATGCTGGTGACCGCCGGCGGCCAGATCATCCGCTGCGGTGTCGACGAGATCCGGGTGGCCGGCCGGTCGACGCAAGGCGTGATCGTGTTCAAGGGTGACGGCGAGAAAGTGGTGTCGGTCGAGCGTCTCGAAGAGAGCGGCGAAGCCGGCGAAGCCGGAGAAGGGGAGGCGGGCGAGGGTCCCGGCTTCCCATGATGTAGCATCATGACCTATCCCTCGACAGCGACCACCTGGCTCTCGGCAGCACCCAAGCCGACGGCGATGAAATTCGGCGTGCTGTTCGCCATCGAGTCGCTGGCGCGCGCCACCATCTCCGGCGTGGTGTCGATCCAGGCCTATGACCTCGTCCATTCGAGTCAGAAGGTCAGCGAAATCTACACCATTGTCGGCGTGCTGACGCTGTGCGCCACGCTGATCATTCCGACGCTGATCGCCTGGACGGCGCGCCGCTTCATCTATTCGCTCGGCGCCATCTGTCTGATGCTGGCGGCGGGCGCCTTCATCACCTTCACGATCCCGGGCCAGATGGGCGGCATGCTGCTCAGGAATTTCGGCGCCGCCTGCCTGTCGATCACGCTCAATCTCTATATTCTCGACCATATTCCGCGCTCGACCTTCGTCCGGGCGGAGCCGCTGCGGCTCGCCATGTCGACCGCGTCCTGGACGCTCGGGCCGGCGCTCGGCATCTATCTCTATACCCGCTACGGCGTGTGGGCGCCGCACAGCTTCGCCGCCGCCGTGGCGCTCGTGGTGCTCATGCTCTTCGCCTATCTCCGGCTCACCGAGACCATCGGGCCGGCCAGGCTCAAGCCGCCGCCCAATCCGCTTGCCGGGGTGAGCCGCTTCATCGCCCAGCCGCGGCTCCGGCTGGCCTGGCTCGTGGCCTTCGGACGGTCCTGCTTCTGGACGACCTTCTTCACCTATGGGCCGCTCCTCATGGTGACGAGCGGCATGAGCAAGACCACCGGCGGCCTTCTGGTGTCGGCCGGCAACGCGGTGCTGGTGACGGCGGTGCTTGCCGGGCGGATCGCCGAGCGGGTCGGGATGCGCAAGGTGATCACCGGCGCCTATCTGTTGGCGGCGCTGTGTTCCGCCGCGGCGGGAATCGCCGGATTCTTCCAGATGCCGGTGGTTGCGGCGGCGCTGCTGATCGGCGGCGCGCTGGCCGCGAGCTGCCTCGACGGAATTGGCTCGATCCCGTTCCTGCGCGCGGTCCGGACGCGCGAGCGGGCGGCGATGACCGGTGTCTACCGCACCTATCTCGAGCTCTCCGACCTCATCCCCTCGGCGGTGTTTGCCGTGGCGCTGCTGTTCGCGCCGGTGAGCGTGACCTTCGTGATCCTGGCGCTGTGGATGATAATTTGCGGCGCCATCTGCTGGACCTATCTGCCCCGCTCGCTCTAGTCCGGCGGGTCAAATGGTGTCGACCTTGGGTCCGGTCCTCGGCATGTGCTTGTCGGGTCGGTTCAGTGGACGCATGCAAATGATCTTCCGACGTGATTGCTCGTCGTCGAGAGGATCAAGTTGCGCACGCGCGCTGAACCATAATCGCGGTTCATGAGCTACGACCATCTCGAAAATTTCGACTGACACGGACGGCTCGCAAATGGCATCGATCACAGTCCGTGTCGTATCCAAGTGTGGATCGGTTTTGGCACCGCGCTTAAGCAGCTGGGAAACAGCGGCGATATTGTTGTGAAAACAAGCGAGACTGAGCGGCGTCAAATCGCGAAACCGGACCTCGATATCGGCACCGGCGTCGATTAGCTTCGTCATGACCGCAACCTGCCGATCGGGATCGGCGCCCGCGTCCAAAGAGAGTACGAGGACGAGGGGCGCGACTCCTCTATTGGTTTGTTTCTTGACATTTGCGCCCAGCCCGATGAGGCGGTCGACAGCCGAAACGTCAAGGCGGATACAGGCGGTATGCAGCAGACTGATGCCGCCTCGCAATGTATCGATGTCGACGTGCTTGGCCATCAGCCGAACAACCTCGTCGTGGCCAGCGTCGAACGCCGTGGCCAGCATCCAGAAGCCCGGTTGTGCACCATGATCCAAAAGACAGCGGACCAGCTCCGTATCGCCGCGCTGACAGGCGTGTGCCAGGATTGGAAGGTAGTCTCCTTCGGGAGCTTCGTAATCGAAAATGAAGCTGTTGGGATCGACAAGCTTTGCCTCAAGCAGCGCACGAATCGTTCCGAAGTTCCGCCAGATCCAGGCCTCCTGCAGTAGATTCCGCGCTTGATGCTGCGGCAGATCCTGAACCGCGGCGAGCGGCTGAAGCTGCGTCAGTGCGGACCCAATTGTGTTCGCCTGAGGCGCGGAGGCAGGGACAGTGGAATTCAGCTGGGATGGAAAGTGAGCCATGCCGGTGTCTCCCAATTGACGCCGCCATGCTCTAGCAGCGCTCGGGGGAGGCAGCTGTGCCGTTCGTCACAGCGACGGTTCGAGATCCTCGAGATCCTTGGTCCAGGCGGCGCGGATCTCGCGATGGGCCGCGACATAGCTCAGCGATGTCACCTTGAGGTGCTGGGCGATGAGATAGGTCAGCTCCTGGGTGCGGTGGAACGGCACGGTCGGGATCGCGTGGTGGGCGGCGTGAAACGACATGTTCCATGACAGGAAGCGCACCAGCCGGCCGGCAATGGTGGTGCGGGAGTTCTCCAGCATGTTGGAGACGGCCGGACAGGCGGCATGCTCGGCCAGCAGGAAAGCGCGCAGGAAGGGCTGGCCGAGCAGCGCCGGGATGATCCACAGGGTGAGCGGCCAGGTCCAGCCGAAGGCGAGCGACGCGAGGAGCAGCACGAGCCACAGCGCAATATAGACGCGCGCCTCGGTGACGACGCCGCGGGCGGCGCCGACGACGAAGTTCGGCAAGGTGCGGCCAACGGCATTGGTGAAGACCGCGGTCAGGTTGGCACGCCAATAGGGAATGCCGGAGAGATACCAGGCATAGGACTTGAGATCGTACGGGCGCGGCTCGGCAAGCTCGGGATCGTTGTCGGGGTCCTGGGTATGGCGGTGATGGGCGAAATGGAAATAGCGGAAATAGCGCGGCGGCATCAGCAGCAGGAACCCGGCGACGTCGGCGCAGACGGTGTTGAGCCATGAGGTGCGGAAGGCGGTGCCATGGATGCATTCATGCTCGAGGGTGAACAGGAAGACGAGCACGATGCCATGGACCAGCATGGCAAGAACGAGAAGGAGCGGGTTGGGCGCGAGCAGCACCGCGGTGCCGGTCAGCGCCAGGAGAGCGAGATGTCCGGCAAGATGCAGGAGCCCCGGACCGTCGGACAAGAGCTTCAGATGCGCCAGCACATCGGGCGGGAGCGATGCCATGACGTCGCGATGCGTGATATTGTGGCTGTGCGCCATGGCCTAACCAAGCAACGGAGCAGCCCTGCGTCAAGATTAGACGTTGGGCCGGGAAATCACAAAAGATACCAATCGGTTGTGTTGAGGGACGATGACCGCCGCACGCAAGCTGTTGACGGACCTGCCACAGATCTGGCGTAAAGCGTGGCAATCACGTGCCCGGTTCCATTCAGGCGATCATTCATGCTGAGGACCCTGCTCGCAGCAATTGTCCTGTCGCTGCTGCTGCAGACCACCGAGCTCAGCCCGGCAGGTGCGCAGCCGGATCTCGTGGAGAATTTCGAGAAAAGCGATCTCAACCCGCATTTGTGGTCGCGGGCGCGCCTGCCGCTTCAGCGTGCCTGGATCTATGAGGGCGACGCTCGGGAAGGCGTGAACTCCCTCGCCATCCGGGTCAAGGGCTCGGATCTCGACAAGACCTGCAACTGCCAGCGGATCGAGGTGCGCGAGGCGCCGCAGCAGCGGCTGCCCTTCGGCAGCGACAGCTGGTATGCGTTCTCCTTCCGGGTCGAGGGCCAGCCGCCCCTGACCGGCAGCCAGCGCTGGATCATTGCTGCCTGGAAGCAGGAGGCCGAGGGCGGGCCGTTCCTCGCCCAGCGCTTCGATGAGGGGGTGTTCCACATCACGCTCGAAAGCGGCGCGCACCGGGTGCTGCTTGCCTCGACCAAGGGTGAGGTGCGCTCCTTCGCCGAGCAGCTGCGGTCCGGCCTGCTCGCGTCCTTCTCCTTCATCTCCGATCCGGAGCTTTATGGCGGCACGACAGATGTCGCCATCGAATATGGCGAGGACCCGACGCTGCCCGACCCGCGCAAGAACTGGGTCGACATGATGTACCGCGTCCGCGGTGGCCTCGACGGCAAAGGCCTGGTCGAGATCTATGCCAACGGCAAGTTCATCGTGCGCGCCAAGGGCACGATCGGCGTGCCGGGCCCGGCTGCCATGCGCCAATATCTCAGGCTCGGCCACAATCGTGCGCCGATGCCGGGCACTTCCACGATATTCTTCGATCGCATCAGGCGCGGCACCAGCCGGGCCGATGTCGAACAATGAGGCCCCGCAATGGCTCTGCCGCATCTCATCATCGGCAACAAGAACTACTCCTCCTGGTCTTTCCGCCCGTGGCTCGCCATGCGGGTCTCGGGGATCGATTTCACCGAGGAGGTGGTGCCGCTGTCGACGCCCGACACCAAGACGCGGATCAGCGAGCACTCGCGGGCCGGCCGGGTGCCGATCCTCAAGGACAACGGCATCGTGGTATGGGAGTCGCTCGCCATCATCGAATATCTGGCGGAGCGCTTTCCCGATGCACGGCTGTGGCCCGCCGATATGCAGGCGCGGGCGCTGGCGCGCTCGATCTCGAACGAGATGCATGCCGGCTTCCAGGCGTTGCGCTCGTCCTGTCCGATGAACATGCGCCGGCCGCGCCGCCGGCTCGACATCTCGGCGGACGCCGCCGCCAATGTCCGGCGCATCGACGAGATGTGGCAGGACTGTCGCGAGACCTATGGCGCCGCGGGTCCGTTCCTTTTCGGGGCGTTCAGCGCCGCCGATGCGATGTATGCGCCGGTGGTCAATCGCTTCGATGTCTATGATCTTCCCGTGTCGCGGCCGGCCAAGGCCTATATGGAGGCGGTCAAGGCGCTGCCCGCCTATCGCGAATGGGAGGAGGGAGGTCGCCGGGAGGATTGGGTCATCGCCCATGATGAAGCCTGAGAAGCGACCGGCGCTGCCGGCGTTCCTCCCGTGGCTTGTTCTCCTCGCCTGCTCCGCGACATCGGCGCAGGCGGAGAACCGCACTTTCTTCAACCCGAAGCTCGGCGGGTCGCCGATACCGTTCTGCCTGACGAGCACCGGCGGCTGCGGCAAGGCGGCGGCCGACAGTTTCTGCCGCAACAGCGGCTACGACACGGCGCTGACCTTTGCGCGCCGGCAGGTGATGTCGGAAGGCGAGGAGCCGACCGGCTTCACCCAGATCAAATGCTACAAGCCCTCGGTCGAGGGCAGCACCAAGCCTGCGGCCGTGACCAACACGGCGGCCAAATCGGGCCGGCTCGTCGGGGCGGATCTGAGGTGAAGCGCGATGACGGCCCTTCTGGAGACGCTCGATGCCCGCTTCGTCCAGATCTATGAAGTGGCGCGGGCCGAGCGGGTGGCGCATGAGCAGAAGAAGGGCCTGATCATCGTTCAGGACGATGTCATGCTGCTGTTCCGCGGCGATGAGCCGGTCAGGCGGTTCACCGGCCTCGAGCCGCCGCTCTACAACAAGATGAAGACGCTCGGCCATATTCCGCTTGCCGTCTTTTGCCTCCTCCATGCCGTAAGTGACGGGCCGTTGTCGCGGTCGCTCAAGGGACGGCTCGTCAGCTATCGGGCGCTGCTCGACAGCGCCGGCCGCGAGCTCGATGTGAGCCAAGAGGTCAAGGCCGGC
>Ga0209382_10007467_pt1 | contig 13909 bp, 8 predicted proteins | sample SoiMetdeltSBSDD5_FD_187599 | JGI IMG/M metagenome (GOLD analysis project Ga0209382, IMG submission 187599) | Bulk soil microbial communities from a Populus tree surrounding site in Tennessee, USA - Soil MetaG P. deltoides SBSDD5 (SPAdes) (version 2) | ecosystem: Environmental > Terrestrial >... | reverse complement strand
CTCGAAACGGCCAACGGCGGCACGCTGCTGCTCGACGAGCTGATCGAGATGTCGCGCCCCATCCAGGCGAAACTGCTGCGGGCGATTCAGGACGGCGTCGTGCGCCGGGTGGGAAGCGAGACGGCGTCGGCGGTGGTGAACGTGCGCTTTATCGCGGCCACGAACCGCGACCCCGAGTCGGCCGTGGCGGAGGGGCTGCTGCGCGAGGACCTGTACTACCGGCTGCGCGTCGTCCCCATCGCCGTGCCGCCGCTGCGCGAGCGGTCGGAGGACATCGAGCTGCTCGCCAACTCGTTCCTCGGGCACTATTGGCGCAAGCACCGTGGCGCCGATCTCGCCCTGCCCAAGTTGGGCAAGACGGCGGTCCGGGCGCTCCGGGCCCACACCTGGCCCGGCAACGTGCGCGAGCTGCAGAACGTCGTAGAACACGCCGTCGTGATGCTCGAGCCGGGCGCCGAAGTCCGGGCGGAAGACCTGCCCTTCCTCCAGGTGCCCGCCGGAGGGGCGGGCGATGATCGCAGCCTCATCGGCGATCCGGGTGGAGCCGACGGGAGCTACTACGACGCGCGTGACAAGCTGCTCGCCAAGTTCGACAAGCAATTCCTGCAGAAGGTCATCGCGCGCGCGGGAGGCAACCTCTCCAAGGCCGCCCGACTCGCGGGGATCGACCGCACGACCTTCTACCGCCTGATGGAGCGGCACGGGCTGCAACGCGACGACGCTTGACCAAAGGTCACGGTCATGTCGCAGTCCTGCATCGTTGTTGTAAGGCGACAGTGTCAGCGAGACGGCCAGGCGCGTCCACCGCTCCCTCGTAACACATAACCGCACGGTAGTTTAGGGGTGTCCGCCCCGGTTGCACAGGACGTGCCTTAAGCAAAGGCATGCGCCTCTCGTTTCCTGCCGAATTGCCACCCGAGTTGGTCTCCTACCGCCGGGCCCTGATTCTGGCTGCCCACCTGCTCCTGATCCCGCTGGCCTATTTCGCGGCCTTCGGGATCCGGTTCGACTTCCACATCCCCGTCGTGGAGCTGCGTCGCTTCGCCACCACACTGCCCTACCTCGCCGTCATCCGCTTGATCGTGTTCGAGCGGTATGGCCTGTTTCGCGGCTACTGGCGTCACGTCGGTCTGCGGGACCTCGTGGACTTGGTGGCCGCGACGACGCTCTCGACGGCCCTGTTCGCCGGTGTCCTCTTCGTGGTCGGCTGGCCGACGGGGATGGCTCGCTCGGTCTTCGTGCTCGACTGGCTGAGCATGGTCTTCCTGTCGGGGGGCCTGCGGTTCGTCGCCCGGGCGTTCCGCGAGGGCCAGCTGCCGATGCAGGCGTCGCGCGGCGGTCGCCGCACCCTGTTGATCGGGGCCGGTGAGGCCGCGGAGATGCTGCTCAGGCATGTGCAGCACGACGGACGCGATGCGATCAGCGTCGTGGGTCTGGTCGACGACAAGGTCGACACGCACGGCCGCGCCATCCACGGCGTCCCGGTGCTGGGCGCGACGTCCGATCTCGAGCGGCTGGTCCACGAGCAGCGCATTCAGCTGATCGTGATCGCGATCCGCTCCGCCACGGCCGATCAGATGCGCCGCATCGTGCACCTCTGCACCGCGACCGGCACGGAATTCAAGATCATCCCGTCGCTTCAGGACCTGCTCGACCGTCGCGCCGGCATTGGCCAGCTGCGGGAGATCCAAATCGAGGATCTGCTCGGCCGCGAGCCCGTGCACCTGGACCTCGAGCAGGTGCGCAGCGACCTCGAGGGCCGGTCCGTCCTCATCACGGGGGCGGGCGGCTCCATCGGTTCGGAGCTGGCGCGTCAGATCGCGCGCTTCCGGCCGGCGCGCCTGGTGCTGCTCGAGCGAGCTGAGAGCCCGCTCTACTTCGTGCACCTCGAGGTGTCGCAGTCGTCTCCCGAGGTCGAAGTCGTGCCCGTCATCGCGAACATCACGAATGCCGAGCGACTCGACGAAGTCTTCGGTCTGTATCAGCCCGATTATGTGTTCCACGCGGCGGCGTACAAGCACGTCCCGTTGATGGAAGACAGCGTCATCGAAGCGGCGTGGAACAACATCGTCGGCACGCTGCGCGTGGCGCAGCGGGCCGTGCAGCACCGCGTCGGGAAATTCGTCTTGATCTCGACCGACAAGGCCGTCAACCCGACGAGCATGATGGGCGTGACCAAGCGGATCGCGGAGCGGATCGCCCTCGAGCTGCCGTCGCTGCGCGGCGCGACGGACTTCCGCGTCGTGCGGTTCGGGAACGTGCTCGGCTCAGACGGCAGCGTGGTGCCGCTGTTCAAGCGCCAGCTGCTCGCGGGCGGGCCGATCACGGTGACGCACCCCGACGTGCAACGCTACTTCATGACCATTCCCGAGGCCGTCGAGCTGGTGCTCACGGCGGCCGCGCTCCCCGCCGCCGCGGGTCGCATCTCGATTCTCGAGATGGGTGACCCGGTGCGGATCGTGGACCTCGCCGAGCAGCTCATTCGCCTCTCGGGCCTCGAGCCGTACAAGGACGTGCAGATCGTGTTCACCGGCCTCCGGCCGGGTGAGAAACTCAATGAAGAGCTGGTCGCCTCGGGCGAAACGACGATCCCGACGAGCGTCGAAAAGATTCGCCTGGTCGAGCGGAACGGCGGCAGTGTCGCGAACGTCGCGGTCGCCCTGAAGCATCTGGTCGAGGCCTTGAGCGCCAAACGCACCGCCGACGTGATGCGGGCGGTCTCGGCGCTCGTGCCCGAGTACGTGCCGGAACGCGCGCCGCGGCAGTCGCCGGCGCTCGGCACTCGCCGCCCGTTGATCCTTCCGGACCCCGCGCTGGCCGGGCGGGCTGCCCACGTCCGCGCATGAGCGGCCGCGTGTGGCTCTCCGTCGCCGTCGCGCTGGCGGCGCTCCCGGTGCTGGCGCCCGCCGCGCGGGCGCAGCGACCGCCTCCGCTGCTGGCCGTTGTGCCGCGAGACTCGCTCGCGCTACGCCCCGGCGACGCCGTGCGCATCACCGTGTGGCGCAAGCCGGAGCTGAGCGGCGAGTTCGTCGTCACTAGCGACGGGTCGCTGACGCACCCGCTCTATCGGGCCCTCCGCGTGACCGGGATCCCGCTGGTCAGCGCCGAGGGGCGGTTGCGCACGTTCCTCCAGCAGTTCGAGAACAATCCCGAGTTCGTGATGGAGCCGCTGCTCCACGTCGCGGTCGGGGGTGAGGTGGTGCGGCCGAACCTCTACACGCTGCGCCCGGAAACGTCGGTCACCGACGCCGTGGCGCTGGCCGGTGGCCCTACGGACCGAGGCCGCCGCGACCGCGTCCGCCTGCTGCGCGACGGCAGCGAGGTGGTGCTCGACCTGACCCGACCCCAACCCGGCTTCGCGACGACGCCGATCCGCTCCGGCGACCAGATCCTCGTGGACCGGAAGCGCGCCGTGTTCCGCGAGACCATCGGGCCGATCGTCATGATCGCGGGGGCCACCGCCGCGATCCTCAATGTCATCCTCCGCGGCGGACGGCCGTAGATCGTGCGCGACTTCGCCGCCAACAGGCCCTCGAACAACGGGCACGCCGCCGGGGCCACCGACGGTCTCGTCTGGCATGAGATCGTCGTCGCCGTACGCCGCCGGCTGTGGCTGGTGCTGGCGATTCCGGCCGTGCTCCTGGCCGGCACCGCGTTCCTGGTGTTCCGAGAGACGTCGACCTATCGGGCGACCGCCGTGCTGCGTCTCGGCGACGCCCGACGCGCGCTGACGACTGGCCTCGAAGCGCAAGTCGAGCCGACGCGCCTCATGGACCCGCTGTTGTCGGAAACCCAGGTCCTCAAGAGCCGCGCCCTGCTCGGCGCGGTCGTCGATTCGCTGGGGATGCGGCTCACCCCCGACTACGGGCGCTTCTCGGCGGCCCTGCTCGGTTTCGTAGCCGTGGCACCCGAGGCCCCCGCCGACACGTTGTCGCTCCGGTTCACCGATACGGGCGTGACGGTACGCGGCCTGACGGACTCGGCCACGGTGACCTACGGGGAGACGCTCGAGCTCGGCGGCGGCGCCGTCCGATTCCGGGTGACGGCGCGCCCCAAGGCCACCGAGGCGACGTGGATCGTGTTGTCCCGCGACCAGGCCATCGATCGGATGCTGAAGCAGCTGCGCGTCGCCCCGCGCACCCAGACCAACGTCGTGGACGTGACCTACACGTCGCAGCGGCCGGCGGTCGCCGAGCAAGTCGTGAATATGATCGTGCGCACGTTCCAAGTCATGGACGCGCGCAGCGCACAGGACCAGTCGCGGCGCCGCCGTCTCTTCCTCGACGAGCAGCTCCGCCGGGCGGACTCCATCCTGGCGCAAGCGCAACTGGCGCTGAGCGCCTTCCGAAGCCGCCAAGAGGTGTACAGCTCGCGCGACAAGCTCTCCACGCAGCAGTCGGAGATCGCCGGGTTGGCGGCGCGCCGCTCGGAGTACGAGGCGCAGCGCGACGTCTATCGCGCGTTGCTCACCAAGCTGCAGAGCCCGAGGCCGGGGGAGCACGACGAAGCGCTGCGCGCGCTCGTGTCCAGCCCGGGCGTCGCGACCAATGCCCTGCTGGCGCAGCTCCAGACCCAGCTCCTCAAGTACCAGATCAGCCTCGATTCGTTGACGAGCGGCGCCTGGGGCAGCGCCGCCACGAATCCGGACGTGCAGCGCCTCCGCGACTTGATCGCGTCGACCGAGGATCAGATCCAACGCGCGATGCGAAGCCAATTGGCGTCGCTCGACGCCCAGATCGGCGCCGTCCAGGCCCAGCTCGCCCGCAGCGCCACGGGAATCCGCGTCCTCCCGGCCGTCGAGGCGCAGGAAGTCCGGCTGGTCCAGGAAGTCGAAACCAGCCGCCGCTTGGGCGACCAGCTGCGCGAGGAGCGGCAGCGCGCGCATATGGCGGAAGCCGTGGAAGTCGGGCAAGTCGAGATCGTGGATGTCGCGAGCCTGCCCTATCGGCCCGTGTCGAGTTTCGGGGCGCTCAAACTCGTGCTGGCGGTGCTGCTCGGCCTGGGCCTGGGCGGCGGCGCCGCCGTCGCGCTCGAGAAGCTGGACCCGTCCATCCGCCGTCCCGACGAGATCGAGGACGGCCTGCGCCTGCACTCCCTGGCCGTGATTCCCAAGGTCGATCCGGCGCGGGTCGAGGGCACCGAGGCCTACCGCGTCCTCCGCACCAACCTGCTCCTCGCCCCCGGGGCCGACCACGCGCACACGATCGTGGTGACGAGCGCCGTGCCGGGCGAAGGGAAGACCACCACGGCGGCGAACTTGGCCTGTTCGCTGGCGTGGGAAGGACGACGCGTGTTGCTCGTGGACGGCGACCTCTGGCGCGGACGGCTGCACCGTCGGTTCCGCGGGCGCCGCGCACCCGGCTTCGCCGAGTGTCTGCTCAGCGACGAGCCCATCCCGGAGGCGATCCGCGGGACGGATATCGCGACGCTCAGCTTCATGCCCAGCGGCAAGGGCGTCGGCACCCCGTCGGACATCGTGACCAGCGCGCGCGTGCCCCGCCTCCTGGCCCAGCTGCGGGAGCAGTACGAGGTGGTCCTGATCGACTCACCCCCGGTGCTCGCCACCGCCGAGGCCGCCGTCCTCGCGTCCAGCGTCGACGGCGTGGTCCTCGTGGTGCGGGCCGGCCAGACCGACCGCGAGGCCGTGGAGCAGGCGATGCGCCAGATCACCGGCGTGGGCGCCCGTCTGGTGGGCGCCGTGCTCAACGACCCGGCCGACATCACGCGGCGGTACGGCTACAAGAACTACTACGGCAGCTACTACGGCACGTACACGCGCGAGGACGTGGGCGCATGACGGCCGTCCAAGGACCATCCCGAGCGCACTTCCTGCCGTTCTCTCCGCCGTCGATCGGCGAGGAGGAGATCGCGGAGGTGGTGGACACGCTGCGCTCGCAGTGGATCACCACCGGCCCCAAGACCAAGCGCTTCGAGTCGGAATTCGCGGCCGCGTTGGGGGCGCCGGGCGCCTTGGCGCTCAACTCGTGCACCGCCGGCTTGCACACCGCGCTCGCCACGCTCGGCGTCGGGCCCGGCGACGAGGTCATTACGACGCCGATGACGTTCGCCGCGTCGGTGAACGTCATCGAGCACGTGCGGGCGCGGCCGGTGCTGGTGGACGTCGAGCACGACACGTTGAACATCGATCCGGCGGCCGTCGCGCGCGCGATCACGCCGCGCACCAAGGCGATCCTGCCCGTCCACTTCGCCGGGCACCCGGCGGACTTGGGTGCGCTCGAGACCCACGGCGTGACGATCGTGGAGGACGCCGCGCATGCGCTCCCCGCGACGTACCAGGGCCGCCGCATCGGGTCGGGCCGCAACCCGGTCGCGTTCAGCTTTTACGCCACCAAGAACTTGACGACCGCCGAGGGCGGCATGCTCACGGGCGATCCCGAGTTCCTGGACCGGGCACGGGTCGTCAGCCTGCACGGCATGAGCCGGGACGCGTGGAAGCGATACGATCAGGGCGGCAGCTGGCGGTACGACATCCTGCTCCCCGGCTTCAAGTACAACATGACGGACATTCAGGCCTCGATCGGGCTGTGCCAGCTGCGCAAGCTCGACGCGTTCGACCAACGCCGTCGCGCCGTCGTGGCGCAGTACCACGCCGCGTTCGCGGACGACGAGGCGCTCGAGATTCCCGTGGAGCGCGCCGACGTGCGCCACGCCTGGCACCTCTACGTGCTGCGGATCCGGCCCGAGGCGCTGCGCATCGGCCGCGACCAGTTCGTGCAGGAGCTGACGCGCCGTAACATCGGCACGTCGGTGCACTTCATCCCGATTCACGTCCATCCCTACTACCGGGCCACCTACGGCTACGCGCCCGGCGACCTGCCCGTCGCGTTCGGCAACTTCGAGCGCATGCTGAGCCTGCCGCTCCATCCGCGCCTCAGCGACAGCGACGTGTCGGACGTGGTGGGCGCGGTGCGCGACATCACGCTCGCGTTCCGGCGCTAGGCCATGCGGTTCGCCTGGGTCGGCAGTCATCGAGAGGGGTTGGCGGCGTTCGAGGCGCTGCTGCACGCGCGCGCGCCCATCGTCGCGGCCGTGTCGCTCACCCCCGAAGCCGCGGCGAGCCGCAGCGCCGCTGCCGATTACGCGCCGATCTGCCATCGCTACGGGCTGCCCCTCCACCGGGTCAGCGACATCAATGCCCCGGACGCCGTGAACCTGCTGCGCTCGCTCGACCTCGACGTCCTGTTCGTGATCGGGTGGAGTCAGATCCTGCGCAAGGATGCGCTGGCCACGGCGCGCATCGGCGTCGTGGGCGCGCACGCCTCCCTCCTGCCGGCCAACCGCGGCAGCGCCCCCATCAACTGGGCGCTGATTCGCGGAGAACGCGAGACGGGCAACTCCCTGCTCTGGCTGGCCGAGTCGGTGGACGCGGGCGCCGTGATCGACCAAACGTCGTTCGGGATTACCCCGTACGACACCTGCACCTCGCTGTACGACCGTGTGGCGATCACGAACCGCGACATGCTCGTCCGGCTGTCGAGCCGGCTCATCGCCGGTGAGCGGCCCGGCGTGCCCCAGCCCGTCTCGAGCGACCCGGTCCTCCCGCGCCGCCGGCCCGCCGACGGGCTGCTCGATTGGGCTGGGCCCAGCACACGCGTGTACGACTTCGTGCGCGCTTTGACCCGCCCCTATCCCGGCGCCTTCGGCCAGCTGGAGGGGCGACGCTGGAAGGTGTGGCAGGCCGCGTTGCCGCCGCTGGGCGACGCGACGGTCGCCCAGCCCGGGACCTGCCTCGGTCCCGTCGTCAGCCCGGAAGACAACGCCTGCGGCCAGCTCGTCGCCTGCGGCCAGGGCGCGGTGGTTCTGCTCGAAGTCGAGGGGGAAGACGGCCGCGTGCTGCGCGGCCGCGCGCTCGCCGAGGAGCCGTGGCGCGGGAGGACGTGGACCCGTGAGTGACGCGATCCTCGTCATTGCGGCGCATCCCGACGACGAGATCCTCGGCTGCGGCGGCACCGTCGCGCTGCACGCTCGGCGCGGCGACCGCGTGACCGCCGTGATCGCGTGTGAGGGCGAGTCGCTCCGCTACGGACCCGAGGGCGTCGGTCAGGCCCAGCACACGCGCCGCGCGGCAGCCGAGCTGGGCGTCGACGACGTGCGTCCCCTCGGCTTCCCCGACCAGCGGCTCGACACGCTGACGCTCACAGAGATCATCACGCCGCTCGAGCGCGTGGTGCACGAGGTGCGGCCCAAGATCGTGTACTGCCAGTGGGGTGGCGACATCAACCGCGATCACGAGCTGCTCTTCAAGGCCGCGCTCGTCGCCACACGCCCGACCGAAGAGAGCCTGACGACCGTGTACGCCTTCGACACCGCCAGCAGCACGGAATGGGGCTATCCTCGGTCGTTCGTTCCCGACACGTGGGTCGAGATCTCCAAGACGCTCGACAAGAAGATCGCGGCGATGGCGTGCTACGAGAGCGAAGTCCGACCGTACCCGCATCCACGCTCGCTCGACGCGCTGCGGCATCGGGCGCGGGCGTGGGGCAACCAACATTGCATGGACGCGGCCGAGGTTTTCATGACCGTCCGCCGCACGGTGCGCTGTGGTCAAACGCCTGGTTGACGTGACGCTCGCCGCCATCGGCCTGCTCGTCGCCGTCCCGCTGCTCGCGGCCGCGGCGCTGGGGATCCGCCTGTCGAGCCCCGGGCCCGTGCTGTACCGCGCGCGCCGGGCCGGACGCGGCGGCACGCCCTTCCTTATGTACAAGTTCCGCACGATGCACGTCGATCACGGCGCCCACCGCAGCGCGATCACGGGCTCGGCCGATCCCCGCGTCTTTCCGTTCGGGGCCTGGCTGCGCCGCACCAAGGTCGACGAGCTGCCGCAGCTCGTCAACGTGCTCCGGGGCGACATGTCGGTCATCGGGCCGCGCCCCGAGGATCCACAGTTCGTCGCCACGCACTACACGCCCATGCACTACGAGACCCTCGAGGTCCGACCTGGACTCGCGAGTCCCGGGAGTCTGTACAGCACGACCCACGGCGAGCGCCTGCTCCGACCCGATCAGGCCGAGCACGACTATGTCGAGCGGCTGCTGCCGGTCAAGCTCGCGCTCGACGTGGTCTACGTGCGCCGCGCGTCGGCGTGGTACGACGCGGCGCTCACGCTCCGCACCGTCGGCATCGTCGCCGGCCGCTTGGCCGGACGCCGCGCGTTTCGCGAGCCGCCGGAGATGGCGGCCGCCCGGCACTTACTCGCACCGAGCACCCAGGCCCGCAAAGGAGCCGCGATCCCCGTATGAAGAATCGCTTGTCCGTTACGTTGCGGGCTGCCCTCACCGCCGCCGCCGTCGTCCTGTTCGGGATGTGCACAGGCGACCACCAACCGACCTCTCCCCCCGGCGCCGCGGAGCGCGGGGTGCCGCCGCTCGCCGCGACGGACCCGCTGGGCACCGAGGTGCTCGTCGGTGCCGGCAATGCGGCCCGGTGCGACGGCACCAAGGACGAGGCCACCGCCCTGCTGCTCGACAATATCGCGGGCACTGTGTTCGCCCTGGGCGACAACGTGCGCCAGAGCGGCTCGCTGCAAGACTATCAGAACTGCTACGGTCCGTCGTGGGGCCGGCACAAAGCGCGCACCCGCCCCGCTGCTGGCGACGTCGAGTATAAGACCGCCGGCGCGCCGGGCTATTTCGCCTACTTCGGCGCCGCCGCGGGTGATCCCGCCCAGGGCTACTACAGCTACAACCTGGGCGCGTGGCACGTCATCGTGCTGAACAGCGCCATCTCCACGGCCGAGGGGTCGGCGCAGGAACAGTGGCTGCGCGCCGACCTGACGGCCAACACCAAGTTCTGCACCGTCGCCTACCTGCACCACCCGCGCTTCAGCTCGATCGGGACGCACGTGCGCAAGGACGTGCGGCCCCTGTGGGTGGCGTTGTACGACTTCCGGGCGGACGTCGTGCTCAGCGCGCACTACCGCGCGTACGAGCGGTTCGCACCGCAGACGCCCGACGAAGTGGCCGATCCCGAGGGGCTGCGCCAGTTCACCGTCGGCACGGGCGGCCAGGGGGTCGACAATTTCCCGGGGGGCGCCCGGCCCAACAGTCAGGTGCGGGGCAGCAACATTTATGGCGTCTTGAAGCTCAGCCTCGCCGACGGCAGCTACACCTGGGACTTCGTGCCGATCGCGGGACAGACGTTCACCGACACGGGCACGGGCACCTGCCACACGCGCGTGCTGGTGGCCTCGGTGGCGGTGACGCCGTCCAGCGCCAGTCTCCTCGTCGGCACCACGCAGCAGCTGACGGCCAGTCCGCTCGACGCCGAGGGCAACTTGCTCACCGGTCGCCCCGTGACGTGGGCGAGCGCGAATCCCGCGATCGCCTCGGTCGACGCCGCCGGCCTCGTCACGGCGCACACGGCCGGTTCCGCGACGATCAGCGCGACGAGCGAAGGGAAGATCGGAACGTCGAGCATCACCGTGACCGACACCCCCGTGGCGTCCGTCGAAGTGACGCCCACGGCGGCGACCATCGAAGCGGGGGGCGACACCGCCCGGTTCACCGCGATTGCCCGCGATGCGAACGGCAACGTCCTGAGCGGCCGCGTCGCCACTTGGACGTCGGACAACGCCGCGGCGGCCACCGTCGCCGCGAGCGGACTCGCGACGGGGGTGACGCCCGGTAGCGCGACGATCACGGCGACCATCGAGGGTCAGAGCGCCAGCGCCGCCGTCACCGTCGTACCAGCAGCCGTGGCGTCGGTCGAAGTCACCCCTGCCACGGCGAGCCTGGAGGTGGGCACCGGCCTGGTGCTCACGGCCACCATGCGGGACGCCCGCGGCAACACGCTGACGGGCCGCACCGTGCTGTGGCAATCGAGCGACCCAAGCATCGCCATCGTCGAGTCGGATGACGGCGACGTCTCCGCCGTCGCCGATGGCACGGTGACGATCACCGCGACGAGCGAAGGCACGAGTGGAACCGCCACGATCACGGTCGGGCAGGCTTCCGTGGCCACCGTCGAGGTGACGCCGGCGAACGCGAGCGTGGTGCAAAACGGCACAGTGCAGCTGACCGCGACCCCCAAGAGTGCGAACGGCACGCCGCTCCCCGGCCGTCTCGTCACCTGGGCCACCGACAATCCGGCTGCCGCGACAGTCAATGCCAATGGACTCGTCACGGGCGTGGCGGCGGGTTTCGCGACCATCCGCGCCACCAGCGAAGGTCAGGTCGGGACGGCGGCCGTCACCGTGGCAGTTGCGCCGGTCGCGTCCGTCGACGTCACACCGGCGTCCGCGAATGTCGCTGTCGGGAGCACCATCGCCCTCACGGCAACGCCCCGGGACGCGAACGGCAACCCGTTGACCGGCCGGGCGGTCGCCTGGACGCGCAACGCCCCCGCGATCGCGTGGGTGGACGGGAACGGCCTCGTCTTAGGCCTCTCCCCGGGCGCCGCCACGATCACGGCGACGGTCGAAGGGCGTAGCGCGACGGCCGCCATTACCGTGTCCGCCGCCGTCGGCCAGCCCCCCGTGTTCGTGGGCGCCGGCGACGTCGCGACGTGCGCCCTCCAGGGGGACGAGGCCACCGCCGACGTCCTCGACCGCACGCCGGGCACCGTGTACCTCACCGGCGACAACGCCTACGAGGACGGCTCGCTCGACGAGTTCAACAACTGTTACGGTCCGTCCTGGGGCCGGCACAAGGCGCGCACCCGTCCCGTACCCGGCAATCACGAATACCAGACGCCCAATGCCGGCGGCTACTTCGCCTACTTCGGTGCCGCCGCCGGCGATCCGACGAAGGGCTACTACAGCTTCGAGTTGGGCGACTGGCACGTGATCGTGCTGAATTCGGAGATCAACTCGGTGGCCGGCTCGCCGCAAGAACAGTGGCTCCGCGCCGACCTCGCCGCCAACGACCGGCAATGCACGCTCGCGATCTGGCACGAACCCGTCTTCAGTTCCTCGGGGGGCGGCTACTCCAACGGGCGCGCGTTCTACCAGGCGCTGTACGAGGCCTACGCGGACGTGATCCTCAACGGCCACGACCACGTGTACGAGCGGTTCGCGCCGCAGGCGCCGAGCGGCGCGCGCGACGACATCCAGGGAATTCGCCAGTTCACCGTGGGGACAGGAGGCGCGACCCTCCACGGATTCGGCACGATCCGACCGAACAGTGAGGCCCGCAATACACAGGCCTGGGGCGTGCTGAAGCTGACCCTGCGGTCCAGCAGCTACGACTGGGAGTTCCTACCGGGCGCGGGGCAGGTCTATTCGGACGCCGGCAGCGGCGTGTGCCACTCGCCGGAGGTGATCCCGAACCAGCCGCCGAGCGCGGTACCGGGCGGTCCCTACGCGTCGGAAGGGACCGTCGCGTTCAACGGCAGCGGCTCGACCGATCCGGAGAACAACGTCCCCCTGGCCTACAATTGGGACTTCGGCGACGGCACGACGGGCACGGGCGCCACGCCGACGCACACGTATGCGCAGAACGGCACGTACTCGGTGACCCTGATCGTCACGGACTCGCAGGGCCTGCCCAGCGCTCCTGCGACGACGACGGCGATCATCGGCAACCTCCCCCCGATCGTGAACGCCGGAGCAGACGGCTCGGTCAGCACCGGCGTCGCCCTCAACCTGAGCGCGACGTTCACCGATCCCGGCGCGCAGGACGCGCCCTGGTCGTACGTGTTCACGTGGGGTGACGGCGCTAGCGACGTCGGCAGCACCAGCACCCAGAGCGCCCCGATCACCGCGAGCCATGCGTACACCGCTCCCGGCGCCTACACGGCGCGCGTCACGGTGACCGACAAGGACGGGGCGTCTGGTTTCGACGAGCTGATCGTGACGGTCACCGAGTCGAGCACGCCTCAGGTGTTCATCGGCGCCGGCAACATCGCCGCGTGCACCAACGATCGCGACGAGCAGACGGCGCTGATCATCGACGCCAACCCCGGGAGCACGGTGTTCGCGCTCGGCGACAACGCCTACCCCAACGGCACCCTCGCCGACTACAGCAACTGCTACGGGCCGACGTGGGGCCGGCATAAGAGCCGCACCCACCCGGCCCCCGGCAACCGCGAATACGCGAGCGGCTCGCCCGCCGGCTACTTCGGCTACTGGGGTGCCGCCGCCGGCGTGGTGAACAAGGGATGGTACAGCTACGACCTCGGGGATTGGCACATCGTCGTGCTGAACGACCAGGTGTCCTTCAGCGCGGGGTCGGAGCAGGAGACGTGGCTGCGGGCCGACCTCGCCGCGAGCCCCAAGCTCTGCACGATCGCTTACTGGCACAACCCGCGCTTCTTCTCCTCGACCGTCGCCGGCTGGATCAGCGACGCGAATCGGAAGATCCTGTGGGACGATCTCTATGCCCGCGGTGCCGAGATCGTGCTCAACGGGCAGCAACACTTCTACGAGCGGATGGCGCCGATGCGCCCGGACGGGACGCGCGACGACGTCACCGGCATCCGGGAATTCAGCGTCGGCGCGGGGGGCGAAAGCGCCGGCATGCCGACGGTGATCCATCCCAACAGCCAAACGATCAGCGCCGCGTACGGCGTGCTGAAGCTCGTCCTGGGAGCGGGCACCTACAGCTGGCAGTACCTGCCCATTCCGGGCTCGACGTACACCGATTCCGGCTCGGGAAGCTGTCATTGAACGCGCAACGGCGGAGGTCCGCTTCCACGCCCCCGCTCCGGAAAGGAGCCGTGCTCCCGATATGAAAAAACTCTTGTCCGTTACCCTGCGGGCTGCGCTCGCCGCGTCCGCCGTCGTTCTGTTCGGGATGTGCACAGGCGACCACCAACCGACCTCTCCCCCCGGCGCTGCGGAGCGCGGGGTGCCGCCGCTCGCCGCGACGGACCCGCTGGGCACCGAGGTGCTCGTCGGTGCCGGCAATGCGGCCCGGTGCGACGGCACCAAGGACGAGGCCACCGCCCTGCT
>Ga0209382_10007465_pt1 | contig 13910 bp, 12 predicted proteins | sample SoiMetdeltSBSDD5_FD_187599 | JGI IMG/M metagenome (GOLD analysis project Ga0209382, IMG submission 187599) | Bulk soil microbial communities from a Populus tree surrounding site in Tennessee, USA - Soil MetaG P. deltoides SBSDD5 (SPAdes) (version 2) | ecosystem: Environmental > Terrestrial >... | reverse complement strand
CATGCTTTCGTGGTTGGGGGGAAGATGTTGCACCAACACAAATGCCACCCCGCTCTTGCTTGGCACGGCCGCAAGCAACTGTTTGAACGCTTCGAGACCTCCGGCCGAAGCGCCGACACCCACAATCGGGAAGATCTTATTTGTTACTGTTGAAACCGAAGCGGCCGGAGTCTCGTTAAGCTTGTTGTGCTGAGCCGTGTTTGTGGCCTTATTCTTTTTGAGCTCCTGCGAGTTCTTCTTCGACAAAGCGCCTCCACAGTGCGCGCCCCATACGTTTTCAAAAGCGGCTTTAACTGTGATCTTACTGCTTTTTCGAAATCCGGTGTCGAGCGGTGATTCTGCTACTATTCTTTCCCTTCAATGATTAAGATCCTGAGGCTTCAAAGGCCGTGACAAACCTCGAATCAAAACCGGTGCGAGTACTTCTCGCGGATGACCATAAATTGGTGCGGGCAGGATTTCGCGCAATGTTAAACAGCCTTGCGGACGTCGAGATCATTGGAGAAACAGGAGACGGCCGGGAGGCACTCGAACTTATTCAAAGGGACCGGCCGGATGTGGCTTTGCTGGATATCACTATGCCTAGTCTGACGGGTTTGGAAGTCGCGAAACGTGTCGCGAACCAGATTGAAAAGGTGCGCGTTATCATTCTTTCAATGCACACGAGCGAGGACTACATTGCTCGTGCTGTCCGCGCCGGCGTCTCCGGGTATTTGTTGAAAAACGCCGATCCCGTCGAACTGGAACTCGCGATCCGAGCGGCCATGAACGGTGAAATGTACTTGAGTCCCGCGGTTTCGAAACAACTCGTTGAAGACTATGCCCGGCGCATGCGGCAGGAAGGCGCGCCCGAGGAGCAACTGACTACGCGGCAGCGCGAAATTCTACAGCTTATTGCCGAAGGAAAAGCCACCAAAGACATCGCAAGCGGCCTCAACCTGAGCATCAAAACGGTAGAAACGCACCGAAAGGACTTGATGGCGCGATTAGGGATACGCGATGTGCCTGGCTTGGTGCGATACGCCATTCGGGCAGGGATTATAAAGGCCGAATGACCCAAATCTAAGGTTTTCCCCGAGTTGTTGGGCGGTCTTTGAAGGTGTAGCCTCAGTCTTCGGGACATTAATAACTTTCTATGACTGTACGGGCGCTCTATGATCGCCCACAGCCTAGAAACGACGACATAGTGTGGAATGCGAAAAATATTGATTGTTGATGACTCTCAAACAATCCGTCGCATGGTTGCAGCTTCATTGCAAGAGCTGAACGATATCCGGTTTGAAGAAGCATCAAACGGTCTGGAGGCAATCGAACTTTTGGCGCGGGAACGGATCAATCTGCTGATTCTCGATCTAAATATGCCCGAAATGCATGGTCTCGAAGTAATGCAGTTCATGCGGTCCCACGCTCGGTATAGTGAAATTCCGATCATCGTGTTGACGACCAAATTTGACACGGAAAGTCGCAGGAGCGCCCTCGACGGCGGAGCTTCGCAATATCTAACTAAACCCTTTGATCCGGTATCATTGCGCAAGCACGCATCGAGTTTGTTGACAGCGAAATGAATACGACTGGCAGCGCCTTTTTCCAGCAATTTTTGGATGATTACTTTGCGGAATCCGAGGAACACCTCACGTCGGCGCGTCGTATGATGCTTGCCATCGAATCGTCGGGACCAAATAAATTAGTCGACTCCAAGCTCTTCGATGAACTTCTCAGAAATTTCCATTCGCTCAAGGGCCTGTCGGCAATGGTCGGCATGGAGGAGGCGACCCAGCTCTCGCATCACATCGAGGACTACCTAAAGGAACTCAAACAGCAGTCGGCGGTTATCTCCTCGGAGGGTATCGAAAACGTCCTTGGTGGGATCACGGCTATCGAGCAGGTACTGGCGGCAAAACGCAAATCCGAGGCGCTTCCCGATGTGAGTGCGGTTTTGCTTCACCTGGATGCAGCCGTTGAAGCATTACGTACGAACTCGTTACCTTCGGCAAAACCTAGGGCGGAGGGTATCTGGAGATTCGTATTTCGGCCTTCGTCGGATCTGGCGCGCAGAGGATTCACGGTGAATACTGTCCGCGACAAGCTCCGAAAAATCGGTGAGGTCGTCAAGGCATCTCCCCAGGTGTTGAATGATGGCCAGGTTGAATTTGAATTTGTGGTGCGCGCCGCGATTCCCGACAGTGCATTTGAAGATCTGAGCACGTACGGCGTCGAATATTCGCGGGTCGCAGTAGACTCGATAAAAGCGGAACAGGATGAATCTGACCGACCCCCAGATCCCCAGACCGCCAATATTACGCCACTCAATGTAATTCGTGTCGACATGCACCGGCTCGACGATTTAATGCGAGTTGTTGGTGAATTGGTCATCAGCCGGTACAGACTCGACGAACTGTTGCGCGTCGGTATGTTCAGCTCTAATGACAACAGTGCTCTGCAGGAAATCAACAGTTCTATGGAGCGGCAACTCCGTGAGCTGCGCGAAACCGTCGTTCACATGCGAATGGTACCGGTAGGGCAGCTGTTCGAAAGAATGCGTTTCGTCGTTCGGGGGCTGGCCCGCGATCTGAACAAGCGGGTGGAAGTCCACACGGAGGGCGAGAACACAGAAATAGATAAAGTCATTGTTGAACGAATGATGGACCCTCTCCTCCATCTTGTGCGTAACGCGGTCAGCCACGGGTTGGAGTCATCCGAAGAGCGGTTGATGGCCGGTAAGCCGGAAAGCGGCATCGTCCGGCTGACAGCAACGACGGTGGGAGATACCTTCACTCTCGAGGTCGAAGACGATGGGCGGGGCATCGATGTAAACAAGGTCGTTACGCGCGCTCAGAATTTAGGGTCGGTTCTCAATGAGGAATTGCTCGATTCAAAACAGCTATTGGACATCATTTCGGCGCCCGGTCTTACGACGCGAGAGGAAGCCGATTTCGCCAGTGGGCGGGGTGTAGGGATGGCTGCCGTTCAGGCCGCGGTGAATGAACTTGGTGGAACGATGACACTGACGACCACACAAGGACGCGGCACCCGCTTTACGCTCCATCTTCCATTGACACTGCTCATCGCCGATTCACTGATGGTCACAGTGGGGCAACAACGTTTCGCAATCCCTCAGACAGCCATTCGTGAGGTTTTTGCAGTTGAATCCTCCACCATAAAGGCATTCGACAATAATGAAGTAATTCCATTTCGAAACAGCGTGCTGCCGATTTTACGTTTAGCGCGACTCTTTGGCGTCGAGGACACGAAGCGAAGCAAGTTGCATGTTCTCGTCGTGGCGGGTGCAGATAGTCCGACCGCTCTCGCTGTTGACCGCATAACGGGACAGCGCGAAATCGTCGTGAGAACACTTAGCGATCCGTTGCTGCGTGTGCCGGGTGTAGTCGGAGCCACTGAACTTGGCGACGGCCGTCCGGTTTTGATCGTCGATCCGCACTCCTTGATCCGCGCCGCAGGAAAACACAAGAACAAGGATATTGCATCATGAATCAAAAGAACGGCGAGACCTACATCCTATTCGAGATCGCCGGAACAACCTTCGGCGTGAGCAGCCGTAGCGTGCAACAGATGGAGATGATCGAGCACATAACGCCTTTGCCGAACGCTCCGCCTTTCGTGGAAGGCATCGTTTTCACTCGGGGGCAGGTCATCCCTGCTCTAAACCTGCGCCTGCGTTTCGGATTCGATAAGATTCCGCACACGACGCGTACGCGGCTCATTGTCACGAACAATAATGGCAGGACGATTGGTTTGCTCGTAGATTCCGCCCGCGAGTTCATGTCGCTCTCCAATGATGCCGTTCAACCGCCGCCGGATTCAATGGCCGGACTCAGCGGCAAGTATTTGAAAGGCATTGTCACGATCGGAGACCGCGTGATCCTCATCATCGATTTAGACGAGCTTGTGAAGGTCGACCAATCGGTTCGAGCCGCAGCGGTCGAAGCTTGAGTGGAGGAAGTGATGGCAGATACAAATAAGAATAAAGATCATTGGACGTTTGATATGAGTCGAGTACGCGAAAGAACAGTGGTCATCACGGACTCTGCAACCAAGATTTCACGGACTGCTGACGAAGTCGTGACTGGGGCAGAATCGCAGATCCAGTTCATCGATTCAGCCGCAAGCGAGATTAATGAGATGGCGGCATCCCTGAAAGAAACCGCTACTCAAGCTGAATCCGTTTCCGGGTCTACTGAAGAGTTGACCTCGTCGATTAATGAGTTGGCCGCTTCTGTCGAACAAATAACAAACAGTTCGGGTCACGTTGCTAACACCGTGAACGAAACGGCGGCGTCCATCCAGCAGACGACGGCATCAATCAAGGCTACCACGTCGATGACCGAGGATATGGCGACGTCCGTTCAGCAGGTTTCCGTGTCTATGAACGAGATGGCAGCGTCGATTAAAACTGTCAGCGATGACACGGATGTGCTATCGACCTCCGTCACCGCGGCTGCGGGTACGATTGAAGAAATTTCCCGGTCGATTCAGGGCCTTGCTGGAAATGCGGACGATCTCAGTATTGCGGCGGAACAGACATCGTCTTCAATGACAAAGATGGCGAATTCCATCGAGGACGTAGCTGCAAGCGCTGAAAACGTTTCCTCATCTATCGAAGAGATTGTCACATCCATGGAGGAAACGGCCAAGTCCGTTGAGGGCGTCGCCAAGAACGCCGACCGCATTACTCAGGAAGCCACGGCCGCAGCAACTGCCGGCACCCAGCTTGATCGATCCATTCGTTCGGTAGCGTCAATGACCCAGCAGGCTAGAGACACCAGCGCTCGCGTTGCTCGTGAAGCCGAAGAAGGAGGAGCCACGGTACAGCGATCGATCCAAGGTATGACGCGCGTTCGAGAATCAATGACTCATTCCGCCCAAGTTATTCGCGAGATGGGCAAAAAGGCCGGCGATATCAGCGGTATAGTGGACACAATCGATCTGATCGCGGAACGCACCAACCTCCTGTCTCTCAATGCGTCGATTGAGGCGGCTCGTGCAGGTGATGCCGGAAGAGGCTTCGCTGTGGTTGCCGAAGAGATTCGAAATCTTGCGGACCGGTCGGCTAAAGCCACGGCGGACATCGCGGCGATCATCAAGGGCCTCCAGGAAGTCGTTCAGGAAGCCCTTTCGACTTCCACGGAAGCGCTTCGCGTCGCCGATGACAGCGGGCGCATGTCGGAAGAGGCAGTCAATGCATTGAAGAAAATCCTCGGCGGCATTCATGAAACAACGCAGCTTGTCGGCCAGATCGCTATCGCGGCCTCGGAACAATCGAACGCCGCACAGTCTGCTGTCACCGCAATCACGACGACCGCAGCTCAGGCAAAGCAGGTGGCCGGCGCCACGGCCGATCAGAACAAGGCAGTTCGGTCAGTTCTGGATTCTTCGATCGTAATGCGGAAGCGAGTGCAGCAAGTGAGCCAGGCGATGTTGCAGCAAGGTGCGGGCGCCCGAGAAGTTATGAAAGCGGCGCAGAATACCACCGCCATTGCCGCACAGTTCCGTAACGCGTCGCGCGAGCAGGCAAAGGCTGCCGAACAAATCGTCCAAACAATCCAATCCATGCGCCGAGGAGTGGCATCCACGTCAAAGGCCTTACTAGAGCAAAGCGCAGCAGCAAATCAGGTGTCACAAGAATCGACGCGTGTTGCGGGCTTGACGACGAGGATCAACAAAGCAATGGCTGAACAAACGCTGGCTGCCGCCGCCATTAGCAAGGCTGTGGACGACAGCAGAAAACAATCCGAACAACTTGCGCGGGGAATGGCCGAACAGGCACGTGCGGTAAAAGATCTCACATCTGCGGCTCAGAATATCTCAAAACAAGTCGGCTTGATGACGCGCGCCAACCGTGAACACTCCAAGAGCGCGGAGTCTGTGTTGGAATCATTCCGCAACATCCGACGGGTAACGGCACAAAACTCTGAAGGTGCCAGGAATACTTTGCGGGGGACTCGAAACCTGTTGGACACGGTCGAGGCTCTTGTTGCTGATATGAATTCGATTAACGGCAGTGGGAATAAGACCGCCCGAAAAAGTCCTGGCCATAAACAACGTCAGGCAAAGAACGGTCAATAGCCAAGCGTAACTTCATAGAACAGCAGTGGGAGCTTCTTTCGTTGAAATCAAACTTTGGAATCTTTACCACGGATACTCATCTCGTGATCCGCACCTGGGATGACTGGCTGGAAAAAGTCACTTCGCGGACTGCTGCCGAGGTTTGCGGAAAGCAATTAACTGACATCTTCCCCGACATCGAAAATCGCGGTCTGCTTGTGCAATTCCGCCGCACTCTTGAACAGGGCGCGGTAGAGCTGCTCTCTTCCGCATTGCACGGATATCTATTTGAATGTCCTGCCCAAATCCAGTCCACCAAATTCCCACAGATGCAGCAGCGGACGGTCATTGCTCCCCTGCGTGACGATACCAAGATTACCGGCCTCGTGGTAACGATTGAAGATGTGACGGCGCGGCGCGCAGCAGAGCTGGAGGATGTTGAAGCGCTGGTTAGCGAAGATTGGCGCGGTCGCCGCCGAGCTGTCGAGCGAATTCTGTCGCAGCCCAAGGAGTTGCCGGTCGCTGAACTCATCAAGAGACTCCGAAGGGAACACCGCGATCCCAAGGTTCTTAATTCTGTTCTCTCTGTGTTGGCATCCAGTGCTTCGGATGAACTGGATCTGCTGATTGGCTTGACAAGCGACAACGATCCGGAATTACGAATGTATGCGGCGCTTGTACTGGGCGACGGCAAGGATCGCCGTGCCATACCAGCCCTACAGCGGCTGCTGACCGATGCGGACATTAATGTTCGATATCACGCGATCGAGGCGCTCTCGAAATTGAAGGCATTCGAGGCCGTCAATGACTTGGCGGCAATCGCTGAATCCGGCGAGTTCTTTTTGGCATTTCCCGCAATCGAAGCGCTGGCTTCGATCGCTGAACCCAGCGTCGCGCACCGGCTCGTGCGGTTGCTCGAGAACGAAACGTTGCGCACGCCTGCAATAGCAGCGCTTTCCGAGCTCGGAGATCACAGCGTTGTGGCTCCTCTTGTTTCACTGATGGATCGCCCGCACCTCACGGCAACGGTTGCGGAGGCCCTGACGACATTGCACCGTCGTTATGAACATCAGTTTGGTGAGGGACAATTTATAGCGGACATGGCCGCACAGCATATGTCACCGGCCGGCGCGCGAAATCTGCTCAATTCATTGAACACCACCACTGGGGAAACGCTCCGCATGGTCGTGCGCGTCCTGGGATGGATCGGCGACGAATCCATCATCCAGGAGTTGACACGCCTGCTTGGCTCTTCATCGCTGCGAACGGAAGTCCTTGAAACACTGGCTCGGTGGGGTGATCGAGTCACGCCGCTGCTTTGCCGTCAATTGGAGTCTCAAGATCTTGAAATTCGACGCGCTGCTGTCGCAGCTCTTGGACGAATCGGCGATTTGACGGGTGTACCTGCACTCATCCGAGCGCTGGAAGATCCGGAACTCACAATCGAGGCGGCCGACGCGCTTGCACGCATCGGGAGTGGGGAAGCCTATAAACCGCTTCTGAAACTGCTCGCGCATAGTCGGGCAGCAGTGCGGCAAGCAGCAGTCGGTGCTTTGAATTCTATCGGCTATTCGCACATGCGCCTGGACCTGAAGACGTTGTCTAGCGATTCTAATCCTCATGTCCGGGAGTCCGCGGTCCGTATCGCGGGTTACTTTGGTTACGCGGAGTGTGCGGATCTGCTGCTGGACAGAGTTCATGACGTGAGCGAGAACGTCCGGCGCGTCGCGATTGAAAACCTCGGCAATCTACAAGACGATCGTGTCTTTTCTATCCTCTTAACTGCCATCCGCGACGAGTCGGCAAAGATTCGTATCGCTGCCGCGCAATCCCTAGGCCATCTGGAAAATGTTGCCGCGCTTCCGCAATTGATCCGCGCCCTTGGCGATTCCGATGCGTGGGTGCGATATTACGCGGCACGCGCACTGGCGGAAATCCGCAGCCCGGAATCTATTGATCCGCTTGCCACCGCACTGCGCCAGGACAACGCGACTCAGGTGCGTATTGCCGCGGCAGATGCGTTGGGAGCCATCGGCGGACGGCGTGCTGTTTCGATTCTGGCGCCGTTTGTAGACTTCGAAGATCACGACCTCGCGCGTGCCGCCCTACTGGCCTTGGGTGTTGTGGGACATCCTGACGCACTTCATCCGATTCGCAGCGCCCTTCGTTCCAGCCAACCTTCCCGCCGGCTGGATGCCGTTCATGCAATCGGTTGCCGCAGGGACGATGAAGCAGCCGAAACTCTGCAATGGGTTGCGGCAACGGATGCGGACCGAGGCGTTGCCGAAGCAGCAATTGAGGAACTATGCACAATGGCAACTCCAGACTCGATTGCAGCTTTGTTACGGCTTTCATCGGACCGCCGGCTGCGGGAAAAGGCGATCGTACAGATCAGCCGGTTGGGTCCTGCTCATCTGGAGCGCGTAGCAGCAGGATTGTCCAGTCCTCAATTGGAAACTCGGCGATCCGTCGTTGAGGCGCTGGGCAGAATGAAACATCCTGAAGCATCGGCGGTTCTGAGTAGAGGGCTGGATGACGATCGGCCCGAAGTACGACTGGCGGCCGTGCTTGCAATTCGACGTCTCGGCAGTCTGAGTTCGGAAAAGAAACTGTTGCACATTGCACAGAATGATCCCGATCCCGGAGTTCGGGAAGCCGCGATAGAGACTATTCAGAGGTAGCGCACGGATGGAACCACGGGATCGCACGGCTCGAAATACAGGCTTGACGCTTATCCGGGACCTGATCAGCGAAAGAACAGGCATTTATTTCGATCATCGCAGTTTGGATCTGATGATGGACAAGATATCCGATTTGATGGTTCAAGGCGACTTCGATTCGCCCATCGACTTCTACTACCTTCTGAAATACGGCGGCGAGTCCAGCGGCGAATGGCTAAACCTGTTGAACGCGATTTCTGTTCGGGAAACTTATTTTTGGCGGGAAATGGATCAGATTCAAGCGCTCGTAAGCTTGCTCCTTCCGCATTTTTCCCAGACATACAGAGAGCCGCTCAGGATTTGGAGCGCAGCTTGCGCAACCGGTGAGGAGCCCATCACAATCGCGATGGCGCTCCACCAAGCCGGATGGTTTGATCGCATTCCTATTGAGATCTATGCAAGCGATGTAAGTCCCGCCGCCATATGTGCGGCGCAGCGGGGCTTTTATAAAGAGCGTGCATTTCGTAGTCTGCCATCGGCACTGCGCGAGCGTTACTTCACTGAGAAGTCCGGCGGCTGGGAAATCCTCCCGGAGATTCACAGCCGAATTGCGTGGCGGCGCGCGAACTTGACGAACAAACCAGAGATCGCTGACTTTGCACGTTCCAACGTGATTTTCTGCAGAAACGTCTTCATCTACTTTTCGGACACCGTAATTCGAAACGTTGTAAGTATGTTCGCAGAATACATGCCTGCGCCCGGATACCTATTCTTAGGCGCGGCAGAGTCCTTGTTGAAGTTCACCACGGATTTCCGTTTACAGGAACTCGGCCCGGCGTTCGTTTATTTGAAGGAGTAACATGGATCGTCTTCTGCGTGTCTTAGTGATCGACGACTCCGCGTATGTGCGCAAAGTCATCAAACAGATGCTCAGCAGGAGTCCTTTCATCGATGTCGTCGGCACGGCTCGAGATGCCGAAGAAGCGCTATCGTTAGTTGAGGAGCTGCATCCGGATGTTGTAACCCTTGACCTCATCATGCCTGGTATAGGCGGGCTGGGATTTATTCGGGAACAGATGTCCAGAGCGCCAGTTCCTATCGTCGTCGTCAGCATCGCAAGCGAGACAAGCCAGTCCGTTCTCGATGCGCTCGATTCCGGCGCGATCGACTTCGTTCAAAAACCATCCGCTCTCGCGACTGAAAAAGTATTCGAGATGAGTGATGACTTGATCGCCAAGGTGAAAGCGGCCGCGGATGTTCGCCTCGCGGCTGTAAATCCTCCGCGAGTAGGGACGCAGTCCAGTTCCAGGTTGAGGACGAAGTTTAAGAGGCCAGGTATCGTTGTGATCGGAATCTCAACAGGAGGACCGCAAGCGATGAAATATTTGGTGCCGCGTCTCCCGTCGGATTTTCCGATGCCAATCGCTGTCGTGATGCACATGCCGGTGGGCTACACCGAAATTTATGCGAAACGATTGAACGAATTGTCGCTCTTAAAAGTCTGCGAAGCGCAAGATGGCGATGAATTAAGCGCCGGGTGCGTCCTGTTTGCACCTGCCGGGCGCCATTTGACGCTTATTCGCACGGATTCAAGAGTCGTAACCCACCTGGACGCACGGCCATTCGATACATTGCATCGTCCTTCGGTAGATGTGCTGTTTCGTTCGGCCGCAGATACGTTTGGAAGCGATGTACTTGCGCTAGTCATGACGGGGATGGGCGACGATGGCAAAACCGGGTCGTCATGGATCAGGTCAAAAGGTGGAATTGTCTTCGCCGAGGCCGAGGAAAGCTGTGTGGTCTTTGGTATGCCTCGCGCGGTGATCGAGGCTGGGCTCGCAAATCGCACCATTCCATTGGAACAAATGGCTGATGCAATCTCGGAGGTCGCGTATGGCGAAAGTCCTGATCGTTGATGACTCCGCGATGTCCCGCAGAATTCTTCGCCGAATTCTGGAAGCTGCGGGTCATGACGTGGCCGAAGCCGAAGATGGAATGGTCGCCATCGAAAAGTACTACCTCGACAGGCCGGATATTGTGCTGCTGGATCTCATCATGAAAGGCATGTTCGGAATGGAAGTTTTGCAGCGAATCCGCCAATTGGACGATAAGGCCCGGGTGGTGGTTGCAACTGCGGACATACAGATATCGACTCGAACAATGACGGAGGCCGAAGGCGCCATGGGCTTCGTAACCAAGCCGTTCGTCGAAAGTGAAATCATAGCCGCTATGGACTCTGCCCTCAGGGAGCGCTGAAGTGTTATTCACGGACAAACAAAGGGATTCTTTAGGCGAGTTGATAAACATCGCGTTCGCTCGTACGGCTGCTTCGCTGTCCGAGCTTTCGGGGCATCGGGTATTGCTTAACGCTCCAGAAGTCGACGTGCTCGCTATGGATGAGCTTGCAGCAGTTTTAAGCAGGTCCATTAAACAAGAGGTGGTCACTGTTCATCAGATCTTCAGCGGATCCGTTTCCGGGGATGCATTGCTCATGTTCAACTATGAAGGCGCCGTCACGCTTACCGATTTGTTATGCGAATACCGCGCTCCGTCACGCCGGTTGGATACCTCTGCACAAGAAGCACTAACGGAAGTCGGTAACATCCTGCTGAATGCCTGTCTCGGCGTATTCGGTAATCTTCTCCACGTGCAGGTGTCCTTTTCAATGCCGAGGCTGCACTTAGAGAGTCTGGATCAATTGCTTCGGTCAATCACGATCGGGTCGGAAGAACTGCGATACGCAGTGGTGGTCTCAACGGCTTTCTCTATCAAGGAGAGCGCCGTCTCTGGATATATGTCGATCGTCCTGGGTGTGTCGTCGCTGGATCGTTTGTTGAGGGCCATCGAGGACTGGGAAGAAACGTAGGACACGTAAGAACACAATGTTGAAGAATCCCGATTTCAATGAGCCAATACTCGATTGGTTGAATGATTACGCTTCCCAAGGGATTGTCACAACCGATAAGGACCTTATCATTCGCGGCTGGAACTGCTGGCTCGAGGAGAATACAGGGCGCAGCGCAGCGGAAGTGCTAGGACGATCTCTTTTTGTAATTTTTCCGGATTTGGTTGAACGCGGATTAGACCGGCTCTACCGAAGCGCGCTGGAGGGTCAGATCAGTGTACTGGCACAGCGCTTTCATCAATATCTAACCAAACTGCCCGCCAGACCCGAATTTGGACTTGCCGAAATGCAGCAGGCGGCGCGCATCGCACCATTGGTCTGTAACGGAATAGTGATCGGTACAATCACCGTGATTCATGATGTGAGCGAGAGAGTTATCCGGGAAAATGAACTCGTCGCAGCTCGTGAACAAGCAGACAAGGCCAATGAGGCCAAAGATCGATTTCTAGCTGTGCTCTCACATGACTTACGCACTCCGCTGACTTCCATTCTGGGCTGGGCTCGAATTTTTCGGGAACGGGCGGGAGACGAACAGATCGTACGAAGAGGCACGGAAATCATCGAGCGTAGCGCTGCCGTTCAGCTTCAACTCATTGAAGAGATTTTGGATCTGTCGCGAATTACGGCGGCAAAGCTGGAATTGAATCTCGAACCCGTCGAGGTTCGACAAATCGTCAACGCTGCCCTGGAAACGTTGGAGCCGGCGGCAATAGCCAAAGGCATAACTCTGCATCGCTCTATGCCGGACGAACCGCGCGTGGCAAAGTTGGACTCCAAGCGTTGTCAGCAGATTATTTGGAATCTTGTCTCTAATTCTTTGAAATTCACGCCTCGAGGGGGCGCAGTTGAAGCCACCCTGAAGTATGCGAGCGAGGGTTTTGAACTCCGAATCGCCGATACGGGTAAGGGCATAGATGCTGAAAGTCTGCCTCATCTTTTCGAGCCGCTTTGGCAGGCTGAAGGAAGTGCATCCGATGGCGGGCTCGGCCTCGGCCTCGCGATCGTGAGAAACCTTGTCGAACTTCACGGCGGTTCAATCCACGCGGAAAGCTCAGGCACAGGTCAGGGCGCAACGTTCATTCTGAAGATGCCGTGGTCGGGCGCCAGAACACAGGCTGGTCTGGCGTAAATCAGGCAAATTCCCCAATCACACCATGGGCAGCTTGCAACAGGCTGGCAGCGGCATCCTCGACGTTCTTTCGATATGTCGTGTTGTTCGGATCCAGTCTTGTGAGCTCTAAGTATCCGTGAAGGATCGCAGTGCGGTCCATTATCTCGATGTTGCGCTCTGACTTGGCCAGGACTGTGGCACGTTCAAGAAGTTCTTCCGCTTTGCTCATAAACCTATCGAAGCACGAGTCGGACCAATTCAACAACTGGCCCATATGTCGATAAATGATCTAGCTGTGTCGGAAACTTGAGTAACCGCCGGCAAATGCGCGCCGTGCAAAGTATGGAAAATGTCGTGGCTGAGAAACATTCGCAACTCCCACGATCAGTCACGGATTGCATGGCAAGCCATTGATCGTTAACCGGCTTAAATGCACCTCGGCGGTATTGGCCGATCAATTGCCCAACTATGCACGATCAGTTTCGATTGGCATTTCTGAATGGAGGGCAAATCAATGTTTAGAGTACTGGCTGCCATAAACCTGGTGCTGGTGCTGGCGCTCGGATACGCACTGTTTTCGATGAAAGGTACGGTCGCGAATCGCATCGCGACGGTCGAGTCGACGACACAGCAGGCACAGACAAAAACTCAAAAGAAAATGACGGACCTTGCCTCGGATATAGAGCTCATTAACAAACGGGTTGGCGTCACTTCCACCGAACTGAACCATGCGAGAGAAACTGCGCAGACTTTAAGACGCCAGCAGGAAGACGCTGCGAAACAGCTGGCCAATCAGCTCGCGACCAAAGCGAATTCGTCGGACGTCGATGGATGGCGGGAGGAGTCCACGACCAAATTTGCGGCGCTTAAGCAGGATTCGGACGCCGTTTCCGGCGAAGTCACGGGCATAAAGAAAGACTTGATTGCCACGCGTGAAGATTTTGGCCGCCAGCTCGTCGATGTGAAGACCGTTCTCAGCGAAGGTATCGCGAAAAACTCCGGCGAATTAGCTGAGCTTCGAAAGAAGGGTGAACGCGACTACTTCGAGTTCGACATTCGCAAGAACTCAAAGCAGCCGCTGCAGAGAGTCGCTGATGTTCAACTTGGATTGCTGAAGACGGATACTAAAAGCCACAAGTACAGCATCGCCATTCAAGTCGATGATAATCGG
>Ga0209382_10007462_pt1 | contig 13913 bp, 14 predicted proteins | sample SoiMetdeltSBSDD5_FD_187599 | JGI IMG/M metagenome (GOLD analysis project Ga0209382, IMG submission 187599) | Bulk soil microbial communities from a Populus tree surrounding site in Tennessee, USA - Soil MetaG P. deltoides SBSDD5 (SPAdes) (version 2) | ecosystem: Environmental > Terrestrial >... | reverse complement strand
GCGCACCCGGGCAACTTCATGTGGACAGCTGGCGGTCCCGTATTGATCGACTGGGAGGATGCGCACCTCGCGCCGCTCGAGTGGGACCTGGCCTGCCTGGTCGGCTCGGCGCGCGTGTTCGGTGACGATTTCGGGTGGGCGGAGGCGGCGCTGGGCGCGTATCCGGGCAAGTGGGACGCGAACCGGCTGGAGCGCTGCGTGTTGGCGCGCACGTTTCAGGGCGCGGCTTTTGCAGCGGTGCTCATGTCACAGCGCCCGGAGATCGCGCCGCGGCTCGAGGCGCGGCTCGCGTGGCTGCGCGGGCGGCTGTCGTGATCTGGGGCGCGTTCACTCTCCCCGAGTCACATGCCCGACCGGTGATGCACTCGACCGCGAATCTGCTCGCTACGCCCGGTGCGTGCCGGCGCGCTCGTACGCGTCCGCGCGCAGCGGGCGCGGCTGCCCGATCGTCCCCACTTCCGCGATGTCGCGCTGGAAGGGCAGGCCGACGGTCCAGTCCATGACGGCCCGCACCTTGCGCGCGGTGCCGGGGATCTGGCTGAGGTGGTACGTGCGCGCCAGCCACCAGGCCGGGAAGCCGCGCAACTGGAAGCGAAAGACCTTGGCGACCGCCTTGTAGCGACCGAGGTTCGCGAACTGCCCCATCGACTTGTAGCGAAACGGCCGCGGCGCGCCGATGCCGAGCGAGGCCGCCACGTTGCGGCCCGCGGTCTTACCCTGCCGTACCGCGTGCTGTGAGGTGGGCGGGCAGAACTCCACCTCGGGCCGCGGGTCGGGGACAGCCGCGCAGTCGCCGAGCGCCCAGACGTTGTCCTCGCTGGGTACGCGCAGGTACTCGTCGGCCACGATGCGCCCGCGCACGTCGGTCGGCAGCCCCAGGTTGCGGATCGAGGGATGTGCCGTGACGCCCGCCGTCCACACCACGGTGCGCGTCGGCAGCACCTCGCCGGTCGCCAGCCGCACCGAGTTCGCGGTCAGCTCCTCCAGCGTGGTCCCCAGCCGGATGTCGATGCCGCGGCTGCGCAGCTCGCGGACCGCGTACTCCGCCAGGGACAAGTCGATCTCCGGCAGCACCCGGTCCATGGCCTCCACCAGCATCCACTGCATCCCGTGCAGGCGCGCGGAGGGGTACTGCTCGATCGCGTCCGCGGCGAAGTCCTGCACCTCCGCCAGCGCTTCCAGGCCGGCGTAGCCGCCGCCGACCACCACGAAGGTCAGCAGCTCGTCGCGTTCGCGCGGGCTGTCCGTGGCGTCGGCCATCTCCAGGCACTGGATCACGTGGTTGCGCAGCCAGATCGCGTCCGACAGCGACTTGAAGCCGATCGCGTGCTCCTCCAGTCCCGGAATCGGCAGCACGCGCGAGACGGACCCGTGTGCGACGACCAGGCGGTCGTACCGGCACTCGTGTTCGTGCCCTTCCTGGTCGACCATCGTGATCACCTGCCGGGCAGGATCGCGCGCGGTCACGGCGCCGATCCGTAGCCGGGAGTGACTCAGCACGTCGCGCAGGGGAGTGACCACGTGGCGCGGCTCGAGGGTGCCGGCCGCCGCCTCCGGGAGGAACGGCGTGTAGAGGAGGAAGTTGACGTCGTTGACGAGCGTGATGCGGGCGCTCTGGCGGGGCAGCAGGCGTTCGAGCGTGCGGGCCGCGTAGAAGCCGCCGAACCCGCCTCCCGATATGACGACGTCCCAGGCGATGCGCCCAAGGCTAGATGATCGCTAGCGGCCGTCCGTGAGGTTCGCCGGATCGGTGCCGTTGCGGTGCGGCGCCGCGTCGGCCACCTCCTCCAGCCGCTGCAGGCGGCGCAGCCGGGCGGGCAGCTCCTCGCGGCGGAACAGCTGCCAGCGCACCTCGCGCACGAGGGGCTGGTCGGAGGCCGAGCGGGCGCTGGGGCGGCGGGAGTCGGGGGTGGCCATGCACCTCAGGATGGAGCCTGCCGGGGTGCGGCTCTACGGCCGGGTGTCCACATTTTGCGGCCGGAGGTTGTACAGGCGGTCCGCAACCAGCGCGTTTCGGGGGCGAAAACCGGGACGATCGGGGGAAACACGTCCCGATCGCGCAATTTCGGGAGCTGGAACACAATATGTGGGGTTCCGGGTAGGGAAATCGGACTACATCTAGTAGACTGCACACATGCGTTGTCCCTTCTGCGGCCACAGCGAATCCCAGGTTGCCGACTCCCGTTTGAGCGATCCTGGTGACGCGGTCCGCAGGCGCCGGGTGTGCCGCTCCTGCGAGCGGCGGTTCACCACATATGAGCGCTACGACGAAGGGCCGCTGTACATCCGCAAGCGCCGCGGCGGGCGCGAGCAGTTCGACCGCGCGAAGGTCCTCGGCGGCCTCGAGCGGGCCGCGATCAAGCGCCCGGTCGAGCGCGAGCAGCTGGAGGCGCTGGTCGACCGGATCGTCGCCGAGCTGCGGGCGCGCGGGGGCACCCCGGGCGTGGAGGAGGTGGGCGAGCTCGCGCTGCGCGGGCTGCGCGAGCTGGACGAGGTCGCGTACGTGCGCTTCGCGTCGGTGTATCGCAAGTTCGAGGACGTGGCCGAGTTCGAGCGTGAGCTCGAGCGCCTCGGCGCGGAGCCGCCGCTGCACCACGAGCACCTCTTCGAGCCGGCCCGCGAGCGCATCCGCGGAGGTGCCGGCAGGCCCAAGTCCGTCCGAACCCGGCGTCAGTCTGCAGTGTTACCCCCTGAGGCCGGAAATCCGCTTGACGGAGGCGCTTTTCAGGAGTTGACCGAGGGAAATTTCGAGAGTTGGAGGAGTAGGTAGATGGCCAGAGTGAGAGACGGAATCGGCACGGTGCACGGGGTCCACGCAGGCGACGCGGGACTGGCCATCGAGCGGCGCTTCACCCGCCCTGACGTACACCCCTTCGACGAGCTCGAGTGGGAGCTCCGCGATGCCCTGATCGGCGACCCCGCGAAGCCGGCGTTCGAGCAGCGCGGCGTCGAGTTCCCGAAGACCTGGAGTCAGAACGCGACCAACATCGTCGCGCAGAAGTACTTCCGCGGCCAGATGGGCTCCCCCGAGCGGGAGCACTCCGTCAAGCAGATGGTGGGCCGCGTGGCCGGCACGATCGCCGGCTGGGGGCGCGAGGGCGGCTACTTCGCGACCGCGGCCGACGGCGACGCCTTCGAGGCCGAGCTCAGCCACATCCTCGTCAACCAGCTTGCGGCCTTCAACTCCCCGGTCTGGTTCAACGTCGGCTTCGAGGAGCAGCCGCAGTGCAGCGCCTGCTTCATCCTCTCGGTCGAGGACTCCATGGAGTCCATCCTCGACTGGAACACCAAGGAGGGGATGATCTTCCGCGGGGGCTCCGGCTCCGGCATCAACCTGTCCAAGATCCGCTCGTCGAAGGAGCAGCTCTCCAAGGGCGGGCTGGCGTCCGGTCCGGTCTCCTTCATGCGCGGCGCCGACGCGTGGGCCGGCACGATCAAGTCCGGCGGCAAGACGCGGCGCGCGGCCAAGATGGTCGTGCTCGACGTCGACCACCCGGACATCCGCGACTTCATCTGGTGCAAGGCGCGCGAGGAGGACAAGGCCGCGGCGCTGGCCGAGGCCGGCTTCGACATGTCGATCGACGGCGAGGGCTTCCACTCGATCCAGTATCAGAACGCGAACAACTCGGTGCGCGTCACGGACGAGTTCCTCGACGCGGTCGACAACGGCGACGAGTGGAAGACGATCGCCCGCGTCTCGGGCGAGACGATCGACACGCTGAACGCACGTGACCTGATGAACGAGATCGCCGAGGCGGCCTGGCGCTGCGCGGACCCGGGCATCCAGTACGACACGACGATCAACGACTGGCACACGTGCCCGAACACGGGCCGGATCAACGCTTCGAACCCGTGCTCCGAGTACATGCACGTCGACGACTCGGCCTGCAACCTCGCGTCGATCAACCTCCTCAAGTTCCTGCAGGACGACGGCACGTTCGACACGGCCGCCTTCGAGCACACGGTGGACGTCGTGTTCACGGCGCAGGAGATCGTGGTCGGCCCGTCGAGCTACCCGACCGACGACATCGGGCGCAACGCCCGTGCGATGCGCCAGCTGGGCCTCGGCTACGCGAACCTCGGCGCGCTGCTGATGGCGCGCGGGCTCCCGTACGACTCGCACGAGGGCCGCTCGGTGGCGGCCGCGATCACGGCGCTGATGACCGGCCGCGCCTACCGCACGTCCGGCGAGATCGCCGCGGCGATGGGGCCGTACCAGGAGTTCACGAAGAACCGCGACGCGCACCTGCGCGTGATGCGCAAGCACCGCGACGCGGCGCACGAGATCGACGAGCACGTGGAGGCCGGCCTGCTCGAGGCGGCGCACCGCTCGTGGGACGCCGCGGTCGAGTCGTGCGAGCGCCACGGCCACCGCAACGCGCAGGCCACCGTGCTGGCGCCGACCGGCACGATCAGCTTCCTGATGGACTGCGACACGACCGGCATCGAGCCCGACTTCTCACTGGTGAAGCTCAAGGAGCTGGTGGGCGGCGGCCAGATGACGATCGTCAACCGCACGGTGCCGCGGGCGCTGCGCAAGCTCGGCTACACCGACGAGCAGGTCGAGCAGATCGAGGCCTACGTCAACGACCACCGCACGATCATCGGCGCGCCGGGGCTGCGCGACGAGGACCTGCCGGTGTTCGACGTCGCGGTGGGCCAGCGCGCGATCTCGCACATGGGCCACATCCAGATGATGGCCGCCGCGCAGCCGTTCATCTCGGGCGCGATCTCCAAGACCGTGAACATGCCCGAGGACTCGACCGTCGGCGACATCCGTGACGCATATATGGACGCCGGCCGCCTGGGCGTGAAGGCGCTCGCGATCTACCGCGACGGCTCGAAGACGGCGCAGGCGCTGCGCACCGACGCGAAGTCGAAGCAGTCGAAGGACGCGCCCGCCGAGGCTGCAGCCCCGGCGCGCAAGCGGCTGCCGCGGGAGCGCGAGTCGCTCACGCACAAGTTCTCCGTCGCGGGCCACGAGGGCTACATCACCGCGGGCCGCTACGAGGACGGCTCGCTGGGCGAGATCTTCCTGACCGACATCGGGAAGGACGGCTCGACCCTGCGCGGCATGATGAACGCGTTCGCGACCGCGATCTCGATCGGCCTGCAGTACGGCGTGCCGCTGGAGACGTTCGTGCGCAAGTTCAGCTACATGCGCTTCGACCCGGAGGGCATGACGACCAACCCGGAGATCCCGTTCGCGAAGTCGCTGCCGGACTACATCATGCGGTGGCTGGCGTCGCGGTTCCTCGACCCGTCTGTCCACGAGGAGCTCGGCATCATGAGCACCGACGTCCGCGAGAAGAAGATGGCCGAGGAGGCCGGCATCGCGGGCAACGGCGGCGGGAACGGGCACTCGAACGGCGGCAACGGCCACGCCAACGGTGAGGCCAAGGCCGAGTCGCAGCAGGCGCCGACGGCTGCGCTGACCGACAGTCCTCCGGTCGTGCCCGCGAAGATCGAGGGGCTGGACCTGGGGCCGGCGTGCTCGCAGTGCGGAGGGATGATGCAGCGCACGGGCTCGTGCTACACGTGCTCGAGCTGCGGCAACAACACCGGCTGCGGGTAGCTAGCGCTCAGGGGGCCGAGAGAGGGCCGGCGTGGCAGTACTCGCCGAGTTCCTGAACGTGATCGTCCCCGTCCGGGCGCTGGAGGAACGGTATCCCGGCGGGGTCGAGGGCTACGCGCGCGCGTGCCCGAACCAAACGTTCTGCCGGGATGAGCACCTGACGCGGATCGGCTTCATGTCGCCGGCGGACGTGGAGTCGTTCGTCACGTCGCTCATCGCTGACACGTCGCTGAGACTGCGCGATGGAGGCAGGTTCGTGGACATCGCCGTAGTCGACACGCTCTTCGGTCCAAGCGCGCCGTGCGCGTGGCTCGAGTTCGGCGTTCGTGACGATTGCCCGCAGTGCTGGCTGAGCGGGACGGAGCCCGGAGTCGTCGCCGCGCCCGCGTTCGGCTAGCTGGGCTCGACGCGCAGCCCGGCGGTGCGCCAGGCCTGAAAGCCTCCGGCGAGGTCGGTGGCGTCGAGGCCGAGGTCGCACAGCGTGGCTGCCGCGAGGCTCGACTGGTAGCCCTCGTCGCACATCAAGATCACGCGGGTTGCGCCCTGCATCTGCTCGACCCGCCACTCCAGGCAGTTGCGGGGGATGAACATGGCCCCGGGCACGACGCCGTCACGCTCGCGCTGCGGCTCCGAGCGGATGTCGACGAGCAATGCGCCGCTCTCGACCGCGGTCCGGGCGCCGGCAGGGTCGAGCCGGTCGAGCCGCGCGCGGGCGGCGCTCAGCAGGTCCTCGACGGTGCTTTTCGCCATCGCGCTTGCAGCCTAATTGCCTCAGACCGCCGGACGGCCTATCGTCACGGGCATGCTGCGCCGGTTCCTCGTCACCTGGGTGTTCAACTTCGTGGCCCTCTGGGCCGCGGCCGCGCTCCTGAGCGGCATCGACTACGACGGCATCGGGGTGCTGATCGTGGCCAGCCTCGTGTTCAGCGTCGTGAACATCTTCGTGCGGCCGGTGGTGATCTTCTTCACGCTGCCGCTCGTGATCGTGACGCTCGGCATCGCGCTCTTCTTCATCAACCTGTTCATGCTCTACCTGACGAGCTGGGTCGTCGACGACTTCACGATCGACGGCTTCTGGTGGGCGGTGCTCGCCACCATCATCGTGTGGCTGGTCAACACGATCCTGGAGGCGTTCTTCGGGGACGACCTGCGGACCTCCGGGCGGCGGCGCCCGGACGTCGTCGACAGCCGCTACTAGCCGGCCCCCACCTCACGCCTCGTGGCCGGGCTCGATGCGCTTGGCCCGATGGAAGGGGAACTGGCCGCCCGCGTGCTCCTTCTCCGCGGTCACGGGCTCCAGCACGAACGCGACGTGGTCGCCCGCGTCCGTGCGCTCCAGCACCCTGCCGGCGAACCGGTTGCGGCAGCGATCGAGCAGCGGGACGCCGCCGGGCCCCGCAGTCCACTCACAGCGCGCGAACTTGTCGATCTCGTCGCCGGTCTCTCCCCCGAACAGCTCGGCCAGGTCCCCCGCGTCGGCCGGGAGGAAGTGGACCGCGAGCACATCCGCCTCGCGGGCCACCCGGTACGTGCGGTTCTGCTTCGACAGGCACACCAGGAAGCGCGGCGGGTCGATGCTCGACTGGGTGGCGAAGCCGACCAGGCAGCCGGAGCGCTCGCTCCCGTTGGCGGTCGTCACGACGAACATCGGGTAGTCGAGCTCCGAGACGAGCGCGTTGAAGGTGTCACGGGGGTCCGCCATCGCTGACTATTCTTGCGCTGCGGTGACCGATGAAGCACAGCCGGACCACGCAGGCGCGGCGACCGCGGCCCAGGGTGGACGGGCCCACTTCAAGACCGACGACAAGTTCCTGCGGGGCAAGAACGGGCGCCTGTTCCTCGCCAACGACGCCAACCGCGTCCTGGGGCAGCACTCGGGGGAGGTGCGCTTCAGCGACGAGGAGGTGGCCGCCTGGCGGCGCATCCTCGAGAGCCGGGCCGCCTGGCTGGATCACACGGTCGGGGCGTCGTACCTCCACGTCGTGCCTCCCAACGCACACTCCGTCTTCCCGGAGGACCTGCCGGACGACGTCCCGAGCGGGCCGCAGCGGCCGATCCACCAGCTGCTGTCCCATCTGGAGCAGACCGGCTCGTTCGCCCGCGTCGTGTATCCGCTGGAGGAGCTGATGGCGGCCAAGGGCGGCGAGCTGCCCGTCTACCCGCGGACCGAGACCCACTGGACCGACTACGGCCAGTTCCTCGCCTACCGGCGCGTGATGGAGGCCGTGAAGGAGCAGGTGCCGGTCGACGAGGTCCAGCAGTCGGAGGTCGTCTTCAGGACGGCGGAAGAGACGGGCGACCTCGGCTACAAGACGCGCCCGCCGGAGACGTCGCCTCACGTCTGGGCGTCGGTCGGTGGCCGCGGCACGCGCCTGGTGTTCGACAACTGCGTGTCGAACAGCGGGTCCATGATCGTGACCGAGTCCGACGCGGAGACAGATGCACGATGCCTCGTCGTGTCGGACTCGTACGGGTACGGAATGCTCACGTTCCTGGCGCCGTCGTTCCGCCGCCTCGTGTTCGCACACACGGCGGCGCTCGACTACGAGCTGGCGGAGGAGGAGCGCCCGGACGTCGTGATCAGCATCCTGAACGAGCGCTTCATGATCATCCTCCCGAACGATCCCGTCGGCCCGCCCACGCGCGCGGTCGCCGCGTGGAAGCTCGAGTCCGGGACGGTGCGGCCGCGCCTGGCGGTGTGGCCGGACGCCGAGACAAAGGCCGCGGGCAGGGGTTAGGGGACCGATGGCCGGGCTCCCGTCCGTTCGCGCCGCGCGTCCCGCCGCCCTCGTGCTGGCGGCGTGCCTGCTGCTGTCCGGGTGTGGTGGGAGCGACGACGACAAGCCCAAGCTCAAGGCAAACGAGACGGACATGGCTTTCGCGACCGACATGCTCGACCATCACGAGCGGGCGATCGATGCGGCCGACCTCGCGCCCCGCCTCGCCGAGGACCGGGAGATCCGCCGGGCCGCACAGGACCTCGTGCTGCTCCAATCGCCCGAGACCCAGGTGCTCCGGGTGGTGCGGCGCACTCTCGCCGACGGCGGGGTGGAGCCCGGCGACCTGGGGGTCCCCCGGTCGGAGCTGGACCCCGCGGAGCTCCGCGCGGCGGATGACTTCGACGCCGCCTACGCGACGGAGATGATCGCCCACCACGAGGCGGCGATCCGCATGTCGGCCGCCGAGCGCCGCGCCGGCATACACGAGGAGCTGCGCCGCATGTCCGGCGACATCACCGATCTGGCGCGGTTCCAGATCCGCCAGCTCGAGCGGTGGCAGCGGGGCGGCTGAGCGGCTAGCCGGGCGAGTCGACGGCGCGCAGCCTCGCCATGCGCTCCCGGGCCGCCCCGTTCAACTGCCCGGACGCGTCCCCGTGGGCCTGAGGATCGGTGAACGGCGCGACCAGCTCGCTGAGCGTCAGGTCGCCCAGCATGGAGTTCTGGAAGTTCGGGTGCGCCATGACGGCGTCGGGGAAGAACCGGTAGTGGTTCCGGCGCCCGCGGCGCTCCCGCGAGATGTAGCCGCCCTCCTCGAGCTCGGCGATGATCCGGTGCGCCGCGCGTTCCGTGATGCCCACGGCATCGGCGATCTCCCGCAGGCGGATCTGAGGCTGATGCGCCACGCACAGCAGGACGTGCGCGTGATTGGTGAGGAACTTCCACGCGGTCATCCGTGACCTCGGCCGATGGTTGGGCGAAAGTGTTTTCTGGACCTCAATGTCAGGAAACGGCGGGCTCTGAGGCTGCCGGTACTGGTCCTCCCCGTCCTGTAGCACTACCCCGGATGCCGCCTAAATAGTCGCGCCCGGCCTTGACACGGCCGTCGCGCTTGTGTTTATTCGGCCCGACAGCTCCAGCCACGGTGGCTGCGGCACGGGGGAGAGGCAGGGAACCAAGTGACGCTTCACGCGCGGAAGGTCGTACAGGCGCTGCTTGTCGCGGCGGCGGTAATGCTGGCGGCGGCACCGGCCGCGATGGCGAACCATTCGACCAAGGACCACGTGTCGATCGGGCCGAGTGGCGGTAACGGGGCGGTGGACGCGTTCTTCAGCTTCAGCTCCAGCGACGGCTCCCGCGCGTTCTTCGAGACACCGGAGTCGCTCGTGGCCGGGGACACCGACGCGGCATACGACCTGTACCAGCGCCAGGCTGGGTCGACGACGCTCATCTCGACCGGGCCCGCCGGGGGCAACGGCAACTTCGACGTCTTCCCCGCGGACGTATCGGCCGACGGCTTGCACGTCTTCTTCGAGACCGAGGAGCAGCTCGTCGCGGGCGACACCGACGGCTTCTTCGACATCTACGAGCGCTCGGGCGGCACGACGACGCTCATCTCGACCGGCCCCACGGGAGGCAACGGGCAGTTCGACGTGTTCTTCCACGACGTCTCCATCGACGGGGCGCGGGTGTTCTTCGAGACCGAGGAGCAGCTCGTCGCCGGCGACACCGACACCCAGGCCGACATCTACGAGCGCACGGGCGGCTCGACGTCGCTCGTCTCCACCGGCAACGGGAACTTCCCGGCCGTGTTCGCGGGCATCTCGCAGGACGGGACGCGGGTGTTCTTCGAGACCGAGGAGTCGCTCGGCGCTGGCGACGCCGACAGCAACTTCGACATCTACCGGCGGCAGAGCGGGACGACGACGCTGATCTCGACGGGCAGTCCCGGCGGGAACGGGCCGCACGACGCCTTCTTCCGGGGATCGTCGCAGGACGGCACGCGGGTCTTCTTCCAGACCGACGAGTCGCTCTCGGCGTCGGACACCGACACGAGCAGTGACGTGTACGAGCGGTTGGGCAACACGACGACCCTCGTGTCCGCTCCGGGCAACGGCGCCTTCCCGGCGACCTACGTCGGGAACTCGGGCGACGGCAGCCGCGTGTTCTTCGAGACCGCCGAGGCGCTGGCGGGGGGCGACACGGACACCTTCGTGGACGTGTACGAGCGCTCGGCCGGCACGACCAGCCTCGTGTCCGCGGGCACGCCGGGCAACGGCAGCTTCGATGCGCGCTATGCGGGCAGCTCCACCGACGGCAAGCTCGTCTTCTTCGAGACGCGCGAGTCGCTCGCCGCGGGCGACACCGACTCCGCGTTCGACGTCTACGAGCGCGCGAACGGCACGACCACCACGCGCCTCTCGTCAGGGCCGGGCGGGGGCAACGCGCCGATCGACGCGAGCTTCGCCGGGACATCCCTGGACGGCACGCGCGTGCTGATCGAGACGACGGAGTCGCTCGTCGTCAGCGACTCGGACTCGGTCAACGACGTGTACGAGCGCTTCCTCGGCACGACCACGCACATCTCGACCGGCCCAACCGGGGGCAACGCGGCGATTGCGGCGTTCTTCGCCGGCATCAGCGACACCGGGGCGCGGATCTTCTTCGACACCCGCGAGTCGCTGATGTCGAGCGACACGGACACTGCGCGCGACGTGTACGCGGCCGACATCGCCGCGTACGCGCGGCCCAAGTCCGCGGCCACGATCAACGTGGCGCTGGTGCCGGCCTTCCAGCAGTGCACTGCGCCGAACCGCACCCACGGGCCGCCGCTGGTGTTCGGGTCCTGCAATCCGCCGGCAGTCACCTCGAGCCAGCTGACCGTGGGTGCACCCGAGGTCAACGGCCAGGTGGCGAACGCGACGGGCAGCGCGAAGTACAAGGCGATCGCGGGCACGGCCGGCGGGCCGGACGACTCCGACGTGAGTTTCGCGTTGCGGTTCTTCGACGTGCGCGTACAGGGCACGCTGGCCGACTACGCAGGACAGCTCCAGGGCACCACGACGGTCCGGATCACGGACAGGCTGAACGGGCCGTCCCAGACCGAGACAGGGACCGGCACCGATCTGGAGCTGCCCGTGACCGCGCCGTGCACGGTGACCGCGAGCACGAGCATCGGCTCCACCTGCAGCGTCACGACGACGTTCGATGCCGTCACGCCCGGGTCGGTTCCCGAGGGGAAGCGGTCCGTGTGGGAGCTCGACCGGATTCGCGTGAACGACGGCGGTGCCGACGGAATCGTCGCCACGACTCCGAACACGCTCTTTGCCACGCAGGGGCTGTTCGTCCCGTGAGTCCCGGCTGACCGGGCGCCCGCTGTCGACATAGCCGCCCGTTCGGGCTGGCGCGAACGCTAGGCTGGCCGCCGTGCCGGGCCTGCTCTCGATCGAGCCGCACGGCGAGGTGGCCGTGGTGACGCTGCAGCGTCCCGAGAAGCGCAATGCGCTCTCGATCGACCTGCGCGTCGAGCTGGCCGACGCCTTCGCGCGGCTGGCCCGGGACGACGGCGTCGCCTGCATCGTCCTGACGGGCGCCGGGACGGCGTTCTGCTCGGGCATGGACACGACGCAGTTCGGCGGGGACCGCGAGCACCGCCGCCGCCTGGTCGAGACCAGCACGGAAGCCTTCCACGCCGTCGGCCGCTGCCCGAAGCCGGTCGTCGCGGCCGTGAACGGGCCCGCGCTCGCCGGCGGATTCGCCCTCGCGCTGCTGTGCGACGTGCGGATTGCCTCCGAGCGGGCGACCTTCGGCTATCCCGAGCTGCCCATCGGCATCCCGCCCAGCTATGCGGCGGCGCGCGCGGCAGTCAGCCCCGGCGTCGCGCGGGACCTGTGCCTCACGGGGCGCGTGCTGGACGCGGCCGAGGCGCTGCGGCTCGGCATCGTGCTCGAGGTGACCCCGCCCGACGACCTTCAGGACGCCGCGCTGGCGAAGGGCCAGGCGATCGCGCGCATGCCGCGCGCCGCCATCCAGGAGACCAAGCGCCGGATCCTGTTCGACGGCGAGCGGACGTGGGGCGCGCTGTTCGACGACGAGGAACGGGTCTTCCGGGCGGCGCTGCTCGACGGCGACCCCGAGCCGGCCGCTTAGCCCGCTGTCGCCGCGGTGCGGCCCAGCCCGGCCGCCGCCACGACCCGCGTGGCCGGCGTGCCCACGTCGTCGAGAACGCCGTCGAGGCGGTCCCCGGCGAGGTCGCGGACCTTGCGCAAGAGCTGCGCCTCGTCCATCGGGCGCCGCGGCGAGCCCAGCGGCCAGTCGACCTGCGCCGTGCGGCCGTCGGCGGCCTCGACGCGGGCCGCCATCTCCCCGAGCGCCGGGTCCGTGCGTACCGCGATCCGCCGGGCGACGTCGCGCGCGCCGGCGTCCACCCCCGTGAAGTCGGACACTCCCGGCGCGCCGTGCAGCAGCGCGAACGCGGCGAGGTAGGCGGGCGCGAACTTCGCCTCCAAGCCGTCCGCCGGGTCGGAGCGGGCCGCGGCCGCCCGTGCGACGGGATGCAGGTGGACCGTGGCCTCGTCCGGCACCGGACCCTGTGCGCGGAGCGCGAGCGCGGCTTCGATCGTGCTGTGCGTGGCCAGGCAGCACGGGTAGGCCTTGATCCAGTTCTCCGCGATCGCGCGCGCGTCGCCGCCCGCCGGCCACGGCACGCCGAAGACCTGCTCGAACCCGGCCGCGGCGCTCCGGACGTCCGCCAGCGGCACGCGGGCCCCGTGGCGCGCGAGCAGTGCCGCGTGCAGGCCGGTTGCGGCCGCGAGCCCTACCTGCAGGGCTTTCCCGTCGGAGCCGAACGCCGCGCGCAGGCCGCCCGCGCGCAGCAGCGCGAGCGCCACGGCGACATCCGCCTGCTCCGCCGGGAGGCCGTGCAGATGCGCCGCCGCGACCGCCGCGCCGGCGCTCCCGCAGACGGCGGTGGGATGCCAGCCCTGCTCGTACAGCGCCGGGTGCCCTGCCCGTGCGAGCGTCGCGGTCGCCTCGAACCCGTGCGCGTAGGCGTCCAGCACGGCCCCCAGGTCGCGGTCCAGCCCGGCTCCCACCAGCAACGCGACCGGCGCGACGGCCGCGCTGGCATGCACCAGGCCGGGCGACCAGGTGTCGTCGTAGTCGAGCACGTGGCCGGCGGTGCCGGCCCAGGTCACGCGCTCCAGCAGGCCGTCGCCCGCGGCGCGGGCCGCGAGCGCCGCCGGCTCCTCTGATCCACGGGCCGCACACGCGAGCCAGTCGAGGAAGGCGACGCGATAGGGGGACGGCGCCTCCATGCGCCGATTCTAGGAGCGGTCAGGCAGCCAGGGCCCGATCGGGCAGCGCCACGCGGCGCAGCGGTGCGCCGAGCCGCCCGGGGAGCACCTCGTCGAGCACGGCGCGCAGCGAAGTCTCCGGCGGGAGCGCCCGCTCGACGCGGTAGGCGGCGCGCATCCCGTGCTCGAGCAGGGGCCCGTGGGCGGGTGAGGCCGGCTCGACCCCGATCGCGGCCAGCGACTCGCGCACGTAGCGCTCGAGATCGCGCACGTCGCGGAGCGTGTGCACCGTTCGCGTGAGCTGGGGGGAAGGCGCCGGGATCATCT
>Ga0209382_10007461_pt1 | contig 13913 bp, 9 predicted proteins | sample SoiMetdeltSBSDD5_FD_187599 | JGI IMG/M metagenome (GOLD analysis project Ga0209382, IMG submission 187599) | Bulk soil microbial communities from a Populus tree surrounding site in Tennessee, USA - Soil MetaG P. deltoides SBSDD5 (SPAdes) (version 2) | ecosystem: Environmental > Terrestrial >... | reverse complement strand
GCAGCGCCCGGTCGTCGATCAGGTGATGCGTATCGGCGGTGAGCGGCACGTGCAGCGTGACGAAGTCGGAGCGCTCCAGCAGCGAATCGAGATCGGTGTGCGCCGCGCCCAGCCGCGCCTCCTGCTCGGCGTGCCGCGAACGCGCCGCGTACAGCAGCGTGATGCCGAAACCCTGGAGCAGCTCGGCCACGCGGGTGCCGATCCGGCCCAGGCCGACGATGCCGACCGTGCTGCCCGACAGCTCGCGCCCGAGCAGCTGTCCCGGATGCCAGCCTTCCCATCGGTGTGCCCGGACCATGCGCTCCGCCTCGCCGGCGCGCCGCGCGGCCGACAGCATCAGCGCCACCGCCAGCTCCGCGGTCGCGTTGGTCAGCACGTCGGGCGTGTTGGTCACGAGCACGCCGCGCTCACGGCAGGCGGCGAGGTCGATGTTGTCGTAGCCGACCGCGAAGTTCGCGACGACCTTCAGTGACTTCCCGGCGGCGTCGAGCAGGGCCGCGTCCACGGGCACGGTCGGGTCGGCGACCAGCGCGTCCGCGCCGCGCACCCGCGCAGCCAGGTCTTTCACGCCGTCGTCGTCCACTTCGAAGCGCTCGGCGAGCAGCGCGCGGCCCGCCTCCGGCAGGTGCCGCGCGATCACCACCCGGGGGGTCACAAGCAACGCTCCCTAGACCCGCTGCAGGTGCGAGTCCTTGAAGGCGCTCGGGTACTTGAGGCCGTAGCCGAGCGCGCTGCACCCCTCGTGGACGTACAGCGCGATCGCGGCCCCGCAGACGGCCCCGCCCTCGAGGCGCAGGAGCGTGCCGGGCAGCCGCTCCAGGCTCAGGATCAGCTCTTCCCGAGCGCCGCCATCGCGTCCACCAGCTCGCGCACGGCGGCGGCCGACTGCTGGAGATCCGACTTCTCGTCATCGGACAGGTCGATCTCCACGATCTCCTCCACCCCGTCCTTGCCGAGCTTCACAGGGACGCCGACGAACAGCCCGTCGACGCCGTACTCGCCCTGACACAGGGCGGCGCACGGCAGCACGCGCTTCTGGTCGTGCAGGATCGAGTCGACCATCTCGACGACGGCCGCGGACGGCGCGTAGTACGCCGATCCGGACTTGAGCAGCTTCACCACCTCGGCGCCGCCGTCACGCGTGCGCTGCACGATCTCCTCGATGCGCTTCCCGTCGATCTTCTGCGACACGGGCACGCCGGCGACGTTCGTGTAGCTGACGATCGGCACCATCGTGTCGCCGTGGCCGCCGAGCACGAAGCCCGTCACGTCGCGCACGGAGACGCCGAGCTCCCATGCCAGGAAGGTGCGAAACCGGGCGGAGTCGAGGATCCCGGCCATGCCGACCACGCGCTGCCGGGGGAAGCCGGACACGTCGAGGGTGACGTGGCACATCGCGTCGAGCGGATTGGTGACACAGATGATGATCGAGTCCGGCGAGCGCTCGGAGACCTCGCGGGTCACTCCGCCGACGATGTCGCGGTTGGCGGCCAGCAGGTCGTCGCGGCTCATGCCGGGCTTGCGCGGCAGGCCGGAGGTGATCACGACGATGTCCGAGCCGGACGTCTCCTCGTATCCGTTCGTGCCGACGACGTTCGGCTCGTAGCCCACCACGGGGCCGGCCTGGTTGAGGTCGAGCGCCTTGCCCTGCGGCATGCCCTCCACGATGTCGACGAGCACTACGTCCGCGTAGTCACGCTCAGCCAATCGCTGTGCAGTGGTGGCACCGACATTCCCGGCTCCTACCACTGTGATCTTGCGTCTCATCGTGTTGACTCCTCACTTTCTAGTGACAGGCGCTAAATAGATGTGAAAGGGTTGTGCACCTACTTTGGATACACACAACTGCTGAGGTGACACCATGCCGCCCCGTACCGACTTCTTGACAAAGCAGCGCCAACAGATCGAGGCGCGGCTGAAGGAGCTGCAGCCGGCGCACGAAGAGTATCTGACGCTGCTCGAAGCGCGTGACGCGCTCGCAGGTGTGAAGCCGGCCGACGGAAGGCGCGGTCCGGGGCGCCCGCCGAGCCGGCGCGGTCCGGGCCGGCCGCCCGGCAGCGGCAGGAAGACCGCCACATCACGCAGGAAGACGACCCGGCGGCGCAGGCGTGGCGGCACGCGGCGCGAGCAGGCGCTCGAGCTGATCAGGCAGAACCCGGGCATCACGGTCACCGACATCGCCGACCGCATGGGCATCCGCCAGAACTACCTGTACAGGGTCACGCAGGAGTTGCTCAAGGACCGCAAGGTGAGCCGCCGCGGCAGCGGCTTTCACGCCAAGTAGGACCGGGCGCTGTCGTGACAGGCGTCGCGCCCCATGGGTGAAACGACCCGCTCGGGGCCGACCCCTATTACTCCCGGCTCAGACGCTACGCGGTGACGCCCGCCTGCATCTTCTCGATCACCGCGTCGGCAACGTCAGAGGTGCCCACGGCCGTGGGATCGTCACGTGACGGCTTCATGTCATAGGTGACCGACTTGCCCTCGCGGATCACCTCCGCGATCGCCGACTCCATCCGGTTCGCCGCCTCGTGCTCGCGCAGGTAGCGGAGCATCATCACCCCGCTCAGCATCAGCGCCATCGGGTTCACCTTGTTCATGCCCTTGTACTTCGGGGCCGACCCGTGGGTGGCCTCGAAGACGGCGTACTCGTCACCGATGTTGCCGCCCGGTGCCATGCCGAGCCCGCCGATCATCCCGGCCCCGAGGTCGGACACGATGTCGCCGTAGAGGTTGGGAAGCACGACGACGTCGTACTCCTCCGGCCGTGACACGAGCTGGTTGCACAGGTTGTCGATGATGCGGTCCTCGAACTCGATGTCCGGATAGTCCTCGGCCACGGCCTGCGCGGTCAGCAGGAAGAGACCGTCCGAGAACTTCATGATGTTCGCCTTGTGCGCGGCGGTCACCTTGCGGCGGCCGTTCTCGCGCGCGTACTCGAACGCGGAGCGCACGATCCTCGTGGTCCCGTACACGGAGATCGGCTTGATGGAGATGCCGGCGTCCTCGCGGATCTCCTTGTCCGCGATCTCCTTGATCACCTCGCGCAGGCGCCCGGCCTCGTCCGAGCCCATCTCGAACTCGATGCCCGCGTACAGGTCCTCGTGGTTCTCGCGCACGATCACGATGTCCGTCTCCGGGAAGCGGGTGCGCACCCCCTCGTATGCCTTGCACGGGCGCAGGCAGCAGTAGAGGTCCAGGTCCTTTCGCAGGGCCACGTTGACGGAACGGAAGCCCGACCCTACGGGAGTCGTGATCGGCGCCTTCATCGCGAGCTTGTTCTTGCGGATCGAGTCGAGCACCCGGTCGGGCATCGGCGTGCCCTCCTGCTCGTAGACGTCCACGCCGGCGTCCTGCCAATCCCACTCGAATCCCACGCCGGTCGCGTCGAGAACGCGCGCGGTTGCCTCGGCCAGCTCGGGACCTGTGCCGTCGCCGCGGATGAACGTCACGGTGGTGCTCAACTGGATCCTCCCTTTTGGTCACGCGAGCGCCGAAGGCGCGCAGCGCACTGGACGGGCGGCCGTAAGGCTAGATGGTTCAGACGAGGACGTCGGCGCTCGGACTGACCTGGTGCATCAGGATCCCCGCGGCGGCCGAGACCAGGTCGCGATCGAACGTCATCGCGAAGTCGAAGCGCCGCGCCTCGTCAGGCCCCTCGTCGCCGAGGTCACGCGCCACGAATCCCCCGGCGAAGTGCGGCCCCACGACGAGCACGTTCCACTCGCGCGCGAGCTCCGTGCGGCCGCGCAGGTCGGCGCCGCGCACGCCGGGTGCCGGGTGCTCGGGAAGCTCCTCGCCGAACACGCCGACGAAGGCGAGGCGCTCGGCCAGCCGGCCGTAGCTGCCGGCCTGGGGCTCGGTGAAGAACCGGCGGTGCTGGAAGCTCGCCAGCAGCACGGCCCCGTGCCCGAGCTCAGCCGCATGCGCCTCGAGCTGGCGCGACAGCCGCAGGAGCAGCTTCTTGTCGCCACGCCGCACCGGGCGCCGCTCGGTCACGATGGTGAAGGGCGTCGCCCGCGACGGCGGCGGCGGCGACCCGTGCACGACCGGGATGTGCGCGTCGACGGGCTCCGGGACGGCTGCGGGCAGCGCGCCGGGCCGGCCGAAGAGCCAGCCCTGGCCGAGGTCGGCACCGACCGCCTGCGCCCGGAACAGGTGCGCGTCGGTCTCGATCCCCTCGGCCAGCACGAGCGCGCCCGTGCGCTCGGCCTCGGCGTTGATCGCGTTCACCGTGCGCGCCACCTTCGCGGTCGGCGCGTCCTGGATCAGTTTCAGGTCGAGCTTCACCACGTCCGGCCGCAGGAACGGCATCAGGGCGAGCGAGCGGTCATCCGCGCCGACGTCGTCGAGCGCGATCCCGACTCCCGCCGGGCGCACGCGCTCGATCGTCGCGAGCAGCTCCGCCGGCCGCGCCGCGAGCGCGCGCTCGGTGATCTCCACGAAGACCCGCAGCCTGCTCGCGCGGATCTCGTCGAGCGCCACGTCGCTGAAGAGATCGTCGTTCACCGCGTCGGGCTCGATGTTCACGAACAGCGCCGCGCCGGAGCCCATCCCGCCGGACCAGGCGCCCTGGATCGCAGCCTCGCGGCAGGCCCGGTCGAGCTCGGCGACCTGGCCGCTGCGGCGCGCTGCGCCGAACAGCTCGGCCGGCGAGGCGAGCGGTGATCCCTGGGGCCCGCGGGCCAGCGCTTCGTAGCCGACCACGGCCAGCGAGCCGATGTCCACGATCGGCTGGTAGGCGGAATGCAGGCCTCCTCCCTCGATCAGCCCCCGGAGCATGAAGGCCGTGCTGCCGTTGGGAGCCATGTGTTTGATTTCGGCAGCCGCGCCCATCCCTTGAGCGGACCGCTACCCGCGCCGGTAGAGTTGACGAGGCATGGCCGTCGCAGAGCCGCAGCGGGCCCGATCCGGTCCGACGCACGAGGTCGTCAACCAGACGCCCCCGCTCGAGCCGTACAACGTGTTCGAGCAGGACCGCACGCTGGTCGAGGCGCTCGGCCGCGAAGGAGGCGGCTGGGCCGCCGACCGCGCCCGCGCCCTTGGTGAGATCGCCGGCGGCGAGGCCGTCGAGTGGGGCCGGCTGGCCAACGAGAACGAGCCGGTCCTGCGCACGCACGACCGCTACGGCCACCGCATCGACGAGGTCGAATATCACCCGTCGTATCACCGGCTGATGGAAGTGGCCGTGTCGCACGGCCTCCACTCCCTGCCGTGGGCAGACCCGCAGCCCGGCGCACACGTTGCCCGCGCGGCGTTGTTCATGGTCATGGGCCAGGCCGAGGGCGGGCACCTGTGCCCGATCTCGATGACCTACTCGGGCGTGCCCGCGCTGCGCGCGACACCCGAGCTCTCGCAGGAGTGGGAGCCCCGCATCACGTCGAACTCCTACGACCCGCGGCTCGTGAACGCGGACGACAAGGCCGGAGCGCTGTGCGGCATGGCGATGACGGAGAAGCAGGGTGGCTCCGACGTGCGCGCCAACACCACGGTCGCGCGCCCGCTGAACGGCGGCGGCCCCGGCGCGGAGTACGAGGTCACCGGCCACAAGTGGTTCTGCTCGGCACCGATGTGCGACGTCTTCCTGGTGCTGGCGCAAGCCGACGGCGGCCTGTCGTGCTTCGTCCTGCCGCGCATCCTGCCGGACGGCTCGCGCAACCGCTTCCACCTCCAGCGCTTGAAGGACAAGCTCGGCAACCGCTCCAACGCCTCCAGCGAGGTCGAGTTCGACGGCGCCTGGGCGCGCATGCTGGGCGAGGAAGGGCGCGGCGTCCCGACCATCATCGAGATGGTCAACCACACGCGGCTCGACTGCGTGCTCGGCTCGGCGACCGGCATGCGGAGCGGCGTCGCGCGCGCCACCCACCACGCTTCGCACCGGGCGGCGTTCGGCAAGACGCTGATCGACCAGCCGTTGATGCAGAACGTGCTCGCGGACCTGTGCGTGGAGTCCGAGGCGGCGACCGTCACGGCGATGCGCCTCGCGCGCGCCTACGACGAGGGCCCGGGCGACGAGCGCGAGACCCTCTTCAAGCGGCTCGGCACGGCGGTGTCGAAGTACTGGATCTGCAAGCGCGGCGCGGCCCACGCGCACGAGGCGCTCGAGTGCTTCGGCGGCAACGGGTTCGTCGAGGAGTCCGGCATGCCGCGCCTCTACCGCGAGGCGCCGCTCAACTCGATCTGGGAAGGCTCGGGGAACGTGGCCTGCCTGGACGTGCTGCGCGCGATGGTCAAGAGCCCGGAGTCGGTCGAGGTCTTCTTCGACGAGGTCGAGCAGACGGCGGGGTCGGACCCGCGCGTGGGCGACTCGGTGGCCGGCCTCAAGCGGGAGCTGTCGGACTTCGAGGCCGCGGAGACGCGCGCCCGCCACATCGTGGAGCGCATGGCGCTGACGCTCCAGGGTGCCCTGCTGGTGCGCCACGGCGACCCGGCGGTCGCGGACGCGTTCTGCGCCTCACGCCTGGCCGGCGACTGGGGTCACGCCTTCGGCACGCTGCCGGCCGGCATCGACCACCGGGCGATCATCGATCGCCACCGCCCGGTCCCGAGCTAAGCGCTGCGGCGAACCTTCGCGACCTACACCCGAGGGGTGGGTGCGAAACGCGAAAGTTCGGGTAAGCCATCCGGCCGCTCGGGCCGATCACAATCCCGCAAGCCGTACCATCAAAGGACATGCTGAGCGGCAGATCAATACCTCTCGTGCGGATTTTCGGCATCCGCATCGGCGTGGACCCGAGCTGGTTCCTCGCGCTCTTCCTCTTCATCTGGTGGCTGTCCGACTACTACCGCAACGCCATGCCGGGCGAGGACGGCAGCGCCTTCATCCTCGCGACGGTCAGCACGCTCCTCTTCTTCCTGTCGATCCTGCTGCACGAGCTGGGCCACGCGGTGGTCGCCATCCGCAACGGCATCTCGATCGCGGGAATCGACCTGTGGCTGTTCGGCGGCGTGGCCAAGATGTCGCGCGACACGCAGTCGCCGGGCGTCGAGTTCCGGGTGGCGGCAGCCGGGCCGCTGGTCACCCTCGTGATCGCGATCGTCTGCACCGGCCTCGGGATCCTGGTCGCGGGCAGCCTGGACAACTTCGGGAACACGGCCGCGTTCGACGCCGAAGGGACGGCCGGCGGGCTGAACGCGATGCTCGCCTTCCTCGTGAGCATCAACATCGTGCTGCTCCTCTTCAACCTGATCCCGGCCTTCCCGCTCGACGGCGGGCGCATCGCGCGGGCGATCATCTGGAAGGCGACCGGCGACCGGACGAAGGCCACGAACAGCGCGGCGGCACTGGGACAGGGCTTCTCCTATCTGCTGATCGGCCTCGGCGTGGCGGGCCTGCTCGGCGCCGACATCCCGGTGATCAGCGGAGACTTCATCTCATCGCTGTGGCTGATCTTCATCGGCATGTTCCTCGGCCAGGCGGCACGCTCGGCGACGTACCAGAGCGCGGTGCTGTCCCGCCTCGAAGGGATCACCGTCTCCGACGTGATGGACGCGGAGCCGGTGGCCATCCCCGGTGAGATGACCGTCGGGGATGCGTTGCACGAGTACTTCCTGCGCTACCGGTACGACTGGTTCCCCGTCGTGGATCGCAACGGCCAGTTCCTGGGCATCGTCGATCGCGAGCGCGCGCAGCGCATCCCGGAGGACCGCCAGCCCGTCTTCACGGTGCGGGAGATCATGCGCGCCGAGGAGGACAACGTGCGGGTGCGGTCCGATGAGCCGCTGGAGGCGCTGCTGGGCTCTCCGGCGCTGATGCGCCTCGGGGCCCTGATGGCCGTGGACCGGGACGGGCGCCTCCAGGGCGTCGTGACCTGGGACCAGGTCCGGCGCGCACTCCAGCAGCCGAGCGGCGTGGCCGCGCCGTAGCGTCTTGCGGCCTATGCATGGTGGCTCCAACCACGGACCCGGCCGTACCTGGGCGGCTGCGAATCGTCGCCTGCCGGCGTCCTCGGTCGGCCCCATATCACAGGTATGCAGCCTCCCTGCGTCCGTGCCAGTCTCGATTCTCGCTCGTCCAGGCACAACCGTGCCCGTGGTCGGAACCACCTAGAATCCCGCGCCGTGCCCGAGCATGATGTCCTCGTCATAGGCGCCGGCCTCGCCGGCCAGCGCGCCGCTCTCAGCGCGGCTCAGGCGGGGGCCTCGGTGGGCATCATCTCCAAGGTCCACCCGGTCCGCTCGCATTCCAACGCGGCCCAGGGGGGCATCAACGCCGCCCTCAACCCCGAGGACTCCTGGGAATCGCATGCCTACGACACCGTCAAGGGGTCGGACTACCTGGGCGACCAGGACGCGATCGAGATCATGTGCCGGGAGGCGCCGGAGGAGCTGCTCCACCTCGAGCACATGGGCGTCACCTTCCACCGCAACGACGAGGGGCTGCTCGGCACCCGCGCGTTCGGCGGCGCGTCCGCCGCGCGCACCTACTACGTCGCGGACATCACCGGGCAGGCGATCCTGCACGTCCTCTACGAGCAGCTGATGAAGCACGCCGAGGTGCATCGCTACGAGGAGTGGTTCACGACCGGCCTGGCGCTCGACGAGACCGGCCACTGCGCGGGCGCGATCACCCGCGACATGCGCGACGGGTCGATGGAGCTGTTCGCGGCGAAGTCCGTGATCCTCGCGACCGGCGGCAACGGGCAGTGCTTCAACCCGACCACCAACGCGCTGATCTGCACGGGCGACGGCATCGCGCAGGCCTACCGCGTGGGCGCGCCGGTGATGGACATGGAGATGATCCAGTACCACCCCACGACGCTGGCCGGGAACGGGCTGCTGATCACGGAGGGCGCGCGCGGCGAGGGCGCCCACCTCTACAACGCGCAGGGCGAGCGCTTCATGGAGAAGTACGCCCCGAACAAGATGGAGCTGGCCTCGCGCGACGTCGTGTCACGGGCGGAGCAGACCGAGATCAACGAGGGGCGCGGCTTCCCCGACGGCACCGTCGCGCTCGACATCACGGTCGTGCCGCGCAAGCGCATCCACGAGGCGCTGCGCGAGATCGTGAACGTGGGCCGTGACTTCGCCGGCGTGGACATCACCAAGGAGCCGATCCACATCAAGCCCGGCAACCACTACATCATGGGCGGCATCAAGACGGACGTCGACGGCCAGACCGAGGTGCCCGGCCTCTACGCGGCGGGCGAGTGTGCCTGCGTCTCGGTCCACGGCGGCAACCGCCTGGGAGCGAACTCGCTGCTCGACACGCTCGTGTTCGGCCGCCGCTCGGGCGCGCACGCCGCCGAGCGCGCCCGGAGCATGGTGCTGAACCCGCCGTCGGCGGCGCTGCTTGCAGAAGAGGAGCGCCAGATCGGCGACCTGATCAGCCGGGAGCCGGGGCAGGCGCGCCGCGTGTCCGAGCTGAAGGCCGAGCTCGGCGCGACGATGGACAAGCACTGCGCGGTGTTCCGCGAGGAGGCCGGCCTGAAGGAGGCGCTCGAGACCGTGCAGCGCCTGAAGGAAGAGTACGAAGGGGTGGCCATCGACGACCACGGCTCGGTGTTCAACCAGGACCTGATCGGCGCCATCGAGCTGGGATACATGCTCGACTGCGCCGAGGTCACCATGATCTCTGCGATCCACCGCACCGAGAGCCGCGGCGCGCACTTCCGCACCGACTACCCGGAGCGCAACGACGAGGAGTGGCTGAAGCACATCAACGTCACCCGCGATGCGGAGGGCAAGCCCCACATCAGCTACTCGCCTGTGACGATTACACAGTGGCAGCCGGAAGAACGGAAATACTAGGACCAGGAACCTGAATGGCTGAGTACACCCTCCGCATCCGCCGGTACGAACCGGAAAAGGGCCTGCCGCCCTACTGGCAGGACTACAAGGTCGACCTCGAAGGGCACCGCAGCGTGCTCGACGGGATCCTCCAGGCGAAGGACCGCGAGGACGGCTCGATCGGCATCCGCTGCTCCTGCCAGGCCGCGATCTGCGGCTCGTGCGGCGTGCGCGTGAACGGGCAGGCCAAGCTTGCGTGCAACACGAAGCTCCGCGACGCGCTGAAGCGAGCAGATGACGGCGCGATCGTGGTCGAGCCGATGGGCAACATGCCCGTGCTCAAGGACCTGATCGTGAACATGGACGCGGTGCACTGGAAGAAGGTCCAGCGCGTGGTCCCGTGGCTGCTGCCGGAAGGGCCGCCGCCCGAGCGTGAGTACGTCGTGCCCAAGGAGTCGATGATCGACGTCACGCAATCGATGGCCTGCATCCACTGCGGCGCGTGCAACTCCGACTGCCTCTCGCTGGAGGTGGACCCGCTCTTCATCGGGCCCGCGGCGCTCGCGAAGGCATACCGCTTCGTGGGCGACCCGCGTGACGGCCAGACGGAGGAGCGCCTGCGCGACCTGGCGGAGGACGCGCACGGGATCTATGACTGCACACACTGCTTCAGCTGCATCGAGGTGTGCCCCAAGGGCGTTGCGCCGATGGACCAGATCATGCGGCTGCGGCGCAAGGCGGTGCACGACTACGGCATCAACGACCAGAACAACGGCGCCCGCCACGAAGGGGCGTTCACGAAGATCATCCGCAAGAAGGGCACGCTCGACGAGCGCAAGCTGCTCCAGGACAGCCTCGGGCCGCTGCGCCCGCAGGGCGGCCTCGCTCTGCTGAAGGCGCTGCCCACGGGCCTGCGCGGCTTCGCCCGCGGCAAGATCACGCCGAAGACCGCGCTGCTGCACGAGCGGCTCCCCGGCATCGAGAACGTGCAGCGCATCTACGACCACGCCGAGGAGCACCGCACCGAGCTGAACCTCTACATCGTCGGCGAGGGCGGCGAACAAGACGAGCAGGAGCCGGCGATTGCGGAGACTCCCGAGGCGAGTGCGACCACGAACGGGGGTCAGCCCTGATGCAGGTCGCCTACTGGCCCGGCTGCGTGTCGCGCGGCTTCACTCCCGAGCTGCACGGCTCGATGGCGAAGGTGGCCGACCGCCTGGGCATCGAGCTGGTCGAGCTCGACCGCGCCAACTGCTGCGGCGCCGGCGTGATCGCGGAGCACAACCCCGAGCTGGCCGACACGCTCAACGCCCGCACGTTCGCGATGGCGCAGAAGACGGGGCACATGATGATGAACATCTGCTCCACCTGCCAGGGCGCGCAGTCCGAGTGCCAGGAGCGCCTCGACGCCGACGCCGGCTACCGCGACCACATCAACGAGGTGCTCGCCGCGGAGGGCCTGCACTACGAGCCCGGCGTGACCAACAAGAACTTCCTCTGGCTGCTGGTCGAGGACTTCGGCCTCGAGCGGCTCGCCGGCATGGTGAAGCGGCCGCTGAGCGGCCTGCGCGTGGGCCCGTTCTACGGCTGCTATGTGCTGCGGCCCACGACGCGCCTCGGGTACCAGGAGCACCCGGAGCGCGACCTCTACATGGAGCGCCTGATCGAGGCGCTGGGCGCCGACGTCGTCGAATACGGCGGCGCGCGCAAGTGCTGCGGGTTCCCGGTGATCACGATGAACCGCGAGACGTCGCTGGGCCAGGCCGGCCGCCACATCGGCGATGCGATCGACGAGGGCGCCGACGCGCTCGTGACGCCGTGCCCGCTGTGCCACCTCAACCTCGACCTGCAGCAGCCCGATGCCGCCAAGGTCGTCGGCCGCGACCTCGGCCTGCCGGTGCTGCACCTGCCGCAGCTGATCGGGCTCGCGCTCGGGCTGGAGCCCAAGGAACTCGGCATGAGCAAGCACGTCGTGCGCACGACCGGCGTCGAGCGCAAGCTGTCGGCGGTCGCGACCGCGGCTTGACGCGCCGCCGGATCGCCCGGCTTCAGCACGTCGCCCGCGACGTGCGCGCATCCATGCGGCGGCGCGCCGAGACAGCGCCGGCCGAGCCCGACCGCCGCACGGCCGAGGAGCTCGAGCGCAGGCTCGACGCCACGCGGGAGCGCCTGCGCCGGGAGAACCCACCGCGGGAGAACGACTAGCCCGCGCATCAGAGATCCCGGTTTTCGCGGCTAAGCGAAAACCGGCTTCATCTTTGCTTCGTGCGCACGACCAGCGGCACCGAGCCGTCGCCGGTGCTGTCCTCGTCGCCGGCCCACTGCGCGACGAAGGCTGCCGTCTTGACCAGCTTCCAGTTCGTGGAGAACGTGCCGTTCGAGGCCACGGTCGCGGTGCGTGTGACCCAGCCGCGCTCGCCGCGCTCGCGCCGCGAGATCACGACCTGGGCGCCGCCGCGCGCCCCCGATACGCGGCCGGTGATCCTGACCACGGAACGCCGCCGGACGGTGCGCCGCCGCGTGCGCAGCGTCACCTTGGACGCCTCGCCGCGGTCACCGCCGGTGGTCGTGTGCAGCAGCGTGCGGCTGTCGGCGAGCAGGAACGCGCCGGTCAGGCCGGTCGCGACGATCCCCTCCGCGGACGGCTCGTCCGTGGAGACGAGCTGCGGGCGCCAGGTGCGGCCGCCGTCGGTCGTGCGCAGCACGTGCCCGAACGGCTCCGATCCAAAGCGCTTGAGCGTCAGAAAGCCGCGCGTGGCGGTCGAGAACGACAGCCCCGTCGCGTCGTCGGTGCCCACGCCCGAGAGGTCCGACCAGTTCTCGCCCCGGTTGCGCGTCTTGTAGACCTGGCCGTCCTGGCCGAGCGCAAACCCCGTCCGGGGAGTCACGAAGTCGACCGCCTGGATCAGCGTCTTGCGCGGCAGCCGGACCTTTCGCCACGTGCGGCCGGTCGTCGTCGAGGCGAAGATGTTCTTCGAGCCATACACGAACACGGTGTCGCCGCCGCGGTCGATGTTGAACAGGCGGGAGCGATTGAGCACACGCCCGCGCACGCGCGTGAACGTGTCACCGCCGTCCGTCGAACGCAGGACGCCGGTGGGTCCGGCCAGCAGCACCGTCGTGCCGAGCGCCAGGACCGCCTGCGGATGCCGCGCGGTGCCGGTGTTGAGGATCAGCCACGACTGGCCCGAGTTGTCCGTGCGCAGCAACGTCCCCGTCGCGTCGAGCGCGTAGCCGGTGGCCTCATCGATGAACGAGACGTCGATCACTCCTTCCGAGGTCGACACGCCGACCGCGGACCACGTGACGCCGCCGTCGGTCGTCCGCGCCAGCGCCCCATCCGGCCCGGTCGCGAATGCCACGGAGGGCGAGAGCGCGCGGAGCCGCTCGAAGGAAGTGGCGAGTCGCGTCCCGACCGGACGCCAGGTCACGCCGGAGTCGTCGGAGAGCACGGTCGTGCCCCCCTCTCCCGCCGCGACCGCGCGCGTGGACGTGCTGAAGGCGACCGCCATGATCTTCTGGGTCGCCGCGGTGACGGAGAACCAGGTCGCGCCCCCGTCCAGCGTGCGCAGGATGGCCGGACCGCCGTTGGAGATCAGACAGGCAAGCGGCGTGGCGCAGCGGATCGTGCGCAGGCCGGCCACGCCGGGCGCGCCGCCCGTCCGCGCCCAGGACTGGCCCCCGTCGGTCGTGCGGAGGGCAACGCCCACCGTGCCGACCGCGTACCCGACGAGCGGCGACGCGAAGTGAACCGCGTTGAGTGCGGCGGTCTCGTAGTGAACGAGGCTCCAGGAGCTGCCACCGTCGGTCGTCCGGTAGATCTGGCCGGACAGGCTGAGCGCCACTCCCGTGTCAGGCGTGAGAAACGCGATGTCGGTCGGCCTCAAAGGCTGGCTCCCGGACCCGCTCGTCGGAATCGACGTCTCGCGCGACCACGTGCGCCCCCCGTCTGCGGTGCTCAGGAGCGAGCCGTCCGCGAGCGCGAGGTAGCCCGCCTGGTCGGTGGGGAAGTCGAACGCGACGGGCTCCGAGGCGCAGCGCTCGTCGCTGGCCGTCCAGGGGAGGCGGGTGAACGTCTGGCCGCCGTCGTCGGAGCGCCGCAGCGCGCATGCCCCGCCGACCACGATCGAGTCCGCATCGATCAGGCTGATCCGCTCCAGCGGCACGGTCAAGCCCGTGGCCGA
>Ga0209382_10007457_pt1 | contig 13918 bp, 13 predicted proteins | sample SoiMetdeltSBSDD5_FD_187599 | JGI IMG/M metagenome (GOLD analysis project Ga0209382, IMG submission 187599) | Bulk soil microbial communities from a Populus tree surrounding site in Tennessee, USA - Soil MetaG P. deltoides SBSDD5 (SPAdes) (version 2) | ecosystem: Environmental > Terrestrial >... | reverse complement strand
GGTCGTGCGCATAGGCAATTTTCGATGATAGCAAAGCGACGCGGAAGAACCGTGCGGGAAGGGCCGTCGCGCCGCCTCGCGGACCATGCGAAGCGGCGCGACGACCGGGCTACGTGAGATCTAGTTGTACGCCTCGAAGAGACCCGCGGCACCCTGACCGCCGCCGACGCACATCGTCACCACGCCGTAGCGCGCCTTCCGGCGCAGCAGCTCGTTGGCGATGGTGCCGACCATGCGCGAGCCCGTCATGCCGAACGGATGGCCGATCGAGATCGAGCCGCCGTTGACGTTGAGCTTGGCCGGGTCGATGCCGAGACGATCGCGGCAGTAGACGACCTGCGAGGCGAACGCTTCGTTCAGCTCCCACACGTCGATGTCGTCGATCTTGAGGCCATGCCGCTGGAGGAGCTTCGGCACTGCGTACACGGGGCCGATGCCCATCTCGTCCGGCTCGCAGCCGGCGACCGCGAAACCGCGGAACACGAGCTTCGGCCGGATACCGAGGGCCTTGGCGCGGTCCATCGACATCACGAGCGTCGAGCTGGCGCCGTCAGAGAGCTGCGACGAGTTGCCGGCGGTCACCGTGCCCTGGCCGGAGTCCTTGTCGAAATGCGGCGGCAGCTTCAGGAGCCCTTCGAGCGTCGTGTCCGGGCGGTTGCATTCGTCCTTCTCGACGTAGTACGGCTCCTGACCGACGATCTGGCCTTGCTTGTCGAGGACGCCGCGCGTCACGTTCATCGGCGCGAGCTCTTCCTTGAAGAAGCCTTCCTGCTGCGCACGCGCGGTGCGCTGCTGGCTCAGGAGCGCATAGCTGTCCTGCGCCTCGCGGCTGATCTTGTAGCGCTTGGCGACCACCTCGGCCGTGTCGCCCATCACCATATAGATGCCGGGCAGATGCTCCTTCACCCACGGGTTCGGATCAGCGTCGCGCTTGGCCAACGTGATCGACTCGACGCCGCCGCCGATCACTGCGTCGGCGCCGTCGTTGATGACGTAGTTCGCGGCGATCGCGATCGACTGCAGGCCCGAGGAGCAGAACCGATTCAGGGTGAGGCCGGCGATGGACACTGGCAGGCCCGCCCGCATCGCGGCGACCCGCGCGATGTTGTGGCCCTGCGAGCCGTGCGGCTGGCCGCAGCCCATGATCACGTCCTCGACCTCTTTCGGGTCGAGCTGCGGCACCTTGCCGAGCACGTCCTTGATGGTGTGGGCGGTGAAGTCGTCGGGGCGCGTCATGTTGAACGCGCCGCGGAACGACTTGGCGAGCGGGGTCCGCGAGCTGGCGACGATGACGGCTTCTCTCATGTAAGTCTCCTGTTAATTAATAGCGGCGGTGCACATGATCTCGACGAGATATTTCGGTGAAGCCAGCCGCGCCTCGACAGTCGCCCGGGCCGGCGTGTTGGCGGGATCGACCCAGGCGTCCCAGGCCGCGTTCATGTCGCCGTAGACTCCCATGTTGGCCACGTACACGGTGGCGGCGAGAAGCTTCGATTTGTTGCTCCCGACCGCCGCCAGCGTCTCGTCGATCTTCTTGAGGATCTGCTGGGTCTGGCCCTTGGCATCCGCCGAAGGATCGCCCGCCACCATGCCGGCGAGGTACACCGTGTCACCGTGGACGACCGCCTGGCTCAACCGAGGTCCGACGCCGTGCCGCTTGATCGCCATCGCCTTTGATCCTTTCTGCTCCGGAAATGGGGGGTCCCTGAAGGTACCGCAGATCATACTCCGAGCCGGGGCGGTGAGAAACTCGCCTTGCACCGGCCCTGGGCGGTCGGTAGAGTCACCTTCCATGAGCATCGTCAACGACTTCGAGAAGGCCTTCAACCGGCAGGACGTCGGCGCCCTGGTCTCGTGCTTCACCGAGGACGCGAGCTACCGCGACAACTTCTACGGCGAGCACCGCGGCCAGGCCGGGCTCCGCGCGATGTTCGAGCGGATGTTCCGCGAGGGCCGCGACTACCGCTGGACGATGGACACGGTGGTCGAGGCCGGGAACAAGGCGACGGCCGAGTGGACGTTCGGCTACGTCGTCAGCGACGCGGTGCCGCGGAGCACCGGGCGCAAGATCGGGTTCAGGGGCATGAGCCTCTTCGAGCTCGAGCGCGGCAAGATCGCGGTCTATCGCGAGTACTTCGACGTCGGCCAGGCGCTCCTGCAGCTGGGCTTTGCGCCCGAGGCGCTCACGAAGGTGCTGCGGCGCAAGCTCGAGGGACACTGAGATGGCACTCGATCGGGCGAAGCGACAGGCGCTCATCCAGCAGTACGCCGACGGTCCCGCTCGGCTCAGGGCGGCGCTCGCCAAGGTGCCGCCGCAGGCGCTCAAGTGGCGCCCGGAGCCGAAGGAGTGGTCGGCCCACGAGGTGATCTGCCACTGCGCCGACTCGGAGACCAACGCCTACGCGCGCATCCGGTTCCTGGTCGCCGAGAAGAGCCCGAGCATCCAGGGCTACGACGAGAGCAACTGGGCGAAAGTCTTCACGTACCACGATCTACCGCTCGAGCCCGCGCTCGCGGTGGTCGACTCCGTGCGCGCGACGACGGCCGCGCTGATCCGCGGCCTGCCCGACGAGGCGTGGACGCGCGTGGGGACTCACACCGAGTCGGGCCGCTACGGCGCCGAGGACTGGCTTTCGATCTACGCCGACCACCTCGAAAATCATGCGCGGCAGATCGAGAACAACGTCGAGCTCTGGAAGGCCAAGCAGCCGCGTTAGCAGGGCTGTCAGCCCCGTATCAGCAGCACCAGCCCTGAGAGCAGGATCAGCAGGAACACCAGCTGGCGGAAGCGCCGCTGGTCCACGCGCTCGAACATGAGCGCGCCGGCGACGACGCCGGCCAGCGCGGGCACCGCGAATCCAAGGCTGAGCCGCCACACCTCGCGCGTCAGCAAGCCCGCCCACCAGTAGCCGACGAGGATCGCGCCCTGATTCACGACGAAGAACGCTTGTAAATTCGCCTTCACCGCTCGAGCGCTCCAGCGCTGCGTCGCCGCGTAGAGCACGACGGGCGGCCCCGGGAGGCCGACCGCACCGCCGATCGTCCCGGCGAGGACGCCGGCGCCGATGCCCCAGCGGTGGCCCTCGAGCTTCTCGGGATAGAGCCCGCGGATCTCGAGCACGAAGGCCACCACGAGCATCAGCCCGATCAGACGGTTCAAGAGGCTCGGCGGCAGCGCGGCGAGCCCCCACACACCGAGCGGCGTGCCCACGATCGTGCCGATCGTGAGATCGAGGAGCGCGCGCGGCTCGACGCTCTCGCGGAGCTGGACCAGCAGCACCAGCGACATGACGGCCGCGTAGATCGTCAAGAGCACGATCGCGTCCGCGGCGGACATCAGATACGGCAGGAAGGCCATCGCGACCAGCGCGATGCCGAACCCGGCGAGCCCCATCACGAAGCTCGACGCGGCGATGACCGCGGCGGCCGCCGCCCAGGCCAGGGTCACGTTTCGGGGATCAGTCGCGCGGCGCCGGCGACGTGCGGGAGCGCCACCACGGATAGAACGGCGGCAGATCCGCGCTCGGTCGCAAGGTGAACCGCGCCGGCCGCTTCTCGAGGAACGCGGTGACGCCCTCGCGGGCGTCGGCCGAGCGCCCGGTCCAGAACATGGCCTGCGAGTCGAGCCGGTGCGCTTCCATCGGATGGTCGGCGCCGAGGAGCTTCCACATCATCTGCCGCGCGAGCGCGACCGAGACCGCCGAGGTGTTGTCGGCGATCTCGCGCGCCAGCTGACGCGCGGTCGGCATCAGCGCGTCGGGCGCGACCACACGGCTCACGAGCCGGCCGGCCAGCGCCTCGTCGGCGCCGAACACGCGCCCGGTGTAGACCCATTCGGCGGCCTGGCTGATCCCGACCAGCCGCGGCAGGAACCACGTGCTGGCCGCCTCGGGGACGACGCCGCGGCGGGCGAAGACGAAGCCGATGCGCGCCGCGGAAGACGCGATCCGGATGTCCATCGGCAGGGTCAGCGTGATGCCGAAGCCGACCGCCGGCCCGTTGATCGCCGCGATCACGGGCTTCTTCATGTCGAAGATGCGCAACGTCACGGTGCCGCCGCCGTCGCGATGCTCCTCGGCGCTGGCCGCGCGGCCGCGCGCGGCGGAATCGAACGTCGACCCGCCGGCGCTCAGATCGGCGCCCGCGCAGAATGCGCGGCCGGCGCCGGTGACGACGACCGCGCGGACGCGATCGTCGGCGTCGGCGCGCTCCCAGGCCTCGTTGAGCTCGTCGATCGTGTTCGTGGTGACGGCGTTGAGGCGCTCGGGCCGGTTCAGGGTGACCGTGCAGACTCCGTCCTCGACGTCGTAGCGGATGTCCGAGAAGGGCGTCACTGCTCGATCTGGAACTCGATGCGGCCCTCGGCGCTCTCGTCGCTCGCCGGAGGCTGGGTCGGGCCGTCGATCAGCCGCTCGGCGGCGATGCCTTCCGAGGTGGTCAGCGCGTTGCGGACGGCCGCGACGCGTCGCTGGAGCAGCTCCGCCATCCGCGCGTCCGATACTTCCTCGCGCTCGCGAAGCGCGGTCAGCCGCTCCTCGTCCGACTCGGGGGGCTTGACGTCGGGCAGCTGCTCCTTGAACGCGACGGCGATGGCGGCGCGGTAGTTCGCGATCCCGCGCTCCTTCTGCAGGCGCTGGATCTTCAGCACGACCTCCTGCGCTTTGAGGCTCTCGGCATCGCGCGGGGCGGGGACCGGCGCCAGGGCGAACTTGATCATCGGCGCCTTCTTCAGGAAGCCGCCGACTTCGGTCAGGTGCTTGGCCATCTCGGGCGACACGTCGGCGCTGCCGGGGGCGAACGTGACCGCGTCGACCTGCAGATCGTCGAGCGACTCACTCTTGCCTTTGAAGAGCTTGTTGATCGAGCGGAACGGGGCCGAGACGATGTTGGTGAGCGCATTCTTGACGGCGGTCCAGATCGCGTCGCCCATGCCGGCCTTCACCTGACTTAGCTCGCCGGAGAGCGGCACGGTGACGTGGATGCCGTTGTCCGCGTCGGTGATCAGCGCGACGATCATGCCGAGCGGCAGGCCGATCTTCTTCTTGACCTCGTCGTTCTGCCGGGTGGGCGCGACGGTCAGGTTGCGCACGATGACTTCGTTCTCGGCGGTGAGCTGGTTCTTCTCGATCCGGTAGTGCACCTTGACCGCGAGCTGGCCGGTCTTCATCGCCCAGGCGATCAGCGGGTCGGCGTACGGGTTCACGCTCGTCAGCTTGAAATCGCGCAGCTCGCCCGCGAGGTCGGCGTACACCTCGCCGAATGGCGCGATCTCGCCCTTCAGATCGAAGGCCGAGTTGCCGCCGATGACCGCTTGCGTTGTCACCCGCGCGCGTCGGCCCGGCGTCGTGCTGAGGCCCTCGATCGTGACGGCGAGCCGGGACAAAGACTCGGTGAAGGGCGGCGTGGTCGTCCGGTCCACGAACTGCGCGTAGCCGTCTTCGAGAACGAACATGCCGATCTCGACCGGAATCGGGATCGGGCTCGCCGGCTGACCGTCGGATGCGGTCCGCGGCGCCGCCGCGTCCTTCTGGGGCGGCTCAGGCTTTTCGGGCTCTCGCCTGGCGTCCTCGGGCTTCGACGCGTCGACCTTGGCCGGATCGAGCTCGAAGAGCTTCCGCAGCGAGATCGCGCCGTCCGCCTCTCGCTCGACGCGCACGTCTGGCTTGGTCAGCGTGATCTTCGACACCTTCGCGTACTTGGGCCACGAGAAGTCGATCCCGTCGAGCCGGAGGCGCTGGAACCCTGCCGTCGGCGTCTTCTGGCCGGGCGCCAGCACCGCGAACTTGTCGATCCGGTTCCAGCCGCGCGAGGTCGCCGTCAGCGTGCCGTTGGCGAGCGTGATGTGATTGCGGTTTTCGCCGTGGAAGATTCCGGCGAACCGCGCCTTGACCGGGATGTACGGCTGGTAGGGCTCGATCGATCCGTCGCGCAGCGAGAGGTCGAAGTCGACGTCGAGCGGCACCGGCGTGGCCGAGCCCTTCATCTCGACGCGCCCCGACTTGGGCATGTTCATCGAGATCGCGAAGGCCGCGGGGCCCTCGCTCGGCCAGCTCACGTCCTTGATGTCGGCCGTGAGGTTGGTGATCGCGAGCGTGTTGACGGGCTTGACCGCTTCGTCCCGGAAGGTACCGCCGCCGTTTCGCAACGCGACCTGCTCGACCTTCAGCTTGAATTCCGGCGGGGCCGGGCCGGCCGCCGGCGCGGCTGGGGTCGAGCTCTGCGCCGGCGCGGGAGGGTTCCCGGCGGGCGCCGCGCCGGCCTCCCGCACGTCACTCTTCGCAGCGGCGGGACGCTCGGCCAGCGCCAGGAGATCGATCTTCTTCTGCGCGTCCCTGACCGCGCGCACCGACGGCGCCTCGAGCTGGACGGCGGCGATGACGGCGGTGCGCGCCACGAGATCGGCCTCTTTGATCTTGACGCCGAGCCGCGACGCCTTGAAGAACGGCTCGCTGCGGCCCGCCTGGAACACTTGGAGCCCGTCCAGGGTGACGTCGCCCTTGACGGTGCCGCGCTTCAAGCCGATCGGCGCGAGCTCGATCGCGAGCGCCATCGCAAGGCTGGCGCGGCCGGCGTGGGGCGTGGCGGGCACGCTCGGCGGCACGTACGGGCGCACCTGCGCGAGGTCGAACCCGTCGACGGTGACTCGCCCCGCGACCGCCAGTGGCAGGAGCACCAGCGCGTCGCTCTTCACGCTGATCGGCGTGCCGTTGAGCTTCATGCTCGTCTCGAGCCGTCCGGGCTGCGCGTCGCGGCGGGTCGTGAGCCCGCTCGCGTCGAGCGTCACCTCGTCGAGGCGCCACGTGCTCTCGGGAGACGTGGTGAGGTCGCGCGCGTTCGCGGTCAGGCGGCGGACGGACACGCGGTTGAGCGTCACAGTCCACGGCGGCGAGCTCGCGTCCGCCGGCTTGGAGGTCTGGGCCTGGCCGCGCAGGTTGTCCAGGATGTCGGCGAAGTCGAAATCGACGGGGCCGCGCCGGAGGATATTGACCGTCGTGCCCACGACGCTGAGCTCGGTCACGCGCACGTCGCGGTGAAATAGCGGGAGATAATCCACGCGGACGTCGAGCAGCTCGACCTCGAACGCGCGCTCGTTGACCCCGCGCTTGGCGAGATGCAGGCCCTTGAGGGCGAGGTGGCCGGTGAAGACGTTCAGATCGACGTCGTCGAGGCTGACCGTGCGCCCGGTGAGCTTGGATGCCTGACTGACGGCAACCCGTCGGACGATTTCCGGCAGCACGGCGAGGAACAGCGCGCCCAGCACCACGCACGCCAGCACGACTCCGACGACGATCTTGCGCGCGCGGCCCGACAGGCGAAGCATCATGCCTCCACGGTATTTAGCCCGAGCGCTGGTATCCGGCGCCCGTCATGCAGTCATTGAAGGCATTAGTCTGCCGGGATTCTTGCACCGCAATGCGACCAACGTCGAGGAGCCCTCCCAGGATCAGGTCTGGCCCGGGCCCGATCTCGAACGCCTTGCGGGCGCATTCGGTCTCGACGAGGGAGACTTCCTGGAACATCGTTCCGGGCTTCTTCCATTCCGTTCCGCGCAAATCGAGTACGCAGCCCGTGAACAGAAGCCCCGCCGCCGCCAGCGCCACATGGACTCGCATGAGGTCTCCTCTCGTAAGGGCCTAGAGGATAACAGGGAATCATTCGGGCGGGCTTACCGGTGCTCTGGCGGGCAATTTACCCGACGTCCCCGACCTCTACGATCGGTAAAGCGCTGTATTCGCTAGCCATCCCTTGTGGCATGAGGCCTGCTTAGTACTCGCGCCAAGGAGGACGGGAAATGGCACTGGCAAACGTGATCGCATACGCGGTGGTGTTCGGTCTTCCGATCTGGCTGGTTGCCGAGGAGCTGATTCATCGGGCGGCGGAGAAGCGAGCGGCTGTGGCGGCCAGCCCGGCCGTCGTGCCGGCCGAGCTCGGGCGTCGCAACACTGGTCGCGTGCGCGTTCACGCCTAGTTTCGTCTAGCCTCAAAGTCGCCGGGGCCCCTCGCGCGGCCCCGCCCCGCCGTTGTAGAGTGGGCGCACTCCGGGTCCGAAAGGGGAGCGCGCCACGATCGCGGACGTCGTCCTCACCGCAGCTCCCGCGAAGTTCCTCCAGCACCAAGGCGTAGGAGGGCCAGCCCATGCTGAATGAGTTCAAGACGTTCATCATGCGAGGCAACGTCGTCGACCTTGCGGTGGGCGTGATCATCGGCGCTGCGTTCGGCACGATCGTCACCTCGCTCGTCAACGACATTCTGATGCCGCCGATCGGCCGGCTGCTGGGCGGGGTGGACTTCAAGGACTTCTTCGTCAGCTTGTCGGGTCAGTCGTTCCCGACCTTGGCCGCTGCGAAGGCCGCCGGCGCCCCCACCCTCAATTACGGCTTGTTCCTCAACGCCGTGATCAACTTCGTGATCGTGGCCTTCGCGATCTTCGTGCTGATCAAGCAGGTGAACCGTTTCTTGCCGAAGCCGGCGCCTGCGGCCGCGCCGGCGATGAAGGACTGTTCGTGGTGCGCCACGTCGATTCCCGCCGCGGCCAAGCGGTGCCCGCACTGCACGTCGAACCTGTAGGAGCCCGAGCGGACATCACCCGAGCCGACAGCACGCAAGCCGTCGCCCGCGAGCCCTGATGGAGTTTCCTCACGGGCTGCGCGCGCTGAACCACGTCGAGTTCCGCCGTTTCTATTTCTCGCAGTTCGCGGCTCAGGTCGGAAGCTGGATGCAGAACGTGGCCCAGGCCTGGCTCGTGCTGCAGCTGACGGACTCACCGTTCAAGCTCGGCCTCCTGGCGACGCTCCAGTTTTCACCAGTGCTGCTGTTCTCGATCGTCAGCGGCGCTGTGGCCGACCGGCTGCCCAAGCGGCCGCTGCTGGTCGTCACCCAGACGACACTCGCCTGTCAGGGGCTCTTGCTGGCGCTGCTCGTGACGACGGGCCACGTCGAGTACTGGCACGTGGCGGTGCTGGGCCTGGCGCTCGGCTTCGCCAACGTCGCGGATCAGCCGGCGCGCCAGTCGTTCGTGATGGAGCTGGTCGGCCGCGCCGACGTGTCGAGCGCGGTCGCGCTCAACTCGGCGGGCTTCAACCTGGCGCGGATCATCGGGCCGGCCATAGCCGGCGTCGTGATCGGGCGCTTCGGCGTGGGGCCGACGTTCCTCGTCAACGGCCTCGGCTTCGTCGCCGTGATCGTCACGCTCTTGCGCATGAAGACGCACGGCCGGCCCGCGTCCGGCCCGCGGGGGTCGATCTTCGAAGAGATCGCCGAGGGCGTCCGCTACGCGGCCGGCACGCCGCGCCTGCGCCTGGCCATCGGGCTCGTGTTCATCGTGAGTCTCTGCGTCTTCAACTTCAGCGTGTACGTACCGCTCCTGGCCAAGAACGTCCTCGGCCTGGGCGCGGAGGGGTTCGGCTTTCTGATGGCCTCGCTCGGCGTCGGCGCGGTCGGGGGTGCGCTCACTGTCGGCGCCCGCGCCGTGCGTCAGCCGTCGGTTCGCTCGATGCTCGCCTCGGGGACCCTGGCGTTGTGCATGCTGCTGGCGCTCGGCGCGACCCGCCGCATCGAGCTGGCCGTGCCCTTGCTCTTCTTCACGGGCTACTGGGGCATCATGCTGATGGCGAGCTGCAACACGTCGATCCAGCTGCAGGCGCCCGACGCGCTGCGCGGGCGCGTGATGAGCATCTACACGTGGGTGTCGGGCGGCGTCTTTCCGATCGGCGCGTTCATCGTGGGCACGATCTCGCAGTGGTGGGGCGTCTCGGCGGCGTTCCTCTGGAACGGTACGCTCGGCCTCACCGCCCTGGTCGCGCTCACGCTGTGGTGGCGGTTCCGTCGCGACTGAAGGCCGGCGCGGCTACTTCTTCGGGTAGCCGCGGGCCCCGAGCGCCTCGGTGATCTCGGTGAGGATCACCGGATCGTCGATCGTCGCCGGCGCCACGTACTCCTGGCCATCGGCGATCTTCTTCATCGTGCCGCGCAGGATCTTGCCCGAGCGCGTCTTGGGCAGCCGCTTGACGACGAGCGCGGTCTTGAACGACGCGACGGGCCCGATCCGTTCGCGCACCTTGTCGACGAGCTCGCGGACGATGTCACCCTCGTCGCGCGCCACGCCGGCCTTGGTCACCACGAACCCGACGGGCACCTCGCCCTTGATCTCGTCGGCGACGCCGACCACCGCGCACTCGGCCACGTCGGGATGCGCGGCCAGCACTTCCTCCATCGCGCCGGTCGAGAGCCGGTGCCCCGCGACGTTGATGATGTCGTCGACGCGGCTCATGATGTAGACGTAGCCGTCGGCGTCCTTGAACCCCGCGTCTCCGGTCAGGTAGTGGCCGGGGTGCTTGGTGAGATAGGACTTCTCGTACCCGGCGTCGTTGTTCCACAGAGTCGGCAGGCAGCCCGGCGGCAGCGGGAGCCGGATCGCGATCGAGCCGATCTGACCGGGCGCCATCTCCTGGTTGTCCTCGCTGAGCACACGCACGTCGTAGCCCGACACCGGTTTCGTCGGCGATCCCGGTTTCACCGGCAGCATCCCCAGGCCCACGCAGTTCGCCGCGATCGGCCACGCGGTCTCCGTCTGCCACCAGTGGTCGACCACCGGCACGCGCAGCCGCTCTTCGGCCCAGTGCAGGGTGTCCGGATCGCAGCGCTCGCCGGCGAGGAACAAGGTGCGGAAGCGCGACAGGTCGTACTTGCCGATGTGTGTTCCGTTCGGATCTTCCTTCTTGATCGCGCGAAACGCCGTCGGCGCCGTGAACAGCGCGTTCACGGCGTGGTCCGCGATCACGCGCCAGAAGGCGCCGGGATCGGGCGTGCCCACCGGCTTGCCCTCGTAGAGGATCGTCGTGCAGCCGCGAAGCAGCGGCGCGTAAACGATGTACGAGTGGCCGACGACCCAGCCGATGTCGGACGCGGCCCAGAAGCACTCGCCCGCGCCCATCCCGTACACGGCGTTCATCGACCACTTGAGCGCGACCGCGTGGCCGCCGTTGTCGTGGACGACGCCCTTCGGGATTCCGGTGGTCCCGGAGGTGTAGAGGATGTAGAGCGGATCGGTCGCGGCGACCGGCACGCACTCCACGGGCGAGGCAGCGGCGAGCGCCTCGTTCCAATCGAGATCGCGCCCGCGCACCATCTGTGCGGTCTCCTGCGGCCGCTGAAGGATCACGCAGTGCTGCACCTTGTGCTGCGCCATCTCGATCGCGCCGTCGAGCAGGGGCTTGTACGGGATCACGCGGTTGATCTCGATGCCGCACGAGGCCGAGACGATGAGCTTTGGCGTGGCGTCGTCGATGCGCTTGGCCAGCTCGTTGGCGGCAAAGCCGCCGAAGACCACGGAGTGAATCGCGCCCAGGCGGGCGCACGCGAGCATCGCGATCACCGCCTCGGGCACCATCGGCATGTAGATGATGACCCGGTCGCCCTTGCCGATCCCTTGACGCCGGAGCATCCCGGCGCAGAGCGCCACCGCATCGCGAAGCTCGAAATAGGTATACGTGCGCACCGTGCCGGTGACGGGACTGTCGTAGACGAGCGCACGCTGCTTGCCGCGTCCACGATCGACGTGCAGGTCGAGCGCGTTGTAGCAGGTGTTGAGCTCGCCGCCCTCGAACCAGCGATAGAAGGGCCGGCGCGAGTCGTCGAAGACTCGGTCCCAGCGCCGGTCCCAGTGGATGTCCTCCGCGGCCGCCGCCCAGAAGCCGTTCGGGTCCTTCATCGACCGCGCGTATGTCTCGTCGTAGACGCTCTTCGCCATCGCTTGGTCCCTTCGTCGTCGCACCTCGGCCGGGCGGGGCGGGAGCCTCGCGACGGCCTGCGGCGCGAACCATGTCTCTCGTTGCGCCGGAACTTAGCACGGCCCGAGCCCGGGTCGCCAAGCGGCGTCCGGGCAGCCGGCAGGCTTCACTTGACAATCTCGATCGACAATGGGTATTTTGCCACGCAATCGAGATGGCTACGAACGTCGAGCAGGGCACATCACTACGCTGCCCGGTCTGCCGGGGCAAGGTCGTGGTGGCGCTCCAGAACGAGGTCGTCATCCACAACGCGATCCTCAAGGTGGATGCAGAGACGGGTCGCGTGACGGCTAAGTGCGCGCGATGTAAAGCGTGGGTTCAGGTGCCGTTGCGGTACACCGGAGAGATGACCCCCTCGTAAGGCGACGTCGAAACCAAAAGACACGAGCCGGGAGGATCGGCCGGAACGGTGGCCCCTCCCGGCTTTTTCGTTTCAGGAGGCCGTGATGAGTGAAGCGGTGAAAGAGACCAAGGCGCAGCGGGTCGAGCGGCTCAAGCGCGAGCTGAATCCCTGGGAAGCCTATGCCGACATCCAGCGCTTTGCGCGCGAGGGCTGGGACTCGGTGCCGCCCGAGTGGTTCGCCGCGTACTTCCGCTGGTGGGGCATCTATTCGCAGGGAGACGGCGTCGGCGCGATCGGCGGCAAGGGCGGCGAAGGCAAGGCCGTCCGGCATCTCATGGTGCGAATCAGGATCCCCAACGGCCTGCTCGAGTCGCAACAGGTCAGGACGATCGCCGACCTGGCCGAGCGCCATGGCCGCGGCGTCGCCGACATCACGGTGCGGCAGAACATCCAGCTTCACTGGGTGACTCTCGAAGCCCTGCCCGACGTGTTTCAGGCGCTCTGGCTCCAGGGCGTGACCACGATGGGCTCGTGCGGCGACGTGACCCGCAACGTCACGGGCTGCCCCGTTGCGGGCCTCGACGCCGGCGAATTGATCGACGCCTCGCCGCTGGTTCTCCAGGCGACGGCGCTGGTCAACGGCGAGGCCGACTTCTACAACCTGCCGCGGAAGTTCAAGGTCTCGATCTCCGGCTGCCGCGCGTGGTGCACGTATCCCGAGATCAACGACATCGGCTTCACGGCGGTCCGCCATCCGGTGACGGACGAGATCGGCTTCGCGGTCCGCGTCGGCGGCGGGCTTTCGACCGATCCGCACCTCGGCGTCAGGCTCGACGCGTTCGTGCCTCGCGGGCGGGTGCTGTCGGTCTTCCGCGGGATCGCGGAGATCTTCCGTGATGCCGACGTGCTTCGCCAGAACCGCGAGCGCGCTCGCTTGAAGTTCCTCTTCCTCCAGCACGGATGGACGGCCGAGCGCTTCAAGGCCGAGCTGGACGAGCGCCTCGGTACGCCGCTGGCGCCGGGCGTGCCCGACGAGGCGCCTGACGACGCCTACCGCGACCACGTCGGCATCCATCCCCAGCGCCAGCCGGGCTACCGCTACGTCGGCGTCGCCGTCCTGCGCGGACGCCTCACGGCCGACCAGCTGCGGATCGTCGCCGATCTGGCCGAGCGCTACGGCACCGGCGCGGTCCGGACCACCAGCATGCAGAATTTCCTGATCCCGGATGTTCGCCGCGAGCGTGCCGAGGAGCTCGGGCGCGAGCTCGAGGCGGCCGGCTTCGCGCTCGACGCCTCGCCGTTCCGGCGTGGCACCGTCGCGTGCACCGGCTCGGAGTTCTGCAAACTCGCGCTCACCGAGACGAAGGGCTTCGCGCGCCAGCTCGTGGAGTCGCTCGAGCAGCGTCTGCCGGGCTTCGATCAGCAGCTCAGGATCAACGTCACGGGTTGCCCGAACAGCTGCGGCCAGCACTGGATCGCCGACCTCGGCATCGAGGGCAAGAAGGTCAAAGTCGACGGCGCGATCGTCGACGCGTACTACTTCTGCGTCGGTGGCAGCGTCGGCCGCCATCAGGCGGTGGCGCGCCCGATCGGGCTTCGCCTGCCGGCCTCCGCAGTCGCACCGGCGATCGAGCGCTTGCTGCGCGGCTTTCTCGCCGAGCGGCGGCCGAGCGAGAACTTCCGTCAGTTCGCCGCCCGTCACACCGACGACGAGCTGCGCGGATTGCTGGCGGGCGAGCTGGTCGAGGCCGTCGCGCGCGACGTCGCCGCATCCGGCCCGCCGCAC
>Ga0209382_10007455_pt1 | contig 13921 bp, 10 predicted proteins | sample SoiMetdeltSBSDD5_FD_187599 | JGI IMG/M metagenome (GOLD analysis project Ga0209382, IMG submission 187599) | Bulk soil microbial communities from a Populus tree surrounding site in Tennessee, USA - Soil MetaG P. deltoides SBSDD5 (SPAdes) (version 2) | ecosystem: Environmental > Terrestrial >... | reverse complement strand
CAGATCTTCGGGCGAGGTCTCGACACGCACCAGGAGCACCTTCTCGCCTTTGTCTGCCGCAGCCACGGCGCGCTCGGCATTCAGGTAGATTTTCCCGGAGGCGGCGCCAGGTCCGGCGGGCAAGCCCGTTGCTATCACCGTCGCCTTCTTCACTTCCGACTCATCGAACACCGGCGCGAGCAGTTGTTCGAGCTGGTCGGCCGGGTTGCGCATCACGGCTGTCTTCCAGTCGATGAGCTTTTCCTTGAACATGTCCATCGAGAACTTGAGCGCCGCCATGGCGGTTCGCTTCCCGTTCCTCGTCTGCAGCATATAGACGACGCCATCTTCGATCGTGAACTCGAAGTCCTGCACGTCCTTGAAGTGGCGCTCGAGCGTCTGGCGGATGCGCTCCAGCTCCTGATACGCCTTGGCCATGTGCTTCTTGAGCTCGTGGACCGGCTCCGGCGTCCGCACGCCGGCGACAACGTCCTCGCCCTGCGCGTTGATGAGGAACTCGCCATAGAACTCTTTGTTGCCGTTGGCCGGATTGCGGGTGAACGCGACGCCGGAACCCGACTGGTCGCCGGTGTTCCCATACACCATCGCCTGCACGTTGACGGCGGTTCCCCACTCGGTCGGGATGTTGTACTTGCGGCGATAGACGATGGCGCGGTCGTTCATCCACGAACCGAACACCGCACCCACGGCGCCCATCAGCTGATCCCACGGCGAGGTTGGAAAATCCTTCCGGGCGCGCTCTTTCACCAGCGCCTTGAACCGGACGACGAGCTCCTTCAGATCCTCGACGGAGAGCTTCGTGTCCTCGATGTCCTGGTGATGGCGCTCGTGCTTCAGGCCTTCGATGACCATCTCGAACGGCTCGTGGTCCTCGCCTGGGCCCTTCTGCACGCCGAGCACGACGTCGCCATACATCTGCACGAAGCGGCGATAGCAATCCCACGCGAAGCGCGGGTTGTTGGTCTTCTTGGCAAGCGCTTCGACCGTCTGATCGTTGAGCCCGAGATTGAGGATCGTGTCCATCATCCCCGGCATCGAATCGCGTGCACCGGAGCGGACGGATACGAGCAGCGGATTCTTCAAGTCACCGAACTTCTTGCCCGTCTGCTTCTCGATGGCGGCGATACCCGCCTTCATCTGCGCCTGGAGCGCCGACGGATACGTGCGCTTGTGGTCGTAGTAGTACGTGCAGACTTCGGTGGTGATGGTGAACCCTGGCGGCACCGGCAGCCCGATGCGGCACATCTCGGCAAGGTTGGCGCCCTTGCCGCCGAGCAGCGGCTTCATCGTGCCGTTGCCATCGGTCTTCTTGCCGAAGAGATACACGAACTGCCCCTTCTTCCCTGCCGCGCTTGCGGCCTTCTTGGCCTTCTTCGCCATCTCGTCTCAGTCTCCTGTCACCATCTCAGAGATATCCGCGATATCCAGAATCAAACCGCGCAGCGAGGCCACCAGACCGAGGCGCGCCGCGCGCACGCGCTCGTCGTCGGCCATCACCAGCACGTCGTCAAAGAACTTAGCAACCGCAGGTTGCAGCGATGCAACGCTGGCAAATGCCTCGCGATAGTCGCCTCGCTCGACAGCGGCGCGAATCGTCGGCGCGCCGGCGGCAATTGCCGCGGCCAGCGCCTTCTCGGCGGGCTCGGTGAACACGCCATCGCTGCTCGGCGGTCCGTCCGGCGTCGCCACTCCCTTGGAAATATTCTTTACGCGCTTGAGCAGCGCGGCGACACCGAGCAGCGCCGGCGACCCGGTCATCTGCGACAGCGCCTCGAGCTTGCGCCGCGCCTCGAGCGGGCTCGCCTCTTCGATGTTGCCGTGCATCACGGCACGCACGCTGCGCACGTCGAAACCGCGCTCGCCGAGCAGATACGCCAGGCGATCGGCCATGAACGAGAAGAGTGGTCCGGCGCCGTCGCCGTAGCCGCCAAACGGCACGGCGGCGCGCTCCAGCAGCGTGCCGAGCTTGAGCCGTCGATCGATCCCAGTCAGTTCCGGCAGGTCGGTCAGGATCTTCACGGCCCCCTGCGCCTGACGACGAAGACCGAGCGGATCGCGTGAACCCGTGGGCCGCTCCCCCGCCGTGAACATGCCGACGACGGAATCGAGTTTGTCGGCAAGGGCAACGGCCGCCCATGTCACCGCGGCCGCGCCAAGCTGGTGACGCGTCGGCGGCGCATCGGCCTCGACGCCCACCGGCAGGTAATGAAAGTAGATCGCCTTCCAGATCGTGTCGGGCAGGCCCTCTTCGCGCGCGTAGATGCCGCCCATCGTGCCCTGCAGCTCGGTCAGCTCGCGCACCATGTCGGTGGCCAGGTCCGCCTTGCACAACCGTCCGGCCCGCTCGGCCTGCGGCGCCACGGCAGGTTGTCCGAAGGCATCCGAAGCAATCCAGGCCGCCAGCGCGGCAACGCGGTCGGCCTTTTCACGATACGTCCCGAGCTTCTTGTGAAAGAGGATCGTGGACAGGCGATCGACTCTCGACTCGAGCGTCGCCTTGCGATCTTCGTCGTAGAAGAACCGCGCGTCCCGCAGCCTTGCCGCGAGCACCCGCTCTGAATTGCGCGCGATGATCTCCGGCTTCTCGGCCTCCATGTTCGTGACCGCGAGGAACGCCGGCTTCAGCCGGCCTTCTTCGTCCACCACCGGGAAGTAATGCTGGTGATGGATCATCGTCGTCGTCAGCACTTCCTCGGGAAGCTGCAGGAACTCGACCGGGATGTGGCCGGCGATGACGGCGGGATATTCGACCAGGTCGGGGACCTCGCGCAGCAACGACGACTGGGCGGCGAGCGTGGCGCTGACGCGGCCGCCGAGCCGGCGCGCATGCGTCTCGAGCTCACGACGGATCTTCTGCTCGCGTTCGCGGCGATCGAGAATGACGAAGTTCTCGAGCAGCCGCTCCTGGTAATCGTCGAACGTCTTGACCTTGATGGCGCGTCCGGCGCGTCCACTGGTGGTCTGGAAGCGATGGCCGTAGGTATTCGGTCCCGAACGGATGTCCTGTACGGTCGGCCCTTGCGCCTGTTCCGTCCGCCTGATCACGAAGGGCACCACGCGTCCGCCGTAGAGGAGCACGAGCCAGCGAATCGGCCGCGCGAAGACGAGGTCACCCTTGCCGTCTTCGAGATAGGCGTCCCAGCGCATCTGCTTGGGGAACGTGAAATCGCGAAGCACGCCGCCCATCACGTCAGCCAGCACGTCAACCGTCGCCTTCCCGCGCTGCTTCACGCGGTAGGCGAAGTATTCGCCTTTTGGCGTCTGCTGCTTTTCGAGCGCCGGGAGGTCGACACCGTACTTCTTCGCGAATCCTTCCGCGGCCTGCGTCGGAGCCGAGACCGGCGGACCGGTGACGAGCTCCTCGAAATCGGTCTGACGTTCGGCCACACGAATGACGCGCGCGGTGAGCCGGCGCGGCGAGCTGTAGGCTTCCGCCGGCGCATCACTCGTCAACCGCGCTTCCTTGAGACGCCTGTCGACGTGCTGCGCCATCTGCACGGTCAGTCCCGGAAGCCAGCCGGCGGGAATCTCCTCGCAGCCGATTTCGATCAGCAGCTCGCGATCCATGCTACTGACCCTCACCGATCGCCGACGGCCCCTGCTCGACTTCGGCATGCAGCTTCGCGATCCGGATCGCGAGCTGGCGGACGCGAAGGATGTAGGCGGTCCGCTCGGTCACGCCAATGCTGCCGCTCGAATCGAGAATGTTGAACAGGTGCGAGCACTTCAAACAGTGCTCGAGCGCCGGCAGGATCAGATTCGAGGCCAGCAGCTTTTCGCCAAGCTCGAAGTTGCGATCGAAGAGCTCGCGATGGCGGGCGCCGAAATCGTCGGCGCTCATGCCATCGACGTGGCCGAAGACGTACTTCGACTGCTCGACCTCCTCCTGCAGCCGGACGTCGCGATACTTCACCCCGCCGCCCCACTCGAGGTCGAACACGTTCTCGACCTTCTGCAGGAACATCGCGATGCGCTCGAGCCCGTAGGTGATCTCGCAGGAGATCGGCGCGAGATCCATCCCGCCGACCTGCTGGAAATAGGTGAACTGCGTGATCTCCGTACCGTCGAGCATCACCTGCCACCCGATGCCCCACGCACCAAGCGTGGGTGATTCCCAGTTGTCTTCCTCGAAGCGAATGTCGTGAAGACGCGGATTGATGCCGCAGTGCTCGAGGCTTTCGAGATACAGCTGCTGCACCTCGTCGGGCGACGGCTTCAGGATGACCTGATACTGGTGATGCTTGAACAAGCGATTGGGATTCTGCCCGAACCGTCCATCGTCGGGCCGGCGCGAGGGCTGCACGTAGGCGACGCTCCACGGTTTCGGGCCGAGTACGCGAAACAGGGTTTCCGGGTGCGAGGTGCCCGCGCCGACCTCGAGATCGAGGGGCTGCTGCAGCAGGCAGCCGTGCGAAGCCCAGTACGACGACAGCTTGAGGATGAGGTCCTGAAACGTCACGCGATCCTGAATCCTAAGCGTGACGGCGAAGATCGCGAAGCACTCGGTCCGATTTCAACGTCTTCTCCAGATGCATCGCGATCAACGTCCGATGCACGTTCTCGAGCTCCCGCAGCGCCTGTGGCCCGGCCGGCACGCTGCCGACCTGCTGCGGCGCCACGGTGCGCGAGCCTGCCAGGAACGCCATCGCGGCGTCCGACAACGACCCCCGCGATTCCGGATACACGCCCTGCAGCCGCAGGAGCCAATACTCGAAATACCTTGCCAGCGGCTCGACCGGCGTGCCCGCCGCCATCGCATCGAGCATCGAAGCCCCGAGACGATAGAGCCGATCGTCGGCATCGGCCTCCTGCGCCCATTCGTCGAGCAGCTCGGCGAAATAGCTCACATACCCGAGCGCATCAGAGGTGCCGAGGATCAGCGGAGATCGCCGTGTTTCCGCGTAGTTCAGCCCAACGAGCTCCCGCTGCTCTCTCTCGAAGTACGCGACCCGCACTTCAGTCAGCGGCTCGAGTGCGCCGGTAAAACGCGACCGCGGACGACGCGCGCCCTTCGCCACGCCCCGCTTCTTGCCCCGATCGCGGGTCAGGAAGACAACAATCCTGTCGGCTTCACCGAGCTTGTAGGTGCGTAGAACCAGTGCGTCGGCTGTGTACAGCGGCACTAACCTGTCTATCTTACTCGTTCATCCGCTTCGCGTCAGGTAGTGGGCGAAGATCGTCGCCAGCCCGAGGAACGAGAAGAACCCGAACACATCGGTCATCGTGGTGATGAAGACGGACGAGGCGAGCGCGGGATCGACGTTGGCCGCGCGCAGCCCCAGCGGGACGAGCACGCCCGCCGTCGCCGCCACGAACATGTTGATCACCATCGCCGTCCCGAGCACGACGCCGAGCACCGGGTCACCGCGCGTCGCCCACGCGACCGCGGCCGCAACCAATCCCAGGGCAACGCCATTCCCGATGCCGACAATCGCCTCCTTGAGCAGCGCCTTGCGCGAGTTGCCCCACGTCAGCTCGCCGAGAGCAATCCCGCGGACGATGACGGTCAGCGTCTGCGTGGCCGCGTTGCCGCCCATGCCCGCGACGATCGGCATGAACACCGCCAGGATCGGCAGCGCATCGATCGTTCCGGTGAACAGCCCGACGACGCTCGCGGCCAGGAAGGCGGTGGCCAGGTTGACCCCGAGCCACGGCAGCCGCTTGCGCAGCGACTCCCTGGCCGGGGTGAACACGCGTTCGTCGCCGGCCACGCCGGCCAGGCGATAGATGTCCTCGGTCGCCTCGTCCTTGATGACATCGATCACGTCGTCCACGGTGATGATGCCGACCAGTTTGTTCTCCTCGTCGACGACCGGAATGGCGAGCAGGTTATAGGCGGCGACCTGCCGCGCGACCTCCTCCTGATCCATGTCGACGCGCGCGCTGATCAGATCCGCGGTCATGATCCGCTTGAGCGGCGTTTCGGGCGACACCAGGAGCAGGCGGCGCAGCGAGACGACGCCGACGAGATGATGGCGTTCGTCGACGACGTAGAGATAGAAGACCATCTCGACGTCGCGGCTGCTCTGGATTTCGGTGATGGCTTCGCCGACCGTGATGTCTTCGTTCAGCGCGAAGACATTCGGGTTCATGATGCGGCCGGCGGTGCGCTCCTCGTATTCAAGGAGGTGTTCGACGACCTTCGACTCCTTCGGCTGCATCAACTCGAGCACGGCAGTCGAGAGGGCCTCCGGCAGGTTGTCGATCAGCGCGGCGGCATCATCGGATTCGATATCTTGTGCGAGACGCGCAATCTCCTCTGCGGGGCGCGTCGCCAGGAGCGGCGCTCCGCTTTCGGGACCGAGCTCGGTGAGCGCCTCCATGGCCAGCCGGCCATTGCGCTCGACGAGCAGCGTGAAGGCCGCTTCGCGCTCCTTGTCGGGGAGTTCCGTGAAGACCTGGGCAAGGTCGGCGGGGTGCTGCTTCTGCAGCAGGTTGATCAGGTTCGCGGTGGCGCCGATGCGCAGCAGTCGCTTGACTGAGTCGAGGACGAGATCGATTCTGCGCTGCGCGGCCATGGTAAACGACTAAATTTAGCATTCATCGCAGGCGGACCTGAACATGGAAGGCAGATCTCGTATGGGCGGACCTCGTACGGGCGGCCCTCGTACGGGCGGACCTCGTAGAGGCGGACCTTCAGGTCCGCCTTCGCCGTCCGTGGGTCCGCCTTCGATTAACGACTGCGTCCATGCAGTCCCATCTCGTCGAGGAGACGCGCGTCGTCGCGCCATTCGGACTTGACCTTGACGTGCAGGTCCAGGAACACCTTCTGTCCGAAATGCTCCTCCAGGCCGAGGCGAGCGGCGGTGCCGATGGCCTTGATCATCGAGCCCGCCTTCCCCACCACGATCGGCTTCTGCGACTCGCGGTCGACGAGGATCGTGCAGTACAGCTTGAGCAAGCCAGGCTCGGATTCGTCGAACGAATCGACCACCACCGCGGTCGAGAACGGCAGTTCGTCGTGCGTCAGATGGAGCACCTGTTCACGGACGATCTCGGCGGCAAAGAAGCGTTCGCTCTGATCCGTGAAGTACTCAGGCGGATACAGCGGCTCTCCCTCGGGGAGGTAGCGCAGGAACAGGCCCTCGAGCGTGTCGACGTTGATACCCTCCACCGCCGACAACGGCACCAGCTCCGCGAATGAATACGCCTTGCTGTACTGATCGAGCATCGGCAGCAGCTTCGGCTTGGCGACGATGTCCACTTTGTTGAGGGCCAGGATGACGGGCTTCTTGACCTCCTTCAACAGCGTCAGCAGATGGCGATCGCCTGGACCGGACTTCACTGACGCGTCCACCACCAGCGCCACGACATCGACCTCGCGCATCGCCTCGAGCGCGGTATCGACCATCCGCTTGTTCATCCGATGCGTGGGCTTGTGCACGCCCGGCGTGTCCACGAACACCACCTGCGCGTCGGGGTAGTTCTTCACTCCCGCGACACGCGTCCGCGTCGTCTGCGGCTTGTCCGAGACGATGGCGAGCTTCTGACCGAGGATGCGATTGAGGAGTGTGGACTTTCCGGCGTTGGGCCGCCCGAGAAAGGCGACGAAACCGGATTTCATTGACGCGACGGCTCGGTCACCTCGGAGGCAACCTCGCGGCGCCGCGCCCGCACCTTGGTGATACGCCGGCGTTCGACTTCGATGACCTCGAACGACAGGCCGTCGATCTCGAACGTCTCGCCCACATACGGCATCCGGCCCAGCTGTGAGAGCAGATAGCCGCCGACGGTCTCGAAGCCCTCGCGCTCGATTTCCACATTCAGCCGATCGCGCACTTCGTCGACGCTGACCTTGCCGCTGAACACGAACGTGCCGTTGCCTTCGTCGGTGACGGTCTCGCTCTCGACGTCATACTCGTCGCGAATCTCGCCCACGATCTCCTCGAGCAGATCCTCGACCGTCACCAGACCGGCAGTCCCGCCGTACTCGTCAACGACGATGGCCATCTGCGCCTGACGGCGCTGCATCTCCTTCAGCAGTTCCGAGACCCGTTTGCTCTCCGGTACGAAGAACGCCGACCGCATCAACGTGGTCATCGGCGGCTCGGCGCCCGGTGGCAGCGCCACGAGGTCCTTTACGAACACGATGCCGACGATGTTGTCGAGGTTCTCGCGGTAGACCGGCATCCGCGAATACTGCTCTTCGCGGAACACCGACCGCAGATCCTGGAGCGTCATATCGGCCGTGATCGCGATGATGTCGGGGCGAGGCGTCATCACCTCACGGACGACGGTCTCGGTGAAGTCCACGATCGACTGCAGCAGCTCGCGGCCTTCCTGATCGGAAATGGCACCTTCCTCCGGCTCGCCCTCGCTGACGCGCTCCGGCGCGGCCACGTCGGAGCCATTGCCGCCGTTGGTGGTTTCCCGCTCACGCCGCGGCGCGACGAGGTTGATGATCACCGCGGTGATCGGTACGAGCAGCGTCGCGACGGCATGAAAGGCCGGCAGCATCACGTCGAGCACCCGCTCGGGATCCCGGCGCACGATCAGCAGCGGCAGCAGATGCTCGCAGACGACGACGAACGCCACGAGCGACACGATGAAGGTCACAATCGACAGCGCGTCGCGCACGTCGCTGAGCCGGGCGATCAGCACGCCGGCCAGCACCGTGCACACACCAATCAGGATGCGGACTGGAATGAAGAGCTGGAGCGGATCGTCGAGATACTGCCCGAGACGGTCGTCACGCCCTCCGCGCTCGGCCATCAAGCGCAGCGACAATCGCATCAGCGCGCTGAAGGCGGCCTGGATCGACCCCAGGAACACCGTCGCGCAACCGAGCAGAAACAATGTGAGCGGCGTCATGCGGGTTTCGTGGTACGCCCTTCCCCAGTCACGAGCGGCCGCTCCGTTGTCGCGGCCGCGACATCGCGGTCGGAGCCCGGTTGCCAGTCGTACCCACTATGCGGATACGGTCCACAAGTCCCCGTTCAATCAGCCCCTCGACGAGCCCGCCCTTGCGGCGCAGTCGCCGCTCGAGGCGAGCCATCCGGCCATCATCGTGCTCGTGATCATAGCCAAGAAGGTGCAACAGGCCATGAAGGGCCAGCACCCGCAGCTCGACCGCCAGCGAGTGCCCGGCCTGACGGGCCTGACGGCCCGCAACTCCCGCAGCTATCACGACATCGCCGAGTTCGCCCGGCTCTTCTGCAGGAAACGACAGCACATCGGTGGGTGCATCCTTGCGCCGGTATTGGCGGTTCAAGGCACGCACGCGTGCATCGGGAACGACCGCCACCGTCACCTCACCCCGGGCCCGGGCGGGTGCGACAGTCTGGAGCCAGCGCGCGAGACCGGGAGCCCGCACCGTTCCGGAGGCGATGACGTGTACGGTGAAGTTATGTTTGCCCACGCCCGCCCGAGAAGGCATCGTACGCCTTCACGATCTGCTGCACGAGCTTGTGCCGTACGACGTCGCGATCGTCGAAGTAGGTGAAGCCGATGCCCTCGATATTCTTGACGATCTTGAGCGCTTCGACGAGGCCCGACTTGCCCGGATGCGGAAGGTCGATCTGCGTGATGTCGCCGGTCACGACGGCCTTCGATCCGAATCCGAGACGGGTCAGGAACATCTTCATCTGCTCGGATGTCGTGTTCTGCGCCTCGTCGAGGATCACGAACGCGTCGTTGAGGGTGCGGCCGCGCATGAAGGCGATCGGCGCCACTTCAATCGTGCCGCGCTCGACGAGACGCGTGGCACGCTCGACGTCCATCATGTCGTAGAGCGCGTCGTACAACGGACGGAGATACGGATTCACCTTTTCCTGCAGGTCGCCGGGCAGGAATCCGAGCTTCTCGCCGGCCTCGACGGCAGGGCGGGCGAGGATGATGCGAGTCACCTTCTTGGCAAGCAGATAGCTCACCGCCTGCGCCATCGCCAGATACGTCTTTCCAGTGCCGGCCGGTCCGACGCCAAAGACAATGTCGTACTTCTCGATCGCTTCGAGGTAGCGACGCTGATTCGTCGACTTCGGATTGACGCGGCGCTTGGTGCCTTCGGGCTGCTTCTGCCCTTCCTTCAGGAAGTAATCGCGCAGATTGACGGCGCCGTCGTCGGCGATGAGCTGAGCCGCGGTCTTCACGTCGCCGTTGCGCAGTTCGTAGCCTTCGGCCATCAAGCTCGTGAGCTGATCGAAGATGCGCTCGACGCGCTGCTCCGCCGCCTTCTCGCCTTCGACGATCAGCTCGCCGCCCTGCGTCCGGATGGCGACGCCCAGCAGCGACTCGATGTGCTTGAGGTTTCCGTCGTGCGCACCGTAGAGCGTTTCGATGCCTTCCTGAGGCAGGGAAATTTTCTTCACGTGTTGTCGGAATCCCTATTCACGTCTTTCGAACTTGCAAGTGGAGTTCCCGCAGCTGCTTCGGATCGACGCTCGACGGCGCGTCCGACATCATGTCGACGGCAGCGGCGGTCTTCGGGAAGGCGATGACTTCGCGGATCGAGCTCTCGTTGGACAGCAGCGAGGCAATCCGGTCCAGGCCGAGCGCGATGCCGCCATGCGGCGGGGTGCCGTACTCGAGGGCCTCGAGGAAAAACCCGAAACGCAGCTTCGCCTCCTCTGCGCTGATGTTGAGCAGCGAGAAAATCCGGCTTTGCAGCGACGCGTCGTGAATACGGATGCTGCCGCCGCCGATCTCGCTGCCGTTCAACACCAGATCATACGCCTTGGCCCGCGCCGATCCTGGCTCTTTGTCGAGCTTGGCCAGGTCGCCGTCGTGCGGGGATGTAAACGGATGGTGCATCGGCGACCAGCGCTTTTCCTCGGCATCCCATTCCAAGAGTGGGAAGTCGACCACCCAGAGGAACTCGAACTTCCCGGGATCGAGCAGCCCGTCCTTCTTCGCAATCGCCAGCCGCAGCTGACCCAGCGTCTGCGAGACGGTGTCAGGCTGACCCGCCACCACGAAGGCCAGCTGTCCGTTCGCCGTGCCCGTGGCATCGAGCAGCTGGCGTACCGTCTCCTCGCCCACCGCCTTCGGAAACGAAGAGGTAATCGCGCCGTCCTCCAATCGCCGCGCCCAGAGGAGATGCCGCCCCTGCGCCTTTTCCTGGTTGACGATGGCGTCGACCGCGCTGCGCGAGTAGCTCGCCGCATTCGCCACGACGAACGCGCGGACCGTACCACCTTCGGCGACGATGTTCTTGAACACGCCGAAAGACGACTCGCGGAACAGCTCGCGGACGTCCTGGATCGGCATGCCCGGACGCAAGTCGGGCTTGTCCGAGCCATACACCGCGATGGCCTCCGAGTACGGCATTCGCCGGAACGGCGTGGTGATCTCGTGGCCGATCAGTTTGAAGATCTCGCGCATCAACGGCTCGATGACGCCGAAGATCGTCTCCGGCCGCGCGAACGACATCTCCACGTCGACCTGCGTGAACTCGGGCTGCCGGTCGGCGCGCAGATCTTCGTCGCGGAAACACTTGCAGATCTGCACGTAGCGATCCATCCCGGCGATCATCAGGATCTGCTTGAACAGCTGCGGCGACTGCGGCAGCGCGAAGAACTCGCCGGGGTGCACGCGGCTCGGCACCAGGTAGTCGCGCGCCCCTTCGGGCGTGGACTTGGTGAGGATGGGCGTCTCGATCTCGAGAAAGCCGTTCTCGTCGAAGTAGCGCCTGACGGCCATCGTCAGGCGATGGCGCAGGATGATGTTGTTCTGCAGCCGCGGCCGGCGCAGGTCCAGATAGCGGTACTTCAGACGTACGTCTTCCGAGACCGGCGTGTCGTCGGCGACTGGAAACGGCGGCGTCTTCGCTTCGTTGAGCACCGCGAGCCCGGTGACCACGATCTCGACCTCGCCGGTCGGCAGCTTTGAATTGACGGTTTCCGGCGACCGGCGCCGCACCTTGCCGACCACGCCGACGACGAACTCGGATCGCAGCCGCTTGGCCTTCGCAATCAACGCCTCGTCGTCTTTGTCGAAGACGACCTGCGTGACGCCGGCGCGATCGCGGACGTCGATGAACAACACGCCGCCGAGATCGCGTACGCGATGCACCCAGCCGAGCAGAGTTGCATCCTGGCCAACGTGCTCTACGCGGAGCTCGCCGCAGGTGTGCGTGCGTGTCAGGTCGCCGAGTTGCTCAGCCACGTTGCTTCAGTCCCTCGAGAATGGCCGCGCCGGCGGCGGCCTGGTCGTAGGTGGTCTGCGTCTGCCCGGTCAGGTGCTTCACCGTGACCGTGCCGCCTTCGATCTCGTCGCCGCCAAGAATCGCGACGTACGGGATCCGCTGCGTATCAGCGTACTTGATCTGCTTCCCGATCTTGTCGGCGTCGGGATAGACCATCACGCGCAGACCCGACGCGCGCAGCATCGTGGCAACGCGCAGGGCATGCGGCGTGTCCTTGGCGTCGAACACGGCCACCATCACGTCGGCGGGTGTCGTCGCGAGACTGGGTGGGAACATGCCGCGCTCACCCATCACGACGAGGATCCGTTCGAGCCCCAGCGAGAATCCGCAGGCCGGGACGCTCTGACCGAGGAACATGCCGACCAGGTTGTCGTACCGTCCGCCGCCACCCAGGCTGCCGGCGAGGTCGGGCACGTTGGCCTCCATGATCGCGCCCGTGTAGTACGCGAGCCCGCGCGCCAGGCTCGGCGAAAAAACGATGCGCCCTCTCGCGGGCGTCGCTTCCGCGTACTCGAGGAGCGCACGCAGGTTCTCGACCGAGGCCGGATCGGGATTCGCGCCGGATACGAAGTCGGCAACCGCCTGCAGGCTCGCCATCGGGCCGCCCGTCAACGTAGCGAGAGCCAGATTCCCTTCAAACACCCCGCTGAGCGCGTCGATGGCCTGCTGACCGATGCCTCGCTCCCGCATCTCGTTGGCCACGCCCTCGAACTTCACCTTGTCCAGTTTGTCGAGCGCGACCAGCGCCGTGCCGTGATGCGTCTCGGGTATTCCAGCCGCCGTGAGGACTTCGGTGAGCAGCTGCCGGTGATTCAGACGCAAATAAAAGTCGTTGAAGCCAAGCTGGAGCAGCGCTTCTGACACCGCCGCCAGGATTTCTGCTTCGATCACTGCCGATCTCGAGCCGAGCGCGTCGACGTCGCATTGATAGAACTCGCGGAAGCGTCCCCGCGCCGGACGATCGGCGCGCCACACCGGCTGAATCTGATAGCGCTTGAACAGCTTCGGCAGCTTGGCCTGGTGATGGGCGATCACGCGGGCCAGCGGCACCGTCAAGTCGTAGCGCAGCGCGAGGTCGGCCTGCCCCGAGGCTTCGTGCTCGCCGCGTTTGAGGATCTTGAATATGAGCTGGTTGCCCTCCTCACCGTACTTCCCGGTGAGCGTCTCGAGATTCTCGGCGGCGGGCGTCTCGAGCGGCTCGAAGCCGTAGCGCTCGTAGACACGCTTGATGATCCCGATGACGTATTCGCGGCGCCGCACGTCCTCCGGAAGGAAGTCGCGCATGCCGCGCGCTGGCTCAGTGCGCGGCAACTATCTTTCCTCGTTGGCGGAGGGGACGGAGGACACGGGTTCACACGGAGCAACGGAGCAACGGAGACGCACGGAGGTTTGATGCACGTGATTCGCGTGGACTGAGCCGGCGGCTGCCGGCCCGTACGGGCCGGCACATGGATCGAGCGCGCCCGCGATCGCAAGCGCCTCAATCGATTCAGCAGGCGCTTGCGATCGCGGGTGCGCTCGATCCATGTCGCGCTTCGCGCGACAGCCGCCGGCCGACTCTCCGTGCGTCTCCGTTGCTCCGTTGCTCCGTGTGGAGCCGTTGCCTCCGCAATCTCCGAGTCCTCTGAACGCGATCGATTGGAACACGAGAGAAATTATAGTCGCGGCAGCGTAAGTCCCTGCTGCTTCTGGTACTTGCCCTTCTTGTCGGCGTACGATGTCTCGCACACCTCGTCGCTCTGGAAGAACAGCACCTGCGAGATGCCCTCGTTGGCGTAG
>Ga0209382_10007453_pt1 | contig 13924 bp, 8 predicted proteins | sample SoiMetdeltSBSDD5_FD_187599 | JGI IMG/M metagenome (GOLD analysis project Ga0209382, IMG submission 187599) | Bulk soil microbial communities from a Populus tree surrounding site in Tennessee, USA - Soil MetaG P. deltoides SBSDD5 (SPAdes) (version 2) | ecosystem: Environmental > Terrestrial >... | reverse complement strand
CGCGCCTCGAAGGAAAAAGCGAGGGCCTCGACGAACGAAAAGGCGAAAGCCACGCGCCAGAGGGAAAAAGCCAAAGGCCAGATCTAGGGGCGCGCTGCGCAAGCGAGCAAACCGCAACTGATTGCCGTATCACTCTGACGCACAGGCGGCCCTCGCCAAGTGTATGTCCGCTTCTGGGGGTAAAGCGGACATGGCGATTGCACTGCGATATGTCCGATTTTGCTGCGCCGATTTGGCTTGAGGGCGATCACTATAAAAGAGCAATGGAACGCACCCGCCCCTGATTAGGTCAGTGACTGATTGGGTCATTGGCTGACTAGGTCAATGAACAATGTCTGCAACCTATTAACTACTTATTAACTGAATCAGCGCACCGCTAAACGCACCATCTATTGCAACTAATAGACAGCAGACGCCTCATGGACGCACCGACCTCTGATTTGGAGTTGCGTCGCCTGCGTACTGAACTGGTCGAAAAGCAGTTAGCCGATTTCAAGGCCGTGGTAGAGGGCAGATCGTTGCCGGGACGGCGCACCGAGAGCGCGCTCACTCGGAACGAGTCGCGGGAATGGTGGTGGCGGCTTAACGATGGCTCGGGCCAGCGACCTTCGGACATTCACCGTAGCGCGGCTTAGTTGGCGGGCATTTTACTGACCGAACGACTTTAGGTTTGTTTCCGCTGCGCCAGCGCAGACCGATCAGGGGGCGCTTGATCGCATCGCTTGGTTTCCCCTTGCGCGGTGAAACACTGGTCAAAGCCGGGATTGAGCGTGGCTGGCGGGATGTAGCCGTAGCTATCCTGGCCGCGAGCGCAGCCGACTATAATCAGTGCGGCAATAGCAATGACGAGAATCTTCATTCTTCAATGCGTCATCTCTGTTGCGCCTTTATATGCACTAATCCCCAAATAAACTGTAACTGGTCAAAACACTTAGGGACGGACATGCGATTGCGCTGCGAAATGTCTGCTTTGACCCAAAGCGGGCCAGCTCAGAATGGCGTGCAATGATAATAGACCACCAAATCATCGCATTCGCGGGAATTGCCGCACTTCTCACCATGACACCCGGGCAAGACACGGTGCTCGTCATACGGAATGTGATGGCACAAGGACAACGTGCAGGTCTTTTAACCACCTTTGGAATCTGTTGCGGGCTTTTTGTCCACGCCACACTTTCGGCAGTCGGACTGTCACTGATTCTGCTGAAATCTGCGACGGCATTCGAAGTCGTCAAATTACTTGGTGCAGCGTATTTGATCTGGCTCGGCGCCCAATCACTTCGGCAGGCACTCCGTGGCTCAAACCGAGGGTTTGAAAAGTCAATTCCGAACAGCGATCGACTAACGGCTGGCCTTGTTTCGTTCAGGGCTTTCTAACAAATATTCTCAATCCAAAAGTGGCTGTATTCTATCTCGCGTTTCTGCCGCAGTTTATTAGTCCGGGTGATCGGGTCTTTGGTAAATCTATGCTGTTGGCATTGATCCATTGGGTGGAAGGCATTCTATGGCTCTCTCTAGTGGTTCTGTTTTTCACTCGCTTCCGAAAGTGGTTCAATCGATCTCATATCAGACGCACAATTGAGGCAACCACCGGTGCAATTCTTATCGCATTTGGAACTCGGCTCGCCTTGGAACAACGATAAACCGCCATCGGCGGCCACGTCGTCCGATGTCCGCTTTTGGCCCAAAGCAGACATGGCCAAGTGCACTGCACATGTCCGCTCTCGGGGGCAAAGCAGACATTGTTCTTTGCCACACCAGGCGTCGGCTACAAATGGTTTTCGCACACTCGCTGCCAGTAGGCATTGAACTCGGCCTGTAGCTTGTCGAGCTCGGCCAGTAGCTTGTCGTTGGCCGCCGACTGCGCGGCCATTTCCTTCGACAGGACGTCGGCTTCTTGACGCCTTTGTTCAATCGTCGGCTTGGCTTTAGATACGACTTGCCTTAGCGCGGTGATGCGCGCTGTGAGATCGGCATCTGTCATCGAAGTTGTTCCCGCGCATTATCGCGTTATCGCGTTATCCATCGATTTGAGGAAAGCACCCGCGCCCGTCGGACTTTTTTACTTCTTCTTCTTTTCGTCCTTCGTTTGGTCTAGATGCATGCCGAAATATATTGGCAATGACCAGCTCGGCAGTACGAGCGGAAGCGCGTCCCTTAAGGCGCGCCGCGTATTGTCGTGCTGCTTGGCTATGTCCTCGGCCTCAGTGGTCTGTTTCACCGTCTTTTGTTTCGTGGCAGCAACAGCCGGTGATGTGGCAAAGGCAGCAATAACAAGCATAAGAACGAGTTTGGAGTGCATGGATCAGATCTCCGCGTGCACGGAAAAACTTATGACGCTGGGTCCATCGCGTCGCCACAAATCTAAACGAATGGTTAACGCCATCCCGCAGTGGCCCGTTTTCTAGCCAGTCGATTAGCGGTTAATTTTGAGAACGGTTGCCTTAGAAAGGGAGCGGCGTTCCAGACGCCTGAGCAGACACCGGACGGCCCGCTACGGGGACGCCCTCATAAAAATACGCAATCGATGTCGCTATTGGGTGTAAAGCGGACATGGCTTGTTGCAGCGCATATGTCTGCTTTTGACCCAAAGCGGACATCACGGCATTTGGTGGCTGGCCGATTATCGTAACAGGCTCGGTCAGCGCCGCCGGCGCAGACTTGGGGAAGCCAATTCTTCGAATTGCGCGTAATAGCCATCGCAATTCAGCCTGATCGTCCCTATATAAAGTCACGAACATCCGACAAACAGAAACAACGACAACCGTCGAGCGGAAATCCGCTCGACGCGTGTCAGGCAGGAGCGTCCCATGTTCACGGCGAAGGAATTTCGCGCGAAAGCGGCAGAATCCGCCGAATCCCTCAAACACACCAATGCTCCGAGCGAAATCCGCGAATTTCAGCGATCGAAGGAAAGCTTCAGTGCGCTGGCGGAAAACGAGGATTGGCTGGCGAATAACTTCGACAAGATCATCCATTCACAGGACATCCCTTCCCAGGATGACGACGCTGAAAAGCGCACCGCCCGCGAGACCGTCGCCGAAAACGAGGAGCGTATTCTTCGGTGCCTCGGCGCGGCGGTCATCATGCAGTGGAACACGATTCCGACAAAGCTCCAGCGCGAACTCTTCGACACCGCAGGCTCAATGGGAGACGTGCTGAAATCAGCCGCGCTGAGAGGACAGATTGCCCGCTTCCTGCATAAGCATAAGGACGAATAGAGCGTCGCCATTTCCAAAACAAATATGACGAAAGGAAGCCTCATGGCACATAAGTTCACTATCGGTCAGACAGTCGAGCTTGCACCGAGGCTTCTTCGATCATCAGCCCGGGGTCCATATGAAATTCGTCATCTTGTTCCTGCCTCGGACCGAGACCCTGGCGACCCCTGCTACCGCATTAAGAGTATCGCTGAAAAACATGAACGGGTCGCACGTGAAAGCGATCTCACGCTTTCGGTCAGCGTTTTCGCCTGAAGCGATAGCCGCGTAGTTATCGACTTCAAGTTATCCGAGTGGGAGAGCGCAGCCCCACACGATTGCTCATGCTGGCGCTGATGTCCGCTTCTGGCTCAAAGCAGACGTAAGCTAGTGCAACGCACATGTCTGCTTTTAGGGGTAAAGCGGACATGACGATTGCACTGCGAAATGTCCGCTTGTGTCCCAAAGTGGACATTGTGTGCCGCGCTTCAGCGACAGGCACCAAAAAACAACTTATTGGCAGCTTGCAACAAAACGCGATGCAGCACGCCTAGAATTAGTATGGCAAGTAGTTGAAATGGGTGAAGTGGACTGGGACGCACGGGGTGAAGCCGCCCAAGACGCCTCTATGGAGCCAGCGCAACGAACAGCGTCTGACAACCGAGGACAAGGGCAGTGTTGAAGTCCACACCCATTCTAATCTGGACTGTTTGCGCAGCGGTCTTTGTCCTTTCCATCTGCAAGGCTCCGGCACGCGACCTCGGTCAGTGGGATGGTGTCGATCCGTTACATCGCAAGTGGTTCAATGAGCTGATGCGGCCAGACGAGCCGCACTTGCGCTGCTGTGGGCTGGGGGACGCTTATTGGGCCGACAGCTATGAGGTGAAGGGCGATCAATATATCGCCATCATCACTGACACACGCGACGACATACCACTTGGTCGCCTTCACATCGAGGACGGAAGGCGGTTTGCAGTTCCCAATTCCATGATCAAATGGGACCGTGGCAATCCGACCGGGCACGGCATTATCTTCATTGGCTATGGCGAGGATGTCCTTTGCTACGTGCCGCCTGGGGGAGGATAGCACGTGCCGGTGATGTCCGCTTTTGGCCCAAAGCAGACATTCCAATCATGACCACATCGATCGCCGCAATATAACCTGTGGCTCCCCCTATCAGTCTGCCCGGTTGGCACGGTACGATGCCTTGTCCTGAGCCTCGCGGGAGGCAATGAGACGGCGCGACAAAGCAGGCAGCAAAGCAGGAAAAATGCAACGCCCCAAGACGTTGAAGCGCCGCAATGCGCCAAAGGTCGCTCATCGTCGCAAGCCTTCAGCCGCCGATGCCGGGAAGATTGCGCTGCTCGAGCACAAGCTGAATGAGGCGCTCGAGCAGCAGACCGCCACCTCCGAAATTCTGAAGGTGATCAGCGGCTCGCCCGGCCACCTGGAGCCGGTATTCAAGGCGATGCTGGAAAAGGCCGTGCGCATTTGTGAGGCCAAGTTCGGTGTCCTTTGGCTTTGTGAGAATGGCGGGTTCCGCTTGGTTGCGCAGCGCAACACGCCGCCGGCGTTTGCGGAACATTGGCGGACTCATCCGGTCGTCCACCCGGTCCCAGGCACGGGCCTTCGCCGACTCGCCGAAACGCGCCAGGTCGCCCACATCGCCGACATGACGAAGATACAGCCCTACATTGAGCGCGATCCCTTCGTCGTCTCAAGCGTCGAACTTGGCGATTTCCGGACCGTCGTCAACGTGCCGATGCTGAAGGAGAGTGAGCTGGTGGGTGCGATTGCGATTTACCGCCAGGAGGTGCGCCCGTTCACCGAAAAGCAAATTGAGCTGGTGACAAACTTCGCGGCTCAGGCCGTCATCGCAATCGAGAACGCCCGCCTGCTCAACGAGCTGCGCCGGCGCACCGATGATCTCTCCGAGGCGCTGGAGCAGCAGACGGCGACCTCCGAGGTGCTGCAAGTCATCAGTTCGTCGCCCGGCGAGCTGGAGCCCGTGTTCCAGGCCATGCTGGAAAATGCCGTACGAATTTGCGACGCGAATTTCGGCAATCTTTATTTGCGCGAGGGAGATGCCTTCCGCATCGGCGCAACGTACGGCGCATCGCCGGCCTATGTCGACTTTGTGCGCACCGAACAGTTGTTCCTTCTAAATCCGAAAGTGGGGCTCGGGCGGCTGGTGCGGACGAAGGAGCTTTACCACATAGCCGACATATCGGCGGTCCCAACGCACGGGGACAAGCTGCGCGAAGCCACGATCAAGCTTGCCGGCGCTCGAACTCTGATTGCACTCCCAATGCTGAAGGACAACGAGGTGATCGGCGCGATTGTCATTTATCGCCAGGAGGTTCGGCCCTTTACCGACAAGCAGATCGAGCTGGTTAAGAACTTCGCCGCTCAGGCCGTGATCGCCATCGAGAACACGCGCCTGCTCGGCGAACTACGCGAGTCCCTTCAGCAGCAGACGGCGACGGCCGACGTCCTCAAGGTCATTAGTAGCTCGACTTTCGACCTGGAGACCATACTGGATACGTTGACTGCATCCGCCGCCAAAATTTGTCAGGCCGATAAAGGCGCGATTTTTGAGAAGGACGGCGATGTGTATCGGCTCGCCGCACACTTCGGGTTGTCCGGCGAAGAGGAACAGCAGGCAAAGCAATACGCCCGAGAACAGCCCTTGGAGCCGGGCCGTGGCAGCCTGGTCGGGCGTGTTGCAATGGCTGGCCGCGTGGTTCACATCGAGGACGTGCTGGCCGACCCCGAATACAAGGCGAGCGTGTATCAGAGGGCGTTCGGCTTTCGCTCAAATCTCGGCGTGCCTCTTTTGCGCGAAGGTTCAGTGATTGGCGTCTTCGCATTGATGCGAACCGAAGTGAACTCGTTTACTGAGAGGGAGATCGAACTCGTCAGTACTTTTGCTGACCAAGCGGTGATCGCCATCGAGAACACTCGCCTGCTCAGCGAATTGCGCGAATCGCTACAGCAACAGACGGCCACCGCCGATGTGCTTAAGGTCATTAGTCGCTCAACTTTCGACCTGCAGACAGTGCTCGATACGCTGGTCGAGTCGGCAGCGCGATTGTGCGAGGCGGAGAATGCGAACATTTGGCAGCCGAAGGGCGATATTTATCGACTGGCTGCCAGCTACAACGATTATATAGAGAGCAAAAACTTTTTAGAGGCTATCGCCATCGAGCCGGGACGAGGGACGATCGTCGGTCGGAGTTTGCTCGAAAGAACGACTGTCCACGTGCACGACGTAAGTGCAGACCCAGAATACACTCTTGCTAGGGCCCAGGAACTAGGCCGTTTTCGTACGGTCCTTGCTGTCCCGATGCTGCGCGAGGGCGTTGCAATTGGCGTGTTTGCCTTGACTCGTCGCGAAATGCGCCCATTCACCGACAAGCAGATTGAACTGGTCACCACCTTCGCCGACCAAGCTGCGATCGCGATTGAGAACGTGCGGCTGTTCGAGAACGTGGAGACGCGGACGCGCGAACTTGCGAAGTTGCTGGAGGATTTGCGAGCCACACAGGACCGCCTGGTGCAGACACAGAAGCTGGCGTCACTTGGTCAATTGACCGCTGGTATCGCCCACGAGATCAAGAACCCGCTCAATTTCGTCAACAATTTCTCGGCGGTCTCGGTCGAACTCATTGACGAATTGCGGCAGGCGCTTAGCGGAGCGCACCTCGACAGCAAGCTGCGGGCGGAGATCAGCGAGATTGCCGATACTCTGGAGGGCAATCTTGACAAGGTCGTGCAGCACGGCAAACGGGCGGATGCCATCGTCAAGAACATGCTGCTGCACTCGCGCGAGGGCTCAGGCGAGCACCGGCCTGTCGATATCAACGCCATCGTCGAGGAGAGCCTCAACCTCGCCTATCACGGGGCGCGGGCCGAGAAGCAGGGCTTCAATATCAAGCTGGAAAGGTCGTTTGATCCCAATGCCGGCGAGGCCGACGTTTTCCCACAGGACATTACACGGGTGTTGTTGAATTTGATTTCCAATGGCTTTTACGCGGCGACTAAGCGCAGCACAGAGACGAATGGCGGCGACTACGAGCCCACCTTAGCGGCAGCAACAAAGAACCGCGGTGATTGTGTTGAAATAATCATTCGCGATAACGGTATGGGCATCCCTAAGGATGTGAAGGAAAAGGTGTTCAATCCCTTCTTCACAACCAAACCCGCTGGAGAAGGAACCGGCCTGGGCCTTTCGATCAGTCATGACATCGTCGTGAAGCAGCACGGCGGTTCAATAGAGGTCGAGACACAACCGGGTGAGTTCACCGAAATAAAGATTGTTCTGCCTCGCGCCGGAGCCCTTCCCTAACAGCCAATTGGCCGAAAGCGGACGCCCGGCTCATCACCCATGAATGTCCGCTTTTGGCCCAAAGCGGACATCCGTAGCTGCATCGCACATGTCCGCTCTTGGGGGTAAGGCGGACATGGCCTGTTGCGGGAATTCGCTTTCGCGGTCGCTATTGGGAGTAAAGCGGACATGGGCTGTTGCACCGCATATGTCTGCTTTTGACCCAAAGCGGACATCATGCCATGGCGCGAAAGCGAGGATTTCCCTAGGATTGAGCATTGTCGTGAACCGCCCGGGGGCGACATGCAGCGACGCGGTGGAAGCGGACAGGCGGCCAAGGGGCAGCGCGCGAGTAGACCTAAGGCTCGCAAAGCGCAAACCGCAAACGTATCCACTGCCGATCGGGACGAGCTACTTGACCAGCGCACCAGTGAGCGCGACGAGGCGCTAGAGCAGCTGGCAGCAACGTCGGAGGTCCTGCAGGCGATCAGCCGATCGGCTTTCGACCTCAAATCCGTTTTGCAAACACTAGTTGAATCAGCCGCACGACTTTGCGATGCCGACAAAGCCGCCATCACCAGACAGATAAACGGACAGTTCTTTTTTACGGAGGTCCACGGTTTTTCGTCAGAATTTATCGAATACGTCCGAACAATACCTGTAAAGCCGGAACGTGGCACGGTTACGGGAGCAGCGCTGCGGGAAGGTCGTGTGGTGCATGTCCCTGATGTGCGGGTGGCTCGAGATCTTCGTTGGGCGAAGGCGCAGAGGCTAGGCGGTTTCCGTACCATGCTCGGCGTTCCGATGTTGCGCGAGGGAAGGCCCATCGGCGTTCTGGGACTGTCGCGCTCGGAAGTCCGGCCATTTTCTGACAAACAAATCGCGTTGGTTCAGAACTTCGCCAATCAGGCCGTGATTGCCATCGAGAATACGCGACTGCTGAGCGAGCTACGCGAATCCCTCCAGCAACAGACCGCCACCGCCGACGTGCTAAAAGTCATCAGCGCATCGCCAGGCGAACTCAAGCCGGTGTTTGACACAATGCTCGCGAATGCCATGCGCATTTGTGAAGCGCAGTTCGGCAATCTTTTTCTTTATGATGGCGGGGGATTTACCCCGGCCGCTTGGCACAATGTTCCGCAGAGCTTTATCGATTTTTATGGGGTGGCCCCCTACCGAGCAGGACCACAATCCGGTCTTGGCCGTGTGGCCGGCAAAAAGGAAATCGTGCATATCGAGGATATCACGACTGAGCGAGCCTACCTGCAACGTGATCCTCTTCGCGTCGCGACGGTCGAACTACTCGGGGCGCGAACTTACCTGGCGGTGCCAATGCTCAAGGACGAGCAGCTGGTCGGCGCAATCGTGATCTATCGCCAGGAGGTCCGCCCATTCACCGACAAGCAGATCGAGCTGGTCCAGAATTTCGCCAGTCAGGCCGTCATCGCCATCGAGAACACGCGCCTGCTCAACGAGCTGCGACAACGCACTGATGATCTTTCAGAGTCACTCAAGCAGCAGACGGCAACTTCGGAGGTGCTAAGCGTCATCTCCAGCTCGGCTGGGGAATTGCAGCCAGTTTTCGATACTATGCTGGCAAAGGCGACAGAGCTTTGCGAAGCAAGCTACGGGACGATGTGGTTGCGCGAAGGCGACGCCTTTCGCGCCGGCGCCATTCACGGCCTTTTGCCCGAGGCATTCCTGCAACTGCACCGGACCGGTACTTTGTATCAGCCGGGCCCTGGGGCGCCCGCGTTTGACGCTATCAGCAGCGGGCAACCCCTCGCGGTTGCCGACCTACGCGAGACCGGAGGCTACCGTGAAGGTAGTGCGTTGCCTGTTGCCGCCGCCGATATTGGGGGCGTCCGGACAATGGTCGCAGTGCCGATGTTCAAGGAGAATGAACCGATTGGCGTTATTTCCATTTATCGGCGGGAGGTGCGGCCGTTCACTGACAAGCAAATCGAACTAGTCAAAAACTTCGCGGCCCAAGCAGTCATCGCCATCGAGAATACAAGACTGCTAAACGAACTCCGCGAGTCGCTCCATCAGCAGACCGCCACCGCCGATGTGCTGAAGGTCATCAGTCGCTCAACATTCGACCTCAAGGTGGTACTCGGCACGCTGCTTGAGTCGGCGGCGCACCTATGTGAAGCGGATCAGGGGAACATCGCCCTACCCAAAGAGGGAGGCACGTTCAGGGTCGAGGCGTCCTACGGTTTCTCCACTGCATTGGCGGACGAAATGTCTAGGTTAGCGCTGAAGCCCGGGAAAGGCAGCGTGATCGGTCGAACAGCGCTTAGTCGCGCAACCGTGCATATACTCGATGCCCAAACAGACACCGATTACGAACTGCGCGACGCCCAAAAACTCGGTGACTATCATACCTTGCTCGGCGTGCCGCTCCTGCGTGAAGACAATCTAATCGGGGTCTTTGGATTGGCACGGCGTACGATCCGGCCCTTCACTAAGAAACAGATGGAGTTGACCAACACCTTTGCCGACCAGGCGGTGATCGCCATCGAGAACGCACGACTGCTTAGTGATCTGCGCGAATCGTTGCAGCAGCAAACCGCCACCGCCGACGTGCTCAAGGTCATCAGCCGCTCGACTTTCGATCTGCAGAAGGTACTCGACACGCTGACCGAATCAGCAGCGCGCCTTTGCGATGCTGATATGGCCGGAATCGCTCGGCAGCGGCAGGACAGCACTGCGTTCCATCATGTCACGAACTACAAGTTTCCACCTGACTGGGTCGAGTACAATAAAACCCTCCACGTTGAGCCGGGCCGTGACAGCGTAATCGGGCGGGTATTACTCAGCCGCAAAGCTGTTCAGGTGCCCGATGTTCTGGCTGACCCGGAATACACCTACTTCGAAACGCAAAAAAGGGCCGGATTCAGGACTTTCCTTGGTGTCCCGCTGCTGCGCGAAGGAAACCCTATTGGCGTGATCATGCTGGGGCGCAAAACCGTCGCGCCTTTCACTGACAAACAGATTGAGTTAGTCCAAACATTCGCCGATCAGGCGGTGATCGCCATCGAGAATGTGCGGCTATTCGATGAGGTACAGGCGCGCACTCGTGATCTGACCCAGTCCCTGCAGCAACAGACTGCCACTGCTGACGTGCTCAAGGTTATCAGCTCCTCGCCGGGCGATCTCAAGCCGGTGTTTCAGTCCGTATTGGAAAACGCGACGCGATTGTGCGAAGCGAAGTTTGGAACACTGTTTCTTTACGACGGGGACTCTTTCCATTTTGCGGCCGACGTCGGTGCGCCGCCGGAATACACCGAATTCCAGACCGGGCGTGGGCCGTTCAAGACCAATCGAGGCAGCCAACTCGATCAGGTCCTGCGCACGAAGCGTGTGACCCATACGCCCGACTATAGCGCCGAACCGTTTATTGGGCGTTCAGCGAGAGTCGCCGGCGCCCGATCCAGTGTTTCCGTGCCAATGCTTAAGGACGAAGAATTCGTCGGCGCAATCCAGATTTTCCGGCTGGAAGTCCGGCCATTCACCGACAAGCAGATAGCATTGCTTAACAACTTTGCCGCGCAGGCTGTCATTGCTATTGAGAACACGCGGCTTCTTAACGAGCTGCGCGAATCCCTCCAGCAGCAGACGGCTACTGCCGATGTTCTTAGAACGATCAGCCGCTCCACGTTTGATTTGCAGACAGTGCTCGACACTCTCTTGAGTTCGGCCATCCGGCTCTGTGGCACGGAGCGAGGCATGATTTTTCGTTACGACGGCGATGTCTGCCGCGCGGTGACCGCTCACAATTTGCCATCCGAATTTCTGGAAATATGGGAACGCACCCCAATCCGCGCTGGCCGCGGAAGCGCAGTGGGCAGAGCTTTGCTCGAACGCCGTCCGGTGCAAATCGTCGATGCACTAGCTGACCCGGAATACGCATTCAACAATACTCAAAAAATGTTCGCCTTTCGGACAGTGCTCGCAGTCCCAATGCTCCGCGAAGGAATTCCGAAGGGCGTCATCGCTCTCCCTAAGACGGAAGTCGAGCCGTTTACCGACAAACAGATCGCGCTGGTCGAGACTTTCGCCGACCAGGCAGCGATAGCCATCGAGAATGTTCGTCTGTTCGAAAGCGTCGAGGCTCGTACGCGTGAACTGGCTGCCTCGCTGGAGAATCTGCGTGCCACACAGGACCGTCTGGTACAGACACAGAAGCTTGCGTCCCTCGGTCAACTGACCGCCGGTATCGCGCACGAAATCAAGAACCCGCTCAATTTCGTCAACAATTTCTCGGGCGTCTCGGTCGAATTGATTGATGAATTGCGGCAGGCGCTTGCTGGTGCCAACTTAGATACCAAGCTGAGAGGCGAAATTAGCGAGATTGCGGATACGCTGCAGGGCAATCTCGATAAGGTCGTACAACACGGCAAGCGAGCCGATGCCATCGTTAAGAACATGCTGCTGCACTCACGCGAAGGCTCGGGTGAACACCGGGTTGTTGATATCAATTCTCTCGTCGAGGAAAGCCTCAATCTCGCCTACCACGGTGCACGAGCTGAGAAACAAGGTTTCAATATCACCATGGAGCGGTCACTCGACCCGACCGCCGGTGAGGCTGATATCTTCCCGCAGGATATCACACGGGTCCTGCTCAATCTGATCTCCAACGGATTTTACGCCGCGACAAAGCGTAAAGCCGAAACCGAAGGCGACGGCTATGAGCCAGCCCTTGTGGCCTCGACACGAAGCCTTGGAGATCGTGTGGAAATCAGGGTTCGGGATAACGGCTCAGGGATTCCCCCCGAGGTGAGGGAAAAGATGTTCAACCCGTTCTTCACAACCAAGCCTGCCGGAGAAGGAACGGGGCTCGGACTCTCCATCTGTCACGACATCATTGTGAAGCAGCATGGTGGCTCGATCGAGGTCGATACGCAGCCCGGCGAGTTCACCGAAATCAGGGTGACTTTGCCGCGAGTGGCTGCGTTACTTTCCTGAACGCTTGTGATCGTTCTGATGTCCGTTTTGCCCATAGTCGACATGCCGAAAAACGCAATCGATGTCGCTATTGGGTGTAAAGCGGACATGGGCTCTTGCACTGCACATGTCTGCTTTTGACCCACGGCGGACATCGGCCGGGCCTTAACGGCATGAGCGCAAGCCGATAGCATGCCTCTTTCGAACCTCGGGGGAGGCGATGAGGCGGCGCGACTTCATCACGCTTGTCGGGAGTGCGGCTGCGATACCGCTCGCCGCGCATGCGCAGCAGCAGGCGCTGCCGGTGGTCGCATTTGTCCGAGACGGCTCGCCCGAAGCCAACGCGCGTTATGTGGCGGCGTTCCGCAAAGGCCTCAACGAATCCGGCTACGTCGAAGGCCAGAACGTCACGGTCGAGTACCACTGGCTGGAGGGCCAGTACGATCGTCTGACGGCTCTGCTGGCTGATCTGGTCCGTCGACAGGTGGCAGTCATCGCGACGCTCGGTAACGTGACCTCGGTCGCGGCCAAAGCTGCAACTTCGGCAATCCCGATCGTCTTCGCCGTCGGCGAGGACCCGGTCAAGCTTGGTCTTGTCGCCAGTCTCGCCCGGCCTGGTGGCAACGTAACAGGCACCAATTTTCTCGTTCAGGAAACGGTGGCCAAGCGGTTCCGGCTCTTGCATGAACTGGTGCCAAAAGCTGCTCGTGTTGCCGTTTTGGTCAATCCGAGGAATTCAACAACGGACACCACATTGCGGGGCACGAAGGAAGCTGCCGCGGCGCTCGGCCTGCAACTCCAGATCCTTAATGCCAGCTCGATCGGAGAGATCGACGCGGCCTTTGCCACACTTGCGCGCGAGCGCCCCGATGCGCTCTTCGTCGGCGGCGACGCATTTTTTGTCAGCCGCGCCGTACAACTTGCCACCTTGGCAGCGCATAACAGGATTCCTGCGGCTTATTCCCAGCGTAATCAGGTGGCAGCCGGTGGGCTGATGAGCTACGGAACCGACTTTGGGGATGCTTTTCGTCAAGTCGGCGCCTATACCGGCAGCGTCCTTAAGGGCGCCAAGCCCGCTGACCTGCCGGTGCTGCAATCGACCAAATTCGAACTCGTCATCAACCTTCAAACGGCGCGAGTGCTCGGCATCGAGGTGCCACCAGGGATAATGTCCATCGCGGACGAGGTGATCGAATAGCGCACCATGTCCGCTATTGGGCCAAAGCTGACATAGGCCGTTGCGCCGCACATGTCCGCTTTGGAGCGTAAAGCGGACATCGAAGTGAAGGGTTTTACTTCCGCTTATGACCCAAAGCGGACATGCCGCCGTGGGCAGCATGTTGCCAAGGGTCATGAGGATGGATGCATCGTTAAGTCATGCCACCGGCATCAATCAGCCGCTTCGCTTCTTTAAGCGCTTTGTCGCGGTCGAGGCTATCAAGTTGGA
>Ga0209382_10007452_pt1 | contig 13926 bp, 9 predicted proteins | sample SoiMetdeltSBSDD5_FD_187599 | JGI IMG/M metagenome (GOLD analysis project Ga0209382, IMG submission 187599) | Bulk soil microbial communities from a Populus tree surrounding site in Tennessee, USA - Soil MetaG P. deltoides SBSDD5 (SPAdes) (version 2) | ecosystem: Environmental > Terrestrial >... | reverse complement strand
GTCTGGCTGGAACCGCACCGGCTCGGACCTCCTCCCTGGGCAGGCCCAGCACCCGTTCCGCGACCAGCGTGAGCAGGATCTGCGTGGTGCCGCCGGCGATACTCAGACACCTGGTGAGCAGGAACTGGTGCACCGCCTCGGCGACCGGCCCGTCGGCGGCCGCGCCATCGGGGCCGCAGAACTGCAAAGCGGCCTCGGCGACCGCCTGCCGCTGTCCCACTCCGACGAGCTTGCGCACGGCCGAATTGGAGCTGGGCTCGCCTGCGATCTGTTGTAGCGTGGCGCGAAGGTCCAATATGGACACCGCCAGGCCGTCCGCGACCAGCGCACCGAGCCGGTCCCGCACTCCCGGCTCGTCGACGATGCCCGTCGAGCAGACTACGGCGATCAGCTTCTCGACGCCATCGCCGAACGACGAGCCGCGACCGATCGCGACGCGCTCGTGCTCGAGCGTCCCGCGGGCCAGCCGCCAGCCGTCCCCCGGCGCACCCACGAGGCACTCGTCGGGAACGAATACGTCATCGAGGAATACCTCGTTGAACACCGCGTCTCCGGTAATTTCGCGCAGCGGGCGGATGTCGATTCCCGGAGTGTCCATCGCCACCAGGAAGTAGCTCATGCCGCGATGCTTCGGTGCGTCCGGGTCGGTGCGAGCCAAGCAGATCGCCCAGTCCGCCTGCCGCGCCAACGACGTCCACACCTTCTGTCCGGACAGGCGCCACCCGCCGTCGGCACGCACTGCCCGCGTCCGCAGCGCCGCCAGGTCCGATCCCGCCTCGGGCTCGCTGAACAATTGACACCAGATGATTTCGCCGCGCAACGACGGGGCCGCGAAACGGTCGCGCTGCGCGGCGGTGCCATGTTGCAGAATTGTGGGTACCGCCCAACCGGCGATGGCCAGGTCCGGACGCTGCACACCCAGCCGCGTCAGCTCCTCGTCGATGACGAGCTGGTGCGCGGGAGAGGCGTCGAGGCCATACGGTACCGGCCAACCGGGCGCGAGGTACCCCGCATCGGCCAGCGCCGCTCGCTGCCGCTCCACCGGCAGTGCCGCGATCTCACCGGCCTTGGCTCGTACCGCCGGTCGTTCGGTCTCGCCTTCGACACCGGCGACCGCGCGCAAGCCGCGTCGAGCGCCACCCAATGCGAGGTCTGCCACCCGTTCGCGCCACCTCGCCGAGCCGCCGAGGAGCTGGCGCAGCGCCACCGCCCGGCGCAGGTACAGGTGAGCGTCGTGCTCCCAGGTGAAGCCGATCCCGCCGAGTACCTGCACGCAGTCCTTGGCGTTGTCGACTCCGGCGTCCAGGGCAACGGCCGCCGCCGCGGCTGCCGCGAGCGGGAACTCGTCGGGTGCTTTGTCGAAGGCGACCGCCGCGTCCCAGGCGACCGCCGCGGCCCGCTCGGCCCGGCAGAGCATGCCGGCGCAGAGGTGCTTCACCGCCTGGAACGAGCCGATCTCCCGGCCGAACTGGCGGCGGGTCTTGGCGTACTCGGTCGCAGTTAGGAGGCACCATCCGGCCACCGCCACCGCCTCGACGGCGCACAGGAATGCGGCGGTGTCGCGAACGCCGTACGGGTGCGGGTCGATCAGCCGATCCGCCTCGACGACCACATCGGACAGTTCGATGTCGGCCAACGCGCGGGAGAAGTCGACGGCTGGGCGACTCGTTACGCGTACGCCCGGCTGATCGGCCGTCACCAGGAACCACACCTGGCCGGTCGGCGTATCGGCCGCCAGCAACAGGTGTGACGTCTCGCCGGCGCCGAGGACCGGACCCGCCTTGCCGGACACCCGCATCTCGGTAACGCCGAGCCGCGTCGCGGTCATCGAGCCGCTGGCAAAGGCGACCGCTACCGCTGCGCGGCCGGCCGCGACCTCGGGTAGCAGCTCGGCGACGGTGGGCAATTCGGCGTGTGTGGCAAGGACCAGGCTGGCCAGGACGGTGGGCAGGATCGGGCCCGGTACGAGCGCGTCGGTGACCTGTTCCAGCGCGGCGGCAAGGTCGGTCGCCGCGTTACCGGTGCCGCCGGCCTTCTCCGGCACCGCGAGCGAAAACAGGCCGAGATCAGTGATGCCGGTCCACAGCGATCGATCCAACCGAGCGGCTTGTCCTTCGCGGTCGCGCACCGCGGCCACGACGGCGGCATCGGTGGACCACCGGCGGATCGCGGCCTGGATGGCCCGTTGCTCCTCGGTACTGGCGATCGCCACACCAGAATTAGAACACGTTCCAGTATTGTAGCGCCAGCCACCACTGTAACGACCGCGATGGAGGCGTTGATAACCTTGGTTCACAGCAACGCACCGGTATCACGGAAGGACCATGAGGGCTTGCCCAGAACACGTAACACCAACACGCTCAGCTCGAGCGCGGAGGCCGAGCGCGGTTCGGCCGCGCAGCGCGACCGCCGCCGCCGGATCCTGGAGACGACGCTGGCGTTGGCCTCCAAGGGCGGGTACGACGCCGTGCAGATGCGGACGGTCGCCGAACGGGCCGACGTGGCGCTCGGCACGCTGTACCGGTACTTCCCGTCGAAGATTCATCTCTTGGTCGCCGCTCTGGCGATCGAGTTCGAGCACATCCAGGAACGGCTGGACCGCACGCCCAACCCCGGCGAGACTCCGTACGAGCGGACCATGTTCGTCCTGCAGCGGACCACGCGCGTCATGCAACGCGAGCCGCAGCTCACCGAGGCGATGACCCGGGCCTTCATGTTCGCCGACCCCTCGGCGGCCGCCGAAGTCAACGCGGTCGCCACGATGATGGAGGAGATGTTCGCCAGAGCTATGCGTGACGGCGAGCCGACCGACGACGACAGGGCGATCGCCCGGGTCATCGGTGACGTCTGGCTCTCCAACCTCGTGGCCTGGGTGACGCGGCGCGCATCCGCGAAGGATGTGGTCAACCACCTCGAACTGGCGACGCGGCTCCTGCTGCGCTGACCGCGATCAGGTCAACATCGCGGCGAACTTCGCCAGCGACTGCTCCGCGGCCGCCCCCGCCTGCTTCTCCACCATCGCCGCCATGGGGCCGGCCAGCGCCGGTCCGTTGAACTCCATCTCGAGAGTGATCTGCGAGCCCGTGCCCGACGGCTCGATCACCATCCGGTTGTGGGCCTTGACCCCCATGGGACCGTCGCCCGCCTGCTCCAGCCGCCCGGCGTCGGCCGTGGTCACCCGCCAGGCCATGTCGGCCGGCATCCCCATGAGCTTCACCCGCTGCTTGTAGGACGTTCCCTCGCTCAGGGTCGCCGGTACCTCGCCGGTGAACGCGTCGTGCATGGTGTTCCACTCCGCCAGACGCGGCAGATCGATCGCAAGCTCCCACACGCGCTCCGGTCCGGCGGCGCTTTCCGTGGAGACGCTGACCTTCGGCATCGCATGCCTCCTCGATGACGTACCCGCTCAGGACTGTAACGTGTTCTAGTTCTGACATCAACCAGTCGTATCTTGTGGACGGTCTCATCACCCGTAAAGCGTCCTAGGACAATAGGTCGCGACGGTCCCCCGGTCGGGGTCGCCCGTCAGATGTGGGGTTGTGGTAGATCGCGCTGGTGTCGGGGCCTCAACGCGGATGTGCAGTCGTATTGAACCCGCGTTTACTGAATCACCAGGCACGTACAGGAGGTTTTCAGTGTCAATTCAGAAACGAACATGGCTGCGGCTGGCAACGGTCGCGGCAGTCGCGTTGGTACTCGGACCGGCGGCCGCCTGGGCCGACAACGTCATAGCCGACGGCGACGGTTTGGTGCCGGTCGCCAGCAACGGCCTGAGCTTCGGCACCGTCTGCGTCGGATCCACCGTGACCAAGCCGGCTCTCATCGGCATCCAGCGCACCGGTAGCCCGTCGTCTCCACAGGTCTTCGCCAACGGCGCCGTCGTTACGGTGTCGGTGACCTCCGTCTCCGGGACCGGCATCAGCACGACCCCGGCGGCCATTGGCATCGTCGGCACCATCACGCTACCCGCAAACTGGAGCAGTCAGAGCAACGGCACCGTCAGCAGCGGCACGGTCAGCCTGCCGGTACACCTCAACGCCGCATCGGTAGGTGTGGTATCCGGAACGGTCAATTTGCAGGCCTCGGCGGGCTCCGTGACACGCACCACGCCGTTGACGGTCTCGGCGACCGTGGTCAATTGCGATATGACACCGCCGGTCCTGAGCCTGCCGACCAACATCACCGCCGAAGCGACGAGCGCGTCCGGCGCAGTGGTGTCGTATGTCGCCACCGCCACCGACGCCAACCCGGCCAACCCAACGGTCACCTGCAGCCCTCCATCGGGTAGCACGTTCCCATTCGGTCCGACGACGGTGAACTGCCAGGCCACCGATGCCGCAGGCAACACCGCCACCGGACAGTTCACGGTCACGGTCGTCGACACTACGGCGCCGGCCATCGCTGGCACACCGGACATCACCGACATCGAAGCGACATCCGGCAGTGGTGCGACCGTCACCTACACGACGCCGACCGCCACCGACGTGGTGGGCGGCGCGATTACGCCGACATGCACCCCGGCGTCCGGCAGCACCTTCCCGCTCGGTACCTCCACCGTCACCTGCACCGCCACGGATAGCCACGGCAACACGGGAACAGCGACGTTCCAAGTGACCGTCGAGGACACGACGGCTCCGGTGCTCGTGGTCCCGGCCAACATTGTCGAAGAGGCGACCAGCCCCTCGGGTGCTGCCGTGTCGTATACCGCGACCGCACAGGACATTGTGGACGGTGCCGTGACCCCGAGCTGCACGCCGCCGCCGGGCGCCTTCGCACTCGGGACCACGACCGTGACCTGCACCGCCACGGACAGCAGCGGCAACTCGGCCACCGGCACGTTCACCGTCACCGTCGAGGACACCACGCCGCCGGCCATCTCGGGAACGCCCACGAACATCACCGGTGTGGAGGCGACCGGTCCAAGTGGGGCGATCGTCAGCTACACCGCTCCGACCGCGACCGACCTCGTCGACGGCGCCGTGCCGGTCAATTGTGTCCCCGCGTCGGGCAGCACGTTCCCGGTCGGTACCACCCCCGTGACTTGCTCCGCGACCGACGCTGCCGGCAACACCGCCACCACGTCGTTCACCGTCACAGTGGTCGACACCACGCCGCCCGTGTTGACCCTCCCCGCGGACATGGTCCTCGCCGCGACCGGCGTGAACGGTGCGGTGGCCACGTTCACCGCTACCGCGACCGACATCGTGGACGGCACTGTTCCGGTCTCGTGCGTGCCGGCATCCGGCAGCACCTTCCCGATCGGCGTCACGACGGTGACGTGCACGGCTACCGACGCGGCCGGCAACACCGCCCAAGGACAGTTCACGGTCACCGTGCACCGCACGATGCTCGGGTTCTATCAACCCGTCGACATGAACCGGACGCTCAACACCGTCAAGGGCGGCAGCACGGTACCGATCAAGTTCGAGGTGTTCGCAGGCAGCGTGGAACTGACGTCCACGAGCATCATCGCGCCCATCTCCGTCAAGCAAATCAACTGTGACTCCCTGGCCGCTCAAGACACGATCGAAGCCATCGCGACCGGAAACACCAGCCTGCGCTACGACACGACCGGCGGGCAGTTCATCTACAACTGGCAGGCGCCCAAGACCAAGGGAGCCTGCTACCAGATAGAGGTATCGACGACCGACGGCGCCTACCTGGTCGCTCAGTTCAAGCTGACCTGAGCAACACCACATAACGGCGAGGGGTGGGTCCGGCAAGGACCCACCCCTTCGCCTGACGTCAGGTTGTCGAGCCGGTCACCGAGCTTCCCGACTTGGTGACGAAATACGTCACGCGGGTCCCACTCCAGAAGTGGAAGGTGAGAGTAACCCGCGCGCCGTTGTTGACTTCGTTGAAGAACGTCGAGGTCAATGCGATGTTGTTGCTTCCGTAGCTGGGAGCGAACGTGACATCGAACTCCTTGAAGGATGTCCAGTTCTGCGGACCGGCATTGCTGCCGTCGGCGTACTTCGCCTCCATCGTCGCCAGCACGTCACCGCGGAACGTCGTGGGGATGGCGAACGAGCTCGTGGTACCGCTGGCGTTCTGCTGGGTCGGCGGGTCGTAGGTCATGATGTTGATGCGCCACGGTACGCCCTGCGAAAAGCGCGCCTGAACCATCGCGTTGACACCGTACGCGCGACCGCCGGACAAGCGGGTGAGCGCGGACGCGGTGAAGGTGAGCTGATTGCCCGAGACGGTGTAGTCGGTGCCGGGTGTCAGATCGGTACTGCCCTGGCGGACGCCGAGGAACGAGGTGCCGTTGAGGTTCAACGTAACGGTCTTGCTGGTGATGGCGGTCGACCGGAGGTTGAAGACCTGATCCGTGGAGGCGGTACCGGACCGGGTGGTCCAACTGGACTTGATCGCCGCGATCAGCTCCGGGTCGCTCCATTGGAACGACGTACGCCCGAAGTGCTGGCCGTTGTCCCACAGCATGGTGGTGAGCTGCCTGGTGCGGGCGTAGAAACCGAGGTACTCGAAGAACTTCAGCTTTTCGCCCTGCTCGATGGTGCCGGTGTGCCGGTCGAAGCCCAGCAGTCCGTACTCGCCGATGACGACCGGGATGTTGCGGGTGACGAAAGCGTTGTAGACGCGGTCGAAGCTGTCGGTCACGTCCTGCTGGACCTGGGCGTCGAACCGCGTAAAGCCGGCGATGTTCACGCTGAACGGCCAGAAGCCGTAGTAGTGCACGGTCGCGACCAGGTTCGGATCGTTGAGGGCGTTGAACGTACTCACCAGCTCGTTGATCCGGGCCTGGTCGGCTGACGTGTGCAGGGTCGGCAGCACGAGCAGGCGGGTGGTGTTGTTTCCTCCGGACTGGCGCACGATCTGGCGGAACGACGTGTTCAGCTCGTTCAGCAGTGTGGCGTTCTGGGCGTCGCCCGAGCTGCCGGTGAACTGCGGCTCGTTGATGCTTTCGAACAGGAGCTTGGACGACGAGGTCCGGAAGGTGTTGGCCACCTGGGTCCAGATGGCGTTGAAGCGGGCCAGCACGTTCGTGCGGTCCGAGGGCATGTTGGCGACCCATTCCCACGAGTCGTGATGAATGTCGACCACCACGTAGAGGTCCGCCGCCAGCGCCCAGTCGACCACCTGCTTGACCCGGTTCAGGTACGCCGCTTCGATGGTGTAGCTCGGTGCCCCACCTTGATGGTGGCCCCACGTCACCGGGATCCGGATGCTCTTGAAGCCCTGCGCCTTGACGTTGTTGATGAGCGCCTGCGTGATGGTCGGGTTGCCCCACGAGGTCTCGTCGGGACCGGTGGAGTCCAAGGAGTTGCCGAGGTTCCAACCGGGCTGCATCGCCGCCACGACCGCCATCGCGTTGCCGGGCGGGTTGCCGGCCACCTCGAAGTCGAGTAGGTCGACGTTCGGCAGGCCATTGGAGGTCGTCGGGCTGAACCGGATCGTGTTGCTGCCCGAGTTCACCGACACCGACAAGGACTTGGTGACCCATGTCGTCCACGCGCCCGTGCCCTCGAACGAGACGGTCTGGACGGTGGCGCCGTTGACGAGCAGACTCGCCGGCCGGCTCGTGGTCGTACCGTTGGCAAAGCGGACGCCCAGCGTCGCGGTACCGGCCGCCGAAGCGCTCACCGTGAACTGGACCGCGGCGCCGACGGCGTTGCTGCCGTTGCAGAAGCCGCTGCCGGAGAAGCCGGCATGGTTGGAGTCGATGGTGCCGCTACAGGTCGCCGGTGCGGTCTCGGCCTCGTAGCGGGTCGGCGCGGCCGCCGCGGTCGTACCGTGTAGAGCCACGATCGTGCCGGCCAGCAGGACGACACACGCGAGGGACCTCTTCAGTCTCATCTTCTTCTCCGGGCTCGGGGCGCGCTGAACTCAGTCATATAGCCCGGATGATCCGCAGATTAAGTCGGGACGTTAAACTTTGTCAATGCCTCGAACACGGCGAGGACGAACGATCACTGTTGCGTCGACCATTCGAGAGCATCGTCGGTGACGGCGCGCAGGGTAGCGCGGACGGCCGGGTCGTACGCGTCGGGATGGGCCCGCGACGGCGAGGTGCCGTCATAGAACTCGCCGGTACCGGTGGGCTCGAGGATGAGTCGTAGCACCGCCCTCCCGCCATCCTCCACATTGGAGATTGGAGTGACGCCGGCCTCGTGCACCATCGCGGTATCCATGAACGTGGCCGGGTGGATGCAGTTGACGGCGACGCGGTCGTCGGCGAGCTGCTCGGCGAGATCGAAACTCCACGCGGCGAGGGCCAGCTTGGCGCGCCGGTAGGCCACCGTCCCGTCGTAGTCGCGTTTGGACCCCAGGTCGGTGAAGTCGATCGGGTGCTGCCCGCCCGAGCCGACGTTGACCACACGGGCCGGGGCGTTGGCCTGCAGCGTGGGCAGCAGGGTACGGGTGATCACGACCGGAGCGAGGTAGTTGACCGCCCAACGCAGCTCGTACCCATCACGGGAGAGTTGCCGACCTTCGTCGGGCGCGCCGAACCCGACGCCGGCGTTGTTGACCAGAACGGTCAGATCTGCGCGCCCGGCGACATCGTCGGCGAGGCGGCGACACTCGGCGAGGCTGGCCAGGTCGGCTACGTACCCCTCCGCGGCGCCACCGGCCGCCCGCACCGCGTCCACGGTGTCGTCGACCTTGGCCCGGTCGCGGCCGTGAACCAGCACGGCCATGCCGGCGCCGGCGATCCGCGGTGCGAGCCACCGTCCGAGGCCGGATGTTGCTCCGGTGAGGAGTACAGCTCGATCAGCCATGCCTCGACGCTAGCGCCGCCGCACGACCCCGGCGAGTGCGGTCATCGCGCGTTGCGCAGCCTCACCATCCGGGTGACGCCGACGAGTCCGACCAGCCGGCGCGGGATCGGCGGCAGATCCGCCCGGGTCGGGTCCCGCACCACCCGCGGTTCGATCAGCAGCACCCGCCGACCGCGCGTCACGAGTTCGCACCCGCCGGCCGCGACGACATTTCGGGCCCAGTCGGTCATCCCGTAGGGCAGCGCGATCACATATCCGTCATCGGTGCGGAAAGCGCCGACCGGAGTGCGGTACTCGCGGCCCGAACGACGGCCATGGTGGATCACCACCCCGAAACCGGGCAACCGGGACGCGAACGGGGCAGTCAACCGGTTGGCGACCGAGCGATTGAACCGCGCGAGCCGCCGGGTAAGCGCCATTGAGACTAGCTACCCGAGATCGTCCCGTCGGAACCATCCGCGGGGCAGTCGTCGGATCGTGCCCAACCGTGGTCGTAGCGACCCCGGAGCGCTTCGACAAAGCTCGAGATGCGCGTGTCGTCGGGCCGATCGAGCATCTCGATGCGCCCCCAAGCCGTCAAAGCGATGCCGGTGGGCAGCCCCGGATAGGGGGCCAGCACGACGTCGGCGCCATAACGCCGGGCCAGACCGATCAGAACATCGACATCAGCGCGTGCCAAACCGGGCGCGTACAGGATCGCCACGTGCCCGTGCTCGAGGGCGTGCACCACGAGGCCGTCGGGGACCGGACTGGCGTAGATGCCGGTTGCGACGGTGAAGGCGTAGTGCGGTCCCGATGTCGGGGGCGACGAGTTGTAGTGCACGAACGGCGCCTGCGCCGGGGAGATGTGCGGGCTGTCCAGGATGTCGACCGCTTGGCCCGGCAGGCACGGGGAGTCCCGCCCCGCGGCCGCGGAGCCGGCCACCGTGCCGAAGATGAGCCGGTATGGACCTGTTGCCGTCAGGACGAGCACGACGGCCGCCCCGGCGAGCCAGGCCAGTCGCCATGGCCAGCGCCGCCCGCCGGTCATTGCTGGCCTCCGCTCCGCTGCGCGCCCCATGCGCCGCCTTCCCTCGCCGCCTCGAAGCCCCGCCTCCGGCGGCTCGGCGACTCCGTCCAGACGCCGCGGCGCTCCGCTCCACTCATCGAAGTCCCCGCGTGCCGCGCAACCGCCGCTCCCGCAGCGCGAGCAGCGGCGGCGCGACGACCTGGCCGACGACGACGAGCACCACGGCGATCGACTCCCAGAAGGCCGCCGAGGTCGGCTCGAGGCTGCCGAGATTGCCCTGCACCCACAGCAGCATGCTGATCGAGAACGGTACGCCCCACGCGAGCACCGTCCAGCCGACGACGATCATCCCGGCCGGGTAGACGACACCGAACCAGCGCGCCACCCGCCGGTCGTGGTCACCGATCGCGCCCAGCTCCCCGGCCTCCGCTTCGGTCAGTCTCCACAGGCGGTCCTTAGTGGTCAGCCAGGTGGCGCGGTAGAGGTCGTTGCAGCGCAGCGCATTGGCCAGTACCGCGTACATGTCGCTGCGCAGGAAGACCGCGGCGAACTGCCATACGATCCCGAAGACCAGCGCCAGCACCAGCGCGGCGAGCAGCCGGTCGAGCGCGCCCGGCAGCGCCAGTACCGCTTCCCGGTTGGCCAGGCGCAGCCCCAACGCCAGGGCGAGCCACACGGAATCCACCGCCATCCCGGCCAGGAACGGGCCGTAGCGCCGGCGCCGCGGGATGGTGGCGATCTGGGTCAGGTCGGTCTCGAAGACCAGGAACGCACCGCGATAGCTGACCCGGAAGACCGCCGGGACGCCGATCGCGCGGCCCGCCAGCCAGTGCCAGGCCTCGTGGACGGCGGCGAGCGGAATCCAGACCAACATGACGACGAGTACCGACAGGACCGGATCCGGCAGCCACCAACTGTGCTCGAAGGAGGGACGCAGATCGGGCCGGAGCACCAGGACTCCGGCGGCGAAGATGGCCGCCAGCGAGTACACCGTCCAGGCGGTGCGACCGAACAACCGGCGAGCCGTTCGTGGGTTGACGCCTTCGATCCAGCGGATGCGCCGACCCGCCGGTCCGCTCCCGGCCGCCGGCTCGGCCGCCGCGTCCAGCAACCCGGCCGCGGCCAGGCCCTCCAGGAAGTCCTGGCCGTCGACTTCCGCGCCGGCCGCGCGGCTGGCGGCGGCGGTCGCTTCGGCGAGGGTACCGCCGGCCTGGAGAGTCTCGACGAGTACCGCGCCGGGCTCGGGAACCGCCACATAGATTCCCAGATCCGGGCGGCCGAGTACGCACTCCTCGCCGTCCCGCGCGACCACCAGACGGGTCATCGCCGTGCTGACCAACCGTCCTCCCGACAAACTCGAGGGGTGCTCCCCGGCGCGACACCACGGCCGCGCCGGGGCTGCCGCGAAACGCTACGAATCGCAGGCGGTCGACTGGCACGCGTGGCCAGTGAGGCGGGTGCTCTCGATCCGCGTGATCTGGAGCTTCATGTCGTTTGTTCACCTCCTTCGGCGCCGCAGGTGGGGCAGGCAGGGTCGCGCGGCCACGGGTCGGCCAGTCGCATGTCGCAGCCGGCGGCGAAGTCGATGGTCAGCGGCCTTCCGGCGTACGCGGGCGACGTGAACCGGGTGAGGTAGCGCAGGACCTCGAAAGCGCACAGGGCACCCAGCAGACCGGCGACCGGGCCGATGCCACGGTTGTTGCGCGGCTTCGAGCGGTACAGCGCGAGCGCGGCCAAGTCCCCCGCGTCGTCCTCGTCCAGGGACGCTGGGTCCGGGAGGCAGCCGAGGCAGGCGCTGACACCGGGTTCGACCGACCAGACCAGCCCCTGCGTGACATGAATACCGCCGCGGACGTACGGCACCCGCCCGCGGACGCAGGCACTGTCGACCCAGCCATCGACACCGACGGGACTGTCCACACCAGACATGACGACGTCGGGCGCGAAGGTGTCCAACAACTCGGTGACGGAAGACGTGCCGTTGATATCGGCTTCGACCGCCTCGACCTTGACGGCGGGGTCGAAGGCGCGCACCCAGTCGGCGGCCACGGTCACCTTGCTGGCGCCGAGGTCCGACCGGCGGTACAGGTACTGGCGCGCGAAGTTGCGCGGCTCCACGGCATCGCGGTCGAGAAGCGTCAGCCGGCCCACCCCCAGCCCACACAGGTGCGGGATCGTGCTGGAGTTCAACCCGCCGGTACCGAGTACCAGCACGTGGGCGGCGCGCAGCAGCTCCTGGAAGTCCTCGCGACTGCGGGCCAGCGAGCTGAAGGACTCGAAGAAGGCCAGGTTGCTGTGGTAGCGCTCCTGTTCGCCGGCTCCGAGTCGGCCGAGCCGGTCGCCGTCCTCCAGCAGGCCGTTGCCGTCCAGCAACTCGACGGCGCCGGTGAGGTCGTCGACCGGTACCGGCCGGCCCTGCTCGGCCAGGGCCGCCGCCAGCTCCGGCACCGTCCGGCCGCCCTCGCGCAGCAACCGCAGCAGCGCTTCCACCGTGCCGTCGGGGTCACCGAGGAGGAAGTGGTCCCTGATGTCATAGACAAGCTGCAATTGGTCATCGATACGTGCCCAGACGACGCCTTTCAGCAGAGGGCGCATGCAGGGCAGCCTGCACCTGGCATGTGGGTCGCAATGTTGACGGGATGCTGACGCGATGTTTGACAGGCAGGGGACGGCGATGGAGCTGCGTCTGCTGGGACCGGTCGAGGTGCGAGCGGGGGGCCGCGTACTGCCGGCCGGTCGCCCGCAGCAGGTCACTGTGCTGGCCGTGCTGGCGGTCGACGTGGGTCGACCGGTACCGCTGGACGTACTCGTCGACCGGGTGTGGGACCAGGCTCCACCACGGCGGGCGCGCCGGAACCTGCACACGCACATCAGCCGGATCAGACGGCTGCTGGCGCTGGCGGACGATGTCGAGCCGGTACAGCTGATGCGCGGGTCCAGCGGCTATGTGCTGAAGGTGGACCGCGACCGGGTGGACCTGCACCGGTTCCGCCACCTGGTCCACCGAGCCCGGGACGCGGGATGCGCCGACCACGACCGAGTCGCGCTGCTGCGCGAGGCGCTGGGCCTGTGGCGCGGAGAGCCACTGGCCGGTCTACCGGGTGAGTGGGCCCAGCGGATGCGCAAAGGTTGGCGGCAACAGTGGCTGGAGACATTGGTCGGATGGGCGCAGGCGGAACTGCTGGCCGGCCGCCCAGACCTGGTGATCAGCCGGCTGACTGGCCTCGTCGACGAGTACCCACTCGTGGAACCGCTGGCCGCGGAGCTGATGCGGGCGCTGCACGCGGCCGGGCGGACCGCCGAGGCATTGAGCTGTTACACCGCCGTGCGGGAGCGACTCGTGGAACAGCTCGGCGTCGACCCCGGTCCCCAGCTACGGGCGGTGCACCACGCGATCCTGCGCGGCGAGCCGGCCACGGTTGACCGAGCGCAGAAGCCAGCGGCGCCGATCCCGGCCCAGCTACCCATGGACGTACCCGGGTTCACGGGTCGCGAGACCGAGCTGGCGCGGCTCGACGCGAGCCTCGCCGGCCTGGCGGACGCACCGACCGCGGTGGTCGTCTCGGCCGTGTCGGGCACGGCGGGTGTGGGCAAGACCGCGCTCGCCGTCCACTGGGCGCACCGGGTGGCGGACCGGTTCCCGGACGGGCAGCTCTACGTCGACCTGCGGGGGTACGGGGCGACCGAACCGCTGCGCCCCATCGATGCGCTGGCCCAGTTGCTGCATGCGTTGGGTGCGCCGGCGGACCGGGTACCGGTCGACACCGACGAGGCCGCCGCGCTGTACCGCAGCCTCCTGGCCGGCCGGCGGATGCTGGTGGTGCTGGACAACGCCGCCACGGCCGAGCAGATCCGGCCGTTGTTGCCCGGCCACGGCTGCGTTGTTCTGGTGACCAGCCGCGACCGGCTCACCGGCCTGGCCGCCCGCGACGGTGCCCATTGCCTCGCGGTGGATGTCCTGACCGAGCCGGACGCGATGGCGCTCCTGCGCGGGCTGCTCGGCGCGGAGTTGACGGATGCCGAGCCCGAAGCAGCGCGTCAGCTCGCTTCGGATTGCGCCCGGCTGCCATTGGCTCTGCGCATCGCGGCGGCCAATCTGGCCAGCGGCCCGTACGACTCGGTGTCGTCGTACCTCGCCGAGCTGCGGACCGCCGGCACTCTCGCCGGGCTGTCGGC
>Ga0209382_10007451_pt1 | contig 13928 bp, 11 predicted proteins | sample SoiMetdeltSBSDD5_FD_187599 | JGI IMG/M metagenome (GOLD analysis project Ga0209382, IMG submission 187599) | Bulk soil microbial communities from a Populus tree surrounding site in Tennessee, USA - Soil MetaG P. deltoides SBSDD5 (SPAdes) (version 2) | ecosystem: Environmental > Terrestrial >... | reverse complement strand
TCCGTCAATCGCTTTTTCTTTTCCGATTCCTGGCACCACATCGAAAATCAGACCAACTATCTTTCACTTGTGAAAAAGATGCTGAAACCAAGCGGCGAGATCATTATGATCGACTTTCACAAAAAAGAACTTCCCGTCGGCCCGCCGGTGCAAATGAATTGCCGGCGAGGATCTGAGCAAACAGATGGGGACGAACGGATTTCGGTTAACGAAAGAGCAAGTCCCAAGTAGATCACACGCGTAATCTCACTTTCGCGTAATTTCCTTACTCCAACAATCAAAAGCCCTGTCTGAAGGACACCTGCACAAACCCAATCGGGTCAACCAAAATTCCCCCGAATGGGGATTGACGCCACTACCACCACAGCGAGTAGAATTATGCCCGATGTTCCTCGGTCCGTTAGCAAATAATAAATGCAGCCGTCTGTGTTAGGGAAGAAAAAAATAAAAATGGAGGCATCATGAAAAAGAATTTGTTCATATCTATTGTCGCGGTTCTCATAGGAGGATTCTTTGCTTCATCGGTCGTAGCCGATGATAAGGACCATCACGATACCTTGGTAAAATTCAAGGGGGGAATCGGAGTCCATCCTGTCTCGAATGTATCCGGTACTCCAAATGCTATGGGGATTTTCCCGGACGTGACTCGGAACGTCGTTCGCGGCGTTAACCCCGCCGGTCAGCTCTGGGTGATCGACAAGCTGGACGCCAGGGTGAAGACGAACGGGGACATTAAGGTCAAAGGAAAAGGCCTAATTTTGGCTGGCGGCAACAATGCGGGCAGAGCGACCGGACAGAGCGTATTCGCGACGCTGATTTGTGAAGCGGCGGCCACCTTTACTGAACGTAGCACGAACCTTGACGGTGTCCCGCTCTCGGCAGACGGCGACTTCAAAATCGACGATGTGCTAACGCCGCTGCCACCGGCGGACTGCGCGAGCCCCATGCTCCTCATCCGCAACGCAGACCCGACTAGCCTGGCTTGGTTCGCGGTAGGGATTGTCGATCCCGATTAGCCCTGTTCCGCTGAGTTTCGTCACGCTGCCAGCTCACACGTTTCAACTCGCGTGAGCCCGCAGTCAAATGCAATGTAAAGGCGTACCTCATGCTTCGACTGGACTCAGCATGACCGGGTAATTTTTGTTCGCCTCGCCGAGATGTCGTCCGTTCGGCGCCGTCGAAGGGCAGTGGGAACCAATAGTTAGAGCCCATACAACCTTTTCGGATTATCCCACAGAATCTTCTGCTCAGATCCGGCGGCAAATCGTTGCGCTCGACGAAACCGCGGACTTCTTCGACGAAGCGCTCGAAAGTGAAGGAATGAGGAAAATCCGTCGGAAAGACGATATGATCGCCATTCGTCAATTCGCTGAGCACCGAGCCAGGGGCACCCTTGACAGTGCTTCTGGGGCTGCAATACATTCATCGTGGCTGGAGGATGACTACCCAAGAGACATTTTTGCCCTCATCCCTACCTTTCGATGTCAAGGCGGAAGAAGGTCGTACTAATCATGCTTCGGTTCAAGACAAGGCTTTTCAATCATCCCTGAGAGTTTCAATAATTGCTTTTATCTCTTTGTTCCTCTTCATCGTCGTAACGGCAGGACCGAGTTTCGGCGCTGCAGCAAGATCTCCTGAGGAGATATGGAAAGAACTCGAGAGGCTTTCACAAGTTGAACGCGAGAAGAAGCTCATGGAAGGCGCCAAGAGCGAAGGCGAGATGATTTGGTATACAAATTCCGGCCTCGAGAACGCCACCCGTTACATTCAAGCCTTCAAGAAGATCTACCCGTTCATCAACGCACAGGTTTGGCGCTCCAAGACGCGCCAAGTCATCCAGAGGGTCATTGCTGAAGCCAACGCCGGTCGCCACATTGTAGACGTTGTCAAACCTTCGACGGATCTTCTCCCCGCGTTGCTCGAAAAAAATCTTATCGGCCGCTACGAGACACCCACTCGAGCCATCTACCCGGCCCATGCTAAAAGTATCTATTTTACAAATATGAATTACGCTTTTCGTGTCTTTGCCTTCAACCCTCGCAAGGTGGCCCGAAAAGAGGCGCCGAAGACTTGGGATGAACTGCTTCAGCCGCGCTGGAAAGGCGAAATTCTATTTGACGAATCCTCCTTGGAGGAAGTTGTAGCCTTACTGGCCGCCTGGGGTCGGGAAAAAACAGTGAGCTATTTTACCCGGCTCAGCCAACAACAGCTGCTGATTCGTGTGGGTCGCGACACTACGACTCAAATGATGATGGCTGGCGAGGCCCCATTGGCGGTAACGACCTACGCTTACAATAACGAGAGTCTCCGGGCAACCAACGCTCCCGTCGATTGGGTGGCAGAAGACCTGATTCCCGCGCTGATGTACCCGTTGACCCTGGCGCGCAACGCGCCTCATCCCTACTCTGCCGCTTTGTTTTATGACTTTCTTCTGTCGGAACAAGGCCAACAACTCATCGCCAAGGAAGGTCGCGTCGTGGCCCATCCAAGGGTTGACCCTATCTATCCGCGCATGAAGGAACTCCAGGGTTTATTGGGAACTTCCCGGGTTCAGCTGAATACCGTGGAACAAAACCACAAGCTCTACAAGGACGGACTACAGATTCTCGACGAGATTGTCTTGAAACGAAAATCAGCTAGTCTGTAAAGGGTTCTACCCGAAAAAAGTCTTCACCAGACGGAGGAAAAATGTTCGGAGCTGAAACCTTAGACCATGTCGCCTTTCCGGTGCGCGACTTACCGCGTGCGGAGAAATTCTATTTGGAAGTCGTTGGCCTGACATTTTTGACGCAGCGCAAAAATGCCGACGGTTCCCCGCGGCATACCTACGTCAAGGCCGGCGACAATATCATCGGTCTGAACCTGCCTGGTATTCAGACGGAAGCTTCGCCCAGCGGTGCGCCCCGGTATGCCATTGCTGTCGGTTCACAAGCGAATTTTCACGCTATCATCGAGCGGATCAAACAAGCCGGCGTCGTCTGTAGCGAAATCCATGAGCATTCAAACGATTCGCCGTTACTGCGCGCTTTTCGCTTCACCGATTTTGACAACAACCATATGGAAATCTGCATGAACCGTCATTCGCTCGGCGATATTTGCCTCAGCCACGTGGTCTTGGAAGCGACCAACCTAGAATGCACGAAGCGATTTTATTCCGAAGCCCTCGGCCTTAGACCTGTGGGCGAAGATCACAACGAAACTTTTTTCGAATTCCCGAATCACCAGCTCCTCGGCATTAAACCGGTAGCCACATTGTCGGACCGCACGAAACGGCATGGCCGCGCGGTTCACGTCGCCTTCAATGTGAGTCAGGACGATTTCGATCGTATGTTGGAACTGATTCCGGCCTTAGGCGGCACCAACCAAGGCGACTCTCGCGCCGAAGATGGACTCCGCGCTCCGGGAGAACGAAGTATTTATTTCGCCGACCCGGACACCAACAAGCTGCAGATCACCGCTCACGGAGAAGAGGACTGGTCGCTCATATCCAACGAAGAAAAATGGAAGCGAATCGTCGAGAATCGCCAGAAACAGGGCCGCGGCATCTCCCGTTTCGACCGCGGCGTAAAGCCCAATCAATGAGAATTCCGATCAATCCGGTGGCGACTGAAATGTGAAAGAACGATCGCAACCGCGATCAGCGTAACCCCCCAAGCAAACCAATCGCCGAAGCGCACATAGAGCGTTTCCGTCTCTAGAATTTCGAGCTGAGTTTTCAGCACCGCCGGCGTAAAGATTGGCAGCGCTTCGGCGATTTCTCCTTTAGCGTTGATGAAAGTGGTCACGCCGGTGTTGGTCACGCGCAGCAAGCTGCGCCGTGTTTCGATGGCGCGCCACTGCGCAAGTCGCGCATGTTGCCAAGGCGCCACTGTCCTTCCATACCAGGCATCGTTGGTTAAGTTGACCAGCAGGTTAGCTTTCTTTTCGCGGACAAAGCTCCGCGATATCTCCGGCATCAAGTCTTCGTAACAAATCAGCGGCGCGATTTTTTCTCCGGCGGGCAAGTCCAATGTGCGCGGGCCGTCGCCGGCGGTAAACCCTTCCACGAACGGCATGCCGGGTAATAGTCCAAGCAGCCCGGAGAACGGAACATATTCGCCGAACGCGAGCAGTACCTGCTTGTGATACCGCCCCAAGACAACTCCCCGCGGATCCGTCAGAAAGGCTGTATTGAACGCTTTTGGGTCGGGCCCCTTGGGGTTTCCTCGATAACTCCTGGCGCCAAAGATGAAGTACGCATTTTTCAGCCGAAGCGACTCGACAAATTGCGCTGGCAACACAGAGAGATTTTCCGGCAACCATTCCTCGATGGCTGATTCTGGCCACAGGATAAGTCGAACGCCGCTAATTTCTTGGGTGAGTTTTATATGGGCGTCCAGATTTGCATTCATCTGTTTCGTGTCCCATTTCATGCCCACACCGATGTTCCCTTGCACCGCCGCGACGCTTAATTTGGCCGCCCTATTCATTTGTGCCGTGACTTGGTTGAGCCTCACCCAACCATAGATCAGAGAGGCAATAATACACGCCGTGCAAACCGCAGCGGGGATCCACCGAGCCTTCGAGTCAGGTGCGATTTTGAATAGCACGCCGGCAACAATCGCGTTGACCCACATGAGAAGGAAACTCGCGCCGTATGCTCCAGCGAGGTCGGCTGTTTGAATGAACCAGGAAAAGGAACCTTGGGTGTTCGCCAAGTGCCACGGAAATAAAAGCGGGAACAAAAATTCTATAGGAACCCAAAATAGCGCGGGAAACATTTGCCAGGGTCCGAAGCCAATACCACGCACAAGGAAAGCAAAAATCGCTATCTCAAGGCCCTGCAGCGCGGCGTAGATGAGAAAAACGACCGTGCTGATGGAATACGGAAAGCCACCGAATATGTTGATGGTGTAGACCAGCCAATGGAAGCCTACCAGGTGCGCAACGAAGCCGGCGAGCCAGCCGAAAAATACCGCACTACGCAGATTTTTCGCATGGACAATGGCCCAGAAAAGCGGCACAAAAGCTACCCAAGCTGCAGGAAACAGAATCGGAGCGAGGAAAGGGGCCGCTAATAGGATGGCAGACAAACACGAGCCTAAAATAATCCTTGACATACGAATTGTTTAAATATAAACGATTTTTTGTCAGAGCTGACCAATGAATTGGAAGCTAGCAATTCCTAAAGAAGTACCACGAACCGAACGTAAAAATATAGTTGGCAACTCGATGAGGAGCGCATGGTAAAGAACTGCCACAAGATCTTCTTCTCGACCGCTGGTGTCGTGCTGATGGTTTTGTCCTCCACTCCTGCGTGGGCAGGAATCCTTGGCGATGACTGGGAAAAATTCTTTAAAGAAAAGGTCTCGTTTGGCGGATTCGTTGAGAACACCAGCGGAGTATCGGTTGGCGCCGGGAGCCACTTTTTCAACACGTCGAACCGCTTCGTCATGAACCGGTTTATCATTCAGCCCGAATTCAACGTCGACATGGCCGAGTGGGCGAAACTCTTTATTTCATGGCGTTTCGTCGCGGAGCCTCGTTATAGCATGGAGACGAAAAGCCGCGAGGCAACGGTTACCTACTTTCCGACTCAACCGGTCAAGCCCTTAATCGTCACTTACTATAGCGAGTATAGTCCGGTACCCTGGGAAGCTGTTTTGGACGTTTCCCCCACGGACCGGTTGAAATTAAGGATTGGTAGACAATTTATTTCCTGGGGCGAAACCGACGGTTTCAGATTGCTCGATGTCATTAACCCTCAAAACCTCAGGTTTTCTCCACCCGCGGCACCCAACCTCTTCAATCTCGATGAGTCGCGACTACCGTCCTGGGGATTGAGAATGCTATACACGGTCCGACCTGTCAGCAACACCATCCTGGAGTTCTTCGCGCTGCCCGGCTCCTTAGATTTTCCGGACGAAAGAGTCGATCTATTCATGGGCGCTAACGATACTGGGGATCGAAAAGTTAGATACGGCAGATGGTCCGCTCATCCTGAAACACGATTGACGCTTGGTGGGCGAAACGCCTTTGGCAATTTGTTCGCAAATCCTCTCAACCCAGGGGCCTGTGTCGGCCTCGGCTGCCTGGTCATTCCCAGTACGACCAGGCAACTGCCAGGTGCAGGCGAGAGTTGGAAGGTCGGTGCGAGGGTCACCCACAGCATCGGCAAACTAAATTTCGGCCTGGGTTACATCTGGGGCTTCAATCCCCAGGCTACTGACATGGTCTTCAAGGTCACCAGCGTCGGCTGCTCCGCCGCTTTGATAGCGTGCCAGTTAGGTGGGGCCCCCAGCGTGGTTAACATGAAACTGGTTAACGATCGCACGAACATCTTTGCCGGCCATTTCAACTACACTGTCGACCAAATCGCTTCTCTCCCCGTAAATACCGCGATCAGAGGCGAAATCGCCCTTTACCCCTCCGAACCGTACAATATCTCTCAGTACCCTGGACAATTTGGTCTCATGGCCAGTGCTAATCCGAAATACCCGGAGGCCATCGTTGAAAAAAATACCCTGCGCTACATGCTGGGATTCGACCGGTCTACCTTAATACCCTTCTTGCAAGACGATCCTTGGCGTCCTTTCAGAATGTCCTTTCAAATTTTTCAGCGCGTCATTTTTGATCACGAGAACGGCATCCATCCATTCTCCAGCGCGCAAAAAATCAACAAATTCACCACCAATTTCACCTTCAGAGTCAGCACCGGATATTTGGGCGATACTATCTTGCCCGACGTCTTCGTGAGCTACGACCCTGCCGGCTACTGGAGTGCCAATCCAGCGGTAACTTATGCGCCGCCCTGGAATGAAAAGATTTCGCTCAGCTTGATCGGCGCCTTCTACGGCGGCCATAATAAATTCGCTAATCTTGGACTTTTCTCTGAGAAAGACTCGATCTTCCTCAAGATGAGATATCAATTCTGAAGCTGCATTTCGGAGGTTTAAAATGATGAAGTTACGGGTTAATGGTCAAGCTTTGCTCAAGCCTACAGCCGTGACGTTGTCTATCATTCTTTATGGGTGGTTGCTTCTTGGGTTCGCATCCGTTGCTGCCGCAGCTGAAGCCGATCTCAAGGTGGGAGAGACCATCGGGCCGCAGAACTGGCAAAAGATTCAGGGTATGGTCGGCGAGAATCTGCTGAGTCGCATCAAAGCCGGGTATACCATTCAGATTAAAGCATCCAAGGTTTACCAGCCCCTCAAAGAATACGTCGAAGCTACCGAGAAATACTCCGGCAAAGTCAGCCTCGGCGCCAATGGCGAACTGCTCAATTACGTCGCCGGACAACCGTTTCCAAAGCTCGATCCCAACGATCCGCAGATCGGACAAAAACTAGCCTGGAATTTTTTCTATCGCTGGTTGGGCGACGACTACAAAACCGGTGGAGCGGTAAAGGGAGGTAAAATCCTTCGGTTTGCCATCGAAAAGGACGGGTCGGAACGGCGCGCCGACGTGGTTTCCTACTTTCTTTTTCCGAGCACGCGCTACACGTTGAATCCTAAGCCGGCGATTCCCGGTTACGAGCATATCGACTATATCCAACTACGCATCGACAGCTATCCACGTGATGCCTCCGGCACAACGACCCTGGAGATTCGTTACAAGGATCCGGCCCGAGCCGACGATCTGCATATCTACCTTCCCAGCATTCGCAGGATTCGCCGCGCCACCACCACCCAGAGATGCCAGACCCTGGCTCCAAGCGAATTCAACCTTGATGACATCAATAGCTTCAACGGGAAGATTACCGACTTCAATTACAAGTATCTGGGCGATAAGAAAATCCTGGCCAACATCAGCCAAGAGCATTTACCCTTTGCCCGCAAGCCGGGCGACTACTTGCCCCTGGACGAAAAGTGGGAAGTCGTGGACACGTTCGTTCTCGAGATCACGCCCAAGGATCCAAACTACTGCTATCCGAGAAAACTGTTACACCTCAACAAGGCCACCTTTGATACTCACTGGACTTTGATGTGGGACAAAAAAGGAGAATACTGGAAAGAACAGTTCGGCTTCTTTACTCCGGTGAAACTCGCCGACGGACGGGAGGTCTGGTCCGTCGGAGACGTGGTGATAGTCAATGTCCAAAACGGTCGATCCACCATCGTCACCGCGACCCGCGCTTATAACCAGGGTTATCCCGCAAGCATGTTCAGTCTCGCGACTTTGCAAAGCATTATGCGCGGCGGATCCATCGAGTAACGGGCAAGCAGGGCCGATCGCGCGTTCTTTTCTTAGCCCGCGAGCTTCAATCAGGTCATGCGCTTTGTCTTTTCTTGTCTCGCGGGGCTGATCCTTGGTTTGGCCCCGCTGGTTTTTTCGTCTCACGCTGCCACCCTTGCGAAAGAGCCCGCGCTTCAAGAAAACTTCTACGGAGTTCAAATCCTCGACAGCCAAGTTTGGGTCGTCGGTTATTACGGGACGATCCTACACTCTAAGGACAAGGGCCTAACTTGGGAGATCCAGCCGAGTCCCACGCGCAACTCCCTGTTTCAAGTCCGGTTTCTGAACGGAAACAAGGGCTGGATCTCCGGCAGCTATGGCACCGCGCTCTACACAACGGACGGCGGTAAAAATTGGCGCGCGCAGGCAACCGGGATGACTGAGCACCTTTTTGGTCTTACTTTTGTCAACGAGCAAACAGGTTGGGCTGTCGGCAGCCGCGGAACCATACTTCATACGCGCGATGGCGGCCGTTCATGGATCAATTCATCGCTATCGGAAGACCTGGCTTTGAGCAGCGTCGCGTTTGTCAATTCAACTAAAGGCTGGATCGTCGGCGAGTTCGGCGTCATCTTCCAAACCCAAAACGGAGGCAAAAACTGGATCAAGCAAAAGAGTCCTGTGGAAGTTTCCTTTGTGAGCGGCGAAAGCCGCAACCTCTTCGCCCTGCTCTTCCCTGAGCCGGAAAGCGGTTGGGCCTTCGGTCTCGACGGTGTCGTTCTCAAAACCCGCGCTGGGTCACCTTGGGAAGTTGTGCGCCAGAAGGAAAAAACCAGCCGCTCTCCGGGAGCAAATCATCTCTTTGCTGCGGCTGCATTCAATGGCGGGCTATGGGTCGTGGGCGAGCGAGGCACTCTCCTTCACTCCGACGCGGACGGCAATGACTGGCGCCAGGCCAGAGCCGAAACTCCGCGTCTAAGCTTGAATGGCATCGCCTTCGGTAAAGATGGCTTTGGTTTGATCGTCGGCAATCGGGGAGTCATTTTGCGCACCGAGGACGGAGGGACAACCTGGAAGCGGCTTAAGATCGCGCCCCAAGGCCAGGGAAAGGGACTAAGCCGGATCCCATGAGACGTCTCGCAACTTTCATCGTTCAAAAACGCGCCGCTATTCTTTGGATCATCATCCTGGTCACTTTTTTTTTCTTCTATCACGCCCTGAAAATCGAAATGTATACCGCCTTCTCGGATCTGTTGCCAAAGGATCATCCTTATATTCGCGTGCACAACGAGTTTTGGAAAACATTTGGCGGCGCCAATGTCGTTCTTATCTCCGTCGAGGCCACCGACGGCGACATCTTCAACCCGGCGGTTCTTGAGAAGGTGAAGAAACTCACGGAAACTATCGAGCGCATGCCGGGAGCCAACAACTACCAGATCTTCTCAATCGCGCGCCAGAAAGTGAAAGACGTTCGCGCCACCGCCTGGGGGATCGAGGTCCAACCGGTCATGTGGCCCGATGTTCCCCACAGCCCGGAGGAGATTGAGCGATTACGGAATATCTTCTATGCCAATCCCACCATCGTCGGACGATTGGTGTCAGAGGATGGCAAAGCGGCTCTAATCACCGCCGCTTTCCACGAAGAGCGGCTCGACTATAGGGCCTTGTTCCAACGTATCCAGCAAGCGATCAAAGAAAATGAAGATGGCAAGACCCGTATTTTTGCCGCCGGCGAGCCCATTCTCTACGGTTGGATTTACCACTATCTGCGCCAAATCGGCTTGATCATCGCGCTTACTTGCTTCAGCATTCTTGCGCTGCTCATTCTCTACTACCGCAATCTCAACGGGGTTTTGATTCCGGCGCTTTCCGCTGTGATAACCTTTATCTGGGGCACGGGATTTACCGCTCTGTTGGGTTACAATTTCGAGCCACTGATCCTCGTGGTGCCGTTTCTAATTGCAGCGCGGACCATCAGCCACTCCATACAGTTCCGAGAGCGATTCTTCGAGGAGTTGGAACGATTCGGCAACAAGGAGAAAGCGGCCATCGAATCAGCGACGGGGCTGATGATGCCCGGCAGCGTTTCCATCGTCACCGACGCCATCGGCCTCACGGTTCTCCTCGTGGCCCCGATGCCGATTCTTACTAAGCTGGCCATTGCAGGAAGTTTCTGGGTGCTCACCAATCTTGTGACGGTGGTCATTCTCGATCCGATCCTCTGCTGTTACTTTCCGACACCGCGACACCTTCCCAAGGGAGGAGAGGGGCATTGGCTGGAGGTTCCGCTGCGACGCTTGGGGGGCTTCTGCGTCAGTTGGTTGGGACGGATGCTCGTCACGGCATGTTTCGCCGGGATCGTCGTGTGGAGCGTCTATTGGTATCAGTTTTTGACCGTCGGCGATTCTCGTCCGGGCTCGCCGCTTTTATGGCCCGATTCGAACTACAACCAGAGCGTGCGCCACATCAACGAAAGATTTCAGGGTACGGACCATCTTTACGTTATCGTTAAGGGCCAGGCGGAAAATACGATGAAGTCGCCGCAGGTACTGGAGACAATCGAGGCCTTTCAACGTCACATGATGCGCTCGCCCCATGTCGGGGGAACGGACTCTCTGGTGGACCTGACGCGTCAGATCAACACCGTCCTGCATAACAGCGATCCCCGCTGGTCTCTCCTGCCGCGCTCGGCCGACGACGTGGGAGGTATTGTGATGGTGGCAGAGCACGGCAGCGAACCGGGAGATTTCGACCGCTGGGTCAATTACAATTTTCAGCACGGCCGAGTGACTTTTTTTCTTTATGACCATAAGGGAGATACCCTCCGCGACGTGATCGATCGTGCCACGGAATTCATTCAAAGCCATCCCTTGCAGGGCGCCGAGTTCAAGCTGGCCAGCGGCTACGCCGGTGTATTGGCCGCTGCCAACGAAGTTATCGCCCGCTCCGACAAACTCACTCTCGGTTTGATGCTCTTGGCCCAATTGGTTTTTTGCGCCATCGGATTTCGCTCGTTAATCGCCGGCCTTTTTTTTGTTGGAGTGGTCCTCCTGTCGAACACTTTTGGCATGGCGCTGATGGCCTACTGGAACGTGGGACTAAACGTCAACACCTTGCCGGTGATCAGTCTGGGAATTGGTTTCGGCGAGGATTATGGGATCTATATCGTTTCGCGCATTATTGAAGAATACCAGCGGCAGAACCGAGCCGACCTTTCTTCAGCCGTAATCGAAGGCATGGCCACCGCCGGCAAGGCCGTGCTTTACACCGCTGTCCTGGTTTCGGCGGGGATCGCCTTCTGGTCCTTGTCACCGCTTCGTTTTCAAGCTGAGATGGGCTACCAACTCCTGATTATCCTGACGATGAACATGCTTGGCGGTCTGTTGCTGCTTCCCGCGCTTATCGTCCTTCTAAAACCGAAGTTTGTTTTGGGAGAAAGAAGATAATGAAAAAGCCAGTAAATCAGGGCTTACGGCTTCTCTACCGGTACCGTGTCTTTGCCGTCGAAGGGTGGGGAAAAAACCACAAAGGCAACCGTGGGTTCGCTAGCGGTATTAACGAAGTAGTGGACGGCGCCACGGGGAATATAAACGATATCGCCCGCTGACAGATCGAGGCGACGATTCTCCATCATCAAGTAACCTCCACCCTTGACCATCACCACGGTGCCATCGTGAATCTTGTGCAAGTGGGGCTTTTCCCGATCGCGGACTTGCACGAGGTGATGGCTCACGCTCTGTCCCTGGCCGAGAGTCGTAATCTTGATGTTTTCGCTACTAGCGAGCGGGTTCTCAGCCAACACCTTTTCAAATTCTTCTTGCTTGAATTCCGCGCCGTACTGGAGAAAAACCCGGGGCGCGGAGGCGCAGCCTAGAAAGATCGACAGGACAAAAAGTCCCAGATTGCGGCCGTTAAATCTTCCTGATCTGATAGCCATAAACCAAGTCCAGAAATTGTACGATGATTCTAGCCGTCGCACCCCAGATGTCCCAACCGTTGCAGTAGAAGTGGTAGACGGGTTCACCTTGGGACGAGAGATGATCGGCGATCACCACACATTTCGGCTCGAGCAAGCTTGCAATGGGAACGGAAAATACCGCGTCGGTCTCGGCGGGATTCAAGCGGAATTCGTAAAATGGCGGGATCACTCCAACAAACGGCGTAACGACAAAATCATAAGCCGCCGTCACCTGATCCAGTCGCCCCAACACCCGCACGCGGGAGGGATCGATGCCAATCTCTTCGTGGCTTTCTCGCAGCGCTGCTTCCAATTCACCGCGGTCATCAGCATCCACCCGACCTCCAGGGAAGGCCACTTGCCCGCGGTGATGATTGAGTTGCTCCGCTCTCTTGGTCAACACGAGGTGATCGCCATCGTCGCGTTCCTGGATGGGCACTAAGACAGCGGCGAGTTTGTAATGATCGCCCGTAAGATTTTTTGGCGAACGCGATTGCAGGACGGTGGCGATCTTGTCGGCAACCATGCTGAAGAAAAGTTTGACCGGCTAACGATCTGTGATATGAAACGATTCCAATTTAACCAATTGCTCCGGAAAAGACCAGTACTGTGAGAGATCGCGACATTCATGCCGTCATTCGCATTTTGCGTCGGGAAGTTCCCAAATGGCAGACCCCTATCGTGACTTTAATGGCGGAAACTTACCGGAGCCCGTTCCGGGTTCTTATTTCCTGCATCTTGAGCTTGCGCACGCAGGACTCCACTACGGCCAAAGCGTCTCATCGTCTTTTTGCTCTTGCCGACTCGCCAGAAGCAATGCTGACGCTGACGACAAAAAAAATCGAGAAGACGATTTTCCCGGTGGGCTTCTATCGCACCAAGGCGAAAGTCATTCGCGAGATCTGCCGTACCTTGATCCAGGATTATTCAGGCAAAGTTCCCAACGAGATCGATGAGCTGCTAAAACTCAAAGGTGTTGGAAGGAAAACCGCGAATCTCGTCGTAACGCTCGGTTATCGCAAGCCGGGCATTTGCGTGGACACGCATGTGCATCGAATTTCCAATCGTTGGGGCTATGTCAAAACGGCGACGCCGGAGAAAACAGAGTTCGCGCTCAGGGACAAGCTTCCTAAACAATATTGGATTGAATACAACGACCTATTGGTGAGCTTCGGCCAGCATCTTTGTCGTCCGATCTCGCCCGTTTGCAGCCAGTGTCCCGTGGAAAGGTATTGCGCTAAGCATGGCGTTACGATAAGTCGCTAGCCATGGCTCAACCGATCCCACAAGGATATTTCGCCCACAACACCGAGGTTCTCGGTTACCACGATCTCAACGGCAAGCCCGCCTTCAAACTGGCAATGCAGGAAATGAACGGCCGCTGGTATCTTTACCTCGCGCATCTCTGGCACCAGGGTTGGAGTATTCTCGATGTCACCGATCCAACGGCGCCGCAATTCGTCGCCTTCCTACCCGGCCCGGAAAACACCTGGACGATCCAAATTCAAGTGGCCGATGGGAAGATGATCACCGCCTTGGAGCGCATCGCGCCCGGGTGGGGAGGTGTTGAAGGAAAAGAGCACGCCGAAGGCGTTTTGATCTGGGATGTAAGCGACCCGGCCAAACCCAGACAACTCGGCCACTACCGGACCGGCAGCACGGGGACACATCGAAATTTCTATGACGGCGGAAACTTGATGCACGTTGCCGGCGGTGCACCGGGTTATGATGGAAAGATTTACCATATCGTCGACATTTCGGATCCGACAAAACCCAAGCGACTTTCCTACTTTGCGCTCGAAGGGCAGAAGCAAGG
>Ga0209382_10007449_pt1 | contig 13936 bp, 9 predicted proteins | sample SoiMetdeltSBSDD5_FD_187599 | JGI IMG/M metagenome (GOLD analysis project Ga0209382, IMG submission 187599) | Bulk soil microbial communities from a Populus tree surrounding site in Tennessee, USA - Soil MetaG P. deltoides SBSDD5 (SPAdes) (version 2) | ecosystem: Environmental > Terrestrial >... | reverse complement strand
TTGAAGCAACGGAGTGACTCGACGAGCGCACCGGGCAGGTCCATACCGAGTTCGACGGCCAACTGGTCGAGCGCCGCGTTGTCGGCAGGCGGGTGCAGTGATGAGTACGTCTCCGGCGCATTGCGATGCAACCAGTCGACGATCCTCATCCAGAGTTCAGAGATCCTGCTGGCCATCTACGGCTGATCGGGCACCTTCCCGACGACAACCAGGTTCGTACACAGCACCACGTTCGGATCGCCGAGCGTCAACTCGACGACGCTGCCCTCGCCCTTGGCTGCAATGACGTACATCTGATGCAGACCGGAGCGTACGCCGAACTGGTGACTCGCACTGCCGAGGCGAACCGTCGCCGTCGAGTCGCCGGAACTCAGGTAGCCGATCTGGACTATCCAGTCCCACTCGAACAGGTCACCCTCGAGCGGTATCAGCGTTGGTTTGCCGTCACTGACCCGGTGCCCGCAGTCCGACTCCTTGACTGGCCCGGGCACAGCGACTCGCGCGGGCTGGATCGACAGCGGCTTGATGTGCCCCGTCGGATCGATGACGTGTGGCTCCTCGGCCGCGGTGACGAATTCCGGCTTCGGGTCGAGGTTTCCCAGAAACTCCGACTGCAGATTGTTCGGCCACCAGTAGCCCGCGAGCACAGCGTCCGGGACGGCCTGATCGAAGAAGACCGTACCGGGCGGCGCCTTGGCGAGTTCCTGCCGCACGGTGTTCACGTAGTCCCGACCTTGCTTGTCTGCCCAGTCGTCGCCGAAACTCGCCGCGCTCGTCGCGGCGCCGGCCCCGAAGGCGACGACGGCGATCAGACCGAGCGCCACCGTGCCAGCGAAAACCGCCGGCTCCCGAAATACACCCGTCCGCGCTTTGGTCGATTCCGCCGTCGCGCTCACGTCGGTCAATCCGAGCAATGCCACACCGATGCAGAGCGCACCGACCACCATGACATCGGCCACGTAGTGCGGGACCAGACCGGCGAGCTCGCCGAGTGGGGTGCCGAGTCTGGTCGCGCCGAACAACACAGCGATGATGGCGACGTAAGTCAGCAGCAGTACCCACGCCCGGACCGCGATCTCGCGCACCAGAATGGTTCCGAGGACGAGCGCGAGGAAGACCGCCCACGACAGCCAGCGGAGGACCTCCGGACTGTCGGTGAGTGGCGGACCGTCGCCGGTGTAGAACCATTGCCACGGACCGCCCAGCAGCCCGGGGACGAGGGTGGTTCCCACCAGGTCACCGAGGAACGACGCCAGTTCGCCGGCGGAGGTCTTGGGCACGCCGAGCGACGGCGTGCACCCCACGGGGTTGCAGGGCCTCGAGGTATAGAGCCAGAGGTACGCGGCCGAGATCCCGGCCAGCACCAGCCACGCGGCCCATGCCTGGCGAACCGTCCGAACCAGACCACGAACCGGTCCACCGGTCACCAGTAAGCACGCCGTCACGAGTACGACGAGCGGCACGACGAGCAACGCCTTCTCGTAGAACGCCAGGCCGAAGAGTACAGCCGCGGCGAGTGTCGCGAGGTGCCGCGGATGATGGGTGCGCACGTACTTGACCTGTGCGCCGATGGCCCAGACCGCCGCCAGTTCCATCGGCAGCAGGAACATGCCGATCGTCAACATCGACGTGGTGTCCAGCGTGAGCGGACTGAACATCAACAGAGCGAGCGGTATCAGCTGCCCCCAACCCGGCGGTACCAGCAGGCGAAGCAGCCGGAAGAAGGAGACGCCCAAGGCCGCCTGGCCGATGGCGAACAGCAGTACATAAGGCCAGTACTGCAGACCCACCGCCTTGGCGATCCCCGAAAGCACCAGCAGACCAGCCGGCATGAGGTGGTTGTTGAACGTCTCGAAGAGGAAGCCCACGGTCAGCGGCTCGGCCGCGGCGCGGTTGACGAAGACGAAGTCGTCCTCGGCCAGGTAACCCCGGGCGGCGATCTGTATCCGGATCAGCACCGCAACCGCGATCATCACGTACGCGGCCGCCCGGACCGGATCCTTCATGAGCCAGCGCCGTAGCGGCACGTCCCCGCTGCCGGACGCAGCCGGCGGGGCGGCTGTGGATACCTCCGACATGGCGGCAAGCCTGCCACACCCCGTTGCTCGATGGGGTTGGGGCGGCGGAGCCTGTGGCCCTACGGTTACCTCCGAGTAGTCTTCGCGACCTGGGAGGTGGCATGCGGGCACAGGTCGCCGATGGAACCAGCGGTTCCTCGGCAATGCTCTGGCGGCTGCGTGCCGTTGCGATCTGTGTCGCGCTGACCGCTCTCGCGTTTATTCAGGATCCGGGCATAACGGTCATCGACACCAAGGTCGATCTATCGATCAACCCGGCGGGATGGCTCGAGCGCGCCCTGCACCTGTGGACGCCCGAGATCACCTTCGGTCAACTGCAGAACCAGGCCTACGGATACCTGTGGCCGATGGGGCCTTTCTTCCTTGCGGGCACCTGGATCGGACTGCCGGGCTGGGTGATCCAGCGGCTGTGGTGGGCGCTGCTCATGTGCGTCGCGTTCACCGGTACGGTCAAGCTGGCCGGGCGGCTCGGCATGGGTACGCCGGCGTCCCGGCTCATTGCCGGTGCGGCCTTCGCGCTGTCACCGCGCATTCTGACCCAACTCGGCATGCAGTCCATCGAGTCCTGGCCGACCGCCCTCGCCCCGTGGGTACTCATCCCGCTGATCGGCCTCGCGAAGGGCGAGCCACTGCGCCGTTGCGTCGCGCTGTCCGCGTTGGCGGCCGCCTGTGCCGGCGGCGTGAACGCGACCGCGGTCTTCGCCGTGGTACCGCTTCCGCTGCTCTGGTTGGCCACCCTCGAGCCGGTCCGGCACCGCCTGACCGCGATCGCGGCCTGGTGCGGCGCGGTGTTCTGCGCTTGCGCCTGGTGGTTGCTTCCGTTGCTGGTACTCGGGTCGTACAGCCCGCCGTTCCTCGACTACATCGAGAGCGCCGAGGTGACCACCCGACCGACCGATATCGTCTCCAACCTTCGCGGTGCGTCGTTCTGGCTGGCGTACCTCCGCACGCCCTTCGGCCCCGTGCTGCCCGCCGGATGGCGGTTGGCGGCGGAACCGATCATCATCATCGCCACGATGGCCGTAGCCGCCTTCGGTCTCGAGGGCCTGTCCCGCCGCGGTACGCCGCACCGGCGGTTCCTCCTGACCGGATTCATGTTGGGCCTGGGGCTCATCGCCATCGGGCACGTGGGAAAGCTGGACGGCGGTCTCGGACAACTCGGTCGCGAGTTTCTCGACGGTGCCGGTGCACCGCTGCGCAACGTGCACAAGTTCGATGTCCTCGTCCGGCTACCGCTGGCGCTGGGGCTCGCCTCGTTCGTCGGGATACTCGGCCGGGCCGGGAACATCGCCCGCGGCCCGTTCCGCCCGATGCGGGCGCCCACGATGATCGCGACGGGTACCGCCGTCGTCGCGTTGGTCGGCGTCGCCAGTCCCGCGCTCGCGGGCGGGCTCGCGCCAACCGGCGGATTCCGCAACATCCCGAGCTACTGGCAGGAGGCGGCGGACTGGCTGAAGGCGCAGGAGGGCGGCCAACGCGTGCTGGTCGTACCGGGGGCCAGGTTCCCGCACTACCGGTGGGGACGAGCCACCGACGAAATCACGCAGCCGCTACTCGACACCCCATGGGCGGTCCGCAACGCGATTCCGATCACGCCACCGGCCACGATCCGGATGCTCGACGCGGTCGACGCCGTACTGGCCACCGGAGCCGGATCCACCGGTCTCGCCGACTTTCTCGCTCGAGCGGGAGTGCGTTACGTGCTGCTCCGCTCCGATCTGGACTATGGCCGGTCCGAGACGACCCGACCGCTCGTGGCCCGGCAAGCAATCGAACGATCGCCGGGCCTCGTCCCGGTGGCAGGCTTCGGTCCGGTCGCCAGCACGGCACGGCTGCCGGACATATACATCGACGACGGCCTCGACGTCCCGTTACAGGCGCTCGAGTTGTACCGGGTCGATCGACCCGTGGCACAGGTCGTCGCGTACGACGTCGGCGACGTGACGACGGTCGTCGGCGGCCCGGAGTCGCTCCTGGAACTCAACGCGACCGGCCAGCTGAGCCCGGCGCCGACCGTGCTCGCCGGCGATCTCGAAGGCCGGGTGCCCACCGGCAAGGTCGTGGTCACGGACGGGATGCGGCGACGCGATGTGGCGTTCGGGGCGATACAGGACAACGTTTCGGCCACGATGACGGCGAACGAGCGCTACGCCACCTCGGCGCCGGCTCACGACTACCTGCCTTCGTGGGGCGACCAGCTCGCGACAACTGTCCGCTACGACGGGATCAGCGACGTCACCGCGTCGACCTCGTGGGAGCGCAACAGTGATCTCGGCGGCCGGCGGCCCGAGTACCAACCTTTTGCGGCACTCGACGGCGACAACAAGACGTCGTGGCGATCCGCACCGGGTACCAGGGCGGGCGGTCAGTGGTTGGAGGTGACGCTCGGGGTACCGCAGACCGTGTCCGAGGTGACGCTTCGCTTCGACGTCGCCGCCCAGGCGGTACCGGCAAAAGTCACCGTCGTGGCCGGGATCGAGCGCACCACGGCCGATGTCTTCGCGGAGACCGCCACGATCCGCCTCCCCGGCCTGCACGCCACCCGCGCGGTACGCGTCATCGTCGACTCGGTCTACGGCACCTGGGACGGCCGCGGCACCGTCGGCATCGCCGAGCTGACGATCCCGTCTCTGCGAGCCACGCGGACCCTGGTGGTTCCGGCCGCTCCGGTGACGACCGGCCCGATGTCGATGGTGTTCAGCGCGGCTTCGGCCACCCCGGCGTGTTACTTCATCTCGGATCAGCCGAAGTGCTCGCCCGAGGTCGCGCGCGGCTCGGAGGACGGCTCTGTCATCGACCGTACGGTCCAGGTGCCCGTCGGCGGCTCGTACACCCTCGGCGCCTGGGCTCGACCGCGGCCCGGCGCCGCGCTCGACGCATTGCTGGACAGCAGCATGAGGACGAGCGGCACACCGAGCGTGTCGGCGTCCTCGTCCAAGGTGGCCGACCCGGCAGGGCGGGCGGGTGTCGTTGTCGACGGTGATCCGACGACCGCGTGGAGCCCTGCCGCTGGCGACAGCAACCCCTTGTTGCGTCTCACCTGGCCCTCTCCTCGGGAGATCACCAGCGTCCGGTTGACGACGTCCCCCGCTGTCGCCGCGTCGCAGGTCAGATTGATCCGCGTCATTGGCGACAGTGGGTTCCGCGACGGGTTCCTCGGTGCGGACGGATCCATCCGGCTCGACCCGCCGCTGCGTACCACCGAGCTGACGGTCTTGTTCCTGGACCGGCCCACGGCGCTGTCGTTCGACCTGTACACCAACACCGCGCGACAGCTACCGATCGCGGTGGGCGAATTGGTGGCTCTGCCCGGCCCCGCCAATCGGACGGCCGACCTCGACCGGCGGGTGGACCTGCCGTGTGGCAGCGGGCCGACGCTCCGGGTGGGCGACGCGACCCGCGCGACACGATTGGTCGCCACGATTCGCGACCTGCTGGAGCTACGCGAGGTGCCGGCGGAACTCTGTACCGCTCCCACCGCGGCTCAGCTACCGGTGGCAGCCGGCGAGCTGCGGGTTGTCGCGTCCGCGAGCGACGTGGCGACCGCGACCCGGGTACGGCTCGATCCGGCGGGCACCGCCAAGGCGCCCACCGGTACCGAGGTGAGAGTCGAATCGTGGTCGGCGAGCAAGCGGCGCCTCGACCTCGATGCCCATCCGGTCGACCGGGTGCTCGCGGTACGGGAGAACACCAACCCAGGGTGGCGAGCCTCGATGGCCGGGCAGGTGCTCGAACCCATCGTGGTCGACGGTTGGCAGCAGGGTTGGCTGGTACCGGCGGGGGCATCGGGTGAAGTCGTCCTCGAGTTCACCCCCGATGCGCCGTACCGGATGGGCCTTCTCGCGGGTTGCCTGCTGCTTCTCGGCGTCGCACTGGCGGCGTTCCTTCCCATGCGGCGGCGGGGCGCCCATGAGTCGCAGCAGCGGCTCGAGGTACCGGCCCGCACGCGTGACGGTCGCACCCTGCTGCTCGTGGTCGGCGGTCTCGCGCTGATCGTCATGGGTGGCGTCCTCGGCGGCGCGTTCGCACTGGCCGGTATCTCCGCGGTCGGCTTGGGCGCGATACAGCCGTACCCGGTCGGCATTCGCGGCCGGCTGCTACGCCGACGGCTACGCGTGTTGGAGTCGTGGGCCCCGGTCGGACTCTTCGTCGTCGCCAGCGTGGTCTGGCTGTCCACCACCGATGCTCGCGAGGCTGCCGGCCCTCAGTTCCTCGGCCTGCTCGCGGTCGCCGTCGTGTGGTTGTCTGCGACGTTCCGGTTTGCGCCGGTTCCAGCGGAATCCCCACCGCATGATGGGGCGCTCCAGCAGGTAGTAACTCAGCGAAGCGAGGAGCAGGGTTACGCCGAGGGCAAGACCGAACGTGCCGACGGGATCTCCGGAGAAGGGCAACCGGTTCTGCGCGTCGTAGATCACCTCGAGGACGACGAGCTGCCACAGGAAGAGTCCGTACGACACGGCTCCTAGCCAGCGCGCCGGCGCCAGGCCGAGACCGGCTTTGAATCTGTTGGCCGGCCCGAACGCCGCCGGGATCATGATCATTACCGCAACACCGCAGAAGAGGACGACTCGCGTGGCCAGGGCACCGGGTGTCGGCGGGGTCAGGTCGCGCGGGCCCGCGACCGGGGTGCTGGCGATGGCGAACAGACCGAGCGCAACCGCCAGACAGGTTACCGGCGCCGCGGCGAGTTCGTCGAGTAGCCGCCACCGTGGGTCCGCGCCGAACGTACGGGCGGCAACGTGGACCACAGCCAACGCCATCCCGGCGCTGAACCACAGCGCGTACGTAGGCAGCCAGGTGACGTAGTTGGCGGACAGGATGTGACCGGTGCCCACCGCGGCGAACCAGGCGACGCTCACGACGAACCCGCTACCGGCGACGACCGCGAAGGCCCGCCTCGGCCGCCACCGCCGCCCGATGGCCACGACCACCACGAGCGGCAGCAGCAGATAGAACGCCGCCTCGGTAGCCAGGCTCCAGGTCTGCGACAGGCCGTTCCGGTTCCAGGCCGGGTAGTAGATCTGGCTGAGGGTCGCGTAGCGCAGCCAGTCCGTGAATGGCGCGGGCCGGTTCTGCGACAGCAGCACCAACGCCGCCGTCACGACGAGCCAGTACGCCGGCAGGATGCGCAGCGCGCGGCGCCACAGGTACCGCCCGAAGCCGGGTCGCCTGCCGCCGCGGGACGCGGCTTCGGCGAACGGCCGGAACAGCAGGAAACCGGAGAGGACGAAGAAGATCGCCACCCCGACGTCGAGGCGGCCGAGGAAGCCGCCCCACGTCGGGTTCAGGAACGCGCCGGTGTAGAAGCCGACGTGCGTACCGACCACCGCCATCGCGCCCACGGCCCGCAGCACATCGAGGGCCGGCAGCCGCAACAACGGCAGCGGCTGGGTTACCGCGTCAGTCAGCCTTCCTACCTCTGTTCAGGCCCGGACCACGTGGGAGTGGAACCCGGGATCGTGTCGGACAGTGGACCCGTGTCGTTCCCCAGGCCCGAACCGTCGTCGCGGAGCCGGTGGCGCGGCTTGGGCAGGGCGGCGTCCCACGGGCCCGGTTCGGTCGCGGCCGACGGACCACGGACGGCCAGCAGTACCCCGAGCCCTAGGAAGATCAGCGCGAGGACACCGAAGCCGATCGGGCCGTACAGGGTCACCAGCTTCAGCTGCGACTGGTTGCTCTTGGCCGACGAGACCGAGTTGGCCACGGTCTCCGGGGTGTACCTGAAGTCCGCGTTGAGCAGGACGGTCGGGCCGTCGGTACCGTCGTCCGGCACCAGTTCCTTCCGCGGCTGCTCGCGCACGTCGAGGTACGCACCGGTGACCGGGTCGACCCACACCTCACGCGTGTTGCTGTAGAGGATCTTGCCGGAGGTCGCGGTCTTCGCGAAGACACCCAGTAGCGCGGTGAGCGTGGCCGGGGTGACGTTCTGTACCGGCAGATTCTTGATCTCCTGCCGGAAGTGGTACGCCTCGACGCCGTCGACCGTGGCGACGTCGACGAACGTCGCCGGTACGGCCTTGCGGATGTCCCGATCGTAGATCAGGTAGTCCTTCTTCTCCGTGCCGAACGGGAACTTGTAGACCTGGCCCTCGTACTTGACGTTGCCCATGGCCACGGTCTTGCCGAGGTTGCTGTCGTCGAGCCACTGGCCGTCCCAGTCGACGGCCGCCCCGCTGACCCGGTCGATGGCGATCGACGTGCTGTACGCGCTGACCACGGCGCCGCCCCCGTCGGCCCACTTCGCGTCCGAGTAGACGTCCCAGATGAACGCGTCGTCGTCGAGCTTGCCCGAGCGCTGCCAGTCGGCGGTCGCCTTCGGCTGCGGGCGTACCCAGGTGGTGCTGCGCAGCGTGCCCGTCTGGACCTTCAGCGTGCCGATTTCCAGGAACGTGGCACCGCTCGCCTCCGCCACCGATGGACGCAGGCAGCCGGGTGGATCCCCGCCCTCGGTCTGGTTGTCCGGGCAGACCTCCAGGTCGTACGGCAGCTTGGTCACTGCCGGCGCGACATAAAGCGGCAGGCCGACCGCGACGACGAGGAACAAGACGCCGAATCCGATGAGTACGGCGCCTACGAAGCGACGCATACTGCCTTCCTTCCACACCTGCCGGTGGATACGACTGCCGCGGAGGTTACTCCCTAGTTAAGTCGGCCGCGACCCTCTGGAAGTCCGATGTGTCAGTGCCGTATCGTGGCGCGATCGCGAGCACTACTCGGGAGTAGCTTTGGCCGGGCCGCCTGCTCAACCCCCCGTCGCGGCAGTTGGCGCTGTCGCGCGAGCCCACGTGCTCTTCCTCAACTGGCGGGACACCCGTAATCCCGAGGGCGGCGGCTCCGAGGTGTACGTCGAGCGGATCGCCGGTGAGCTGGTCGCATCCGGGTATCTGGCCACGGTGTTCTGCGCCGCGCACGCCGCGGCGCCGGCCGACGAGGTCACCGCGGCCGGTGTCCGGATCGTTCGCCGGGGCGGGCGGTTCACCGTGTACCTGCGGGCGGCCTGGGCCTACCTCGCTGGCCTGGTCAACGTGGGACCGCTGGCCCGCCGGCACGGGAGGCCGGACGTGGTCGTCGACGTCTGCAACGGACTGCCGTTCATGTCCCCGCTCTACGTCCGGCGCAGGGTGATCGCGCTCGTCCACCACGTGCACCGGGAGCAGTGGCCGGTCGTGCTCCCCGGATCGAAGGGCCGGTTGGGCTGGTGGGTCGAGTCGCGGCTCGCACCGCGGGTGTACCGCCGCTGCCGGTACGCCACGGTGTCCGAAGCGACCCGCGCGGAGCTGGCCGACCTCGGCGTGGACCCGGCGCGGATCACGGTCATCCACAACGGCACACCCGAGCCGCCGCAGACTCCCACGCCCCGCAGCGCGACCCCGATGCTCGTCGCCCTCGGCCGATTGGTCCCGCACAAGCAGCTCGAGGTGGCTCTGCACACCCTCGCGGCGCTCGCGGCGGACCTGCCCGACCTGCGATTGGTCATCGCGGGTCAGGGCTGGTGGGAGTCGCGGCTGCGGGAACTCGCCGCCGAGCTGCACGTCCAGGACCGGGTGGAGTTCACCGGGTACGTGACCGACGAGGAGAAGCACGCCCTGCTCGCGACTGCCTGGGTCGCGCTCACGCCCTCGCTCAAGGAGGGCTGGGGGCTCACGATCGTCGAGGCCGGCAGCCACGCCACACCCACCGTGGCGTTCCGCAGCGCGGGCGGCGTACGGGAGGCCCTGGTCGACGGGGAGACCGGCCTGCTCGCCGACGATCAGGTGGACTTCATCGCGAAGGTGCGGACCCTGTTGACCGACGAGCGGCTGCGGTTGGCGATGGGCGAAGCGGCCCTGAAGCACGCCGGTGAGTTCACCTGGCAGGTAGCGGGCGTTCGGTTCGCGACCCTGTTGTCGGGTCGCGTGAAGATCCCGGCCCAGCGGCGGGGCGAAATTCAGCGAGTCCCGTAGACCGGGGGCGCGGCGGGATCCTCGATCTGGGTGGCGGCGTCCTCAGCCGACTGGGACAGCTGCGGGACCACGGCGAGCAGCCCGACGACACCGATCGCAATGCCGAGCACCATCGCGACCACAGCGGTGAGGAACACCGATTGCGATCTCGCCATGACAACCCCTCCTCGGGTACCTGGCGGCACGTTACCACCTGGTAGGGGATTGGCGTAGTCGGAGAATGGCTGCGATCACCAGCCCCGCCACCGCGAGGTCGATACCGAGGAGGATCAATCGCCAGATCGGCCTCGGAGGTCGGCCGGGAGCGGCGGCGGGGTTGGCGTACAGGTCGAGATACCGTCCACTGTAGACACGTTGCAGGCCGGAAAGCGCGCTGTCCGGTACCGTACCGCCCGCCTCGTGCTGGACGAGCACCCAGCGGACACCGGTACCGCTGACCGGCGCACCGGCCGCGAGCAGCCCGCGGACCTCGGCCGCCCGGGGGTTTTCACCCCGGATCGGCACGCCCCCGACCCGCAAGGTGTCGTCGGTGAGCACGTCGGCGGCGAGGTACCGCGGAGCGGGGTCGATCACCGTGCGCCCGCCGTTCCACCGGTACGCGAGGTACTCGCTGAACGGCAGCGACAACACCTCGCCCGGGTCGGCGGCCACCTGCGCGGCGACCCGGTCCCAGTCGGCCGGATAGTGAACCGGGCGGAGCCGGCCAGCGCCGCCGAACGCGAGGTCGGGCAGCACGGCCACCGGCAGTACGGCCGCCGCGACGAGCACCAGCCGGGCGCGGGGCTCGGCCAGCTTGGCCGCCAGCCGCTCGACGCCAAGGGCCGCGCAGGTGGTGAGGAGCAGGGCGTACGGCCCGAGGCACTTCTGCCCGTCGCGGAGGAGCCCCGCACCCGGGATGCGGCCGACCGCCCACGCCAGCAGCTCGGTGGTCCCCGGCAGCACACCCAGCAACGCCAACAGGAACCCGATGCCCGCGAGGACCGCCAGTCGCACCGCCGCGCCGGCCGGCCAGCGTCGTCGCAGCTCGACGAACCCGTAGCCGGCCAGTGCGATCAGGACCAACGTGACGATCGGTACCAGCGCCGAGCCGCGACTGGCCGGCGTGGTCTGCGCGTTCCAGATCCCGCCGGTACCGGCCAGCGCGCCGATCGGGCCGCTCCAGTTCTCGCCTCGCGCGGCAAAGGCGGCCACCCCGGCCGGGTCCGACCGGCCGCTGGCGACCGTCGTGGCTGCGGCCACGAGCCAAGGAAGCTCGAGTACCGCGACCGCGCCGACCGCCTTCGGCCAGGCTTTGTTACGGCCGACCGTCAGCGCGATGGTCGACACCATCGAGAGCAGACCGCCCGTCGGGGTGAGTGCCGAGACCCCCGCTGCCACGACGAACCGGGGTAAGGCGCCCGGCTTGCCCTCACGCAACCCGTTCGCGGCGGCTACGAGCCACGGCAATGCCGCGTACGCCAGCAGCAGACCCCATTGCCCGAGGAGCAGCCGCTCGGCGAGGAACGGCGTCCACGCGTACCCGACCGCGGCCACCACGCGGGTGAGGGTGCGCTGGGCCGGGACGAGCCGGCCGGCACCCAGCGCGGCGGCGTAGATCGCCCCGACCAGGGCGATCCGCTGCAGCAGCCAGCCGGGTGCGACCAGGCTGAGCAGCGAGACGACCGCGTCCTGCGGTACCGCGCGGGGCAGCCCGCCACTCGGCGCGACGAGATCCCACCGCAGGGGTTGCCGGGGGACGAACACCATGTCGTAGCGCAGCACGTACCCGGGCAGGACCAGCGGCGCGAGGACGAGCAGGGTGACCGCGGCGGCGACCGCGTGCAGCACCAGCCGGTCGCGCCGGGTCATCGTTTCCTGAGTACCAGCAACAGGTTCCACGTCAGGAACTCGCGCAGACCCGGTACCCGGACGATCGGCTTGGCCCACCACGGGTGGTACCGCGGCAGCACGTCGACCACGTCGGCGGCCCGCTGCCGGCGCGCCCACCGGACCGCGGCACCGACGGATACGCCGTACATCGTCACGCCGTAGTGGTTCTTGGGCGGCCGCCCGTGGCGCCGCTCGAAGCGCCGGGCCGCCCGGTGTCCGCCGAGGTAGTGCCACGGCGACGTCTCGTGCCCGCCCCAGGGCGAGAGCCAGTTCGTGAACGACAGGTAGACCGTGCCGCCGGGGCGGGTGACCCGGACCATCTCGTCCGCCATCGCGAACGGGTCCGGTACGTGCTCGAGCACGTTGGAGGAGAAGCAGAGGTCGACCGAGTCCGTGCGGATCGGCAACTGCAGAGCACTGCCGAGTACCGCGCCGGACGGCATGCCGCCCCGGGCCGACATCTCCCCCGCGTCCACGTCCACGCACACCACCCGACTGCCGGCCTCGCGCAGTGCGTCGGCGAAGTAGCCCGGCCCGCCGCCGACGTCGACGACCAGCGCCTTGTCGAGATCCGCGTACGCCCGCAGCTGGTCGACCGTGTCCCGGGCGAGGAGCCCGTAGAAGAAGTCCGGATCGGACTGCTCCTTCCGGAACGCGGCGAACAGCCGGATCGAGCGTGCCAGGGTGGACACGGGGTCAGGCCCTCCCGTCGTTCTCATGGGCCGCTAGTGTGGCGACACTATGCCAGAGGTGGGGCTCGACGAGGTACGGCGGGACTGGACCAAGCTCGGCGCGGAGGATCCGCTCTGGGCGGTCCTGGTGGCGCCCGACAAGCGTGGCGGTCACTGGGCCGTGGACGAGTTCCTGGCTACCGGGCGCGCCGACGTCGACGAGATGATCGGCTGGCTGACCGGGCTGGGCCTGCCGGTGCGGTGGGAGCGGGCTCTGGACTTCGGCTGCGGGGTGGGCCGGCTGTCGCAGGCCCTGGCCGGCCACGCGGACGAGGTGGTCGGCGTGGACATCGCTTCGTCCATGTTGGACACCGCGCGCCGGCTCGACCGCAGCGACGGCGTGTGCCGGTACGTCCTCAACGACTCCCCCGACCTCGGCCAGTTCCCGGACGGACACTTCGACCTCGTGTACACCGCGCTCGTGCTGCAGCACCTGCCCCGGCCGGCGATCGACCGGTACCTGGCCGAGTTCCTGCGGGTGCTCCGCCCCGGCGGTACCGCCGTCGTCCAGGTGCCGACGCGACCACTGTGGACGGTCCGCGGGGTGATCTGGCGGTTCGCGCCGTACCGGCTCATCGCCTGGGGGCAGCGCCGCGTGCTCGGCTACCCTGCGCCGATGAGGATGACCGGGGTACCGGACCGCGCCGTGGCCGCGCTGGTCACCGCGCACGGTGGCGAGATCGTGGACCGGCGGGACGACCTGCCGTACACCCCGGACTGGCAGTGCACGCGGTACGTCCTTCGCAGGAAGCCATGACCGAGTCGCTGACGAAGAGTTCGACCGGCAAGCTCGGGCCGGGCGGGGCGGCGGTGACCGTAGCCGGGTTCGCGGTCAACCTGATCGGCTACGCCGTACCGCTGCTCGGTGCGCGGCTGCTGTCATCGGCCGACCTCGGCGCGCTGGCCGCCGTGCTGGCGCTGCTGGCGGTCGCCACGGTACCGGCGCTGGGTCTGCAGACCGCGCTGGCGGTGCGGTGGGCGCGCGACGGCCAGGTGAGCAACGCCGCCCGGGCGACGGTAGCGACCGCCGCGGTGACCGCGGGCACGCTGGCGGTCGCGACACCGGTGATCTCCATGGGCCTGCACCTGTCACCGGTGCTGCCGCTGCTGCTGATGGCGACGACCGCCGCGGTGGTGGTCGGCAGCCGCTGGCTGGGCCAGCTACAGGGGACCCAACGCTTCGGCCGGCTCGCGGTCGGGATGGTACTGCTGGCGGTCGCCCGGTACGGCGGAGTCATCGCCGGCCTGGCGGCGGGCGCCGGGGTCACCGGGTCGCTGGCCCTGGGCGCGGCGGTCGCTTGGCTGACTTTGCCGG
>Ga0209382_10007448_pt1 | contig 13936 bp, 16 predicted proteins | sample SoiMetdeltSBSDD5_FD_187599 | JGI IMG/M metagenome (GOLD analysis project Ga0209382, IMG submission 187599) | Bulk soil microbial communities from a Populus tree surrounding site in Tennessee, USA - Soil MetaG P. deltoides SBSDD5 (SPAdes) (version 2) | ecosystem: Environmental > Terrestrial >... | reverse complement strand
GATAAGTTATTGAATAATCAATTGACTGACTAATTAAAATAATAAATTTTATAATATTGGATAATATTCACTAAATTTCACTTAGCTTCAATGGATAAAAAATCAAATGATACAATTGACGAGGTGACCAGATTCCTTAAGCTGGTTAACAAACATTAGAAGGAAAAAAAATTGTGAACATACAATAGTCGAAGTCGCAAAAGAGTTTGTTAATTCAAACGAGTAGTATTTAGCCTAAAGAATAATCATAATAATTTTTTTATTTCAACAAACAAATACAGAGTAATTGTCAGGTCTTCGGACGTCGGGAATCGCATTGTTAACGATTCGGGTCTGGAACGCGAGGACCAATGATTGAATAATTTCGTTGAAATTCTGTGTCTGTGATAAATTTACCTTTAATCTATCTCCAATCATCGATTGCATAGATGTCTTCAATATGATACCCTGGATCATTATTTTTAGTCATCATGACGCCCTGGAATTCAGTCCTGAACCCCATGGAAATCATTTTCCTGTAGGCCGCCAAGTTACCTAGATTAACTCCAGCAGCAAGTTTAGATAGTCCCTGGGATGCCGCAAAATGTTCACAGTAATCAATAAGGTCATCAAAATTAGCAGATTCGGACCTGTCCCCACTTGCTGACACCGAACCAAACTTGACATAGCATGTATTGCTTCCAGCCTCGGTTTTTGGTCCACAGTGACAGACGGCTAGACCTACCAACTTGTTACTTTTGTTATCAGTCAAGAGAATTGTATCTCCAAGTTTCTGATCTGCCACAGATAGTATTTCAATCTTGAGATCTAGTCCATCATATATCGAATCTGTTAGAGAAGAACAGTTGTCAAGAATCTCTGAAGTTTGCTCTTTTTGGATGTCAGAATATTTGGTCCAACTTATTTTCTCTTGGCTCTTTTTCTCTGCGTACTCTGACTTTACAGGTTTTGACATAACTGCGGTAAGAAACCTAGGCCAAAAGTCGTACTTTTGGTAAAGGTGGATATGTTTAGGACTGTTGGAGAAGGTGAAGAGTCCAATGTGTTTAGTTTTTAGTTCTTCAAAGATCTCCATTGTCTTATCTAACAAATGTTTTGCAATGCCTTTGTCCCAGAGATCGGGATGGATTGTGAGTGGCCCAAATATTCCTACACTGCCCCAATTTGCGATAAAGTTTGATCCTACAAAATTTCCATTCATCTCTGCAGCCAGTGACAATGAAGGATCCGCCCTAAATCGTGTACCGATGTAGTCTGTATCGCCAAAGAAACTCATAGGGTCAGGCAATCCAAGAAATGTGCCAAACGATAGTCTAAAAATGGAATCTGCCTCTTTTAGATCAGCTTCTCTTAAGGAGCGAATTACAGGTTCCATTATTAAACTATGGAAAGTGAACTACTAAAATCTTGAGTAACTTGGCCTAATGAGAAATGATAGGATAAAAAGAATGTCTTTGTTATAGATCTCCCCAGTTTGAACGTATTATTTTTATCCATTTTATCTTGTCAACTCGACAAATAGAAAGATGGCCCCCGAGACACCTAATGCAACAAGAAAGCCTTTCCAAAAATCGGTTAAAAAGTCGCTCCTCATTTAATTAGTATCAACCCCTATAGGTATCTTTATTCATATCCCTCTATCTCCCCATTGTTAATCTTATTACGACGCTCCTCACAAAATTCTTCTGTAACACTATGCAAATAACTTCATTACAAGAAAAACAAATTACAACATCCCCTAATCGAGCAGTTCAAAAAGAAATCTAGTAATGGTATAAGGCGAAATTAACTTAAATATTGGTACAAGACAATTTCCATTAATAATCTACAACTATATGTATGAATTACATTAAGAGTTTTAATGAAATTGATCAGCTTCGGAATACATTTACCCATGATGGGATTTGTTCGAGGGGAGGCTACTTCAAGAGAGCAGATAATCTCATTTGCACAAAAGGCGGAAGAGTTAGGATACGATTCATTGAGTGTGAATGATCATATTGTTTTCAGAACGGGTTGGCTTGATGCCATAAGTTCCCTATCGGCAATTGCTGCTGTTACCAATAGAATCAAAATTGGTACATCAATACTGAACATAGTTATAAGGAATCCAGTTATCTGCGCTAAAGCTTTATCAACAATAGACATCTTATCTGCAGGCAGATTATTTGTGGGCTTGGGTCCAGGGTCATCTAAGGGAGACTATGATGCTTGTGGAGTTCCATTTGAAGACCGGTGGAAGATGTTTTCTGAGGCTTTAGAGGTTATTCACGCTCTTTGGAATGAAAGAGGTGAGCCTGATTCACAGTTACTAGATTATGATGGTAAGTACTATAGATTGAAGGGAGCACGTACTGACCCTAAACCATATCAAAAACCTCGTCCTCCTATCATGATAGCAAGTTGGGGTTCAGAACAAGGTCTAAGGAGGGTAGCAAAATACGGGGACGGTTGGATGGCTTCAGCTTATAACATTACACCGGTCAAGTTTAGAGAGAAATGGATGCTACTTCTGAATTATAGAAGGGAGATGAACAAGAATGTGGAGTCATTTGAAAATTCTCTCATGACAATGTTTGGATATATAGATAATGATAAAGAAAAGGTGCAGAGAATGGTAAAAAATGTACTGTCACCAGCTCTAGGAAGGTCCGCTGATGAACTGAATAATTTACTGCTGTTTGGTTCTCCCGATGAATGCCTTAAGAAGATATCTCTCCTTTACGAATCAGGAGTAAAACGTATCCATTTCTGGCCAGTAAATAACTACCTGCAACAAATGGAGATATTTTTTAAGGAGATAGTCCAGAATTTTGATTAGATCTTAATAATAGAAACATTATTTTGTGAGCCCGTCGGTACCCACGACGCTATCGGTTCTAAAATAGGGTTCCTACTATAACAATAAGAAACTAAACTTTTAAATTTTCTTCATCGAGCCATAAGGTACTATTTAACATTAAGATTATACTTTACATCCATTACGGTATTTTCTCCCGTAGTTCCAGCACCTAGCTGACTAGCACTGAACTTTAACTCGTGCGTTCCCGGCTTGAGTGGTTCGAGCATTATGAACCACCCATCACTTACTGCTTGCGAAAAATTAGAATTTGTAGGAAAAACGGGGTCACTTGGATATGTTACATTAAAAAGACTAGATGTCACTCTATAATTATCTATATTTTTAATTTCATGATTATCAAGACTGGCTTTTAACACAGCGTCTTTATTTGATTCTACCGCACACTTGCGTAAATCCTGTTCTGTCTTCAAAGTTGGCGTTTCTGAATAACTGCATTCTGTGTTTAAAATAGGGAACAAAATCGCCTTATCGGAAGGAATAATGCAATTTCTCTCGACCTTTCCAGCAGCTCCAACTAGATACCATACGGGACCTGCTTGCTTAATTCCACATTTTTCTCCAGTTGTATCTGGGAACGGTTGTTGACTATTTGGGATTCCAATAAACCATTGCCACCACTTTGTTGTCCATTTGTCAAATGAAGTTCCATATGGACTTGAATTTGGCGAGTATAACCCCGGGTTTATTTCATCAGCTAGAACCAGTTGACTGCTTAGTTGAACTAGTAAGATAGTCATTACTATACTTGATAATCCTATCAGTTTAGTATAATGCATTTCCACGATTGGTCAAATTAGAGTCAAATAGGTTCCTTAAATCATTATATAATCATTTTAACTGATTCTAAACAATTTTTGGTCTAATTAGGCATAATACTTTATCAAAGTGGGGCAAGTTACACTGTTTCTATAAGATGGCATCTAGAGTGTGGATGGGAAAGTTTGATTCAGATGTAACTATGTTCATACTTATAGTTGTCTCAATTATCACACTAGTCCTGGAAACAACTATTGCTCGTCTTTACATTTTTCTCTATCCGGGGCCTCAATCCCTCCAGTTCAATATCCTTCTTTTTGGAAGCGGTATAATCATTTTTTCATTATCTCATATCTTAATATTGGTTAATATTAGAAAGCGACTAAAAGGACTATTCAAAACTAGCCAGCACACACTCAAGACGGTCTTTCGAATTATTGCAATAGTTCAGTTTATGTTAAGCGGATTGTTAGTTCTCGTACTGTTTCAAATTTTAATTGATTTATCTTACAAAACTAGTCTCATAATTGGTATAGTGAGTGTAAGTTACTTATCTGGAATCTTCAATCTTGCAATTTTGTCTGAGCGGTTCATAAGGTGGATACATAGTGGTCGAAGTTATATTTCATTACTCTTTGGTTTTGCTACGTTTTCGATTCTGTTGAATACAATAATTACTATGATTTTTATCGTAATGGTATTACTATCTCAACCAAATGACATAGGATGGCATATTGGCATTTTGAGTGCAACATTTTCTGGGATTAATGATACACTTAGACAATATTACTCTGTCTCCTTTATTATAGCATACGTGGTAACGTGGTTTGCAACAGTAACGGTGCTTCGTACGAACTCCTATAGACTGGGAAAAGTAAGGTTTTGGGCATTTGTAGTTCTACCATTGTTATACATAATAGGAGAGTTCCAGGTCTTCATCTTACCTTTACTATCTGAATATCGCGCTGCGGACCCTGTTACATTTACCATTATCTATACTTTAACTTTCAACACAATTAAATTTGCTGGAGCATTTTTCTTTGGGATTGGATTTTGGTCAATGGCAAGAATGATTGAGCAAAAATCTTTGAAGAGTTTCTTAAATATATCGGCGTATGGGCTAATACTATTGTTTGTTACCAATCAAGCTACCTTATTGCTTAATACTTTGTTTCCGCCGTTAGGGCTAATGACGGCTTGCTTTGTTGGCTTATCTTCGTTTCTCTTATTAGTTGGAACATATTCTGCTGCAGTCTCGGTATCGAATGATGCCAGGATACGCAAAGCAATCCGTACTTCTGTCGAAAAAGAATCTCAATTGATTGGAGATATCGCAGATGCAGAAATGCAGATAAGATTGAATGCTAAGGTATACTCGATGATGCATAAGTTGACGAAAGGGCTCCAGGAAGATACACAAGTGGAGTCATCACTTACTGATGAGGATATTAAGAACTATACCAATCAAGTAATACAAGAATTAGTCCGAAGGAAAATACCTAAATAAGTTACTATTTGAGAGAATGATAGAGTTTTGAGCTTGAGCTTGTTTCTCATTTTAGAAGCTTTAAATACATTACTTCTGCTATCATTACAAAAAAAATTTGGTGTGGATTGACTTGTCAGTTTCACCCAAGAGCTTGATCTGCGGCCTTCAAATGCATCAGAGCCCCATTCATATCGCCAGCTGAAAATGCCTTCATTCCTTCATTAAAATGCATCTTAGCCTGATCAGATTCTCCAGCAATAGCTTCCTGTGCTGCAGTCAATTCAACTAAAGCTGATGATTTGTCTCCACTTTCGAGAGATTTGATGGCTTCTAGTATTTTCACCTTAGCTAGACCGCCACCTGCAGCTGCTTCTGTCGCATTAGTCATGTTCGTGCCTGTCATTGTCTGATTAGTTATGTTTTGTGCGGACACGGAGCCCACTAATAAAAGCAAGTAAACTATTGACGCTGTAGCGAGCCCAACATTGGTAATTTGCATCATTATTCTTTCTTATCGCAACAAAATATTAAAACATTAAGTTTTGCAGTTAATGTCACGCTTTAGATAGTAACAGTATAAAAGTAGATCTTATCTAATCTCATTTTCTGGTTCGTATTGGCGATTGTGCCTTAATTACTGACAAGAAAATAAATTAGTCACGAAATAAATGAAGTTCGTAATACTACTTCCAAGGCCAAAATTTAAGAGAATAATTTCCATTCTGGTCATATCCCCCCTTAAATATAACTACTAGATTATTCAAAAAGGATAGATTCCCTGTGGAATTTGTGCTATATATTGAAGCCCCCTTGATAGCTGTACCATTTCCCACTTCTATGAACGTCCAGTTTGCCGTTTCGCTGCCATCCTTGGTCGTTAGAACTCCTTTCCCCTGATCAAATGTCATATTGTTACCTTTCCAGATACTGAAATACTGCCCCTTTTTATTGTATTCTATGTTACCATTCAATGTTCCATGAGAAGTAAAAGTGTATTGTGTTCCGTTAGCGCCAATTTCTTTCTTGATTCTATCAGCTCCCTTTTCTACAAAGATTGGTTCTCCTAATTTTTCAGTCTGAGCATATCCAGGATTAAAAAGAGTAGTACTAATTCCTGTTCCTCCATTAAGAAATAACACGAGGGCAATTCCTATTAGAATACTCATAGTGAATCTATTTTCATTCATTTATGATATTCGACTTTTCCAAGATCAGAAATAACTAAAACATACTTCTCTTTGTTCTCTGTAAAATGTTCAAATGCCTTGACCGGATCGATGAAAGAGAAAACTGAAATTCGACCAATATTTTGGCGTAAAGCCTCGTGAAAGAACATAGCAGTACCTATGTCATCATCTACTACGCTAACCATTCTGTCGTTACTCGACATTTACTTATTGAGTTACATTCAAGCGCGATCTATAAAAAAATTACTCATCAGTCAATAAGTGATCGAGTTATAAGCAAATTTGATAAAATATTCAATTACTGAAAATTATTCTAATACGTAACTATAGCAATAATTAGTTAGTTGTAAGGTCATGCACTCGTCGGGATTCGAACCTTGCATGTACTAGGGTTCTACTATCTTGGTATTTAGCTTTTTTTGTTCATCCATGTGTAGACTAGTAAGAAAGAGGACTAATTTGCTACTAGATTATGGAAATCACACAGCTGTAAATAGAAGAACGGCAAGAGAAATTAAAACATGTATTAATTCCGTTCCTTGCTGTTCCATCATAATCAATCATTTATGAAAAGAAATCTCATCCTGGCTTAATAAATGTAAATCTGTTACGAAATATAGAATTTTTTATATTCAGAGGCTCGGATGATCTCAATGTAAAGTTTTTTTTTGCTAAGAGCGATCTATTCGTTCCTTAATTTGCTTAAAGTCTGACATAAGAAATTGCATGGAGTCTGTTCAAGAAATATATCTTCAGCTTTTAAACCATGTACCTTAATAGCATGATCTGCCCCTTTACTCAATATTTCCTCTTCAGTTTCACCCTCTATCACGAAATCGCAATCCAATCCTGTCTCACGGCAAATGAGCCTTAACAATGCAACTAGTAAACCATATGTCACATAAAGTATTAAGTCTTCGCAATTTGGTCTTTGAAGGTTTATTTAAGATGTTTGGATAGATTATGTGCTTTGAAGTTATTATCGCTAAACGTCGGTCTTCCACGTCAAGTGAACTTCCAGAATGAACTTGTAACTACTGGAATCTATAAGGAACCAGTAAGTGGTCGTGTAAGATTACGGAAACTCAACCTCGATGGAGACAAGCAGGCTGACTTAACAGTTCATGGCGGTGCCGACAAGGCCATCTATGCCTATGCAGGAGAACACTATAGTTACTGGCATAAGGAACTCTACGGCATGTCATTGCCTTGGGGCATGTTTGGAGAAAATTTTACCACACAAGGAATGTTTGAAGAAATGGTTAACATTGGAGATCAATTCCAAGTTGGAACAGCAAAAGTCGTGGCAACTCAACCTAGGATGCCATGTTATAAACTTGGAGTAAAATTTGGAAGGATGGATATTATTAAAAAATTTTTAGCAAGTGGTCTTACAGGTGTCTATTTCAAGGTAATGAAGGAAGGAGAGCTAGAACAAGGTGATGAAATTAAACTTATCAAAAAAGATGAAAATAATGTTACCATAAAGGATATTGTCAGGTTATACACCGTAAATAAGGATGATCTTCAAACAATGGAACGTGCCGTCAAGGTTAAAGATTTACCAAATGGTTGGAAGTTTCATTTCATCGAACAGTTAAAGCAGGCAAGAAAAAAATGATATCCATTATAACCTGGTATACAAGCAAATGACAGGATCTATGAAAAGCAAATTAATAGATAATTATGGTAGAATTGCAAAAAAGCTAAGAATCTCTGTCACAGACATGTGTAATATGAGATGCGGATATTGCATGCCTAAAGACAATACGAGGTGGTTTGATACTACTGAAGTTCTCTCTTTTGAGGAGATAATTAGGCTTTCATCTATTTTTGCTAATTTAGGGGTTCAAAAAATAAGAATAACAGGAGGTGAACCACTGGTTAGACCTTCAGTAGAAAATCTAATTAAATCTATTGCAATGATTGGCGACATTAAGAGCATCGGGCTAACAACCAATGGGTTACTACTTCTAGAGAGAGTAGAAGCATTACAGTCTAGTGGCCTTGACAGTGTGAATATTAGTCTAGATTCATTTAAAGAGGATAGATTTAAGATGATGACGGGGGTAAATGGATTAGACAAAGTCCTAAGTTCTATCCAAAAAGCAAAAGATGTTGGACTTGACGTAAAGATAAATACAGTTGTCGTCAGGGGTTGGAATGATGATGAAGTTGTTGAATTTGCCAATTTTGCAAGACGCACAGGCATCACCGTCCGATTTATAGAATTTATGCCACTAGATGGGACAGGGATTTGGAGAAGCGACCTTGTTTTTAGTAAAAAGGAAATGATAGTAAAAATAGAAACCGATATTGGAAAAGTCTTTCCTGCCTCAGAACAAGAGATGTCAGCACCTGCTAGTCTCTATTCTTTTTCAGATAGAATAGGCACTGTAGGATTTATTCCCTCTGTAACAGAGCCTTTTTGTAGTCAGTGCGATAGGATAAGACTGACTTCTGATGGAAGATTTCTTACATGTCTATTTGAAAACCCAGGCTATGATATCAAGAGTTATCTGCGCAAAGGAGCATCAGATGAGGAGATTAGTCATTGCTTAATTCACTGTATGACTATGAAACAGGAGGGGATAGCAAGTCTGATAAGAATTAATGGTCTTAAGCCAAAACTAAACCTTATGCATACAATTGGTGGATAAGCTCAAATTGAGATCGGATATTCAAGATAATGAGAAAATAAAAGTCAAATTATTTGCAATTTTGAGAGAGAGAGTGGGTGAAAGCGAAATAACAATAACTGTACCTTCTGGCATCACAGTAAACCACTTGAATAGTGAAATATTAAAGAAGTATCCGCAGCTCAAATCGTTTAGTAACAAATTTGTAACTTCTGTAAATTGTAAGGTTACAACTGGAGATACCGTTATTACTTCAAAGGACGAAGTTGCACTTTTGCCACCCGTCAGCGGGGGTTGAATCTTGATTAGTATTACCAACAACCAACTAAGTTTGCAAGAGGTAATGCTTGAACTAGAGGACAATTCTGCAGGTGCGTTATCAGTTTTCATAGGCAATGTCCGTAATCGAGGGAGGTCTGGTAACGTATCGGAGATCTATTATGAGGCTTACAGTGAGATGGCAGAACAAGAAATGAGGCAAATTGAAAATGAAGCACAAACAAAATGGGAAATAAAAAAATTAGTTGCAATTCATAGGATCGGAAATATAAAAGTCGGTGAGAGCAGTATTATAATTGGGGTCTCTTCAGAGCATAGGCATGAAGCTTTTGAGGCATGCAAATATGTTATAAATAACATGAAAACTCGGGTACCCATTTGGAAAAAGGAAATATCTAGAGAAAGTCAGAAATGGGCTGATGGGATTTTACTTGAATAAAGAAAAGAAGAGTGATAAAAAAAGTAAGGGTATGTTTGATGTTGGTGCAAAGCCAGATTCGTACAGAACCGCACGAGCAAAGGCGGTATTGAACATAGAAGCCAAAACGGCAGTATTGATTAGACAAGGAAAATCTCCCAAGGGCGATATAGTGGAGGCAGCGAAGATAGCAGCCACTTCGGGGGCTAAAAAAACATCAGACCTCATACCATACTGTCATCCAATACCTATAGATCACATTAAAGTTCAAGTATCAGTAAAATCCCGATCAATTGAAGTCGACGTAGAAGTTAAAAGTATTTGGAAAACAGGGGTAGAAATGGAAGCCCTAAGTGGAGCTTGTATTGGTGCATTGACGATATATGATATGCTAAAACCCATAGACGATACACTATTTATCTCATCTGTCAAGCTTGTTGAAAAGTCAGGAGGAATAGGCCAATTTGCAATTAAGAAGGGAAATAAGATCAGAGCAGGTGTGATCGTCGTTAGCGATTCAGTTGCAGCTGGAAAGCGGGCAGATAAATCCGGAAAATTCATCGTTACGAAACTAAAAGATAGAAGTATTGATGTAGTCAAATACCAAGTAGTACCTGACGATAGTTCTGATATTGAGGAACTCTTAATGAAATATTCAGATGATCTCCATTTAAACTTGATATTGACAACTGGAGGAACAGGACTTGGCCTGAGGGACGTAACACCTGAAGCTACTAGAAACGTCTTAGAAAGGGAAATAAAGGGAATTGCCGAGGCGAGCAGGGCATATGGGCAGAGAAGAACACCCTTATCGATGCTGTCAAGAGGAGTTGCGGGAGTAAGAGGTAAAAGTCTAATAATCAATATTCCAGGAAGTTTAAACGCAGTATCAGAGTCCTTAGAATTCTTATTTCCGGGGCTAGAGCATGCCTTCAAGATGATGGAGGGACACGGCCATTAATGAGCAATTACTGATAATACTTGCCCCTGTTTTCTTTGCAATAAGTTTTATTTATTCTAGTGTTGGATTTGCAGGAGGAAGCAGCTATATTGCCATTCTAGTCCTTGTTGGGGTAAATCTATTCACGATCCCTCCCATTTCATTAGCTCTCAACATAGTTGTTGCTTCAATAGCGCTCTTCAATTATTTGAGAGCAGGTCACCTATCACTTCGTATATCTATTCCGTTACTTATCTCAGTACCATTTGCTTTTATTGGAGGTTCCACCATACTACCTGAAAAAACTCTCATACTAATCTTCGTAATAGCCCTTTTTTCAGCTTCGGCCATGCTACTATTAAGTGGCAACCAAATAAAAATAAGACAGGAGAAAATACGAAAATTAAACCTAAGTCTACCTAGGCTTTCATTAATTACATTACCATTAGGTGCTATTTTAGGAACTGTTTCGGGCCTTGTTGGAATAGGTGGGGGGATCTGGTTATCACCAATCCTGATATTAACCGGCCTAGCAAATCCAAAGACAGCTGCGGCTTCAGCAAGCTTGTTTATACTCACAAATTCGGTTAGTGGACTTGTTGGCCATTCAATTACAAAGGAGGTTGATTTTGCACTGATTTTACCATTGGCCTTTGTCGTCCTTCTTGGGGGATTTCTAGGCTCCAGGTTGGGCGCCTTTAAATTGAGTCACGAAAAATTGATTTTTATTATAGGAATCATAGTGGCAGTTGCGGGGATTAATCTGGCAACTAGGTTGTTTAAATGATATATTTCTAAAACGGAAGGAATGATTTTTCTGAGAGGTAAGGAATCTCTATTGGGCTAAGTGATGAAAAAGACAGACCAGGAAATATGTTTATTTTTACTTTTTGTCCGCTTTTTAACTTGGTAAGGCGTTCGGGAACCAAAATAAAACCATTGCTCCCTGTTAGGACTGTTATGTCCGTAGTTTCCCCAGTTATAGGCTTTGCATGAAATTCCCCTGATGCTGAACTCGTCATCTTCACATATACTATTTTGGTAAAGTTTTGAAATTTTTTTCGGGCGTTCCAATCTTCAGTAAGCTTTGCCGAAATAAATGGTTTATAAAAAGGATGCAGACCTAACATAAATCTAATGAGTGGTTGAGCAAATACAATAAACGCGTTCACAGCTCCTTGTATCGGTCCGGGAAGGATAATAATTGGTCTGCCGCGAAGTGCAGCGAGTCCCGTTACCCTTCCGCGATCAAGTTTTACCCCGTGCACCAGAATTCCTGGTTTTCCAATCTCACCTATTGAATCAGCAACAAGATCCCGCAATCCAACAGAAGATCCGCCCGTTGTTAAGATGATATCACTTTCAGATAACGCAAGTCTAATTTTGTTTTTTATCTTGTGAATATTATCAGGCGTAATTCCAAGATCTAGAGGAGTACCTCCTAATTTTTCAATTAAATTAGATATGACTCTGCTATTAGTATTTAGTATTTTTCCGTGCTTTATGTCAGTAATGTCTTCAGTAAGTTCATTGCCTGTAGGAATAATTGCAACTTTTGGTTTTTTAAAAATTTTTAGCCTTCGAATTCCAAGCATTGCAATTAATGCTAAATCCTGTGCCCTAAGAATGTGACTCTTGTTTAGTAACAAATCCTTGCATGCGATTTCACTACCCTTATAGGAGACAAACGATCCTTTAGCCAACTCTCTTTGAATCATAATTGTACTATTTTTAGAATCAAACTGTGTATATTCAACAGGAATAACTGTATCTCCAAAACGTGGTAGGACTTCGCCAGTTGAGACTCTAATAGTTTGTCCTTTAAACAGGATTTGGTTTTCCCTCTTGCCCTCTTTTCTCCTGGGCACTATCCTAAGTTTCATTGGTCCATGTTGAGATATCCTGCTAATATCATTATATTTTACAACAAATCCGTCCATGTGCGAACAGTTACTCGACGGAATATCAGTATGTGATACTATATCAGTCCATAGAACCCGTCCTACTGCCTGCTCAGCAAGAATTGATTCTGCCATTGGCCTGATATTTATTGCATTCATTAGTTTGGAATAGCTTGCCCTCACTGACGTATATTTTGAAGGTGTCCAATGCATTCCTATTGTATGATTCATTTAGTATTTAAGAGAGTACCGCTAAGAGAATTAATCGATTAAATCCAAGCTTAGATATCATATTCCGTTGGCCCGATCTTTTCTGTTAGGTCAAGAGCCGGCTTATTATTGATAATAAAATCGAATTTGAATGGTAGAGCAAGAGAATGTCCTGAAGCAACGAATATTTGGCAAAAGCATTTCTTGTACATTTCAGTGTTTCGTTACGCATTTAGATACTCTTTATATAATATGATTTGGTCATAACTACTACTTTTCGCAATGTCAAACCAAATGACTATTAGCGTATTGGTGATAGCTATTGGTGTTGTTACTGTTCTGATAGCAGTAACATCAAAAGTCATCTTCAGTCAAGACCTATCAATGAATAATACACAAGATGAATCTGCTGTCAACAATCAGACGATGATGATGATGATGCCAGGTGGCAATATGAGTTTTGGATCTTCCCTAGATAATGCTAGAATGCATTTAATGGAGGCAATCATGGATCTAAATGAAGGAAACATCAAGGGCGCAATTATGCAGTTAAATATGACGGATCAAGGAATTAAGATGCACGAAAAAGAGATGATGGACATGATGAAGATTATGAAACCGAATATGTCCTCCAATATATCGAAGACTCAAAATGAATCATCATAATTATGGGAAAGATGGATTAGACTGCTAAAGCAATCAATCAAAAAAATCTGCCTATAACTGAGAAGCTTGCTATCAAACATACCATAGTTTATAGTACGATGAATCAAAAAAAACCTTAAATCGTTAAAATTCGATCGAAGTACGTGGCTAGGAATTCACACAGTTTCCTTGTTCCATTTGTTGCAGGTCTAGCGGCGGGAGCAGTTGCTGTTGCAGTGTCAATAATACTAAAAGACGCGAGTGGGGGATTGTTTCTCCCGGAGATAGCCTCTCAGGCATTGTTTTCAGTAACACCTGGAGAATTTGAATCACAGGCAGTTGAAAATTTTGGACCTCTTGCTAAATATTCTGCGTTTATTGGTTCAATTATTGCAAATATAGTAGCTTCTGGAATTATAGGAATTTTTCTTTACAAACTATTTGCTAGAGTGAAGAGAAGGGGATATCTTCTCGAGGCTTTACTATCAACTGCTTTGTCGTATATAATTTTCGTAATTATAGCGATAATACTAGTTACGCTGATTCAATCACGAAGTGGTATACAAGTCGTGCCACTATCCCTTATAGCTCTATCCCTTATTCCGTCCC
>Ga0209382_10007446_pt1 | contig 13938 bp, 12 predicted proteins | sample SoiMetdeltSBSDD5_FD_187599 | JGI IMG/M metagenome (GOLD analysis project Ga0209382, IMG submission 187599) | Bulk soil microbial communities from a Populus tree surrounding site in Tennessee, USA - Soil MetaG P. deltoides SBSDD5 (SPAdes) (version 2) | ecosystem: Environmental > Terrestrial >... | reverse complement strand
TCGCCTGGCTCCCGAAAGAAAAGATCCTCTTCACCGGCGACGCCTGCGTGAACGGCCCGTACAATTTCGTCGGCGACGGTAACGTCGAAAAGTGGATCGCCACGCTCGAAGCGGCCAAGAAACTCGGCGCGAAGGTCGTCTGTCCCGGGCACGGCGCCCGCGGGGTTGAGACCGTGCTCGACGATCAGCAGAAATATTTCCGCTCGCTGCGCGAAGAGGTGGGCAAGCTGGTCAAAGCCAAAAAGACGCCGGAGCAGGTTCGCGATTCGGTCGAGCAGGTCAAAGCCGCGCTCAAGGCCGACGCGAGCATCGCCCGCTACGCAGAGCGTTCGACGCTTGAGCACGTCACTAAGGTTTACGAGGAGATGACCGGCAAGAAGCTACCCGCTGCGCAGAAGGCCTCGCGCCAAGCCCGCGACCTGCATGCCCAGGCGCACGGGCATCAAGGCGATTTCGTAATGCGGCGGGGTCATCATCACGGCCACTCTTGAATCTTTCGCTGAAGCGGGACATGCGTCGCCGGCGCGCCCGATTGAACTACAATCATTTGAAGAGAGCGTTCCGCAGTACCGCCTTTAGGCGGCGGAGCTCGGATTCCAAGCACTGCCGCTTAAAGGCGGTACTGCGGAACGCTCTCTTCAAACGATTGCGCCAGACGACAGGGGTACATTATGCTACGCGCACCCTTGTCGTAAGCGGCCTTCGCCGCGATTAGCGTTAACAATCTGGAGGAACGATGGAACAACAGGCTACCGCGCGCGCCGCTGCTGTCGCCGCCGTATCGAAGTTCAAACATCTGCGCTGGTACATTTGCGGGCTGCTCTTTTTCGTCACCGTCGTTAATTACATTGACCGGCAGGTGCTCGGCGCGCTCGCGCCGGAGCTTAAGCGCACGCTAGGCTGGACCGAGTCGGAGTACAGTCAGATAGTCATCTGGTTCCAGATCGCCTACGGAGCGATGTTCATCGTCTGGGGCGGCGTCATTGACCGCATCGGCGTTAAACGCGCATTCGCCATCGCCATCGTTATATGGTCGCTCGCGGGAATGGGGACTGCGTTCGTGGTCACGGCGGCGGGTTTCAGCGTCATGCGGTTTATGCTCGGAGCCGGCGAGGCGGCCAATTTCCCCGGCGCGCTCAAGACTGTGGCCGAATGGTTCCCCAAGCGCGAGCGGGCGCTGGCAACAGGTGTTTTCAACGCGGGCACGAATGTGGGCGCGATCATTGCGACGCCAACCGCGTTACTGCTCTCGAAATACTACGGCTGGCGCAGCGCTTTCATTTTCACCGGCGCCGTCGGCGTGCTCTGGCTCATTTTCTGGTTGTTTTTCTACCGGCGCCCTGAAGAGCACAAACGTCTGTCTGACGAGGAGTTCAAACTGATCCGCGGCGGCGAGCCGGAGGAGTTTAAGGTGAAGACGCCCTGGCTCCAGCTGCTCGGCTTCCGCCAGCTATGGGCCTTCGCCTTCGGAAAAATGCTGACCGATCCGGTCTGGTGGTTCTACCTCTTCTGGCTGCCAAAATTTCTAGATCAGAATTACGGCGTGAAAGGGACGGCGCTCATCCCCTATGTAACGACGGTTTATCTGATTGCCGATGTAGGTTCAGTGGGCGGTGGCTGGATCTCGGGGGCTTTGATCAAGCGCGGTTGGACGGTCAACTGGGCGCGCAAAACCGCCATGGGTCTTTTCGCCTTCACAATCCCGGTAGTGATTCTGGCTTACTACTCGCCAAACGCCTGGACTGCGGCGCTGTTGGTAGGATTTGCGGCTGGGGCCCATCAGGGCTGGTCGGCCAATCTGTTCACGCTGACGACGGACATGTTCCCGCGCAAGGCGGTCGGCTCGGTCGTCGGCATCGGCAGTTGCGCGGGCTCCATCGGCGGCACGCTGTTGCCTTTCTATGCGGGCAAGGTGCTGGACGCGAACCCGAGCTATTACCTGCCAATGTTCATCGTCGCTGGAGTAGCCTATATTGTGGCCTGGGTGGTCATTCACCTGCTCGCGCCTAAGCTTGAACCCGCGAATGTGGAATAGTAATGAAGCCGGGCAGGCAAAATTTTACCGGCCCGGCTTTTGCTTGCGCTATGTGGCAAGAAAGACGCTCATTGCTATTGAGTCACGTGCGCTTTCAGTGACGGCACACAGAGCATATTCTTGCGCCGGTAGACGGTCATACGCTGCTCCTTCCCGAACTGGTTCGAGACGATTACCTCGCGCATCTCGAATTGCGGCGTACCCTGATCGTCGGCGGTCTCGTAACAGACCAGATGGGCGTCAGGATTTAAGATCGGCGTACAGTCGTGGCCCACGCATTTGACCGCCGGGTTGCAGAGCGTCGTCGGTCGTAACACTCTCACACCCTGTTCCTCGAACTGATCGCGGAGTCTGACATCGAAGGGTTGGAATTGTTGCTGCAACCGCACGTCGTAGCATTTGAAATGATCCAGCCCTTCTGACAGCTTCAGGACGAAACCGTCGCTAGGTGGCGCGCCGCCTCCTAAGAAGACAGGCTGAATCGGATTGACTAATGGGAAGTTGGCCGATTCGCTCCAGCCCGTCACATAAGCGCTGCCCGCCGGATCGACCGCAACGTCCAGACCGGTGTCCTGCCCTGCGCCGCTGAAGCAGGCCGCATACTTGATTGAGCCCACCGCGTTAAACTTCGCCACAAACGCGCCCGGATCGCTGCAAGTCGGCATTCCCTGCGTTGACGGGAATGTGCCGCCGGTGCCGCCCGCCACGTAAGCATTGCCGTTGATGTCCACCGCAATGCCCGCGCCGAACTCGCCGCCGCCGCCACCCAGGTAGGTCGAATAGACGATCTGAGGCTGATCTTCCGTCTTCTTCATGGGGTCGTATGGCTGTAACGTGTCGAGCTTCGTGATGAAAGCGTCATATGGACCGTTGAGTGTGGACTGCCAGGCGTTCTTGATGGGGAAATCCGCTGAGGGAGTCAGTCCCGTCACGTAAATGAATCGCCCCGAAGGATCAACCGCAATGCCGCCAGTGTAGCCCGTACGCTCCTCGCCACTGCCGCCGAGGAAGCTTGAATAAATTAGCGATCCCGGCCCCGAGGCGGTCGTGTTCACCTTGGTGATGAAGATGTCGGAGACGCCGTTGAAAGTGGGATCGAGGGCGTTCCCTTTGATCGGATAGTCCGGCGCCGTTGTTTCGCCCATCACGTAAGCGTTCTGGGCCGAATCGACCGCGATGCCCCAGCCCAGGTTACATGAGGAGCCACCGAGGTAACTGGAATAGAGGAGCGTATTGCCCCCCAAATTCAGCTTGGCTATAAAACCGTCTTTGTAGCCGCTGGAACAACCGGCGGAGTGAATCGGCTGGAAGCCGTTCACCGGCAGATCGCCCGATTCATCATGCCCTGTCACGTAAGCCTGTCCGAACTGGTCAACAGCGATTCCTAGCCCTCCATCGAAGCCCTTGCCGCCGAGATATCTCGAATAAATCAGCGCGTTGCCGTCGGCGTTCAGCTTGCTGACGTAAGCGTCCGCGTAACCATTGAGCTGCGTAATGAGCGCGCCTGCCGGCGGGAAGTCTTTCGATTTGGTCAGCCCGGTGACATACGCCTGATCTTTGTCATCAATCGCGATGCCTCCGTAGCTAATGCCGCCGTGAAAGTTCTCGTCATCGCTGCCGCCGAGATAAGTCGAGTAGACGAGCGCGCTGCCCGCCGCGTTCAACTTCACGACGAAAGCATCGTATCCGCCGCCAGGGCCCAGCCTGGGCGCGGCGGGCGCAGGCGGGAAATCGAGCGAAGTGGTAACCCCCGTCACGAAAGCGCTGCCGTGCGCGTTGACCGCGATATCCAGCCCCGCATCCTGCCCCGATCCGCCCAGGTAGGTGGAATAGGCCAGCACCGGATCAATCACGAGAGGCCGTGAAGCGTCGTATGCCGCGATGTCAATGCCGACCTCGCGGGCGCCGGCCAGCGTGTAGGCGCCGGCAATCTCTTGCCTGCCGCCGTCCTTCTCCTGATAGAGGACCGGCTTGCGCAGGTGAATCGGTTTGCCGGACAGTCGCAAAACGAGATCACCTTGCTCGTTCAATTCCAGCTTGTCCGCGCCTTCAAAGCTCAGCTTGATCGCCTTCGGATCGGCGCCGGGCGCGACTATGAAGTCGTATTCCAACTCTCGTCCTTGCGCGCCGTAGTAGACCACGTCCACGCCAGGATAAACGGCTTCGTATTTGACTTTGGCGTAAGTGGGAATGTCCTTGCGCCACTTCTTGGGATCGTTCCCGATGAAGTAGTTGGTTTTGCCCGGCAATTGATCTACTCCGGTTACTTGGGGACGCGGATTCGCGCCAAGGAGCTTCATCCGCAGGGCTGAAGATTCATCCTGCAATTTGAGCACGGTCTCGGTCTCGGTCAGGTATAGGCCGTAGCCGTGACCGCGAGAGAGGAATTTGACCTGGCCATCTGTCTGGCCGCGGTTGGCCTCGAAGCTCAAAGGCAGTTTGCCGTAAGCCGCTTCCACTTCGGCCTTGGACACCGCCTCAGGCTTCGCCGTCTTGGATGTGGATTCTGAAACCGCATGAAATGGCTTGAAGAAATAGAAGGCGCCCAGCAGAGAGAAGGCCAGGGCGCCGGCCGTGGTTATGGCTGTGTAGATCTTGCGAGTATTCATTCTCTTATCCTTTCCCGAAGACGCGCGCCGCCGACGCAGGGGGGCGCGCGCAGTGATACTGAGGAGAGCGCCGAACCGCCGCTGAGGGATAGTTTCGGCGGTGGCGCTCCGTTGATAGGAGGGCGCGTCCGCCCTCGTCCTTATATGCGGGAATGGCAGGCGGAAAATTGAACGACGGCTTAATTAATTTTTGGAACGATCTGGGCGATGGGAGGGACGCACTGCGTAGATTCGTTGAGATTCCCTATCCCTGATTTCTCACTTGGCCAACATTACCCGCAGATGCGAAGGAGAACCCTTTGATCGAAACACACGCTGCGTCGCCTTGACGTAATCCTCTTCTCTGGCCTTGAAGATATTCTCGACGTACTTCTGCGGGTTGCGGTCGATCACCGGGAACCACGTGCTCTGAACCTGAACCATGATCTTGTGGCCTTTCAGGAAGCGGTGATTGCACTGATGCAGGTCAATCACGCTTAATCTCATTCCAAGCGATCTCTTGCCCGGCGGCTTTACGTCGCTTGTACTCTTCCAAAGCCCAATTCCAGGCGAAGCGGGCGACGCCTGAAGCGCGATAGAAATAAGATTCCTGCGGCGGTGTCGGATTGAGCCTGATTTTATGAGCCTTGATCATTTTTGGTGACCTGTTGAATATGTAGTCACAGTTTCCACATATTGCTACGTATTTCTATGAAATCAAGAGCTAGCTATGACCTCCTCCAAAAATCATCCACGAAGCCACACGAAGAAACACGAAGATTTTGTACTTTCCTTTGTGTTTCTTCGTGTGGCTTCGTGGGTGGTCTTATTTGACTCGAGCCATCGCGTAAGCGTCCACGAATTCGCCGTCGCGGAACGCGTACTTGCGAAGCGAGCCTTCGATCTCGAATCCGAATTTGCGATAGAGCGCGATCGCAGGCTCATTATCCGTGAAGACGGTCAATTCTATTCGGGAAAGGTTCAGCCATTTGTCGGCCAGATCAACCACCGCCTGCATCATCGCTTTCCCGACGCCTTTGCCTTGCCAATCGTCGCGAACCATCATCCCGATCTCGCCCCTGTGGTTGACTCGCGGCCTCGATGAGGTGTGCAGGCCGATCACGCCGACGACCTCTCGGTCAACGACGGCGACCAGGGTATATTGGCCTTCTCCACTTTTGGTCAGAAGTTCACGTACTGATTCGAGGCTGCGGTAAGGCAATTGCAGCGTGTTGCGGACGACCATCGGCGAAGTGTAACACTTCCAGATGGCTTCGGCGTCCGAAGGCTCAGCTTTGCGTATGGCGATGTCCATGAGAAGCCAGGGTTACTTTTGCAAAAGGAGAGGTCTAATTCAAGCTCGCCGCCGTCCACTGACCGCCGATCTTCCGCTCGACCCAATCGCGGGCCCATCGGTCGGCGGCGAGCACCGTGTCCAGGCTCGAAGCCGGCTGCGGCGCGTGGGCCTCGCAGGCGGCGCGGATCAGACGGGGAATGTCGCCGAATTTGATTTTCTCGTCCAGGAACGCGGCGACCGCGACCTCGTTCGCGGCGTTCAAGACCGCCGGGACCGTGCCCCCGCGACGCAGCGCGTCGTAAGCGAGCGCGACGCACGGAAACTTCTCGGTGTCCGGCGCGAAGAATTCGAGCTTGCCGAGCATGGTCAGGTCGAGCGGGGGAAGCTCCGCCGGACGGCGTTCGGGATAGGTCAATGCGTATTGGATCGCGTGGCGCATGTCCGTGACGCCCAGTTGCGCGATGATCGAGCCGTCGACCAATTCGATCATCGAATGCACGACAGATTGCGGGTGCACGAGGATGTCGATCTCGTCCGCCGAGGCGTTGAAGAGCCAGCGGGCCTCGATCACTTCGAGGCCTTTGTTCATCATCGTGGCCGAATCGACGGTGATCTTCGCGCCCATCCGCCACGTCGGGTGTCGCAGCGCCTGCGCCGGCGCGGCGTTCTCGATCTCTTCTTTCGACGAATTCCGGAAAGGCCCGCCGGACGCGGTCAGAATCAGCCGCCTCACTTCGCTGCGCCGTTCGCCGCGCATGCACTGATGTAGGGCGTTGTGTTCGCTGTCGACGGGCAACAACTCGGCGCCGGATTTCTCGGCCGCGCGCGTCATCAGTTCGCCGGCGACGACCAGCGTCTCTTTGTTCGCCAACGCGACGCGGCGCCCGAGTTCCAGCGCGCGAAAAGCAGGCAACAATCCCCGCGCGCCGACGACCGCGCCTATCACTATCTCCACGCCGTCGCAGGTCGCGACTTCGCACAGTCCTTCGACGCCGACGCCGACCCTCGGCTGCTTCACGCCCCGCCGCTTCAATTCGTAACGGAGCCTCTCCGCGCACTCCTCGTCGCCGGCCGAGACCACGCGCGGGCGATATTGTTCGACCTGGCGGGTTAGCAACTCGACGTTCGACCCCGCGCCCAGGGCAGCCACGCCGAACCCGCCTTTCAAGGCGTCGACGACGCGCAGGGTGTTGCAGCCGATCGAACCGGTCGAACCGAGAATCGCAATCTGTTTCATATGGTTATTTCAGGAATATCCAGTAAAAATAGTAGAGCAGAGGGGCGTTGAAAAGCATGCTATCCAACCGGTCGAGCAACCCGCCATGCCCGGGGATCAAACTGCCGGCGTCTTTCGCGCGCGCGCCGCGTTTGAGCATCGATTCGCATAGATCGCCCGTAATGCCGAGAAGTCCCATTACAAGAGCCAGCGGAACGGCGTGAACGACCTTCAATTCAGGAAAGAAGGTAAAATGCGCGATCAACGCGGCGGCCACATTGCCCAGAAGCCCGCCGATCGCGCCCTCCACGGTTTTGCCCGGACTGACGCGCGGCGCGAGCCTCCTTCGCCCCATCGAGCGCCCAGTGTAATAGGCCCCCGTGTCTCCGGCAAAGACGATTATGAAAAACAACGTCAGCAGCTTCGGCGCAAGCCGCGGTATGTCGGGATGCTCGATCACGCGAATCGCGATGATGTATCCGCCGAGGACGGCGACGTACAACACGCCGAAAACCCTTATCGCAGCCGCCGGCAGCGTCTCGCTGAAGTCTTCATCCTTAGCGCGAGTAAAAAGCTGCGCGAGCATTTCAACGATCACGAGCGCCGCGATGATCGCGACAATCAACTCATGCCGCTCATAATAAAAAGCGGCGAGCGTCGCCGCCGCCGCCGCCAACCCCTGAATCTCTCCGCCGCGCGAGGCCAGCCGGTAATACTCATAAAGCCCGATCAGGACTCCTGCGGCGGCGATCGCCGAAAACCAGATCGGGGCGCCAATCCAGAGGGCCGCGAAGAGAATCGGCAGAAAGATGATTGCGCTAAGAACTCGAGCCATAGAGGGAGTGGGGAATAGGGAGTGGGGAGTGGGGAGTGGGGAGTCGCTTTGCGCTCCTACCCCCATTCCCCATTCCCCACTCCCCACTCCCCATCATCACGAAGCGTTGACGACGGCGAGCCTCGCGGCCTCATTCAAGCCGCCGAACCGTCGCTCGCGTTTTTGATAATCGATGATGGCGGCGAAAATATCCGGGCGGCGGAAATCGGGCCACAGCGTATCCGTCACATAAATTTCCGAGTAAGCGATCTGCCACAACAGGAAATTGCTCACGCGCATCTCGCCGCTGGTGCGGATCAACAGGTCGGGGTCGGGCAGACCGGCGGTGTAAAGGTGGCGCGCGATCTCGTTTTCGGTGATTGATTCGGGCAGGCGGCCTTCGCGCTGGAACTTCTCCATCAGTTTGCGGAACGCGTCAACCATCTCGACGCGCCCGCCGTAATTGAGCGCGACGTTCAGAATCATGCCGGTGTTGTTGGCGGTCTTGCGGATCGCGCTCCGCAATTCGTACTGCACCGATTCGTCCAGCTCGTTCGTGCGGCCGATGGTCTGAAATCTGATGTTGTTGCGGTGGATGTTATCCAGCTCTTTGCGCAGGTACTCTTTCAGAAAAGTCATCAACGCTTCGATCTCGAACGGGGGCCGCTTCCAGTTCTCGACCGAGAACGCGTAGAGCGTTAGCGCCTCGACGCCCAAACGCGCGCATGTGTCCACAGTGACGCGCACCGCTTCCACGCCGGCGCGGTGGCCGGCGACGCGCGGCAGGAAGCGGCGATTGGCCCACCGCCCGTTGCCGTCCATGATCACCGCGATGTGACTGGGCAGACGAGTAAAATCAATCTGTCTGAGCAACACTTCGTCCCGCGAGCCGGGCTCTATTACTTCAAAGAAATCTTCCAACATTGTCGTTGTAATGGCGGCGCCTTCGATTCGGATTTGATGTTTATGAGCCCCAGAAAAGAGCAAAAAACAGGCGTCGAATACTAATACTCGACTTTCATCAGCGTCAACCCTCGCGCCGGGGCGGGCGTTCCCGCGAGCGCGCGGTCCTTGCTTTCGATTAATTCGGGGATCGATCCTGCCTTCAATCGCCCACGGTTCGACTCGACCAGCGCGGCCACCATCGTGCGAACCTGATAGCGCAGGAACCCGTCGCCGGTGAAAAAGAGTCTAAGCAGGTCGCCTTCCCCCTCGACGGCGACCTCCGTAATAGTCCGCGTAAACGTCTTCGCATCGCAATCGGCGACGGTGAAGGCCGTGAAATCGCGCGCGCCGACTAGCGCCCTGCCCTCCTGGGTCAGCCTCTCGACGTCGAGCGCGTAAGGATAATGCCACGCGTAGCGGATCAGGAACGGACTCATCACTTCGGCCAGATAGATCTGATAGCGATACGTCTTGCCTTTCGCGTCGAATCGCGCATGAAATTCCTCGCCGACTGGCGCGACGTCGATTGCGCGAATGTCGGGAGGCAGATTGCCGTTGATCGCGCGGCGTAAATCTCCACCTTCCCATTCCCGCGACAGCCTAAATGAGACCACCTGCCCTTCGGCATGAACCCCGGCGTCTGTACGCCCGGCGGCATGGGTCGTGACAGGCGCGCCTTCCAATTTTTCGAGCGCGCCGTTCAATACCGCCTGTATTGTCGTCTGACCCGCCTGGATCTGCCAGCCGAAATAATCCGCGCCGTCGTATGCGAGTGTGATCCTATATTTCATAGATACTTCATGAAACCCTTTGAAGCCGCTTGAAATGCTAAGCCGCGTGGGGCGGCGGCGTCAAGTACTTTGTGGTATAAAGTAAATTTCAATGGGACTCATAGGACTTATAGGACCTATAGGACTCAGAGGATTTATGAGTCCTATACGTCCCATTCACGGAGCGGGGAGGTTGTCGGGCCTGCCGTCACGGATCAAAACCGCGTCATTGATGACCATACCCCGTTCGCAGGCCAGAAACTTTCCGTCGCGTGACCATGCGAAGCGGAAGATTCGATCGGCGGTGAAGCTGGTCAATTGGCGGGCCGGGCCGCTGTCGATGGGCTTGCTCCATATGTTAGAGACGCCTTGCCGTGTGGCGATATAAGTCAGCGCGCGGCTATCCGGCGACCAGCGGAGAATACGAAAATCAGGCTGCTCCATACCTTCGATGAAGATCGGCTCGCCTCCCTCAAATGGAATAAGCGCGGCCTTGTACCTACCGTCTTTCCCGTCCTTGCAAAAACAGGAGACCCATTTTCCATCGGGGGAAACGACTGGGCTGTTGGCAAAAGCGGGACTCAACTGCTCCGGGGCGCCGCCGTCGATCGAAACTTTCCAGAGCGTCGGACCGTCGCCGGGATAAGACGAGTAGACGACCCAGCGTCCGTCTGGAGAGAGACTGGGAGAATTATCGAATTGCCCACGCGTCAGCTGTTTCAATCCTCCGCCGTCAATCTCCATTCGCCAGATATTTCTGTTCCCGGTGCGATCAGAGTTGAAGATGATGTGGCGGCCGTCAGGCGTGACAGCGGGCATGACGTCGTTCTGCGGGTCTCGCGTCAGTTGTCGCTGCTCTTTGCCGTCGGCGGTCGTGATCCAGATGTCCACGTTGCCGCTGGCTTGTGAGCCGTAAACCAGCCGGCCGTCCGGCGTCCAATCAAGGCCGAACCGCTCGCTATCGTTATCCCCGAAGCCCGATTGAATTTGCGTAGCCCGTTCGGCGTTAAGGCCGCCGGCCTGGGCCGGCGCGCTGGCCTGGGCCGGCGCGCTGGCCTGGGCCGGCGCGATCCAGATTCGTGAAACACGAGCCGTCAGGCGGGTGACCAACAGGGCAGGCGCGGCGGAATTCGCCGTAGCGCTGACGCTGTCATAGCTGTTCATGTCGTTCGTCAGTCGGCGCGCCTCGCCTTTCGGGAAGGTCAGTAGCCAGAGTTGATCGCCATACACCCCCCAACTCATCTGCCAGGCGCTGAAGACCACTCCGCCGCCGTCGCCGAGCCATGCCAACTGGCCGACCATTGACCATTTTTGAAGGCCGATCGGCTCGGATGAACCGTCTTCGATGCGGACAGCCAACACCCGCATGAAGATTTCACCCTGTTCAACTATGTAGGCCCCGCAAGCTATCAAGCGGCCGTCCGGCGACCACGACGGCCCTAGCAGCGATAATTCTTCCGGCCCTTTCCGCGTCGCCAGTTTTCGCTCTTCAGAGCCGTCAAGTCTTGCGACGATCAGGGCGGTTTCTCGCTGCAGCGGAGTGTAGCGGACGAAGGCGAAGTACTGGCCGTTGGGAGAGAACGTAACGGGGCTGTCAACGTTCGTCGCCACCTCGCGCGGAGCGCCGCCGAGCAGCGGGACCTGGTAGAGCTTATTCGGGAGTCCGCCTTTTGGGCGCGCGACGTAATAGATGAAATTGTCGTCAGGGGAAAACGTCACGCCTTTGAAGACGACTTCGGCCGGCGCGACGACTTGCGCGTTGTTATTGATGGCCGTCTGCTTGACCCACAGGCTTTGCAGATCGCCGTCTTCCGCCATGTAAGCGACGTATTTTCCGTCACGCGAAATTGCCGGGAACGACGCCTTGCCCGAAGTCGTCTGTTTGGTAAGCGTGATTTGTTGGAAAGCCGTCGTGGATTGCGCGGAGCCGGCTCCGGCGTGGCGGCTCGCGATGACGACGGCAAAGGCGACGATGGCCAGACTGATCGCTAACAACGCCGCGACCATTAGAGGCCTTTTTCGTTCGGAATTCTCTTCAGCGGCTTCGGCGGCGGGCGGAATCACCTTTTCAATGTCGGCCAATTGAGCCGAAAGTTCGGCGGGCGCCGGCGAATGGCCGTTGACCGCAATCGCCTCCTCCGTCGAAATGTCGTTGACCGCCAACGGCTGCACGCCGGCGACGAACCGGTAGCCGCGCTTCGGGACTGTTTCTATGTAATGGGCGTCGGCGGCCCCGTCGCCCAGCGCCCGGCGAAGTTGCGAGATATTTTGCGTCAAGTTGCTCTCTTCGACGAAGGTGTCGGGCCAGAGCGACTGCATCAATTCATCCTTGCTCACCACTCGCCCGCTGTTTTCGACCAGCACGAGCAAGGTGTCGAAGACCTTCGGCGGCAACGGCGTCATCCGCCCGTCACGCATTAACAACCGCTCGTCCACGTCCAGACGAAATGGCCCGAACTCATACAACTGTCTGGTCTGTTTTAGCATAACTAACTCTGGGAACTTCTTCAGAATTCGCTTGCAAACCGCTTGGAATCCTCTCGGCTATTTTTGAGGGTTTCTTCAAGACATAAGCCATGGTTTTTCGCTAGATGTTCCTGCGCAGCAGGGATCAGGCCGGCGGGCAAGGATTGTTCGCGCAATTCCCCGTCGACTTGGTCAGTCTGCGCGCATTTTAGTACCGATAAACCTGACTCACAACCTTGACCGCGCCGTCGGCCAACTGGGATCAAGCTGGAAGGAGCTGGTTTTGCCAGGCGATGAAAACTCCGAAGACATGTCAGCAACTGCGCCACGTAGGCGCCGTGCGCCTACGTGGCTATTTTCACGGGAGGGGTAAGAAATTATCTTCGACACTCCCAAGACTAAATCAACTGCCGTCGCGGCGCTTATCGCCGTGGCGGCATTATTTTCCCGCGCTCCCCACGCCCCCCGTGGTTGTTACCGCACATGCCATTGCAAATCGTTCTAAACATTGCCCCTACGCGCGCGGCGCTGTAACAATTTAGAGAAGAAAAATCATGACTGAAAACGCATTCACGCTCCCCGCTGATAAGCCGCATTCGTTCCAACGCCCGCGCGCCTTCAACGCGATCCTTTACGGCGGTCTGGCCGTCGGGGTGTTGGACGGCCTGGCCGCAGTGATCCTCACTCTCCTACATGGGCGGAGTCCGAGTCGTATGTTTCAGGGCATCGGCAAGGGACTGATCGGGGACGCTTCTTTAAATGGCGGATGGGCGACAGTGTTACTCGGCATATCGCTCCATTTTCTGATCGCGTTCATCTGGGCGACGATCTATTACGGCGCGAGCGTCAGACTCCCGACGCTGGTCAGGCGGCCGGCGATATGGGGGCCGATTTATGGGGTGGTGGTCTATTTCGCCATGCAAATCATCGTGCTGCCACTGTCGGCGATACGGAAACCTCCTTTCTCATTCGCGGCGCCGCTGCAAGGCATAATCGTGCATATCGTCTGCGTCGGGCTGCCGATCGCATTCTTCGCGTGGCGGGCCGTCGAAAAAAACAAGGAATAGAGAGACAGGGCGACAGGGCGAATGAAGGCGAATCTTTTTTCGCCTCGTCGCCCAGTCGCCCTGTCTCACTGTCTGCTGCCCGGTTTGATCGCGATGGAACCTTCTCGACACATCGGGCACTCATCGGGGGCGTAGGTCGCGACTTCGATCGCGGCGAGGGCGCGCCGCGGGAGGCCAAGGTCCACTACGCTCCCGTCCCTCTTGAGGCTGCGGTCGATCAACGATCCCGCGCCGGCCGCTACGCCTCCGTGTTGGGCGACCACTTCCATCACCTCGCGCGTCGAGCCTCCGGTCGTGACCACGTCTTCGACGACCAGACAGCGCTCGCCCGGTCTGATTTGAAAGCCACGGCGCAATGTCATCATCTTTTCCTGCCGTTCTGTAAATAATGCGCGCACGCCGAGCGCGCGCGCCACTTCGTGCGCTACTATCACGCCGCCGAGCGCCGGGGCGATCACCAGGTCTACGGGGACGATGTCCGGGTCGGCCTTCGCCCTCGCCGCCAACTCGGCGCCCAAGCGTTCGGCGATGGCCGGGTGTTGCAACACCAGGGCGCATTGCAGGTAGCGGTCGCTGTGAAGCCCGGAAGTGAGCAGGAAATGGCCTTTCAACAACGCGCCGTTCTCTTCGAAAATCTTCAGTACGTCTTCGCCAGTCATAAGTTTTGTAGTCTCTATCTACTGCGGCCTCTGGTACGGTAAGGGGGGCGTGAGCGAGGCGGAGTCTACCCGAAAGGGCGC
>Ga0209382_10007444_pt1 | contig 13939 bp, 10 predicted proteins | sample SoiMetdeltSBSDD5_FD_187599 | JGI IMG/M metagenome (GOLD analysis project Ga0209382, IMG submission 187599) | Bulk soil microbial communities from a Populus tree surrounding site in Tennessee, USA - Soil MetaG P. deltoides SBSDD5 (SPAdes) (version 2) | ecosystem: Environmental > Terrestrial >... | reverse complement strand
ACGAGCCGCTCGTCGCGGCCCACCGGCGCGTCGGACGCCGCGTAGAACTGCGCCGCCCACTTGCGGAACTTCATGAACGGCCCGTCGTTGTCGGCCAGCGCCGGGCGCACCAGGTGGGCCTTGTGCTCCCAGATCGGCTTGTCCTCCCGGACCTGCTTGTCCACCTCGGCGACGAAGGCCCGGCCCACGTTCCGGGTGGTGGTCTCGTCGCCCAGGGTCTTGAACCGGAAGTTGAACCGGACCACGCACCGGTCGGCTTCGATCGGGGTGGTGCAGGCGTAGTTGATGGTGTCGATGATCCCGCTGAAGCCGACCACCGACAGCCCCGGGCCCCAGGCATGGGTGTCGATGTGGCCCTCCATGACGCCCCGCGGGGTGGGGAACTTCTGCGACGACCGCATGACCGCCTCGGGGAAGCCGATGGTGTACTCCTCGATCTCGGGCACGGTCGCGGTGTTGTGCACGAAGCGGAAGTGGGCCGAGTCGACGGCGTTCTCGGCCATCTCCTGGACGCAGGCCTCGATGACGTGCTCGGTGCGGATGACCGTCGACCAGTCGGGGTGGTCGTTGAGCTCGGGGACCTCCGGCATCTCCCACAGCGGCTCCACGCCGTCCGGGTGGTACCAGGCCATCGCGACGCCGTTGCGCTCGATGGTCGGATAGCTGCCCAGGCGGGCCTTGCGGTTCACCCGGTCGCTGTAGGGGATGGCGGTGTTCTGCCCGGCCGCGTCGTAGCGCCAGCCGTGGAAGGGGCAGATCAGCTCGCAGCCCTCGACCGTCCCGCCGTGACCGAGGTGGGCGCCGAGGTGGGGGCAGAAGGCGTCGTGGACGTGGAGCTCGCCGTCGCCGTCCCGCCAGCCGACCAGGTGCCGGCCGAAGTAGTAGAGCGCCTTGGGCTCGGCGACGGGGAAGTCCTCGGGGTAGCCGACGCAGAACCAGCCGAAGGGGATCGGGAAGGGGTAGCGGTTCTCCACGGAAACCTCCACTCCGTCTAGGCGGTCAGGTGTCCAGTCCCAGCACCCGTAGCGCGTTCTCACGCAGGAACTTGGGCCAGACGTCGTCCTTGAACGGGACGTCGGGCAGCTCGGCGAAGATGCGATCGAGCGACAGGCCCATCGGGAAGTAGCCGGCGTACATGACCTTGTCGGCTCCCCGGCTGTTGGCGAAGTCGACGATGGCCTGGGGGTAGTACCGGGGTGCGAAGGCGCTGGTCGAGTAGTACAGGTTGGGCCACTTGAGCATGAGCTTGACCGCCAGCTCCTCCCAGGGCTCGGCACCGTGGCGCATCACCACCTTCAGGTCCGGGAAGAACCAGCAGACCTCGTCGAGCAGCTCGGTCTTCTGGCAGGCCATCGGCACCCGGGGCCCCGGGACGCCGGTGCAGATGAAGATCGGGATGTCCAGCTCGACGCACTTCGCGTACAGCGGGTAGAAGCGCTTGTCGTTGATCGGCACCTGGGGGTTGCAGCCGGCCGGGAACGCGGTCGCGGCCCTGATGCCGAGCGTCTCGTAGGCCTTCACCAGGTCCCGGACCGCGGTCATGCCGTGGTTGGGGTCCACGGCCCACGAGCCGATGAAGCGGTCGGGATGCTGGGCCAGGGCGCGGTGGACGCCGCTGCGCTCGCGGTCGTCGTCCCCGCCGCGGCCGACGCCGAGCATGGCCCGCTCGATGCCATGGCGGTCCATGGCCTCGAGGGCGGCGACGACGGGGTCGGCACCCTCGGGCAGGTCCGGGGGGATGTCCTTGAACATGTACTGCGCCGGGAACTCGAAGTCCTCCAGGCTCTCGGCATCCCGAAGGTTGGCCGCGAGGAAGTGGTAGTAGTCCCGCTTGTGGCCTTCCGGGATCTGGAACATGAGGTCGATGACGCCGATGTCCGTGGGCATCCCCATCCGACAAGAATAGAACACGTTTCAATTCTTCGGCGAACCGGCACCCGGCGTGACGCGCCGGGCGCGCATGGTCACGCTGCGCGACGACGCGACGGAGGGCGAGTGAACTCCCGCCCCCGGGCGGCAGGGCGGTCGCTCGATCTGTCATAGTTTGCAGCCATGGCCAGCACGTCGCCGACGCAAACCGAACATGGGGGCGTCCCGGATTTCACCATCGTCCTGCGGGGCTACGAGCGCACCCAGGTCGACAGCTACATCGAGCGGCTCGTTTCGCGGGTGGACCAACTGATCGACGCCCGTGATCGTGCCGAGGGCGAGCAGCGGGAATCCAAGGACCACCTCCAGGAGCTCGAGAACAAGGTCGCCCAGCAGACCCGGCAGATCGAGGAGTCCGCCAAACCCACCCTCTCGGGGCTGGGTACCCGGGTCGAACAGCTGCTCCGCCTCGCGGAGGAGCAGGCGAACGACCACCGGGACGATGCCCGCCGCGAGGCCGAGAAGCTCATCGCCGCGGCGCACATGGAGTCCAAGGAGGTGGTCGAGAAGGCCCGCGCCGTCGCCACCGCGGTGAAGACCGCGGCCGAGCGCGAGGCCAAGGCCACCCGCGACGCGGCCGAGCGTGAGGCCAACGAGCTGCGCGGCACGACCCAGCGCGAGGTCGAAGCCCTCCGGGCCGATGCCGACCGCGACACGAGCCAGCTGCGGGCCGCCACCGACCACGAGGTCGCCGAGCTGCGGGCCACCGCCGACCGCGAGATCGCGACCCTCCGTGCCACGGCCGAGCGCGAGATCATCGAGCTGCGCAACGAGGCCGCGCGGGAGGCCGAGGAGAAGCGCGCTGCCGCCTCCAAGCTGCTCACCAAGGCCAAGGAGAAGCGCGAGGCCGAGCTGCAGGCTCTGGAGCTCGAGCTGGCCGAGCGGCGCGAGAAGGCCGAGCGGGAAGAGGGCGAGCGCCACGACGCCGCGGTCGCGGCCACGCAGAAGCTGGTGGGCGACGGCGAGAGCCGGGCCAAGGCCGCCGAGCAGCGGGCCAAGGAGATCGAGCAGCGGGCCGAGCAGCGCCGCAAGGACTCCGAGGCCGAGGCCAAGGAGATCACGGAGAAGGCCAAGGCGTTCGCCGAGCGGACCATGTCCGACGCTCGCAGCGAGGCCGAGCAGCTGCTGTTCGAGGCTCGCACCCACGCCGAGGTCACCAAGCAGACCGCCGAGCGCGAGGTGTCCGACCTCACCCGCCAGCGCGACACGGTCACCGCCCAGCTCAACCAGCTGCGCGAGATGCTGTCCGGGCTCGCCGGCGCGGCTCCCGCACCGGCCCCGGCCAAGCCCGAGCCCGCGAAGCCCGCGGCCGGCGCGAGCGACAGCGACGACTCGGCCGGCGACACCAACGGGGCCGCCAACCGCACCGGCGCCACCAGCTAGACGTCGCACGACCTGACCCCAGGGGCGCGGCCGTGGTCCTGGCCGCGCCGTTCGGGGTCAGCTCCGGCCCATGCAGTAGAACTGCTGCATGGGACGCGACCTGAAGCTGGGGCTGGTGATCGGGTACTGGCCGTCGAGCGGTCCTCCGCCTGATGCCGCAGCGCAGGTCGCGGCGGCCGAGGCGCTGGGCTTCGAGTCCATCTGGACGGCCGAGGCCTACGGGTCGGACTGCTTCACCCCGCTGGCCTGGTGGGGTAGCGCGACCCGACGGATCAAGCTCGGCACGGCCATCACCCAGATCGCCGCGCGGACCCCGGCCTCGACGGCCATGACCGCCATCACCCTCGACCACCTGTCGGGCGGGCGGCTGATCCTCGGCCTCGGCGTCTCGGGCCCCCAGGTGGTGGAGGGCTGGTACGGCCAGCCGTACGCGAAGCCGCTGGCCCGCACCCGGGAGTACGTCGAGATCGTCCGGCGCATCGTCGCCCGGGAGGAGCCGGTGGACTTCACCGGCGAGTTCTTCTCGATGCCCCGCCCGGGCGGGACCGGGCTGGGGAAGCCGCTGAAGTCGATCGTCCGGCCCCTGCGCACGGACATCCCCATCTATCTCGGTGCCGAGGGGCCCAAGAACGTCGCGCTGGCGGCCGAGATCGCCGACGGCTGGCTGCCGATGTTCTTCTCGCCCAAGTCCGACGACTTCTACCGCAACGCGCTGGCCGAAGGGTTCGCCCGTCCGGGGGCCAGGCGGAGCGCGGACGACTTCGAGGTGGCCTGCGTGCTGCCGACCATCCCCGGCGACGATCTGGAGGCCTGCGCCGACCTCCTCCGGCCGACGCTCGCGCTGTACATCGGGGGGATGGGGGCCAGGGACCGGAACTTCCACAGGGACGTGTTTGCCCGGCTGGGCTACGAGGCCGAGTGCGAGGCCATCCAGGACGCCTACCTCGACGGTCGCAAGACCGACGCCGCGGCGCTGGTCCCGACCAGCATGGTGGAGGACGTCTACCTGGTCGGGCCACCGGAGAAGATCCGCGACGACCTCGAGCGCTGGCGCGACACCTGCATCACGACCGTGCTGGTGTCCGGCCCGCCGCCGCTGCTCGAGCAGATCGCCGAGCTGGTGAGGGGGTGACGGGCATGAGCGTCCTGGACCAGTCCGAGGTCGCCCGGCACGTGGGCCGCATCGATGAGCAGGGCTACACGGTCGTCGAGGAGGCCATCGAACCGGCGCTGCTCGACGAGCTGACCGACGCCCTCGGCCGGCTGGAGATCGAGCTGGGCATCGTGCCGGCCGACAACGACTTCGAGGGCCGCCAGACGGTCCGGATCTACAACCTGCTGGTGCACGGGCCGGTGTTCGAGCGGGTGCCGATCCACGAGAGCGTGCTGCCGGTGGTGGAGGGGGTGCTCGATCCGGGGTGCCTGCTCTCGTCGCTGTCCTCCATCGCCATCGGCCCCGACGAGACCGCACAGCCCATCCACGCCGACGACCAGCTGATCCCCATCCCCAAGCCGCATCCGCCGACGGTGTGCAACACGATGTGGGCGTTGACCGACTTCACCGAGGCCAACGGCGCCACCCGGCTGGTGCCGGGGACCCACCGGGAGCAGTCGCCGGACTACGGCCGGGACTACGACTCCATCCCGGCCGAGATGCCTCGGGGCAGCGTCCTGATCTGGCACGGCAGCCTGTGGCACGGCGGGGGCGCCAACACGACGGGCGAGCGGCGGGTCGGCCTGGCCTGCAACTACTGCGCCGGCTACATCCGCCAGCAGGAGAACCAACAGCTCGGCATCCCGTTGGCGGTCACCCGCCGCTTCGACCGCCGCCTCCAGCGGCTGTGCGGCTACGGCGTCTACAACGGCCTGATCGGGCACATCGACAAGCGCGACCCGATCGAGCTGCTCGAAGAGGACAGCCCCCTCCAGATGATCTGGGACGTCTAGCGCCCGACTAGCTCGAACCGGGCGCGAAGGCCTCGAGGGTCGCGGGGACGTCGCCGAGCGGGTAGAGGATCGGACAGGTGCAGCCCGCGGCGACGTACTCGTCGACCTTGGCGCGGCACTCGTCGACCGTGCCGGCGGCGCACAGCAGCTGGACCACCTCGTCGGGCACCAGCTTCGACGCGGCCACGACCTGCTCGTGGCGGGCCGGCCAGGTCAGCTCCCGGCCGATGCGGTCCAGCAGCTCGGCCGGGACGCCCGAGGCGGCCATGATGTGGGGCTGCTGGCCCAGGTACTGGGTGACCAGCAGCCGGGCGGCGTCGAGTGCCGCCTCCCGGTCGGCGGCCAGTGAGCACACCACGAGCTGGGGCCGGTCGAGGTCGTCGATCGTGCGGCCCGAGCGCGCCGCCCCTACGGCGAGGGCGTCCAGAGCGCGGCGGTTGTAGTCCGGCGACACCAGGTAGTTGAGGACGACGCCGTCGGCCACCTCGCCGGCCAGCTCCATCATCCGCATGCCGGTGGCGCCGATGTAGATCGGGACGTGCTTGGCTCGGCGCTCCTGGTGGACGTAGTCGAGCTCGACGCCGTCCAGCCGGACGAAGCGGCCCGTGTAGGTCACCGGTCCGTCGCAGCGCAGCAGGGCCCGCAGCGCCTCGGTGACCTCCCGCATCGCCTGCAGCGGGCGCTCCCGCCGGACGCCGACCTTGGTGGCCAGCGGCTCCCACCAGGCACCAAGGCCGGCCAGGATGCGTCCCGGCGCCAGGTCGTCGAGCGTCGAGAACAGGGACGCCAGCCGGGCCGGGTTGCGGGTCCAGATGTCGATCACGCCCGACCCCACCGCGATGGTCTGCGTGGCGGCGGCGAAGGCGGCCATGGGCACCGTCGCTTCGCGCACCAGCCGGCTGTCGGCCTGCCAGACGGCGCTGTAGCCCAGGTCCTCGGCCTGCTGGACGTAGCCGATCGCCTCCCGGATCGGATGCGCGTCCTGCAGGTACAGCGCGACGTTCACAGGCGGGCCCACAAGCGGCGAGCCTCCTCCCAGGCCCGAGCCCGGATCTGGTCCCTGTCGACCCGGATGCAGCGGCCCTGGTCCACCACGACCTGGCCGTCGACCACCACCCGCTCGGCCCGGACCCCCGGTGTGTAGGCCAGGTACCAGGGGTCGACCCGGTCGGCCCGCCAGGTCACCTCGTCCTCCAGGACCTCCGGGACCAGTGCCGCCCCGGCCTGCAGCCACGACCACGCCGTCTCGGGCGTGGCCGTCACGTCGTCGGCACGGTGGCACACGAAGGCCAGCGCAGCCTCGTCGAGCATCGCCGCGCCGATGCCGTCGCTGCCGAGCGCGACCCGGTTGCCGGCGGCGGCCCAGCGCGCGGGGCGGGCGTAACCGACCGCGTTGTTGAGGTTGGAGCGGGGGTTGTGGGCGATGGTCCCGGGCAGCGGAGGATCGGCATGGACGGCGTGGGCCAGGAGCCAGCGGTCGGTGGCATGGGCCCGGAGGCGGTCGGCGGCACCGCGGTCGACCGCATCCTCGCCCAGGTGGATGTGGACGCCGACGTCGAGGTCGGCCGCCAGCCCGGCCACGGCGTCCAACGACTCGTCCGACAGCGTGAAGCAGGCGTGTGCACCGACCATGCCCCGGCCACCGTCCCGCAGGAACCGCTCGTTCTCGGCCAGACCGGCCTTGGTCCCGGCGGGACCGTGGCGGTCGGTGACCTCGTAGCTGCACACCACCCGGACCCCGACCTCGGCACAGGCCGCGGCGATGACGTCGAGGCTGCCGTCGATGGCCGACGGGCTGGCGTGGTGGTCGACGATGGCCGTTGTGCCGGCCTCCACGGCCTCGACGGCCCCGAGCAGCGCGGACCAGCGGATCAGCTCCAGGTCGAGGGCGGCGTCGAGCCGCCACCACACCTGCTCCAGGATCTCGGTGAACCGGGCCGGCGTCGCCGGGGGTGCGGGCATGCCTCGCGCGAGGGTCGAGTAGAGGTGGTGGTGAGCGCAGACCAGTCCGGGGGTAATGGATGCGGAGGTTGTTCTGCCCGCGCTCCGTTTTTGGTCACCAGTCCGGGCGCGGGCAGAACGATCTGCACTCCTCATTGCTTCATCGGCAGGGTAGAGCGCCAGATGCCGTCGCGGTCGTGAAGAGCGGCAGCAACCGCGCCGGCCGTCGGTACCAACCCGATCTCGCCGACCCCTTTGATGCCGTACGGCGCGCGGGGCTGGGGTCGCTCCACGAGGATCACGTCGACCGGTGGCATGTCCTTGGGGCGCAGGATGTCGAGCTGGCGCAGCGTCATCGCCGTCGGCCGGCCCTCGGCGTCGGTGGGGAAGTCCTCCGACAGCGCGTAGCCGAGGCCCATGTGGACCGCCCCGAGCACCTGGCCCTCGCACAGCAGCGGGTTCACCGCCCGGCCGACGTCGTGGGCGGCGACCACCCGCTGGACGGCACCGGTCTCCCGGTCGAGGACCACCAGCTGGGCGGCGTAGCCGAAGGTGGAGTGGATGGTGGGGTGCTCCACCGAGCCCAGGGCGTCGGTCCAGTCGATGCGGTGCTCGCCGCCGTAGTCGACGCCCGGCCGGCAGCCGTCCCGCCGCGCGGCTCGGCATGCCTCGGCCACGGCGCCCGCGCCCATCAGCGTTCCCCGGCTACCGGTGGTCTGGCCCGCACCGAGCTCGCGCGACGTGTCGACCACCACCCGGATGCGACCGGGATCCACCTCCAGCTCGTCGGCCGCCACCTGCAGCGCCACGGTGTCGACGCCCTGGCCCATCTCCGTCCAGCAGTGGCGGACCTCGACCGTGCCGTCCTCCTCGAAGCGGACCACCGCCTTGGCCACCTCGACCAGGCCGTTGCCCAGGCCCGAGTTCTTGAGCCCCACGCCCACACCGACCGCCGCACCCGCAGCGCGGGCCGCGTCCCAGGCGGGCCGGATCGCCTCCAGGCAGTCCCGGACACCCAGGCAGCCGTCGTCCATCACCTGGCCCGGGCCCCAGATCGACCCCGGGGCCACCAGGTTCCGGGCCCGGATCTGGTACCCGTCGAGCCCGCAGGCCCCGGCCAGGCGGTCCAGCAGCCCCTCCGTCGCGAACTGGGCCTGGTTGGCGCCGAACCCCCGGAACGCGCCGCACACCGGGTTGTTGGTGCGGACCGCCAGCGCCTCGACGTCGATGCTGGGCCAGACGTACGGACCGCCGGCGTGGCCGGCGGCGCGCTCGAGGACCTTCATCCCCACCGACGCGTACGGCCCCGAGTCACCCACCAGCCGGGCCCGGAGCGCCGTCAAGCGACCGTCGGTGTCACAACCGGCCCAGGCCTCGATCCGCACCGGGTGGCGCTTGGGGTGCACCAGCAGGGACTCCTCACGGCTGAAGGTGCACTTCACCGGCCGGCCGAGCAGCCAGGCCGCCAGCGCGGTCTGCGCCTGGTTGCCGCAGTCCTCCTTGCCACCGAAGGCCCCGCCGTTCGCGACCAGGTGGACCAGCACCCGATCCTCGGGGACGCCGAGCACGTCGGCGATCTGGCGGCGGTCGTCCCACACCCCCTGCCCGCCGGAGTACACCTCCAGCCGACCGTCGTCGCGGGGGACGGCCAGCGTCGACTCCGGCTCCAGGAAGGCGTGCTCGACGCGCTGGGTCTGGAACACCTCGTGGACGAGGTGGGCGCTCGCGGCGAGCGCCTGGTCCACCGTGCCGCGGGCGTAGGCGCTGCGGGACAGGATGTTGCCGTCCAGGCCCCAGACGGCGTCCTCGGGGTCGTCGATGGCGGCCACGGCGTCCACCAGCGGTCGCAGCGGGCGGTAGTCGACCCGGACCAGCTCGGCGGCCCGGCGGGCAGTGGCCCGGTCCTCGGCCACCACCAGGGCCAGTACGTCACCCAGGTACGACGTGCGCCCGCCCACGGGGATGAACACCGGCCAGTCGCGGTCGATGAGCCCGATGCGGAGCTCGCCGGGCACGTCCGCCGCGGTGAGGACCCGCACCACGCCCGGCGTCTGCGCTGCGGCGGTGGTGTCGATGGCCACGATGTCGGCCCGGGCATGCACGGACAGGACCACGGCGGCGTGCAGCATCCCGGGCACCCGCATGTCGTCGACGTAGGGCTTCTGGCCGAGTGCCATGTCCGTGCCCTGGTAGCGGCCGCCGCGGTCGCCGACCCGGCTGGGCAGCTCCACCGGCACGTCCTTGCCGGCCGCCAGCAGCTCGATGGCATCGAGGATGGGGTGGTAGCCGGTGCACCGGCACAGGTGGGCGCCGAGGTGCCGTGCGGCCTTGTCCCGGGTCAGAGCCTCCCCGTCCCGTTCGACCAGGTGCTTGCAGCGCAGCAGGATGCCCGGCGTGCAGAAGCCGCACTGCAACGCCCCTGTCGCGGCGAAGGCGGCCGCGTAGCGGTCGCGCTCGGCGGGGTCGAGGCCCTCCAACGTGGTCACGGCCTTGCCCGCGATCCGGCTCAGGGGCAGGTTGCAGCTGACCACCGCCTTGCCGTCGACCAGCACCGTGCAGCAGCCGCACTGGCCGGACGGTGAGCAGCCGTCCTTGGGCGAGACGACGTCCAGCTCCTCACGGAGGGCCGCGAGGAGGTGGGAGTGGTCGCCGACCTCGACCTCGGCTCCGTTGAGCGTGAACGCCACCACAGTGGTGCCAGCCTTGCAGCTTTCAACAGAATGTTGAAGTCAGATCGGTGCCTGCTCGGCGAAACCGTCCTGAGGGGCCGCCGGACGCTGCTAGGAAGACGAGATGCTCGCCGCCGGAGAGGCCACGAGGCAGGGCGCACCGTCCCGACGGCGCGACCTGCTCGCCGTGGTGGGCCTGGTCGGTCTCGGCTATCTCGTGATGGCGGCGGCCGCGGATCGGTCGGGGATGACGGTCGTGCCCGCCTTCCTGCTGCTGACCCTGCCTCCCGTGAGCTACCTGGCCTGGCGGGCGCGCCAGCCGTGGCGCAGGATCGCCGTCGGGGTCGTGACCTTCGGGCTGGTCTACGGGCTGTTCTGGGAGCTGGTGCAGGAGTCCGCGCACTCGTACTCGGTGACGGCGCACGTCTTCCCCCGCCTCCTCGGGCTGGTGCCCCCCGACAGCCTGATCGCCCACATGCTGATGACCCTGCTCACGTTGACCTTCTACGAGCACTTCGCCCGGCCCCGGGTCGGGCCGTCTCCGGGACGGGAGGTCCACGGCCTCACCCTGGGCCTCGCGGCGGTGGCCGTGACCGTCACCTTGCACCTGCTGGCCCCCGCCTGGCTGGACTTCTCCTACTCCTACGCGTGGCTGGGAACGCTGGCAGTCGCGCCGCCGCTGCTGCTGGCGTGGCGTCGGCCGGCGTGGCTGCGGGAGCTGATGTGGGTCGTCCCGTTCTTCTTCGGGCTCTACCTGGCGCTCGAGGTCGTCGCCGTCACCCAGGGGTGGTGGGTCTATCCCGCCGACCGCTATCTCGGTTGGGTCACGGTCGGGGGCGTGACCTTCCCCTTCGAGGAGCTGTTCTTCTGGATGATCCTCTACGCGCCCGCCCTCGTCTCCTACTACGAGATCTTCGTCATCTCACCCCAGGACCGCTAGGAACCCACCGTGCCGTCCCGCCTGCTCGTCAACCGCCGCCAGTCGACCGTGCTCGACCCTCCGCCCGGACCGGCGGTGCGGGACCTGCATCGCCGCCTGCCCGGCTACGCCGCGACCCCGCTCCGCGAGCTTCCCGACCTCGCCGCGGGATGCGGCGTGGGGCGGGTGCTGGTCAAGGCGGAGGTCGAGCGGTTCGGGCTCCCGTCGTTCAAGGTCCTCGGCGCTTCGTGGGCGACCTACCGCCTGTTGGTCGGGCGGTTGGGGGAGGAGCCGGAGTGGTCCGCGGTGGACGAGCTGGCCACCGCCGTGGCCGCCGAGCTCGGACCGCTGCGGCTGGTGGCGGCCACCGACGGCAACCACGGCCGGGCCGTGGCCTACATGGCCCGGCTCCTGGGGCTCGCGGCCACGATCCTGGTGCCCGAGGGGACGGCCGACGCCCGGATCGAGGCCATCGCCGGCGAGGGCGCCGAGGTGCGGGTGGTGGACGGGACCTACGACGACGCGGTGGCCGCGTCGGCGGCGCTGGCCTCGCCCACGGACCTGGTGGTCTCCGATACCTCGTGGCCCGGCTACGAGGACCCGCCCCGCTGGGTCATCGAGGGCTACTCGACGATCTTCGCCGAGGTGGCCGAGGAGCTCCCGATGCTGGGCATCGACAGCTTCGACCAGATCGACGTGGTCGTGGTGCCGTTGGGGGTAGGTGCGCTCGGTGCGGCCTCCACGGTGAGCCTCCGCCACGAGCGGCCGCCGGGCGAGGCACCGATGCTGGTCGGGGTGGAGCCCACCACGGCGGCCTGCGTCGCGGCCGCCGTCGAGGCGGGGCAAGTGGTGGAGGTCCCCGGCCCCCACCGTTCGATCATGGCGGGGCTCAACTGCGGCCTGGCGTCGCCGCTGGCGCTGCCCGTGGTCACCGCCGGCTTCCGAGCCCTGGTCGCCGTGGACGACGACCGGTGCCGGGCCGCGGTGCGGGCGCTGGCCCAGGCCGACATGGAGGTGGGGGAGACCGGCGCGGCCGCGTTGGCCGGCCTCACGGCCCTGGTGGACGAGTTCCACGCCCCCCTGCCCCTGGCCCCCGACGCCACCGTGCTCCTGCTGGCCACCGAGGGCGTGACCGATCCCGCGGGCTTCGAGGCCATCACCGGCCACCCGCCCCGCTAGCGCGCCACGAAACTTCGGCAGAAAGCGCCCCACCGCGTGCTTTTCTGCCGAAATCTCGCCGGCGTCAATCAGGGACCGCTCGCTCTGGCGCCGAAGGCAGCGCTAGGGCAGCTCCGTGGTGGCCGTAGCGCCGGCTGCGTCGCGCTAACGAGGCTTTGAAGGTGCCGTCGGCGGCGGCGAAGCCGCTTCGCCGAGGGCAGTCAAGGCGCGGTACTGGTCGGGTTGGCGGTGGCGGGCGAAGTCGAAGACCGTGGTCTTGTAGGAGGTGCAGTCGTCGAGGTCGCAAGCTGCCACGCACAGCTCGTCCCCCAGGCCGGTGCACTGGGCGACGATGGTCCCCGACGGGTGGATGATGCACGACCCGCCGATGTGCTCGATGCCCGCCTCCAGGCCGGCCTTGGCCACGCCGACCACGAAGCTGCCGTTCTGGTAGGCGCCGGCCTGCATGACCAGCTGGTTGTGGAAGTCGCTGTAGCGGTCGTGCTCGGGCGCCGGCGGGTTGTGGACCGGCGTGTTGTAGCCGACGCAGATCAGCTCGACCCCCTGCAGCCCGAGCATCCGGTACGCCTCGGGCCAGCGGCGGTCGTTGCAGATCAGCATCCCGACCCGGCCGCCGAAGGCCTCGAAGGTCGGGAAGCCCAGGTCACCGCGTGTGAAGTAGCGCTTCTCCAGGTGCTGGAACGGGCGCCACGGCTCGTGCTCGGCGTGCCCCGGCAGGTGGATCTTGCGGTACCGGCCCAGCTCGCTGCCGTCCGGGCCGACGAGGATCGCCGTGTTGAAGCGCTCGCCGGCCGGGGTCCGCTCGGCGAAGCCCAGGCAGAACCCGACACCGCGGCGGGCCGCCTCGTCGAACAGCGGCTTGGTCTCGGGGCCGGGCATCTCGGTCTCGAACCAGGCGTCCAGGGCCGGGTCGCCGTCCTCGTACCACCAGCGGGGGAAGAACGTGGTCAGCGCCAGCTCGGGGAACACCACCAGCTCGGCGCCCCGGTCGGCCGCCCCGCCGAGCAGCGTGAGCAGGCGCTCCACGACCGCCGACCGCGGGTCGTCGCCCTGCACCGGTCCCAGCTGGGCCGCGGCCACCGTCACCACCCGGGGCACGGTCAGGCCTCCTCCACGTCAGCGGTCAGGTCGCCACCGTCGGCCAGGTCGACGACGACGTCCAGCAGCACCGAGGCACCCGCCGCCAGATGGCCGGGGTCGGTGTGCTCGGCGGGGTTGTGGCTGATCCCGCGGTGGCTGGGAACGAACACCATCCCGGTCGGGCAGACACGCGCCAGCATCTGTGCATCATGCCCCGCCCCGGAGGGCATCCGCACCGCCGTCAGACCCCGGGCGAGCGCTGCCCGGTGGACCCGATCGACGACCCGGGGATCGAACCGCACCGGCTCGAAGCGGGCCAGCGGCCGCCAGGCGGCGTCGACCCCCTCGCCCTCGGCCACCTCGGCCACGTGGTGCCGCAGCCGCCGCTCGGCCTCGGCCAGCACCTCGCCGTCGGTGTGGCGGAGGTCGACGGTCAGCGTCGCCGTGGCGGGCACCACGTTGACCAGGTCGGGGTGGAGGTGGAACCGACCCACGGTCCCCACCATCGGCTCGCCGAGGTCGAGGGCCAGCTCACGGACGGAGGCGGCGACGCGGGCGGCCGCGTAGCCGGCGTCGCGGCGCAGGCGGAGCGGCGTGGTCCCGGCGTGGTTGGCCTGACCGGTCAGGCACAGCTCCTGCCACGAGATGCCCTGGACGCCGGTGACGGCGCCGATGTCGGTCCCGGCCTCCTCGAGGACCGGTCCCTGCTCGATGTGGAGCTCCACGAAGGCGTGGGGCACGACGCCCGGCACCGCGGCCAGGCCGGCCCAGCCGATGCGCTGGAGCTCGTCGCCCAGCACCGCGCCGTCGATGCCCACCGTCTCCAGCGCTTCCTCCAGGGCCAGACCACCCACGTAGACCAGGCTGCCCAGCATGTCCGGAACGAACCGGC
>Ga0209382_10007440_pt1 | contig 13943 bp, 5 predicted proteins | sample SoiMetdeltSBSDD5_FD_187599 | JGI IMG/M metagenome (GOLD analysis project Ga0209382, IMG submission 187599) | Bulk soil microbial communities from a Populus tree surrounding site in Tennessee, USA - Soil MetaG P. deltoides SBSDD5 (SPAdes) (version 2) | ecosystem: Environmental > Terrestrial >... | reverse complement strand
GGCGCGCGTCGTCAATCGTCCCCAACCCGGCGTTGATGCAAATGTAAGGCTCCGCGCCGATGCGCTCGCAATAGCGCAGGAACTCGTCCGTGCCGAAGCGGTTGGTCTCAACGCCGCCCCAGGCCAGTTCCGGCCGCGCCGGGCGCTGGTCCTTCGGCCCTATCCCGTCCTTCCAGTCGTAGCCCGAGACAAAATTCCCGCCCGGATAGCGCAGGATCGAGACGTTCAGCCCCTTGACCGCCTCCAGCACGTCCAGCCGGACGCCCTCTTTGTCCGAGAGTGAACTGCCTTCTTCGTAAATGCCGCCGTAGATCATTCGCCCCAGGTGCTCGGCGAAGTTGCCGAACAGATGCGGATGCACTTCGCCGATCGCGCGATCGATGTCAATCTTGATGCGAGCTTGCGGCTCCTGGCCGTGAGCGGCGCTCGGCGAATTGGCGAAGGAGGCAAAAAGGGTAGAGAGCGCAAAAAAGGCAAAAAGAGCCTTTGGTGGCGCCTTTACGGCGCGTTCCATTAAGTTGCGCATTGATTTCCTCCCCTGCAGATGGATTTCAAGAGATATAAACCACGAAGAAACGAAGAGCACGAAGAAAGAAGAAGAAAAGCGAAGTTTTCTGGTTTTCTTCTTCGTGCTCTTCGTTTCTTCGTGGTTTATATCTTGAATGCTATGCCTCATCGCAATTGCTTGTAGTGAGTCTCCGGCTGCGCGCGCAGTTCGGCGGCTTTCTCTTCAGGCGATGTGTCGCTCAGGAAATTGCCGCCGCCGACCTCGGGACCGGCCAGATACTTCAGCAGGTTCGGACGGCGCAGCGGCGGATGAAACTCGATGTGGAAATGGAACCCGCGATGATCGCCCCCGTCGGTCGGCGCCTGGTGCAGCGGCATCACGTACGGGAACGGCCTCCGCCACAGGTTGTCGAACTTCACCAGAAGAAGTTTGAGAGCCTCGGCGAAATCGCGCAACTCCGCCTCGCTGAGCGTCGCGATGCTCGGATGCGAAGCTTTCGGCGCGACGAAAGCCTCGTAAGCATAGCGCGCGAAATACGGCAGGAAAACCATCGTCGATTCATTTTCGAAAATAATGCGCCGCCCGTCTTCGCGTTCGGCCTTGAGGATGTCCTGGAAAAGAATCTTCCCGGTGTCGGCCAGATGCCGCCCGGAGACTCGCGCCTCGGTCTCGATGGTCTTGAAGACGAAGTTGGTCGCATAGATCTGGCAATGCGGGTGCGGGTTGGAGACGCCGACGACTTCGCCCTTGTTTTCGAAGATCAGGACGTGGTTGATCTCTTCGCGCGCGCCGAGTTCGACGTACTGCCCCTGCCAGACGCGCATCAGGTTGACTATCTCTTCGGGTTCGAGTTCTGCGAGGGTCAGGTTGTGGCGCGGGCTGTAGCAGACGACGCGGGCGACGCCTGTGGCGGGCCGGTTACGGTAAACGCCCGGCGGCGCGTCGAGACGGCGCGGGGCGTCCAGGCCGACGCAAGGGTGATCGTTATCGAAGACGAACGTACACGTGTAATCGTCATTGCGCCTGCCGCTGACGCGCTCAGCGCCGGGACATAAGTAGCAGTCGGGCAGATGATCGGGCAAGACGGCCTCCTCGCGTTCGACCGTCTCGCCGTTCCACGGACGATTCTGCCGGTGCGCGGCCACTATCACCCACTCTTCGCGCAAAGGATGCCATCGTTCTTCCCAAGTCATAGGCTAGAACTCGATTCGCGCGCCGAGTTGCACGGTGCGCGGATAGAACACTTCGGTGGCTTTGCTGAAGTTCCCGTCAGTCAGACTCGAGGCCACAGAGCGCGGGTCCAGATTGACGCGATTGAACAGATTGTAGAATTCAGCGCGGAACTGGAAGCGCGCGCCTTCCTTACCATAAAACCATGGGATGTTGAAACTTCTTCCGAGGCTGAGGTCGACGAGCTTTAATCCCGGCCCCCGGAATGTATTGCGCCCGAGACTGCCGCCTCTGGCCCAACCCACACAAGCTCCGAGCGTGCCTGGTGGAGAGTTGGGCGGCGGCGGATCTCTCCGAACGCATGGCGGCAGCCGGAAATCCGCCGCCGTCATGAACCCGTTGAGAAAATCGGATAGGCTGGCATGTTTGGAACTCCCGAACGACGGCGCGTCAGGCGCGTCAAAAAAATTGCCATCCCCGTTGATATCCTGACCGGTGGTGACCCAGAACGGATACCCGCCCTGAAAGCTGCCAATGACGCCTAATTGCCAGTTCCCGAGCGCCGCGTTCGCCAATCGGCTTCCGAAGAGATTTTTGGGAACGTCGTATACGAGGTTAACTGAAAACCTCTTGGCGATGTCGAAGGCCGCCAGGCCGCGTTGACCGTTGATGTTGTAGGCGTCGATGATCGGAGACTGGAGGCTGTCGCGCCCGACGCCGGTCGAGTCCTGGACGCTGAGCGTCTTGCCGAAGGTGAACGAGGTCGTGAAAGTGTATCCACGGTTGAACCGCTTGTTGAGCGAAAACGTCGCGCCGTTGTAGTGCGCCCATCCGCTGTTATCCGTGTAGCTGATGCCTGAGAAGAATGGGTTTAATCCGTCGAAGGCTCCATCGAAGCTCGTGTCGCCGGCGAACCGGTTTCGATCTGTATTCGTGTAAAGGTGGACGGCCTGCGAGCCCAGATAGTCCGCTTCCAGTATCCAGTTTGAAGTGAAGGCGTACTGAATTCCGAAGAAGCGGTTGATCGAATAGGCATACTTGAGATCGGGCGAGGTTCCTCCGATAAACGCTCTCGCTCCGATGGGGCCGCCCCGTTCGTTAATGCCAAACCTCAGTCCCGGAGGTATCGGACAATTGAAGGGCGACACGTCGAGTTTGCAAATCCCATACACAGGCTGTGGGCCGGCTGGATCTTGCGTGCTGGCAGTGATCCCGGACTGGAATGGCGGGTTAAAACGGATACGATCGCTCCAGGCGATGTTGGGCCACCGGTTCATGAAAACTCCCATGCCGCCACGAATGCTTATGCGACTATCGAGACCCCACGGCGTCCAGGCAAAACTCAAGCGCGGCGCGAAATAACCGATGCGATGTTTTTCGAACAGTTCCGGGACGATCTTCACAGAGGCGTTGGAAATCTTTTGCTGAAAGGTCGAGCCGGAACCTAATACAACGTTGCTCATCCGGCCATTCTTCTCATTGGGATTCGAAGAGAAATCCCAGCGCAATCCCAGGTTGAGCGAGAAATTCTTTTTGACCTTCCAATTATCCTGGCCGAAGAACCCAAATGTAGTGACGCGGTATTGGACGTCTTGAAAAGCCGTTTTGCCGTCTCTCAAATCAAAATTGACGCCGAATTCAACCACCGGCTTATCAGCTGCGAAGTCGAAGAGGTTCAGGAAATCGTAGCCCGGACGCTGCTGTGGCCCGCTGAACAAATCGTTCTCCTGGTCGCGGAAAATCTCAACGCCGAACTTCAACGAGTGGGCGCCGCGGTTGACCGAGAGAACGTCGCGCCAGCTCCAATCATTTTGGATGAAGAGCGCCGGCGAAAAGCCATTGCCGAAGCCTTCCGACAGCCCGCCTCCGGTTCCGATTGGCGGCACTTCACAGTGGGAACATTCCTGGCCTCCCTGGAACCGCGTAAATCCGACGGCGGCCTCGTTGATGACGGACGAATTGAATGTATGCGTCCAGTTGACATTGGCGTAATAGGTAATGGGTTTTGCCGCGAACGCGTTTCTGAACTCTGTCCGCAACTGCTGGCCTTCGACGTCCGCCGTTCTTCTCTGGTAGTTGACGTGTATCCGGTCTTTGGAATCGTTCAAGTATCGATCCACACGCGCATTCCATTGCAGCCCGTTGCGGGTCGGCGCGAAGCTCCGAACAGCCGATCCGCGCAGCGGCATACCGCAGGGCATCCCCAAAGGGCCTGTGCCCGAGCAGGGTGTAAAATCCAGGTCATCCATGTATTGCGCGACAGTCTGCGCGCTACTGATCGGGCCGATATCGCCGACGGGATATTTGGTCAGAAGAAGAGTGGAGATGTTATTGGGGAATCTCGTCTTCAGGAAATTGACGAATTCAGGAGTTTCAACAGTGATGAGATTCGTAACCGATTCGGACGAACGAAGCGTGTCGAGGCTGCCGAAAAAAAACATTTTGTCTGTTTGAATGGGGCCTCCCAGCGAGAAACCGAACTCGTTTCGCCTCGAGACCGGAAGGATGCGGCCCGTGTTCGGGTTCGGCGTGTTCTGAAAGACGTTGCGCGCCGTGAGTTTGTTATTCCGGTGGTATTCGAAAAGAGAGCCATGAAATTTGTTGCTTCCAGATTTGGAGACCGCATTGACGACGATAGAACCGGTCCGTCCGTATTCCGCCGAGTAATCGTTCAAGGCCACGCTGAATTCCGCGACCGAATCGGGATTGAGAGTCACATAGACAGTGCCCGGGTCAGGATTGCTGTTGGCCGAGATGCCGTCCACATAGTAGCTGTTGCCGTCGCCACGTTGACCGTTCGCGTTCACTTTCGGCTCGCCGACCAGACTAAAGATGTCGAAGCCGCCTGCCTGGCCGCTGAGGTTGCCGACTCCGGTCACGCCGGGGGCCAGCGACACGAGGTCCAGGATGTTCCGACCTGCCATCGGCAGGTTACGGATTTGCGCCGTCGAAATATTCGCGGCTACCTTGGCCTCGGAACTTTGCACAGGCGCAGGTTCGGAAGTGACGGTGACTGTCTCTGAAACGTCACCCACTTTCAGCGCGAGCGATATTGTTCGCGTCTCGGCGGCGCCGAGAGTGATGTTCTCCTGCGTCACGGAGGCAAACCCCTTGGCCAAGACCGTGATCTTGTACTTGCCCGGCGGCAGAGTGGGAAAGCCGTAGTAGCCTGCGGAATTGGTCTTCGCCGTTTGGCTGACGCCGGTCTCAACGTTGACGAGCGTTACCTGAGCTTCCGAGACTATCCCTCCGCCGGGATCAGTCACTGTGCCTTCAATGGCGCTCCGGAATTGAGCCTGCGCCGCATTGGCAAAAGCCAAAACGAGCAATAAACAAGCGGCGGCCTTCGAGAAAATTTTCAATGTCATGGCAGTCCCCCTGTTGATTCACGGTTACTTCAAAAACTCGAACCGGTCTTCCAATTCAGTCGGATTTGCGGTATCCAAGCAAAGATCGTATGCGTTTTAGCGGGAAATGAACATAAAAGGCGCATGAATAGGGCGTCTTGTACGATCTTATGACGGGTTGAATCCGGTTAGGGAGGGTACATATGCCATATGAAATATGGCATATGTAATATGCCATATGCTTATTTGCTTAATTTTCCTGCTTTGCTTGTCGGCGCCCTGCGCGGTCTCCGCCCAGGCGCAAGACGCGGACTACCAAACCGCCGTCTCCTTCGTGCAGCAGGGACAATTTGACCGGGCTTTTCCAATCTTGCAGCGGATTCTGGATCGCTCTCCCAATGACCTCAAGGCTCGCAACCTGATGGGCATCGCTCTATCCGCCGCCGGACGTCGAGAGGAGGCGAACGAGCATTTCAAGAAAGTCCTGGCGCTTGAGCCGAAATTCATTCCGGCCCTGAAAAATATGGCGCTCAATGAGCTGGCCATCGGCAAGATTCAGGACGCGAGGGTTCATTTTGAAGAGACGTTGAAGTCGGCGCCGCAGGACGCCACATGCCACTGGGGACTGGCGGAGATCGCGTTCGCCGCCCGCGACTACAAACGCGCGGCCCTGAACTATGAGCAGAGCGGCGACCTGGCATGGAAGGATTCCCGAACGGCGATCAAATTCGCGACCAGTTGTCTTGAAGATGGGCAGCCCGTCAAAGCAGCGACGATATTGGAGAAGATTCCCACAACCGTATCGGCTGCGGACGCAACCATTCAGTTTCAGGCCGGAGTCTTGCTCGCCAGACTGGAAAAATACGAAGCCGCCGCGCGACGCTTCGAGTTGGCCCGACAAGGTTTTCCCGATCCCTATCAGGTGGGATACAACCTGACGCTGGTGTTAATCAGGAACCGGGACTATGCGGCGGCCATCCGCGCCGGAGAAGAGACGCTTGCCGCAGGCCGCCGCAAGGCCGAAATTTACAACCTGCTGGCTCAGGCGTACGATCAGAACGGGAAGACGAAGCAGGCTTACGAAGCCCTCCGCGCGGCCACCGAACTTGATCCGCAAGACGAAACCAATTACCTCGACCTGATCGCGCTCTGCCTGAAACACGAAAATTACGACCTCGGCCTGGAGATCGCCGACATCGGCGTCAAACGCGTCCCGAGTGGGCGCCGCCTGCGTTTGAGTCATGGCGTGGCGTTAGTCATGAAGGGCAGGCTCGAAGAGGCCGTCAAAGAGTTTCAGACTGCCGGAGAGCTTTCGCCTGAAGAAGCGCTGCCTCAGGTGGCTCTGGGACTGGCGCTCATCCAACTGAACAAACATTCCGAAGCGATCGCCCTGTTGCGGCGGCGGACTGAGCTTAACCCGAAAGATCCTCGCATCTATTGGCTTATCGGTGAGGCCTTGAACCGTTCAGGCGTTCAGCCTGGAAGCGAGGAGGAGAAGGAAGCGATCAGCGCGCTGGAGAAATCCATTCAGTTGGACCCGCGGCTGCCGCAATCGCGCGTCTTGCTGGGGAAGATGCTGCTGCGTCGCGGCGAAGTCGCCCGCGCGGCTGAGCATTTGGAGAAGGCTTTCGAACTCGACTCGGAAGACATGACCGCCGCCTATCAACTGGCGCAAGCGCTTCAGCGAATGGGCCAGACCGAGCGCGCCAAACAACTCTTTACTAAAGTCAGCCAGGCCAAGAGCGGAGAGTTACAGGACGCGCAGCGCAACCTGATGCGCATCATCAAGGCAGGGTCGCAATGATGCAAGGTACAGTACCGGGCGCGTAAGCAAGCGGTTGCGTACGTGGTAAGCCGCTTGCTTACGCGCGCGGCACTGTACCTTCCTCGCGTGGTTTGATTTAGATCGGGTTGCGATTGCGTGTACGGGGAAGTGGCGCGATCTGCGGTACGGTACAGGGAGCGGCAGCGACCTGGCGCCTCCGGGAGCGGCCACTACGGAGGCGCCAGGTCGCTGCCGCTCCCTGTACCGTACCGCAGCCGTCCCGTACACGCATTTGCAAACCGCCATAGAAAATCGGTCGCGGCCCGATCTATTCGGGCCGCGACCGTGAAGGGATTCGCTAGAAGCTCATCGTGGCGCGCAGGTTGATGGAGCGGCCCCCGCCTGGAGCGCCTACAACTCCGAACGTCTGGCTGAAGGCGTCTGTGTTTGGGAAGCCCCACCTCGGATGATTCAGGACGTTGTTGAAGCCGGCAAAAATCTCGAAGCGGGCCTTCTCCATAATCTGGAAGGCCTTCGTCATTGAAACGTCCCATTGAAATGTATTCTTGTCGCGGAGATACAACAACTGCCCGAATTCGCCAGGTGTCCTGTTCGGAATCAGGAACGCAGGGTTGGCCCGGCCATCGGGGCCGACCAGTTGAGGGTCAACGGAGAGTCGCTGCAGATCCGTGCTGTTCGCTCTGTTTAAGCGGATGCGCTGCGCGTCGAACATTTTCTGAATCTGTTCCAGCGTGACTCCATCAGCGAGCCGGACGCCGTTTGTGGCAGGATTGTTGGTGTTGCTGACGGTGTTGAAACCGCCAATCAGTTGAATGGGTTGCCCCGTGTTGAATACAAAGACAGAACCCAGTGTCCAACCCCCGATCACGCCGTTGAGAAAGCGATTGTCGACGGACAGCCATCGTCCACGTCCGACCGGCAGTTCATATGTTCCAAACGACTGAATCACATGACCAATATCAAACGGAGACAAACGGCGGCTCAGACCAGGATCGCGCAACGACAAATAATCGAGACTCTGGTTCTGGTTATCCACCGCCAGATTGGTCAGACTCTTGCTCCAGGTATAATTGGTCGTCCAATTCAGGCTCTGGGAGAGGCGCTGCCGGAACTGAATCTGCAAGCCGTTGTAGCTGCTCCAACCGCCGTTATCCACGAAGTCCAATCGGCCAGCGGAAAAGGGGTTAAGCAGGAAGAAGTTGATCGGATAAACCCCTGGCGCGTTGGCAAGCGGTTGGACCCTTGCGCAGGGGCTGAAGTCGCTGCCGAACATGCGGCATACATAGATCTGGTTAGTGGCCAGCGCATTAGCAACGTTGCCAGCGGCGCCATTTCCCAGATCGGTGACGAAGTTGGTGTTTTGGAACCCATCTCCGCCTCCGACCGGCCCAAGCGAGCCTCGCCGGCCAAAGGCTGCGTTGAAGATGGGCAATACAGCTTGGCCTTGAAGACCCCAATTAGCGAAACTGTTTTCCGTCCGATCGGCAGTGGCAATCCCCGCCGCCGCTTGAGCGGCTCGGCACGCCGCCGCGTTTGCTCGGCAAATCGTCAGGTTATTCTGCGCGTTCTTGAACTCGCCGAGGAATCCGTTGTTGAAGATGTTGACCTCGTTCAAATTGCTCGTTCGCCAGGAGAGCTTCGATTGATTGCCCACGTAGCGAATTTCCAGCACATTGTTTCGCCACAATTCGCGCTGGATGCCGAAGGTGTAATTGACGGTGTACGGCGCGCGCAGATTGGGATCGAATCCTCTGAGGGTCCGCTGAAAGGTCTGGTCCGCCAGGTTGATGACCTTCTTATATTCGGTCGTATTGAATACGAAGTTTGATTGTGTCAGCGGTTTGTTGACGATGTCATTGAGCGTGGTGAAGGCCGGCAGAGTGGTCTGCCCGGCCGGCCCGTTCTGCCCTGGAACGATGGTCGCAGTAATTGTCTTGCCCGCGTTAGGTCCAAGGTTGGCAGCAAAAAATTGCGTGCCTTCGTCGTAGACTATAATCGAATAAGAGCTACGAAAGACGGTCTTCTCGGCGCCCAGCAATTTGCCCAGCCATCCGTCGGTTTTCGAAGGGTTCCAGGCGAAGCCGAGGTTGGGCGCGAAGTTGAGCCAATCGGTGTTGTATGGCACTCGCCCGACTTCCGCGGTCGGGTTGTTATTGCCGCTGAGTTCGCCAGGAGCGAACAGCCTCTTCGAAGGCCCCAAGATGCTCGCCATATCCGGGACCACCGTAAGTCCCTTGCCATCCTTCATCGGGCCTTGAACCTCCCAGCGCAGTCCATAGTTTAGAGTCAGGCTCCGGCGGATGCGCCAGCGGTCCTGCGCGTAGAGACCTCCCATGAGCGAGTTGGTCCAGGTGTAGTTCTGTACCTGGGCGCCGTCGTATTGGAGCGTCTCGGGATTGACGACGCGGGTAAAGGTTGCCGAGGAGACCCTGCCGGTCAACAAGTTATAGAGCGCCCTGGGATCGCCTATGTTGTTGGAATTGATGCCGGGTACTGTAGTGGTGGAGATGGCCGTGTTGAGTCCCAGCGGGTCACCGTTCGGCGTGCCGGTGTTGTATTGCGGAACTGGATAGACCACTGCGACGTCGTTCCATTTGGTTTTGCGGTAGCTGCCGCCGAGCGTGATGGTGTGCTGCCCGCGGTTCATAGTCAGAGTATCGTACAACGTCGTGATGAAATGGCGGCCAGTGACGTTTGCCTGGTCAATGAATGGGACTAGCGGGCCGAATTGTAAATTGCCTCCGATGCGTAGCGGCGCGCCATTGAACTGATAGTAGGGGCCATATTCATCGCGCGTGTTGGTGTCGCCGCTGTGCTGCACGCCGTAGCGTAACTCGTTGAAGGTTTGGGGCGTGAACGTGGATTGCAGCGCCGTGGCATAGACGAAGTATCCGAGGCGGAACGGGCCGGTCCTTTCAATACCATCCACTGGCAACCGCCTTTCGCCTCGCTGCCAGTTATGCCGATAGTTCCAGGTAAAGGTCAGTTGCTGTTTCGGCGTGGCGTAGTAATCTACGCGCGTCGTGGGGAAGTAGGCAAAGTTGTTATTCTCCGCGTCCCACGTATAGGAGTCGCGGTTGGGGTCGGTGTCCGTGACCTTGGTCGCGAACATCGGGACCTGGTTATTTATGGCTAGGATCGCCTGAGCGACCGGGTCGGCCTTCGTTGGTAAGCATTGCGTTGGCAGTGGAGCCGGGCACTGACGGTTGGAGGCCAAACTCAGCACGTTGACAGTTCTAAATTGATCAGTTGTGCCGTCCACGACATAGGTGAAGAAGCCCTGCTGAGCCTGCGGCGTCAATACCGCAATGGTGCGGGGAGTCCTCACGGGTGAATAGGCGCGCTCGAAGTTGACGAAGGCGAACAGCTTATCCTTGAAGTAGCCAAAGGGAATCAATGGCCCGCCGAAATTCCCTCCATAGTTCTGAGTGCGATTGAAGGCCCGATCCAGGCCCTGCGCGTTTCGACTCCAACTATTCGCGTTGAACCTCTCGCTCGTGCCCTCGTAGAAGGCGCTGCCGTGGTATTGGGAGCCGCCGCGCCGGGTAGTGAATTTGATGTTCGCGCCGCTTTGCGCGCCTGAGTCCGCGCCGAGTCCGCCAGTTTCCACCGATACTTCCTCGACCGCGCCCAGACGCACCGGAACGGTCATGAAGAAGACGGTGCCGCCGCTCTTGAAACCGTTCGAGGCGTCATTGATCCCATCGACAGTAACGTTGACGGCGCCGCCGGCCAGGTTGTTGTATCGCGTGCTGCCGCCGGTGGGAGGAGAGGCTCCGGGAGCGAGTCTGGCCAGAGCTAGCACATTACTGCGATTCCCGACTGGCAATTGGGTAACTGTCTTTGAAGAGAGGGTGCTCGCCACCAATTGGGAGGAGGTCTCCAGCGCCAGCTCCTCGGTTGCGTTTACCGTAATGGTTTCTGACGCCGCGCCCAGCTCCAGGCCGAACCGCACATCCGTGGTCTGGTTCGTCGAAACGGAGATGTTGGTGAGGGTCGCCGTTTTAAATCCCGGCGCTGTCACAGTGACCACGTATAAGCCGACTGCCAAATCCGGGAACAGGAATGTCCCGTCGTGGGTCGCAGCAGCCTCCTTCGTGATCCCGGTCTGCGCATCTTTCAGGGTGACTTTGGCGTTAGCGACCACGGCGCCGGTCGGGTCGCTAACGGTCCCGGAGACAGCTCCGACAATTCGCAACTGCGCCCAGGCGCCGGATGATAACAAGATCGTCAGCGCCAACAGTCCAGTTACTTTCAAATACACGCTTGGGTTCTTCGCAAGGGGTTTCATAACCAAACCTCCGTCTGAGATGGGGTGGGCCGCAGGAGCCCCGCCCGGTTGGGTGATTGATCTGAAGGGCTGACTCGCGTCAGCCTTCTTGATTTGATCTTTATCCCAGCAAAGCCGCTTTGGAATGAGTCACCGATCTGATAAGCTCAATTTCTTGGGTTTCAGGCAAATGTCGTTTGCGTTTGAGTCCTAAATGAGCATGGCCTTAGTGGATCACTCAGCAGGGAGACGCGTCTTGTATCGTTTTAGGGAAGCTTGAACCGCCTTAGGAATGAGGAAAAGATGCTATTCCCACTCCCTACTCCCTACCCCCCACTCCCCTAATCAGGTTCATGCGGCCTTATTGCCATACAAGACTCTCCAGGCGTCAGCGGGTCTACTAACAACAAGGTGAAGGCTATGAATATGAAGAGGATTGCGGTCTTATTTGTTCTTGCGGTCGCGGCGTTGACGGCGGCGGCAGTCAACTTTGCCGCGCGGCAAAACTCGCCGCTCAAGGTTCAGAATAAAGTCCAGCTTGCGGCTCTCCCTTTTCCTTTGCGGGATGTGCGCCTGCTCGACGGACCGTTCCGCGAGGCTATGCTGCGCGATCAGAAATATCTGCTCAGTTTGGACAATGACCGGCTGTTGCATATGTTCCGCGTCACAGCCGGCATACCATCCACGGCCAAACCCTACGGAGGTTGGGAAGCGCCTGACGTCCAGTTGCGCGGCCACAGTATGGGGCACTTCCTATCGGCTTGCGCGCTGATGTACGCGAGCACGGGCGATGAACGGTTCAAGACCAAAGCCGATGCGGTCGTCGCCGAGTTGGCGAAGATTCAGCAGGCGCTCGCCGCTAAAGGTTTCAACGCCGGCTACCTGTCGGCCTTTCCCGAAGAGTTCTTCGACCTGGTGGATAAGCGCGAGCGCGTCTGGGCGCCGTACTACACGATCCACAAGATGATGGCCGGCCTGCTCGATATGTACCTCCTGTGCGATAACAAACAGGCGCTCGATGTCTTGGTGAAGCAGGCCGCCTGGGTCAAATTCCGCGTGGATCGTTTGAGTGAGGAGCAGCAACAGGCAGCGCTCCAAACCGAATTCGGCGGCATGGAAGAAGTGTTGACCAATCTCTACGCCGTCACCGGCGACCCGGAGCATTTGCGCGTGGCGCGCAAGTTCGATCACAAGCGCATCTTCGATCCGCTCTCTCGCGGCGAAGACCCGCTCAACGGCCTGCACGCGAACACGCAGATTCCGAAGGCCATCGGCGCGGCCCGCGATTACGAATTGACCGGCGAGAAGCGCTATCACGACGTGGCCAGCTTCTTCTGGGAGCGCGTGGCGAAACATCGTTCCTACGTCATCGGCGGCAACAGCGACGGCGAGTCGTTCTTCCCGCCGGAGACCTTCTCAAAACACCTCGGCCCGGCAAGCACGGAGACTTGCAACACCTACAACATGCTCAAGCTGACGCGCCATCTATTCGCGTGGGAGCCGTCGGTCGAGAAAATGGATTTTTACGAGCGCGGCCTTTACAACCACATCCTGGCCTCGCAAGACCCGGCGACCGGCGGATTCTGCTACTACGTCCCGCTGCGGCCCGGCGCGTTCAAGACCTTCTCGACGCCCGAAGAGTCGTTCTGGTGCTGCGTCGGCACGGGCATGGAGAACCACGCCAAGTATCCAGACACGATCTACTTTCATGACGACCGGTCGCTCTACGTCAACCTATTCATCGCTTCGGAGCTGAAGTGGAAAGAGAAAGGGTTGACCATCCGTCAAGAGACGAAGTTTCCTGAAGAAGGCACGACGCGGCTTTCAATCAAGGCCGACAAACCCATCAAGCTGGCGTTAAAAGTTCGCTGCCCTTCATGGTCGCGACCGGCCCCATTAAACCCATCCATGGCGTCAGGCGGACCCGGAATGTCGCTGACAATCAATGGCGAGAAGGCGCCGATCTACGCTAATCCAGGCTCTTACGTCACGATCGAACGCAAGTGGAAGAGCGGCGACACGGTTGAGATTCGACTGCGAATGGAGTTGCGGATAGAAGCGATGCCGGATGACCCGAAGATGATCGCGTTGTTCTACGGGCCGATCGCGCTCGCGGGCGACCTCGGTCAAGAGGGTTTGCAGGACGCCAAACGCTACGGCCCCAGCGCGCCGCAGCTGGGACGCGTGAAGCCGATTGAGATTCCCGCAATCGTAAGTGACGGATTTGGATTGTCCCAAATAAAGGCTGTGCCGGGCGCGCCGCTGACATTCAAGACTGACGGACTTGGACGGCCTCAAGACGTTACGCTCGTTCCATTCTATAAAGTCTTCGATCAGCGTTACACTGTCTACTGGAAGGTCTATACGCCCGACGAGTGGGAGAAGCGAAAGGTTGATCTGGCCGCCGCCGAGTCTAGGCGCAAGATGATCGAACGTCTGACGGTGGACGCCGTGAATATCAGCGATCAACAGAGCGAACGCGACCACAACCTGCAAGGGCAGGGGATGATTGACGGCGACTTCGAAGGCAAGCGGTGGCGCGCCGCGCGGAACGGCTGGTTCAGTTTTGATTTGAAATCGGCGCCGGACAAGCCGGTGACGTTGGTCTGCACCTATCGCGGCAGCGAAGGGCGTCCGCGTTCCTTTGACGTTCTGGTGGACGGCGAAAAGATCGCCACGCAGACGCTCGAAATTCATCCGGGCGAGCTTTTCGATTTCGAGTACCTGCTGCCGGAACAACTGACGCGCGGCAAAGAGCGCATCACCGTGAAATTTCAATCGCGCCCCAACGCAATGGCGGGGAGCGTCTTCGATGTGCGAGTGGCTCAACTTGAGCGGGGGGAGAAATAACTGATGGTGGTA
>Ga0209382_10007439_pt1 | contig 13944 bp, 7 predicted proteins | sample SoiMetdeltSBSDD5_FD_187599 | JGI IMG/M metagenome (GOLD analysis project Ga0209382, IMG submission 187599) | Bulk soil microbial communities from a Populus tree surrounding site in Tennessee, USA - Soil MetaG P. deltoides SBSDD5 (SPAdes) (version 2) | ecosystem: Environmental > Terrestrial >... | reverse complement strand
TGGATTTTGAATTGATGAAAAAAGTGCTCTACGGAATTGCAATGGGAACGACAGGACTGGTAAAAGGACTTGACACGCCAACCAGAATAAGAAATGCTTATTAGTTCAACTCGTCTTGTTCTATATTCTTCCTGATCCTGGGACTTTCTTTGTAGATGCGAATAACGATCGTGATAACGACAACGCAAACGACGAGGGCAAATATTACTATTAATTCATTCATGGTTAATCCTGATCAATTATTTACCAAAAATCCTAAATGATTATTACTGGCCAATACCACTTTAGGGTAATATATCAGCGATTTTTACCAGGTATTTCTACCAATAAGAATGTTGCATTTGAAACCGATCTCTCATGCTATGCAACTTTACCAAGCATGTTGGAACCTTTTATATACGGTCTGAATATTGATCCGGATGTAAACTGGTATGTGGTTGTGGCGAACATGAGCGGGCGGAAAGAGCCTTTTAATATTTCCTGATGTCATCATGGATGGATGTAACCCGCGCCCTGTATAGATAAAGCATGCCTTGTCTCTATGACAAACATACCTTGCCTCGTGTGTCAGGGACGTCAGGAGGGGCTGCCTGAGACTGGGTTAATTATCCGTCCGTCAGGCAAAAAAGCCGTCTGAATACAGATTGCCCATTTAACACTTCCGAAACATTTCGTAATCCAAAAAATGTCTTTATATTTGGTCTACGAAAGAAAACGTAGAAATTTAAAAAATACATTTTATGAAACGACTTGCTGTAAATTTTGTGATCGCAGCGTTACTCGCTACCATCGCCATTCCTTCTTTTGCCCAGGATGAAAAAGCAAAAGAGAAGGATAAAGAAGTAAAAGAAAGAAAGAAGAATGTTGAACAGATTGTCATTACAAGAAACAGTGACACCAAAGAAAAGACCGTGATCGAAATAAACGGTGATAAAATAACCGTCAATGGCAAACCCATTGAAGATTTAAAAGACGGCGATGTACAGGTTCATCGCAATAAGCTCAAAACTCTTGATGGCTTGACCGCCTACGGTATTCGGGATGGACAAAGCTTTCACTGGAATGGTGATCACGACAATAATTTCGGCCTATTTAGTGACGCTGATCAGAACCGCGCTATGCTTGGCGTAGTTACTGAAGAAGTGGAAGGTGGTGTGAAAGTAACTGAGATCACCGACGAAAGTGCCGCAAAAAAATCAGGTATAAAGGAAGGTGATGTCATTACTAAAATCGATGAAACCAAAATTGAAGATCCTGATCAATTATCAAAAGTGGTTCGCAAGCATAAACCAGGTGATAAAGTGACAGTAACTCTTTTAAGAGATAAGAAAGAGCAAAAGATCACAACCGAGCTTGGTAAATGGAAAGGTGTAGGTGCCTACACTTTCACCCCGGGTCAGAATTTTAAAATGGACATGCCGGAGTACCGGGAATTGCTTACTCCAAAGATCCAGGGTACCCCAAGCCCGCGCGGATATGCATGGTCAGGCAGCCAGCCAAGACTTGGATTATCTGTTCAGGATACTGATGATGGCAAAGGTGTAAAAGTGATTGAAGTAGATGAAGAAAGCAATGCTGCTAAGGCAGGATTAAAAGAGAATGATATTCTTACTCATTTCAACGATAAAGAAGTAAATAGCGCTGATGAAGTAGCTAAATTGGTGAAGGAAAATAAGGACAAACCAACCATCAACTTGAAAATAAAAAGAGATGGCAAGACTCAAAACATTGAAGTGAAAATGCCACGCAAGCTGAAAACAGCTGATATCTAAACTAATTTTCGATATGTTTAAAAAGCCGGTTTTTTACGACCGGCTTTTTGTTTTCCATTCTTTAAATAATTGATCTGTATTTTTGTTGCCTTTCAAAATGAGCAACAAACCTGAATATGAAATTGTGGTAGGGCTTGAGGTGCACGCAAGACTGCTGACAAAGAGTAAATTGTTTTGCGGGGATAGCTCGGTTTTTGGAGACGAGCCCAATACCAACATTAGCACGATCACATTGGCCCACCCGGGTACCCTGCCAAAAATGAACAGGGAAGCGATCGCCTTTGCGGTCAAGCTTGGTCTTGCCTGTCATTCGGACATTGAAAAGCATAACTATTTTGCGCGGAAAAATTATTTCTATCCTGATCTTCCGAAAGGGTACCAGGTATCACAACACACAACGCCAATTTGTAAAGGTGGTTATGTCACAATAAAAACTCCTCTTAGTGAAAAGAATGTCCGGTTGAATCGCATACATATGGAAGAAGATGCCGGTAAAAGCCTGCACGATGTGTATACCAATGAAACCGCGTTGGATTATAACAGGGCGGGAGTAGCTCTTTTAGAAATCGTTACCGAACCTGATATAAGAAGTGGGGATGAAGCAGCAGCATATTTAACGGAGCTTCGCAAACTTGTCCGTTACCTGGAAATTTGTGATGGCAATATGGAAGAAGGAAGTTTGCGTTGTGATGCAAATGTTTCCGTAAGAAGGGTCGGTGATGAAAAACTGGGCACAAAGGTGGAAGTAAAGAATCTTAATTCAATAAGAAATGTAAAAACAGCCATTGAGTTCGAAGCAGATCGATTGATCGGTTTATTGGAAAAAGGTGAAACGGTTCTCCAACAAACAAGAAGTTTTGATGCAATGAATGGAGGTACTTTCGCTATTCGCGATAAAGAAGATGCTGAAGATTACCGTTATTTTCCCGAGCCGGATCTTACTCCTTTTGCATTGACTGATGATTTTATCAATTCAATAAAAGAAACAATTCCTGTCTTACAAAAGCAACGGATCGAAAAATATATTGCATCATACCAACTGGGTGTGTATGATTCCAACGCATTGACAGAAGAAAAGGAATTTGCTGATTATTTTGAACAGCTTGTTCAGTCGAATAATGTTGCAATAAAACCAAAGTCTGCGGCTAACTGGATGCTGGGGCCTGTGAAAACCTGGCTGAATGAAAAAAATAAAGCCATCAGCGATTTTCCCATAAAACCTGGTAGGCTTTTTCAACTTATAAAACTCGTTGAAGAAAATAAACTGAGCTTTTCTGTTGCTTCCTCCAAAGTATTTTCATTGTTGCTTGATAATCCTGAACTTGACGCCGAAACCGCAGCTGCAAAAATGGACCTGATAATGGACAGTAATTCCGATGCTATTTTGCCAATAGCTGATGCAGTACTTTTGCAGTTCCAGGATAAAGTGAAAGAATATAAAAAGGGTAAGAAGGGGTTGTTATCGTTATTCGTTGGGGAAGTCATCAAAAGGTCAAAGGGTAAAGCCGATCCTAAAATTGTAAATGAAATACTTATTCAAAAATTAAATAAATAAAATATACCTGTATGCGAAAGGTAAGTTTATTCATATGCTTAACGGTGATGTTGGCCGCCTGTGAAACTAAAAAAGATTCATTTACTGTTTCAGGTACTTTAAGGAATCCTGCTTCAAAAGTTGTTTATATAGAGGAAACTAATATTGCAACCGGCGAAAAGCAAATAAAAGATTCAGCGACGATCAGCGACAATGGAAAATTTTCTATGAATGTTGAAACTACTGAAGAGGGTGTTTATAATCTGCGCATGCAAAATGAAGCCGCACAATTTGCCACTATTATAAATGACGGCTCGAAAATAAATATCGAGGCTGATTTCAGTAAGCGCTATGATTTCTATAATGTTTCAGGATCAGCAGCAAGCAAATCTATCCAGGATTATTTAGCAAAGGTCAATGAACTGCAAAGGGAAAAATTCAACTACCTCGTGCAAGCTGACAGTATAATTAAAAACAATGGCGATTCGGTTTTAGCACAAAGCCTGGTAAAAAAGGAGACAGATATAATAAATCAACTCAAAACTTACACACTCCAAACTGTTCAAAAGGCTGATAAAGCACCGCTTGCTTTATTTGTTTTGGCCACTTACCAGGAGATGGCAAGAAATCCAAACTATAGAATGAATGGTTTTACCGCTGAAGAGCTTATTGGTATGTTAGATGAGATGATTACTAAGTTTCCGGGACGTGCTGATCTTGCGGGGATAAAGAAATCGGTTGAAGCACAAATACCAAAAGCGCTGTGGGTAGGCAAACAAGCTCCTGAAATTTCTTTACCCGATACTCAGGGAAGGGAAGTGACACTAAGTTCTTTTCGCGGAAAGTATGTGCTTGTAGATTTTTGGGCAAGCTGGTGCGGGCCATGCAGAAGAGAAAATCCTAATGTAGTAGAGGCTTTTAATAAGTTTAAAAGCAAAAATTTTACTATTCTCGGCGTTTCACTTGATCGTCCGGGCCAAAAAGATAATTGGTTAAAGGCGATAAAGGATGATAATTTAACATGGACACATATAAGTGATCTTAAATTCTGGCAAAGCGAAGTTGTCCCACTTTACAATGTACAAAGCATTCCATTCAATGTTTTGGTTGATCCGCAAGGAAAGGTGATCGCTGAAAATTTAAGAGGCGATGCATTAGGTCAAACCTTGCAACAGGTTTTAAATTAAATTAACCAGTCAAAAAAAGAAAGGGCTGCCATTCGGCAACCCTTTTTGTTTTCTCATGTGGGAATTATCTTAGTTATCTGTCATCAGTGGGTTCAATGATAACTCATCAGCAGAAATTGGCCAGATATAGTTTTGTTGTGATGAGGCCGGTAAAGCGCCAACTGTGCCCTTTGCCGGTATGGTCAACAACAAACGCATATGGTCCATATTGTGCAAACCTTCTCCCAAAAACTCAATCCTTCTCTCTAATAAAATGGCGGCAATAAGATCTGCCTGTGTTGCAGGTGCAAGAATAGTTGTTGCATCTGACCTTTGGCGAACAGCGTTTAATAAAGCCAGCGCTTTCACATTTACACCAGCATTTGTTCTTGCCAGCGCTTCCGCAAGATTCAACAATACTTCTGAATAACGAATTACAGGTGCCCAATCAGTGTAAGGTGAAGGGGCATTGAATTTTGTATTCAGGTATGGCTTGCCGGAAACCACCGCATTAAAGCTTCTCCTTGCATCGGTCGCGGTCCAACCAGTATTGGCAATAATACCGCTTGGGTTCAATGAGAATTCACCATTGCCGGTTGTTTTTGACCAATAATAGCCTAACTGGTTTTGTGTACCGGGGTTATCGCCTGCCGTGCTGCTCATTGGCATTGATAAAACAGATTCAGTAGTAGTGTAAGGTGTTCTGAACACATTCACAATATTTGCCTGTAAAGCATGAGCGACTCCTGATGTGGCACTGAACGGAGCAACATTTTGGCCAACGATTTTATTTGCTTCCGTTATTACTCTCGCGTAATCCTGCATTGTTAAGAATACTCTTGTTTTTAATGCGATCGCTGTATTGCGATGAGCACGGGTAGTATTCAATGCTGCGGTTGTATAAGTGAGAGGCAGGTTTGCTTCTGCAAAGTCAAGATCGGAGATGATCTGCGTATAGGTTTCAGCTACCGTGCTTCTTGCCAATGCAGAAGATCCTGATCCTTTAATACCTGTTAAACGTAATGGTACGCCGGGTTTGCTGCCATTGCCATCTGCATAAGGTCTTGCATAGTGCTCAAGCAATTTAAGATAGCAAGCTGCACGAAGGAATCTTGCTTCAGCAATGTAGTTGTTGGCTAAAGCTGTTCCTACGACAGTTGTCCCTTTTTCGTTCATACCATCAAGGAACAAGTTGCATTGATTAATGGTACTATAAGCATTTGCCCACTGGTTTTTAACAAAGTTTGCAGACGTACCGGTTGCATTTAAGAACCAGACATCATAACCTGTTACGCCATTTGTTGTCTCATTAAGAAAATCTTCACCGCGTATATCACCGGCAATTTGCGCGCGGCCACCATAAAATCCGCCGGTCTTGAATGATCCATATAATGAATTCACCTGGTTTGCGATACGGGCAGGTGTATCAAATGCTGTTGCATCAGTGATAGATGTTTGTGGAATCGGTGACAGGTATTCCTTCTTACAGGAGGTTACCATCACCAGACCCAAACAAAAGCTCACTATATATTTTAATTGTTTTTTCATTCTAATAACTTTTTAATTATTGAAAAGTAATATTCAGGCCGATCACAAAATTTCTTCCGTTTGCGATGGTGTTCCTATCGACACCCTGGTTTGTATTTCCATTTCCATTTGAAGAAACTTCAGGATCAGGACCCGGGTAATCTGTAATGATCGCCAGGTTCTGTCCGGCAACATAAATTCTTGCAGATGCAAGTTTTGCTTTGTTAGCAATACGTGCCGGGATGTTGTAAGAAAGTGTTACGTTTTTCACTTTCACAAAATCACCTTTGAAAGCGCTGTAGGACATGGGTAATGCTGAACCATTGGAAACATTATCACCATACACTGGTCTTGGCACAGTTGCTTGGTCACCGGGTTTTGCCCATGCCTGTAGTACATCAACATGGTTATTCCAGAAGCGTTGGTCATGCAAACCCGCCCATGAACCGTAATACACCCAGAAACCAAGCTGGTAAGTAAGAAGCACATTAAGGTCAAATGATTTATAACGGAAAGTATTATCAAATCCTCCGTACACTTTTGGAACGGTGTTTCCAAACATTACACCATCTTTTGCCTGTGTAACTGATGCGGGCAAGTTGTTTTCTTTATACTGAGTTCCATCCGGATTTGACCATTGAAATTGCCCTGCCGCAGTATTCGGAGCAAACCTGTATAACACGGGTTGACCCGCTTTGTTGTACAGCATTCTGCTTCCCGTTGCCGGATCCACACCAGCATTTTTTACCAGCCACAAATAACCCAATGAATAGCCTACGGCCGTACGGCTTACAGTTTCAAGACCTGAAGTAGATGAAAGTATCTCAGTCAGGCCTGGAGCAAGAGAAGTTACTTCGTTATGATTTGTTGTGATGTTCAATGTGGATGTCCAGCTAAAGTCTCTTCCCCTGAAAGGATTGCCTGTGATTCCAAACTCCCATCCTTTGTTTATCATAGTTCCTACGTTAGTCGGAATTGAGTTAGGTAAACCGGTAGAGGGAGCTTGTGGCACATTCAGGATAAGATCTTTGATATCGTTGTAATAACGGGTGGCTTCGATCTGGATCTTGTCTTTGAACATGCTAAGGTTTAAACCAACATCGATCTTGGTGCTTGTTTCCCATTGGAGATTGGCGTTACCGGCAAAATTGAATCCAAGTGTGGGAAGACCCCCATATAAGCCGGAATTATAAGATGAGTAAATGACATAATTTCCGATACCTGCGGTATTACCTACTTTACCATAGCTACCACGCAAGCGGAAATTATTGAAGATATTGCTCAAGCCGGCCTTATCCCAGAAGTTCTCTTTTGCAATTTCCCAACCAGCTGAAGCACCCCAGAATGTGGAAGCTTTATCAGCAAATGCAGAATATTCATCTCGCCTGATATTGCCGGATAAGAAATATTTCTTATCAAAATCATAGGTAGCACGACCAAAGTATGAAAGCAAATAGTTTTCACCAAAATCAAGACCTGATGTATTTGGAGTAACCCAACCTGCTTGTATGATATTGAATGCAGGATCAGAAAGGGTTTGCCTGTTTAGGCCAAAACCTACTGTCGTTCTCCTGTCCTGTTCACTACCGCCCAATACACTTACATTATGTTTTCCTGAGAAAGTATAATCAAACTGTGCAGTGTTCGCCCATGTCCATCTTTTATTTTTGCTGTATGAACTCGAAGCGCTCCCGGTTGCAGAAAAACCATCACCATGTATTGGGTTAAGAAAAGTTTCATTATCTACATATAAATAGTCAACTCCATACATGGTTCTTAATGTAAGCCACTTAACCGGTTTTGCCTGCAAATACACGGTGGATTGGATATGGTTGACCTCAGAATTTTGCCTGTTAAGATCCAGCACCGTAACCGGGTTATAGAAACCAACGGTCACCGAGTTGTTCATTCTTCCTACTGAATTGGCAGCAGGGTTTTCAATATTGTATGTTCCATCATTTTTAAAAGGAGCAACATTTGGAGCTGTTACAAACTGGACGCGTCCCAAACCTGTGGTAGCAAATGCTTCACCGTTAAGAGAACCAGAAGAATTAGCCGCAAGGTTTTGCTCGTTTGAATAGGCGATTTTACCGCCTAAAGAAAACCAGCTATTTACCCGGCTATCTACATTGAATAAAATATTCTTGCGAATGAATTTATTTTTCTTGAGAATACCTTCCTGGTCACTATAACCTACAGAAAAATAATACGTGGTAGCATCATTACCTCCTGAAACATTCACATTGTGTTCATGAGAAAAACCTGTTTGGTAAACATAGTCTGCCCAATCCGTATCGATCGTCTTTCCATTTGCATCAGTGGCTAGTGCAAATTTTGTATACCCAGAACCAGAAGGGTTTGTTGAATTTACTGTCTGATTATTAGCAGCAGCCATATTCTTATAATCAGTGTATTGCTGCGCGTTCAAGACTTCCGGGATGCCATAGGGCTGAACCCAGCTAACAGAAGTATTGTAGGAAACCCTGGCTTTGCCAGCTCTTCCTTTTTTTGTTGTAATGAAAACAACACCGTTAGCTGCGCGGCTCCCGTAAATAGCAGTAGCTGCAGCATCTTTAGCGATGTCAATACTTTCAATATCGTTGGGGTTGATACTTGCCAATGCATTACCCGCAGCAGCGGTGGCGCTGAAATCACCTGTTGGTGAAGGCACACCATCCACAACAATCAATGGATAAGAGCTAAGTGAAATTGAGTTGGTACCGCGAATGCGAAAGACCGGCGGCGTATTCAATACTCCGTTTGGAACTGTGATCTGTACACCCGTAGCACGACCTGCCAAAGCTTGTTCAAAACTTTGGACTGGTTTATTGGTAAGTGCCGATCCCTTTACTGTGGCAATGTTACCGGACACCTCTTTTCTTCTTTGTGTACCATAACCAGTAACCACGACTTCAGAAAGTGTTCTGTCTTCTGTTCTCAGTGTAATGTCAATCACGGCATCGTTGCCAATTGGCCTTTCAGTAGTTGTCATGTCAACCGCGGAAAAGATCAGCGCCTTTGCATTGGCTGGAACTGTGAGTGAATAGGAACCATCCGGCTTCGAAGTGGTACCGGTGGTTGTACCTTTTACGATAACTGATGCATTAGGCACTGGATTGCCTTTGTCATCAGATACCCTTCCGGTGATGGTACGTTGTGCCAGCGCGAAAATAGAGAGCAGCACAAAACCGGACAAGAGTAGTAGTTGCTTCCTCATGTGCATTTTGTTTTAGTGATGAAAAAATTGTATGCCTATATCGAATAAGTAATAACGGCCTTACAACCTATGCTTTTCAAAGGGATAAGATCAGCGAATAAAGTGAAAAATGGTTTTGTAGTCTGTGTGTAATTCTTTCCTGACAAATCTAAGACAGGCAGGGCTATGGTTCTGCTGCACAAAAATAGGGGGTTAGCCTATTTCTTTTTACGGATAAATGTTATCAGTAATGAAGGTAAGAGAACCAGATTGGTTATTGTTGCAGTAACCAGCGTAAGAGATGTAAGCCATCCAAGCGACTGCGTGCCACCGAACCCACTGAAACAGAAAATGATAAAGCCTGCGATCAGCACCAAAGAAGTATAGATAATGCTGATGCCAGTGCTATGAATTGTTTCTATAACCGTCTGCTTCATATCGTAATTATTCCTTGGCAATTCCTGCTTGTAATTGATCAGGAAACGAATGGTTACGTCAATAGCTATTCCGAGCGCAACACTGAATATTAATACTGTTGAAGGTTTTATCCTGATCCCAAGCCATCCCATAATACCCGCAGTAATTATCAGGGGAATAAGGTTTGGTATCAATGAGCAGATAAGTATGCGGAATGAACGGAACAGGTACATCATACACACAGCAATCAGTCCAAATGCCCACATGATGCTTTCCATTAAACCATTGATGATAAAATTGCTGCCGGTTAAAAAAGTAACACTGGCACCGGTAAGTTGTACGTTATAATTTGTTTTATCAAAAATTGAATCGGCCTTTTTTTGTATAGTATCGAGTATAAATGGTAAACGATCGCTTCCCACATCCTGCATGCTGACGCTTATTCTTGCTTCCTGCTTATTGCTATCAATAAAAGAAGAAAGCAGTTTATTAAATGAGGTGCCTTTGTTTAATGAATCTGTATTGGGATCCAGGTAAGGTTTTAAGGGTATCATATCAAATTCAGTGGGCGGCGAATAGTTGTTGGTATCTCCTTCAAAGAATGCCTGCTTGGCAAACTTCAAACCTTCGGTGATATTAAGCGGTCTGCCGATCTCCGGTCTCGAAGCAAGAAACTGCGATAAGGAATCGATCTTTAAAAGGTTGTTGAGATTTCTGGTAACACCCCTTTTCTTTTTTGTATCTACCACAATTTCCAGTGGCATCACACCTTTGAAATTCCTTTCAAAAAATTTAAGATCGGTATAGATCTTATCAGATTTTGGAAGGTCATCAACGATATAGCCCTTTGATTCCAGTCTTGTGATCCCGATTACTGAAATAACTAAAAGTATGGCGGTGATAATATAGATCAGCTTACGATGATTGAGTGACCATCGCTCCAGCCTGTCGAGCCAACGCCGCAACCTTGGATTTTCGAGATATCTGGTGTGCCTGGTTTTCGGAGACGGCAGAAAACTCAACACTGCGGGAATGAAGATAAGCGAGATGAGAAAAAGCGCCATGATATTTAAACCGGCAACGGCCCCAAACTCTTTTAATACCTGGCTGCGCGTTAAAAAGAATACGGCGAAACCAATGGCTGCAGTGATATTGCAAAACAAAGTAACAATGCCCATCCGGTGAACCATGTGTACAAGGGCTTTTTCTTTATTTCCTGTTACATTGTAGGCCACATGAAATTTATTCAGAAAATAAATACAGTTAGGTATACCGATCACCACAACAAGGGGCGGGATCAACGCTGTAAGCAACGTGATTTTATAACCCATCAGCACCATCGTGCCAAGACTCCAAACAACACCAATACCAACAACAGTGATCGATAATATCATATTGGTTACGGAACGGAAAAAAAGCAAAAGGATAATAGCAGATAAGATCACAGACAGTATAAGAAACCATTGCATTTCATCGGCAATGCGTTTGGCCAAGATGGTTCTGATGAATGGGAGACCACTTTTGTAGATCTCTAGCTTGTGTTTTTCGCCAAATGCATCGGTAAGCCCCGAGATCTGCTTTATAGTTATTTCCCTTTTCTTTGAAACAAGCAACTCCTTGTTGATATGGATGCCCAATAACCAGGCATTAGTTTCAGGATTGTATAATAAGGCACGATAAAAAGGAAGATTAAAAAAAACTGTTTTGGAACTATCGATCTCCTGTTGTGTAAGCGTTGTTTTAGTGAATATGTTTCTTGTACTTAACTTTTCTGTCTCGGGATTCTTAATAAGATTAATAGCAGTAGGTATTGAAATAATATCTTCAACACCCGGTACGCTGTTGAGATCATTCACCAGCTGCGAATAATCATTAAACAGGGTTTCTTCAAAGAATCTATCAGTTTGTACTCCGATCACCAGCAGGTTGCCATCTTCGCCAAATTTATTTCTGAATTCCTGGTAAGCGAGGTATTTCGGGTGATCTGTCGGAATTGCATTCGCGAAGCCATAGCTTAATTCCAATTGTTTAGCCTTATAACCCATGAAAGCAGTGATGGCAAACAAAAGAACCAGAAGAGCTATCCTGTATTTGAGAATGAATTGGCCAAGGCTTTTCCACATATTACTGTCGTTGATAAAAACTGCGCAAAGAAACAGAAAAATGCCTGAACAGCCTGTGAAACAATCTCTCATTTAGATTAAGATCAATATTTTTGAAAAGTGAGTTTGCCGCGCATCATAATCATTTTTTATTTGCTGGTTTATGTTTCTGGAAAAGCGATTTCGCAGGATTCAATTCCTCCAATCGGTCAGTGGAGAGATCATTTACCTTATCATTCTGCCATCGATGTTGCAGCAGGTGATAACAAGATTTTTTGTGCTACACCTTACAGCATTTTTTATATCGACCTGCAGGAAAATTCTGTAACAAGGATGAGCCGTGTAACCGGTTTGTTTGAGACCGCTATTTCGGCAATTGAATATGATGACGTGAATGATAAATTATTTATTGCATACAATACCAGTAATATTGATATTGTCTTCCGCAATGATGTATTCAATGTGCCGGACATAAAGCTGGATAATATTGTTGGTGATAAGAGGATCTACAACGTTTATTCCCTTGGAAAAAATTTCTATCTCTCAACCGGTCTTGGAGTGATTGTTATTGATGGCGATAAATACGAAGTGAAAGCCTCATGGTTTATTGGTAACAATGGGGGCCAGGTAAAAGTAAATGGTTTTACTACCGACAATTCATTTTATTATGCAGCAACTGACGAAGGATTAAAAAGAATATCTATCAATAACGTCGATCCGGCAAATTATCTGAACTGGCAAAACCTGAGTGGTTCAAATGGATTATCCGTGGGAAAATGCCTTGATGTTATCAATGTGTCGGGGAAGATTTTTGCTTCCAAAAATGATTCAGTATTTGTGCTCAATGGGAATACCTGGACTTTGTTTTTTACAGAGGCAACATGGAATATCAGGAGCATTAATTCTTCTTCCGGTAAAATGATTGTTTGTGAAACACAGAATACCAGCGGAAAAATTACTTCCTTGAACACTGACGGAACGATAGCAAGAACGATCCAGCAACCGACATTGCTAGTGAAGCCAATGAAAGGAGTTATAGAAGGAACTAATTACTGGATCGCGGACAGCGTTGGCGGTCTCACAAAATTCTTATCAACAGGATTCGAAAGCTATAATCTCAATTCACCACAATCTATTGCAACGGGCGAAATGGCTTTTGCCAATAATAGTTTGTGGGCCGCAGCCGGCAGCGTGAATGCAAGCTGGCAAAAACAAAATAATAAGAATGGCATTTATAAATTTTCAGAAGGACAATGGACAAATTATACTAGTAAACAATTTACTCAGTTTGATTCTCTGCCCGATATCATCACTCTAGCCGTAGATCCATCAGATGCATCCGTATGGGCAGGCTCGTATGGTGGAGGTTTATTGCATATTAAGAACGGAAATAGTTTTGAGATCTTTAAACAAAACTCATCGATAGGACAAGCAATATTTGATGCGGGTAGTTACCGCGTGAGCGGGCTGGCATTTGATACAGAGAAAAATCTGTGGATAGCAAATTATGGTGCCGCACAAAATATTGTGGTGAGAAAAAATGATGGTACCTGGAAATCATTTGCTCCGCCATTTGCATTGAATGAAAATGCTGTGTCACAAATTGTGATCGATGAGGAAAATCAGAAATGGATTGTTTCTCCGCGTGGCAATGGCTTGATCGTATTTAATGACAATAATACTATTGATAACCCAACAGATGATAAGTGGAAACTATATCGTGCAGGGGCTGGCATTGGTAACCTGCCAACAAATAATGTATTAAGTATAGCAAAAGATAAGAATGGCTTTATCTGGGTTGGCACCGATGATGGGATCGCCGTCATTCAATGTGCACAAAGTGCTTTTTCATCACAGGGTTGCGATGCGGTATTGCCAGTGGTGACACAAGGCGGCTTTAATCAATATCTCTTTAAGGGAGAAGAAGTAAGAAACATTGCTGTTGATGGCGCAGACAGAAAATGGGTGGCAACAAAGAATGGCGCATGGTTGGTAAGTGCAGAAGGAGAAAAAGTGATCTATCGGTTTACTGAAACCAATAGCCCTTTGTTGAGTAATGATGTGAAAAGAATTGCTATCGACGAAAGAACAGGAGAGGTATTTTTTGCAACGGCAAATGGTATCTGTTCATTCAGAAGTACGGCAACAGAAGGCGGTCAAACTAATAGCAATGTATTAGTTTTTCCTAATCCTGTTCCGCCTGGGTATTCGGGAACGATCGCTATTCGGG
>Ga0209382_10007438_pt1 | contig 13946 bp, 13 predicted proteins | sample SoiMetdeltSBSDD5_FD_187599 | JGI IMG/M metagenome (GOLD analysis project Ga0209382, IMG submission 187599) | Bulk soil microbial communities from a Populus tree surrounding site in Tennessee, USA - Soil MetaG P. deltoides SBSDD5 (SPAdes) (version 2) | ecosystem: Environmental > Terrestrial >... | reverse complement strand
CCAGGGCGCAGGCGCCATCCTGGAGATGGTGGGAGCAGCGGTCATAATCCCCCGGACCTCCAGCCGGACGACCTACAGAGCCCGGAGGTATGGCCCGGATACGCGGTTCCCGCGACCTAACATCGCCAGCCGTGAGATGACGTGCTCATCGAGGACGGCGGCCACACGATGGGCCAGCAGATCGCCACCTTCGAGGAGATGTTCCCCGCGGTGAAGGTCGGCGGCGTGTACCTGGTCGAGGACCTCCACACCAGCTACTGGGAGGAGTTCGGGGGCGGCTACCGCGTGCCCGGCACTTTCATCGAGTACGTCAAGGACATCGTCGACCAGCTCAACGCCCACCACTCCCGCGACCGGGAGCGGCACCCGGTGACCGACCTGACCCGCATGGTCGGCGGCATGCACGTCTACGACAGCGTCGTCGTGTTCGACCGGGCCGAGCTGCCCGAGCCGACGGTGCGGAAGTCGGGCCGGCCCTCCTTCGACGACGAAGATGAGGAGTAGCCGGCCCTAGAGGTTCTCGCGGTACTTGCCCACGAGGTCGTCGAGCGCCTCGCGCAGCAGGCTGGCCTCGGTCCGGCCGGTGGCGTTGGACAGCTTGGCCAGGCGGTCGAGGCCGGCCCGGGGGTAGTAGTTGCTCTTGAGCACCATCTTCTCCTCGACGTAGATGGCGACGCGGTCGCGGCCGTCGCGCTTGGCCCGCATGAGCGCCTGGTCGGCGGCCTGCCACAGGGCGTCGGCGGTGGCGCCGTGCGGGGGGTTGGCGGCGACGCCGATCGAAGCGGTGGTGGCCTCGCCCAGCCCCTCGACCGGATGGGAGGCGAAGTGCTCGCGGATCTCCTCCATGAGCACCAGCGCGCTCTCGGCCGACAGGCCCGGCAGCAGCACCGCGTACTCGTCGCCGCCGAGCCGGATCACCTCGGCGCCGGCCGGGAGGTTGCCGTCCAGCAGTCGCTCCCAGGCCGCCAGGGCCAGGTCACCTCCCTCCCGACCCCGGCGCTCGTTGATGCCGATGAGGTCGTCGAGGTCGGTCTGGGCCAGGGCCAGCGGCGCATTGCCCCCGTGCAGCAGGTCGACGAGCCGGGCTCGGAAGTCGTCGCCGGCCACGATGGGGCGGCGAGTGGACGACGTAGTAGCCATGACATATATATGTCATGGCTACTACGTCAAGGTCAACGGACGGCGGTCACCCGGACTTCAGGTGGCGCGGCTGGTAGACGGGTGGGGGGACCGTCGTAGTCGACCTAGTGCCGTTGTTGCCCGGTGGGTCGGCCGCGGCAGCCGGCGCGGCCAGACCCACCGGAACCAGCCCGCCACACATGAGCGCGAGCAGACAAGACTTGATGGCGAAGATCCGTTCGCCCATCGAGGCGTGATCGCCCGGGGCTGGGTCCGCGATACTCCTGCCGCAGTAATTCCGTCCCGGGGCGTCACCCTCGGCCCTGGCGCGGCGATGACGTAACGGAGCGAGATGGCTGGGGTCGAGCGGTTCAACGGGGAGTTCGATGCGGTGCTGGACGCCGCCCAGTCCGGCGCGCCCTGGGCGTTCGAGCGGATCTTCACCGCCTTGTCGCCGGTCGTGACCGGATACCTGCGGGTGCAGGGTGCCCACGAGCCCGAGGATCTCTCCAGCGAGGTGTTCGTCGCGGTGCTCCGCAACATCGGGCGCTTCACCGGCGGCGAGGCTGCGTTCCGATCGTGGGTGTTCACCATCGCCCACCGCCGGCTGCTCGACGAGCGCCGCCGCCACGGGCGGCGACCCCCGTTCACCGCCCTCAGCGAGGCGCTCGAGCTGGCGGGGCCCGACGATGTCGAGGGCGCGGTCGAGCGGACCCAGCGCACCGAGTGGGTCAGAGAGCTGTGCGAGCAGCTGTCGCCGGACCAGCGCGACGTGCTGCTGCTGCGGCTGCTCGGCCGCCTGACGATCGACGAGGTGGCCGACACCGTCGGCAAGTCCTCGGTGGCGGTGAAGGCCCTCCAGCGGCGGGGCTTCCGGGCCATCGGCCGCATGCTCGCGCCCGAAGAGGTATCGCGGTGACCAGGCGCGGCGATGACGACGCTATGACGAGGGCCACCCTCTACGCCTACGACGAGATCGTCGAGGCGCTCATCCGGGGCGACGACGTCCCGGCTGTGCATGCCCCACTGGCAACGTTCACCCGCGAGGTCCGTGCCCTCGGCGAAGAACCGGTGCCGGCGCCGTCGAACGAGTTGACGGCGCTGCTCGAAGGCCGCCCGCTCGGCGTCGTCGCCCGGGTCACCGGAGCGAAGCGCCTGGTCAGGGTGGGCGTCGGTGCGTCGCTGACCGCGGCCGGGATCCTCGGCGCCGGCGCAGTCGGCCTGCTGCCCGCGGCCGCCAACAACGCGGTGCGCGGCGCCATCGAGGTCGTCACGCCCGTCCAGTTCGACGACCCCCAGGACCACCCCGCCAACTTCGGGGACCGAGTCTCTTCCGACGCCACCGGCGATAGCGACGGGGTCAACGGGGTGGACGGCCAGGAGATCTCGGACGAGAACCCGGGGGCCGGCCAACGCAACGGCGGGAGCTCCCCGGACGCGCCGCCCGGGCAGACCGGTGTGACCGGCGAAGACCGCGCGGGCCAGACCCCGGCGGCCGACGCTCCCGGCCAGAACACCACCGACGACACCACCGACGACGAAGACGATCCCGGGAACTCCGGGCAGAGCCACACGCCCGACAGCACGGTGCCCCCGGCCCGGACCGAGAACAGTCCCCCCGGCTGAGTGAGTCCTTCCCCTCCGTGACTCACCGATGCCGCGAGGCACCAGCGCCCCGAAGCCGCCTAGTGACAGGAACGGCCTTCGGGTTGCGCTGGTGCCTCGTTCGTTCGGCTAGCCGCTGAGGTCGGCCCGCCCGCAACGCTGCGGTGCACTGACCGGGTTGCAGCGGGCCGCGCCGTCGCCCGGCAGGTCCACCACGTAGCCGGTGCCGAAAGGGTCGTCCGGGAACACGTAGTCGGTCGACACGTACTGGGCGCCCGAGGCGAACGCCGCGTCCCGCATGGACGTGTCGCCGCTGCGGGCCTGGACCGTGTCGGCGTCGGCTCGGGTGCGCACGATGAACCCGGCGGCGACCAGGGCCCGGATGCGGTCGCCCTGGGACAGCGGGTCGTTCACCACCATGATGGCGGCGTCAGGATCGCTCTCGGGCACGTCCACGAACAGGCGCCGGTCGGCCAGGTCGGGCACCTGGGCCCGGTAGGCGTCGCGCTTGGCCCCGTGGTCGTCGAGCGTGAACAGCACCTGGCCCCGCACCTGGTCGAGCCGAGGCCAGCGGCCCCGCCGCACCGCATCGGCCAGCGTGGCGGCGTGGCCCCGCACCTCGGCCGGCGTCAGCACCCGCTCGGCGGGGAACACCGCATCGATCTCGTCCTCCAGGGCGGCGAAGTCGGCCCCGGTCCACGCCAGCGGTTGGACGAAGCCCAGGCCCGGGTCGGGGATGGGATCGTCCTTGGCCTCGATCTGGATGGTGACCGGCAGGTGTCCGGGATGGGCGTCCGACCAGTCCCGCACCTGGGTCAGGCAGATGGCCAGCGTCGGGCAGGTCGAGCGGTAGTCGACCTCCTGCACGTGGAGCACCTTGAGCCCCGGACCCGCCAGCGCCGGGTCGGGGGGCGCCACGCCCAGCAGGTCGACCACCCGCGGGTGGGCGTAGCGGCCTCCCGCGGGGTCGTCTACGAAGGCGTCCAGCTCGATCTGGCGCACGCCCGCGTCGAGCTCTTCCGCCAGCGGATGGTGGGTGTACTCGAAGCCCTGGGCCGCCGGCCCGAGGAAGTCGTCGAGCGCGGCCTGCAGCGCCGGCTCCGGCTGCACGTGGTAGCTGTTGTGCGACGCCAGGACCTGGATCTGGTTGAGGCGGATCCCGGCGCTCGGAGCGTGGACCGGCCCCCGCAGGGGCGGAACGCAGGCGGCCGCCACCACGAGGGTGACGGCGAGCAGCGCGGGGGGCCGGATGTGGGGTCGGCGGCGGGTCATGACCGGCCAGCATGGTCGATCGGAGCGGCGCTCGCAGGTGGGCGCCGCGACGCCGACCGGCGGGCAGTGCCGTCACCCCCGGGGAGGCAGCAGGAACACCGCGACGTTGGTCTCGTCCCAGCGGTCCTGGAGCTCGACGTAGCGGGCCAGCGGCTCACGCCACCGAGGGTCGGTGTCGAGCAGGTCCTCGTGGATCATGGCCCCGAGGTCCCGCCGGTGGGTGCCGAACAGCGAGGGCCGGACGGTCACCGCCGCGGCCGGGTCGATCTGCCAGCCGGTGCCACCGCCGGACACCGAGGCCAGATCGCCCCGGGCGGCGGAGCGCTCACCTCGGGCCGACAGCCGGATCTCGCCGCTCGCCACCGCCGCCTTCAGGTCTTCCCGCAGGTAGAAGAGCTCGAGCTGCTCGCCGCGCGACAGGCCCTGGTGGCGGGTGACGACCTCGGCCCCCTCGGGCGTGAAGGCGGCGTAGTCGCCGGTCACCACCATGAGGCGGGGCAGCCCTCCGGGCGAACGACGTCCCGCGCCCAGCTGCCGCACTCCGATGTGGTCGGTCACCGTGAAGCCGGTGCCCCGGTCCTGGAGCTGGGCCATCACCGCCTCGCAGTAGGGGTCGAACACCCCCTCCCGGCAGGCGACCTCGACCCGAGGCGGCAGGTCGGCGCGGGCTACGGCGGTGGTGAGCTCCCGGGCTACGGGATAGGTGCTGGGAGGCGCGGTGGTGCCGTTGTTGGCCGCGGGCAGCGTGGCGACCGCGGCCACCACCGCGAGCGCGGCGAAGGCGGCCGCCGGCCACCAGGCGCGTGCGGGCGCGGGCCGTGGCCGCCACAGGCGGAGCACGGCCACCAGCAGGGCGAACGTGATGAAGGCGCCCACCGGCCACAGCCAGCGGGCCTGGTAGGCGACGGTCCCGAACTGGCCGGTCGGGGTCTGGACGGCGGTCACCAGCGCCGCGGCCAGCAGCGTGCCCGCCAGCGCGGCCGCGGCCACGACGGTCCGGTCCCGCGCCCGGATCCCGGCCCACGCCGCCAGGCTGATCAGCGCCACCAGGACGGCCAGTGCTCCGCCCGCGGTCACGGCCCCGGGCAGGTCGTTCCCGAAGGGCCCCAGCCGGAAGGCGTGCGAGTACGACGGCCGCACCCACCACGGCGGCAGCGCCAGCACCTCGGCGACAGCCCGGGGCCCGGTGCGCCAGCCCAGCGTCACGCGGGCGGCCGACTGGCTGCGCCGCAGGCGGGACAGGTTGCCCTCGTCCGCGGTCACCTGCTCGATCAGCGGCTGGATCCAGCACACCACGGCCACGACGGCGGCCACCCCGAGCGCCACCGCGTCCCGGCGCCATCCGCCGGCCCGGTGGTGCCAGGCCGACACCGCCACGCTGCCGGTCGCCGCGAGCAGCAGCACCGGGACCAGCACGACGTAGCTGAGGTTGGTGGCCAGCACGAGGCTGCCGGCCAGCACCGCCCAGGGCAGGCAGAGGCTGTCGCCCGCGATGGTCGCCCAGGCCAGCACCGCGCAGCCCAGGAACGGGAGCAGCACCGTGCCCGCGTGCCACGGCTCGATGAGCGCGTCGCTGCCCATTGACCAGCACAGCAGCCCGGTCACCGCCATGGCCGCCGCGGCCACCGCGGGGCCGGCCACCCGCCTCGCGGCGATGAAGCTGCCCGCCACCGAAGCCATGCCTACGAGGGTCGTCCCGATCACCAGCCCGGCCCCGCCCCCGACCAGCGCCGCGGGCAGGGCGAGCGCGTCGTACAGCAGGGGGCCGGGATGGTTCAGGTCGAACCCGACCGACCAGGAGGCCGAGGCCCACATGCCGAGCAGCGGCAGGTCTCCACCCGGCCCGCCCCCGAGCACATCCCGGGACCGCACCCCGATCAGGGCCGAGTCGCCCACGGGAACCCACCCGGTCACGATCGCCCGCCCCGCCGACACCGCGAGCGCCACCAGCACCGCTCCGAACGCCGCCCACGCCAGCCGCCCCGACCACCGGTTCGTTCCCGCCTCCGCCGCGTCCGCCATGGCCTCCGCGCCGGCGACCCCGGCGGCGGCCAGGGCGATGCCGGCAGCGTCATCAGAGCCGGCGTCGGCGGGCCCGTCCCCAGGGCTGCGCAGCTCCACTGCCCGGGAAGCTACTGCCTGGGACTTTGTCCGGCGCCGCCTACGAGTCGGGGTGGTGCGCGGCCCAGGCCGCCAGCCATGACTCGACCACCGGGGCGAAGGCGGCCGGGTTGTACACGTCCTCCTCGGAGGAGAACAGGCCGTCACCGGCGTACACCAGGCGGGTCCAGTTGGCGCCCTGGTAGATCTGGCCGTCGCCGGGGTCGACGAACCGGTTCTGGACCTGGCCGACGAGCCAGCCCTGGTCGGCGTCGATGGTCCACCAGTCCCACGGGAACTCCTGCATGTGGGTGAACGGCCACACCGTCATGGTGGCGGTGATCCAGTCCAGCAACGCCTGCCGGCCGTGGAAGTGCCCGTAGTGGTGCTCGATGTAGTGGACGTCGGGGGTGAAGCACTCGACCCACGGTCGCCAGTCACCGGTTCGCCCCGCGGCGCCGGCGGCGGCCGTGTAGCGGCGGAACGCCTCGGCGATCTCCTCACGCTCGAATCCCACGCGCCCCCGTCCTTCCCCTGCGCCGACCGGAGGGGACCGTACCCTAGGGCACGAGGACGAGCTTGCCCCGGGCCGCGGTGCTCTCGAGCAGCTCGTGAGCCTGGCGAGCCTCGGACAGCGGCAGGCGCTCGGCTACCGCTGGGTGGATCTTGTCCGCCCGCAGCAGCTCGAGCAGGGCGAGGAAGTCCTGCCGGAACCAGTCCTGGTGCTCGATGCGCAGCTTCTGGATGCGGTAGGCGATCACGTGGCGGCGGGGCGACAGGGTGCCCCAGAGCCAGACGAGGCCCGTGGCCGCGTACCACTCGACCCAGCCTCGCCAGCTCTTCCGCCCGCCCACCATCGTCTTGTAGTTGCCCATCACGACGAGCCTCCCGCCGGGGTCTCCGACAAGAGGGTCGCCACGCCGCAGCGCCCAGAAGGACCGGAGCGAGACCGCGCCCCCGATCCCGTCGAGCACCACGTCCATGCCGTCGGGGCACAGCTCCCGCACCCGGGCCAGGAAGTCCTCGGTCCGGTAGTCGATGGCCACCGCGCCGAGCCGCTCGACCGTGGCGCGGTCCCGGGCGGACGCGGTCCCGAACAGGCGTAGCCCGGCGAGCGCACCGAGCTCCAGCGCCGCGGTGCCCACCCGGCCGGCCGCGCCGTGCACCAGCACCGCCTCGCCGCGGCTCACCCTCGCGGCCCGGTGCAGCATCTGGTAGGCGGTCATGTACGGGAACACGAGGCTGACGACTTCGGCCGGGTCGAGATCGTCGGGCACCTCGACCGCGTAGCGCTCGGGCACGCAGACCAGCTCCGCGTTGGAGCCCCACACGGTGAGCACCCCGACCCGGTCCCCCTTCCGGAGCCGGGATGTGCCCGGGCCGACCTCCTCGACGACGCCGACGAGCTCGTAGCCCGGCGTGAACGGCGGCTTGGGCCCGCCGAGGTAGGTCCCGGCCCGGATCAATGCGTCGGTGAAGGACACCCCGGCCGCCAGGACCCGCACCAACACCTCGCCCGGCCCGGGCCGGGGAGCGTCCTCCTCCACCATCCGCAGGACCTCGGGGCCACCGAACTGCTCGACCACGACACGTCTCATGGCACACCCCCTATCGATGCCCACTCAGCGACGCGCCGGCGGCCGCGTGTGCGCCAGAGGCGAAGGTCCCATTGTCGCCCTCGGGTTGTGACCAAGGTCCTGCAGGTCCCTGCTCTGCGCCCGTGGTGTCCGCCGGGCAGCAGGCGTAGTCCGGAGGGGAGGAGGTAGAGACGATGCCTGACGAGACCGAAATGGGCCGTGCGCGTCACCGCTACCCGAAGACCGCCCTCTGGTTCGCCGGTGGCTTGGCCGTCGCCGTTCTACTCTGGATGGTCGTAGGGGTACCGACCGTGGTGAAGTACCCCGCCGACCTGGACGCCAGTCCCCGCTACGAGGGGAGCTTCAGCTTGCTCGTGGACCCGTTGACGGCAACCCCGCTCGCGGCGCCCGTGACGATGCCACTGACCGTGGACCGGCACATAGAGGCGGTCGGCGATGAGAGCGGCTCGTCGACGGTCGTGGTGCGGGAGACGATCCATCAGGTGGCCGGTGATCTGCTCGACGTCACCCAGACCAACCAGTACGTGATGGACCGCTCGTCGATCGAGAACGTCGCCGACGACCGCGCCTACGCGTTCGACCAAGACAACGTGGTCGACCGGTCCGGCAGCTTCCGCCTCAACCTGCCGTTCGACACGAGCCGGGACGAGACCTACGACATCTACAAGAACGAGATCGGCGCCACGTATCAGCTCGTCGGGGACCGCGAGGCCCCGACCACCGAGCTCGAGGGACTGCACCTCTCGAACTTCACCGCCAGCGTCGACGAGGCACCGCTGAGCGACGCCTACCTGGCCGAGCTCACCCAGACGGTGCCGCTGCCCCAGAGCATGAGCCTCGACCAGCTCGAGCCGCAGCTCCTGGCGGCGGGCGTCGACGTCGACGCGCTCGTGACCGCGCTCACGCCCGTGCTGACGGCCGAGGACGCGGCCACGCTCAGCGGGTTCGCGGCCGAGCCGATCCCGATCGAGTACGTGCTCTCGCTCGACGGGCGCGCCGCGGTCGAGCCGGTCACGGGCGCCGAGGTCCGGGTGTCGGTGTCCGAATCGGTGGGGGCGCGGCCGGTGCTCACGAGCCTCCCGGTGCTGCAGGACGTGCTGAGCCACTATCCCGGCGTGCCCGAAGCAGTCTCCACCAGCGCCGCCCTCGACGAGCTCGCGGCCGCCCCCGCGAGCCCCTTGTTCGAGTACAGCTACGAGCAGACCCCGGCCTCCGTCGCCGACGTGGCCGACACGGTCGCCGCTCTGCGGAGCCAGGTGCGGCTGGCCAAGGTCTGGCTGCCACTGGGGTTGGCGGCAGGAGCCATCGGGAGCCTGGTCGTGGGCGCGGTCTGGTTCATGCGCCGGCGCGCGCGCCCGATCGAGGGAACCGGACGGGAGCGGCCGCACCCGGCCCCCCGTCCCGACAGGGAAGAGCGAGAGCTGGCCACCACCGGAAGGGAAACGCGATGACATCCACCCCCGCCGCGACGCGGCGCGTGGCGAGTGGGCCCGACCTGGCCCCGCTCGACGCCCACGCCCACCTGCTCGAGCCGGTCATGCGCTGGGCCGAACAGGAGCCGACCCGGCCCGTGGCCGCCTACCGCGAGGGCGACGGGTTCGTCGACGTCTCCGCACAGGCCTTCCACGAGCGGGTCCGTGCCCTGGCCAAGGGCCTCGTCGCCAGCGGGGTGGCCCCGGGGGACCGGGTGGCGCTCCTGTCGCACACGCGGCTCGAGTGGCTGCTGGTCGACTACGCCATCCTGGCCGCGGGAGCCGTCACCGTGCCGATCTACGAGACCTCGTCGGCCGAGCAGATCCAATGGATCCTCGGCGACAGCGGCGCCTGCATCGCCGTGGTCGAGACGCCGGCCATGCGATCGACCTACGACGAGGTCCATGCCGCGGCCAGCGCTTGCCGCGAGGCCCTGGTGATCGACGAGGGTGCCCTCGACGAGCTCGCCGCCCGGGGCCATGAGGTCGACGATGCGACGCTGGACGAGCGCATCGCGGGCCTCACCGCCGATGGGCTGGCCACGATCGTCTACACGTCGGGCACCACCGGGCGGCCCAAGGGCTGCATGCAGACCCACAGGAACCTGCGCACCAACGTCGCGCAGAACCTCGACGCCGTCCGGTCGATGCTCCATGACGACGAGGTCACCCTGCTGTTCCTGCCGCTGGCCCACACCCTCACCAAGTCCATCGCCCTGGTGTGCGTCGAGTGGGGGGCCAAGCTGGCGTTCGCCACCGACTTCGGCCACTTCCCGGAGGAGCTGGCCCTGGTCCGGCCGACGCTGCTCGTCGCGGTGCCCCGAGTGTTCGAGAAGGTGTTCACCGCCGCTCAGCGCAAGGCCGCCGCCGACGGGCACGGCAAGATCTTCGACCGGGCGGAACAGGTGGCCATCCGGTGGTCCGAGGGTCACACCGCGGGACGCCTCCAGCCCATCATCAGTGCCCAGCACGCCGTGTTCGGGTCCCTGGTGTACCGCAAGCTGCACGCCGCGTTCGGGGGGCGGCTGAGGTTCGCGTTCAGCGGCGGGGGGCCGCTGGGCGAGCGTCTCACCCACTTCTTCAACGGCATCGGCATACGGATCTTCGAGGGCTACGGCCTCACCGAGACCAGCCCGACGCTGACCGTGAACCGGGCTGACGCCTGGAGGCCCGGGACCGTCGGGCGTCCCGTGGCGGGGACGTCGATCCGCATCGCGGACGACGGCGAGATCCTCGCGTCCGGTCCCCAGGTGTTCTCCGGCTACTGGAACGCCGAGGCCGCGACCGCTGAGGTGCTCGAAGCCGACGGGTGGTTCCACACCGGCGACATCGGCGAGCTGGATGCCGATGGCTACCTGCGGATCACCGGGCGAAAGAAGGAGCTCATCGTCACCGCGGCGGGCAAGAACGTGGCGCCGGCGCCGCTCGAGGACCGCCTCCGGGCCGACCCGCTGATCAGCCAGGCGGTGGTGGTCGGTGACCAGCGCCCGTTCGTGGCCGCGATGCTCGCCGTCGACCACGAGGCCCTCCGCGAGTGGGCGGCGGACCAGGGGCTGGACGACCAGTCGAATGCCGAGCTGCTCGCGCACGACCGGCTGCGGGAGCGCCTGCAGGGGGCCGTCGACGAGGCCAACCGCTCGGTGTCCAAGGCGGAGTCCATCCGGGCCTTCGCCATCCTGCCCCGCGACCTGTCCGTCGAGTCGGGCGAGCTCACCCCCACGTTGAAGGTGCGCCGCGCCATCGTGGTCAAGTCCTACAGCGCAGTCGTCGAGGAGCTGTATGGGTGACGGGCGCCGCTGCCGCGCGTGCGGCTCGGGCGACCTGCAGCCCTCCGGCACCCCGCTCGGCCGGAGGGCCGTGTGCGCCCGATGCGGCCGGTGCTGGGAAGAGGGCGGCGCCGGCGTAGAGGTCGACTCCCTGGCCTGCCCGGGCTGCGCGCGGCGCGGCCGGTGCGAATCGTGCCCCACCTGGCTCGTCGAGGCGATGTCGCGCCGCGACGTGTTGAGCGACGGCCGGCCGGTGCTCGTCCGGCCGTTGCTGTACGGCGATCGCTTCGAGCTGGCGGCGGGGTTCGCCGAGCTGTCGCCGCGCTCGCGGCGACACCGCTTCTTCAACCCACCCGAGGAGCTCGACGACGAAGAGCTCGAGCACCTGACCAACCTCGACTACCGCGATCACTACGCCTGCGTCGCCGTGCTCGAGGACCGGCCCGTGCCGACGGGGGTCGGCGTCGCCCGCTACGTCCGCGAGGCGGGCAACCCCGATGTCGCCGAGGTGGCCGTCACGGTGGCGGACGCCTACCAGCGCCGGGGGATCGGCACGCTGCTGACCCGCACGCTGGGCGAGGTCGCGGCCCGCAACGGCATCCACCGGTTCGTCAACTACGTGCACTGGGACAACGCCGCCGCCATCGAGCTGCTCACCGACGAACCGTGCCGGATCACCCCGGCCGAGCCGGGCGTCGCCCGCATCGAGGTCGAGCTTCCGCCCCGCGTGGCCGAGGTGCCCGACTCCTACCTCCACCGCCTCATCGGCGCCTACGCCGCACGGCGGGACCCGAGGCGGCGCCCCCGTTAGCCGGTGGTGCTCCGGTTGGCTCGCGAGGAGAGGTGGGCGATGCCGAGGACGATCCCGGCGCCGATGAGGGTCAGGCCGGTGAGCCCGGTGACCATGGCGACGAACCACGCGCCCTCGGGGAGCTCGCCGGTGGCGTTCGTGGTGCCGATGAGGACCGCCAGCACGACGCTGCCGCCGCCGAGGAGCTTCCACCAGTTGCCGGTCGTGGGGCGGCGCTCGGTGAGCGGACGGGCCCGGTGGGCGGAGACGAGCGCCAGGGAGACTGCGATGACGGCGACCGCGAGGCAGGGCAGGAGGACACCGATGGACCCGACGGTGACGCCGACGACGACCGCGCTGAGCGCGACCGCACCGAAGATCACGGGGACGACGGTCGTGGCGCTGCGGGACATGTGGGCCTCCAGGTGTCGGGACGGAACGGTGAGAGCGAGATCGATGGCGGTGCGAGCGAGCACGCGCCAGGTGGGCTCGTCGCGGATCTGGTCGGTGACGAGGGCGACGAGGTCGGGCCCGTACTCCTCGCGGAACCGCCGCGGGTAGAGGCGGACGGCCAGCCGGTAGGCCCCGAGCGTGCGTTGGCGTGCGCTCATGCGGGTGCCGCGCCCGGCAGGTGACCGGCGGTCCGGTGCACGAGGGTCTGGAGCCGCCTGAGCTCGTCGAGGGCGACGGCGCGTCCGGCGGGTGTGAGGTCGTAGTAGCGGCGCCGTTCGTTGTCGGTGCGGGGTGACCGGTCGGTGGTCTCCTCGATCAGCCCGCCCTCGACCAGGCGGTTGAGCGTGCCGTAGAGGGTGCCGGGGCCCATACGGACGGCGCCGCCGCTCAGCTCCTCGACCCGGCGCATGAGGGCGTAGCCGTGCAGCTCACCGTCAAGGAGGGCCAGCACGACGTGCAACGACGCCGCCGGGAGCGGCTTCGAGCGAGGCATGCTCGAATCCTGATATATCGAACTTCGATAGTCAAGGGTCGATCGGGAGGACCATTCGGCATCCCGGCCGGCTCAGCTGCGTCGTAGCGCGGCGACCGCCAGCTCCGTGCGGGTGGAGATGCCGAGCTTGGCGTACACGTGGGTGAGATGGGTGCCGACCGTGCGGGGGGCGACGAACAGCCGCTCGGCCACCTGCTGGTTCGACAGGCCCTCGGCCACGAGCTTGACGACGGACAGCTCGGCGGGGGTCAGGCTGGCCCACCCGCTCGCCGGCCGCTTCCTCTCACCCCGACCGCGTGTGACGTAGTCGACGGCCTCGTCCCAGGCCATGTCCGCGCCCTCGGCGGCGACGGCCTCGTACCGTTCCGCGCCGAGGGCCGCGATGACGGCGGCGACGTCGGCGTCGTGGGCGGGCCGCGCGGCCGACGGCCGGGCGTAGCCGAGGGCCTCGCGGCGGGCGGTCGCCGCGCCCAGCAGCCGGGCCGCCTGGTCGTGGCTCTCGAGGTCGATCGCCACCCCGGCCAGCGTCTCCACCGCGTCCACCTCGCCGATGAAGTGGCCGTGGCTGTGGGCGAGCGCCAGGGCCCGGTGGGCGGCGTCCTCGGCGCGCTCGGGCTCGCCGGAAGCGCGTTCGACCAGCGCTTGCACGGCCAACCGGGTCGACTCGAAGAACCGGTGGTGCCCGAGCCGGACCGGGTCGAGCAGCCGCCGGGCTGTCCCGACGTCCCCGCCGACCACGTGACCCCAGGCGAGCCAGGGCTGGATGGCGTCCCCCGGGAGTCCCAACGCGACGGCCGCGTGCCGGAACGTCTCGCAGGCGTGCGTCAGCGTGGCCAGGTCTCCCTCGTGGAGGGCGAGAACCGCCCGGGCGAAGAGGGCGAACGTTGTCCACGCGCCGCCCGATTCCTCGGCGATCTGGACTGCCTCGTCGGTCAGCGGTCGGGCCGAGGCCAGATCGCCCTGGAAGGCCCGAGCGACCCCGAGGATGGCCAGGGCGAGGATGAGCGTGTGGGTGTCATGCGTGGTGCGGGCCTCGGCCAGCAGCGGCGTGGCCCCGTCCAGGGCCGCGGCGAGGTCTCCCTGGCAGACCTCGGCCCACGCCTTGATGCCGAGCGCTTGACGTCGCTCGAACCGGTCGCCTGACGCGACGACCAGGGTGAGCGCGTCCCCGCTGATGCTGCGAGCCTGGCCGAAGTCGCCGGCGAGGCCATGGACGATGGCGAGGTTGCAGAGCCCCTCGGTCGACCACCAGACGTCGTCCTGCCGGCGGGCCTGCGC
>Ga0209382_10007437_pt1 | contig 13949 bp, 9 predicted proteins | sample SoiMetdeltSBSDD5_FD_187599 | JGI IMG/M metagenome (GOLD analysis project Ga0209382, IMG submission 187599) | Bulk soil microbial communities from a Populus tree surrounding site in Tennessee, USA - Soil MetaG P. deltoides SBSDD5 (SPAdes) (version 2) | ecosystem: Environmental > Terrestrial >... | reverse complement strand
TCAAAGTCGCTGCCTTGGCGAATCGTGGCTGTCCGCGGCCTCGGTTTCGGAACAGCGCGTCACCAATAAAGAGGTCCTCAAATCCGTCACGGTCAAAATCGATGGTGCAAGCTGCTTCGCCGGACGCCAGTGTACCGAATGCGCGAGTGCCGTCAGCGAATCGAACAGCAATGTTGGAGGCCGGTGCGGCTGACGGTAGATCGACCTCTTCGGCAAGCGCGTACGGTCCCTGTTCGCCGTACTGCGTTCCGATCGTCGCATTCAAGGAAGAGTCGCGGGTCAACGCCTGGAATCGATCCTGATAAACACGGGCGCGCTCCGGCTGTTGCAATGCGGTATAGCTTCGACTGGCACCGAAGTACGCCGAAACAAAAGCAGGGTCGAGATCGATCGCCTTGGTGTAGTTCGCGGCCGCGGCCGCGTAATCACCCTGCTGGAACTGAATGGTTGCCGCGAAATAAAAGGAATAGGCGTCATTGGGGGCGAGCCGCTGAGCCGCCATGAATTCACGAAGAGCCTCATCCGCCTTGCCCTCGCTCCTATTGAGCAGGCCGAAGTTGTAATGCGCGCGTATCGAATCGGGATCCAATACCAGCCCGCGTTCGAATGCGCGGCGAGCAGCATCCGGCCGGCCCAGCGCCGCGAGGGCGATACCTTGATTGATCAGTGCAGTTGTGAATTGGGGATCCGCGGCGACCGCCGCTTCGAATTCCCGAAGCGCCTGCTGAAAATTCTGCTGCGTCATAAGCGCCACGCCGCGGTTATTGGCAGCGCGTGCGGACGCGGGTGGCCGGGGCGATTGCCCGCTGATCAACAGAACAGACGCTACGAGCGTGGCAAGGACAAGGCTGATTGACCTCATCGCCGTGTCAAAGGAGTCCTGGCTGAAATGCCCTCGCCTTCTTTCAGCGTGACAGCTTGGTCTGCCATGACATTGCTGAATGTTTCTTTCGTGCCGGACGGCCAATACACTTCCACGGCGTCCGCCGATGTTGCCGCAACCAGACCAAAAGTCAGCGGCAGTTCACTCTGTGAGCAGTAGCTGGAACCAGTTTTGACCGTCTGCCATTGCCAACCGGCAGAAGTGTGAACTCGAACTCTGGTGCCGATCCCATCACGATTGGTTTTCGTGCCGATCGTCCGAACTCTCAGAACGTGATTGGGACCTGCGTATTGATTGCGATAGAGGTAGGCGGGGCCGCCGTTCGTTGTGAGCGCCATGTCCAACGTGCCGTTATTGTCGATGTCGCCGTAGGCAGTACCGCGGCCGACGACTGGTCTTCCGAGACCCGAACCGGCCTGAGCCGCCACGTCGTCAAATCGATGATTGCCGAGATTGCGGAAAAGATGCGGAGGTTGGCGATATTTCACGCGAGGTTGAATGGTTTCGATCTGATCCTCGATGTGACCGTTCGCTACGAAGAGATCCGGTTTGCCATCCCAATCGTAGTCGAAGAAGAACAATCCGAACGCCAGGCTTAGCATACTTACACGCCCTACGGAGTTGCGCGGCGCTTCGTCGACAAACAGGCCGTTGCCTTCGTTGTGATAAAGAGCAAGCATCTGGCCCGAGAAGTTTCCGATTGCAACGCTCGGCAATCCAGACTGATCGTAATCCGCCCAGTCCACGCCCATCGCGCCGCGCGCCACGCCGTCTTCGTTGAAGGCAACGCCCGAGCGAACACCTTCTTCACGAAACGTTCGGTTTTTCAAATTTCGGTACAGCTTATTCGGTTGAGTATCGTTTGCAACAAGGATGTCGGACCATCCGTCGAGATCGATATCCAGGATGGCTACGCCGAGAGATTTGGACGTCGGATCGAATAAACCGGCATTGCGCGTCGCATCCTCGAAAAGCCCATTGCCTTTGTTGTGATAAAGCTTTGACGACACCCCTTTGTACGATTCAGGCGTGCAGTAAGACTTGGTTTTGCCGTCGAGCGAACAGCGGACGTCGGTTTCGGGAGACCACTGAACGTAGTTGGCGACAAACAAATCCAGTTTTCCGTCGTTGTCGTAATCAAACCATGCCGCGCTGGTGCCGAAATTCTTATTGGAGATTCCGGCGGCTTGCGTGACGTCCTTGAACACGCCGTTACCGGCGTTGTGGAACAAACGGTCGCCGTCAATCGCGGTGATGTAAACGTCCACATTGCCGTCGTTGTCGTAATCGGCGGCGGCGGCGCCCATGGCATACATCGGGACGTCGAGACCGGCTTTGGCCGTCACGTCCGCAAAGGTGCGGCCGTCGGCATTCTGGAAAAGTTTGGAAGTTGTTTTGCGGCCGGACGGTTGCCAGTCTTTCCCGTTGACGAAAAGGAGATCCTGCAAGCCATCATTGTTGATATCCAGAAAAACAACGCCTGAGCCCATGGTTTCCGGTAGGAACTTCTTGCCGGTGGCGCCATTGTTGTGGGTGAACTGAATTCCGGCCTGCTTCGAGATATCGGTGAATGGAACGTCGGGCGTTTGCGCCGTCACCGCGAGCACAAGTGGCATCAGCAGCAGCCAAGCCGCACCAGCTGTAGACTTCAAACGCACAGGCTCAGAATTGTATACAATCTCGAGTGCCCTACGGGCACGGTTTTGCAGAAAGCATAGGTATGTTGATTTCCGCAATCATCGTTGCTTTGCTTGTCGGACAGTCGCCCGATTTGTCGGATAGGTTTATCGCTGCGCAAAAGGCACTTGCAGCCAATCCGGCATCGGAGGAACGACTGGTCACACTGGTTTCCATCCTGTACGAAAACGAACGCAACGATGCCGCCATCAGCCTGCTCGAACCTTTCGTGCGAGCGAATCCGCGAGCCAGTCGCGCAAAACTGTTTCTCGCACTCGGCTATGCCAGGCAAGAAAAATACTCGCAGGCCAAGATGTTGGCTTCTCAGGTCGCGACCCAGCTTCCGAACGATTACTACGCGCAGCATATTCTCGGTTTGAGCCTTTTTGGTTTGAACGAATTCGACACCGCGCTGCTACATTTCAAAAAAGCCGTTTCGATAAAGCCGGATTTTGCAGATGGGCACTTCCAACTCGGCTTGATCTATTCGCGAACTGCCACAACGCTCGCCGATGCGGAGAATGCGTATAAGCGCGCGCTGCAACTGGGATATTCCAACGCAGAGATCTTCAGGAATCTCGGCTCCGTGGATATCAAACTTGCGAAGTACGACGAGGCCGTTACGCAACTCAAGCGATCCCTCGAATTGAATCCGAACTATGCCGATGCCTACTTCCAGTTGGCGGATGCGCTCAGAAGGTCCGGCAAAACGGACGAAGCCGCGGAAGCAACCCGAAAGTTTCAGGCGTTGAACAGCTCGACGCAAGGCAAGAAACAGCGAGACAGCCAGGGGCGTGCGCTTTATGAAGAGGGTGTAAAGCAGATCGAGAAAGATGATCTACCCGGCGCATACAGCACGCTCAAAAGAGCAGTCGAAACGGTGCCGCAATTGGATGCCGGATATTACCGTCTGGCGCAGATCGACTATTTGCGCAATAACCAGGCGATCGCTCTCGAGAATATCCGTCGCGCCATCCAGCTGAATCCGTTCGAAGCCGAATACTTCTTCGTGCTGGCCCGCTGCCTCGAGCGCTCAGACGCGCAAGCCGCAGTTGAGGCAATAACCAAAGCGATCGCGCTGAATGGGCGGGTCGGTGATTTCCATAACCTGCTGGGAAACCTCTATGCCGCTAGAGGCGACAATGCCCGAGCTGCGCAAAGCTACCGCCGGGCAGTCGATTTAGAGCCGAAGAACGAGGCATTCCGGATGAATTTATCCGCGGCCCAGAAGAAGCTCCAGCCGTGATCTTGAGAAACATGGTTGTTGCGGCACAAATGTTTCGGGCGCGCGGACGTCCCCTCCTGGGATAGGAGGGGCAGCGAGCCGAGGAACGAGGCGAGCGGGGTGGTACTAAAGAACCGCGAGCGCAGCGAGCCTCCATTAAAGTCGCGCGACAGCGCATCCTTTCTGACTTTCAATAAGGAGCGCTACGCGGAAATAGAAGGAGGCTCGCTGCGCTCGCGGTTCTTTAGTACCACCCCGCTCGCCTCGTTCCTCGGCTCGCTGCCCCTCCTATCCCAGGAGGGGACGTCAGCGCGCCCGAAACATTTGTGCCATTCCTAACAGCCATGCGTTCGGCAACAGCCCCATCCCAGGAGGGGAAATTTGCTCGCCGATACTCTGCTCCCTTCCCCCACGTCCTGGCGCGAATACGTATAATTTAGCGCCAGGACCGATTTGATGCGTTTTCTCATATGCCTCGCGGCTTTCGCTCTAGTCCAGGGTCTCCCCGCCGTCGTCTCTTACGTGGACGTCATCGGCCGCAGCGGCATTCAATTCCGGCATGAGAATTCGCCGACGCCGGATAAGTATCTCGTCGAAACCATGGGTTCCGGCGGCGCCTTCATCGATTACGACGGCGACGGGTTTCTCGACATTTTCCTCGTCAATGGTGGTTGGGTTCCGGGCACCTCAAAAACGCGCAACTTCAATCACGCCCTTTACCGCAACAAACACGACGGCACATTCGAGGACGTCACGACGAAAGCCCGCATCGAGCCCAACACGGCCTTCGGCATGGGTGCTGCCGTCGGAGATTATGACAACGACGGTAAGGACGATCTCTTCATTACGAACTTCAACGGGCCGAACCTCCTGTATCACAACGAAGGGAACGGCACGTTTTCAAATGTTACAGACAAAGCAGGTGTCGGCGGCGATGCGCAATGGAGCGCCAGCGCCACATTCCTGGACTATGACAACGACGGCCGGCTTGACCTGTGGATCGCGCGATACGTCGATCATTCCTTCACCAACAACAAAGTTTGCGTTCCCTACAACGACAAGAACATTCGCGGATACTGCACGCCGCAGGTTTACAACGGACTGTCGAACGTGCTCTATCACAATGAGGGCGGTGGCCGGTTCATCGACGTGAGCCAGAAAGCCGGTCTCACCGGACACCTTGGCAAAGGACTTGGCGTAACCGTCCTCGACTTCAATGACGACGGATTTTCCGACGTCTATGTTGCGAACGACTCCGTTGCCAACTTCCTGTTCCGCAATAATAAGGACGGAACCTTTTCGGAAGTTGCCCTGGAAAGCGGCGTCGCTCTGGATGAGAACGGACATCCGCAGGCCGGTATGGGCACGTTCTCCGGTGACATCGATGGTGACGGGCGCCAGGACATTGTTGTGACGAATCTTGACTTCGAGTATCTGGCGGTCTATCGCAACCTGGGCCGCGGAATCTTCGAGGACGCCAGCACGCGAACCGGCGTTCAACTGGCTTCGCGCGCCTTTGTCGGCTTCGGTGTCGCATTATTGGACTTCGACAACGACGCCGATCTCGATCTCTTCGCAGCAAACGGTCACATTCTCGACAATGCTTCGCAGATTCGGGAAGGCGCGCAATATGCCCAACGAAAACTCTTGTTTGAAAACATCCGCGGCTTGTTCAAAGAGAACGCGGCGGGACACGGAGCTGCATTGACGAAGCCGCAGGTGAGCCGCGGCCTCGCTGTTGGAGACTACGACAATGACGGCGCCCTGGACCTTCTCGTCACGAATTGCGGCGGTTCACCGTCGCTGTTACATAACGAAGGTGGTTCGAAGAATTCCTGGCTGACAGTAAAACTCGTCGGAACCAAATCGAATTTGAACGGCATCGGCGCGCGAATCGAGCTGGGTGCCGGCGCAACCAAACAACTCCGCGACGTGACCGCCGGAGGCAGTTATCTTTCGTCCAACGATTACCGCACTCACTTCGGCCTTGGAAACTCGAACGACGAGGTCACGGTTACCGTGCGATGGCCATCGGGAAAGACTCAAACGACCAAAGCAAAACCCCGGCAAATGATCGTCATTCGTGAGGAGCCATAACTACTGCACCGACCGGCGGACGTCCCCTCCTTTTCCTCAGCAGCGCGGCGGAAAGGAAAGTTGCGACCACTCCGATCGGAAGCGGCTCGAGCAAGGTAACGCCGATATTGAAGAGCGGATTCTGGTAGCGGACTTTGAGCAGGTTCATCTCCTGAACCTTTGCTTCAACCGTTTCGGGGCTTGCGCCCGACGCCCGCAATTCCTGGATCACGTGGTCGGAATACTTATCCATGAAATCCGGATAGAAATTGAAGTAGAGAACTTCCCACGTGGCCACGTAGAAGACGCAGGAAATCAGCGTGATAAGTATCCCGACCTTAAGTCCCTGTTTAAAAGTAATGGTGCCGTTGCCGGCGTTGTCGCGATATGACCGGACACCAAAGAACACCAGCAGGAATGACAGGACGATTATCGTGTAACCAACGATTTCGGCGGTGTCCCAACTTATGCTGTCCGCGAACGGCATGGTCGTGATCATTATCAACGACATGATTGCACCGGACATTACTCCAAACCTGATAACGGTTTTCTTCATCGATTTGTCCTCCGGTCGCGAACGTTAGGCCTCACCGCGGTCTCTTGTCGTCACCCTTTCGTATGATTTTGCGTCGCTTTCATAAAATCATGCGTTTGGATGAGCGTCTCATGGGATCAGCCCCATTGCTTTTCCAATTTGCACGGCTTGCGTGCGTCGTCTGGCGCTGAGTTTGTCAAAAAGACGACTGGAGTGGGTTTTGACCGTGTTCTCGCTGACGAACAGTTTCTCCGCAATCTCGCGATTGCTTAGTCCATCGGCGATAAGTTGCAGGATTTCGAGCTCTCGCGGTGTGAGGCCGAATTCATCGAGCTTCTTCTGATTCAACTGGAAGGGGCCCTCGACCGCCACCGGGACCTCCTTTACCACAACGGTTTCTTTGTGACGCGTCAGTTTAAGGCCGAGCCAGATACCGAGTGTGGCGAACAAAGCCGCGATGAGCCCGCCGTAAATTTCAAACGAATGCTCGACAATCAGGAACCGGTACTCAATTAGCTTCAGCGCCGCAATGAGAGCGCCACCGCTGACGCCGTATATAAGAATGTCCCGTTTCATTTGTTCGGTGGGCGGATTATACGCAGTCCGGTTTTCTGTTTCATCAACGTTGACCCGGTCATACGTTAATGCCGGAGGTAGCGAAGGCAGATCATGAAGGTTTTCAGACGGGCAATATTGTTTGTCGCAGTGATGTCGTTAGCCGCTACCGGCTTTGCCGACGTCCTGCGGTTGAGGAATGGACTTCAGATTTCCGGTTTTTACGAAGGCGGTACGGCCAGAATCGTTCGATTCCGAACAGATTCCGGCGTCCAGGAATACGACATTCTCACCGTGTCTTCGGTTCAGATAACCGGCACATTGCCGAATGTCGAGCCGGAAAAGACCGTAAAGACTCGTCCCGAGCCCGCGTCGTCCTTCGGGCCGGAACAGGAGCAGTTGATTCGGGATTGGTTTTCAAGAAACGGGAACTCCAGCAATCTGCCGCCGGGCCTTGCCAAGCGTGACAGGTTGCCGCCGGGCCTGGAACGCCAGCTGCAACGAAACGGAACTCTTCCACCTGGACTTCAGAAACGCATCCAACCTTTGCCATACGCGCTCGAGCAGCAACTGCCTCCCGTTTTGATCGGCATGCGCCGGGTCGTTCTGGCAGGTCACGTCATTCTTCTGGACGAGGGGACCGCACGAATCGTTGATTTGATACGTGACGTGTTTTAACCGAAACGAACATCGAGCACGAGGGGAATCGGCGCTATTTTCAGATCGCGATCATAGCAGATTGCACGAATCCGCAATGTGGATAGGAAATTGGAGATTCCAAGATTTTCATGTGGCGAAAACGTCGAGTGACAGCGCGTCTTCCCAAATGAAGATCTTGGAATTTCCAATTTCCTACCTACATTGCGGATTCGTGCAATCTGCTATGATCGCGATCTGAAAATGGTTTTTACTTTGTGCCCTTCTGCGCCTTCTTCGCTTCTGCTTCGGCGGTCTTCACCTCGACATCAATCGCTTGCTGGCTGAGATCCGGCCGCAATTTCGCGATGGCTTTCCCGAGTGACATCGCGTTGTCACCAGTCATCAGAGCTTTCAAAGCATCAACGCCACCGACAATCTTTAGATTCTCCGCAACGTGCTGTGCTGCGACATACTGGCCGTAGTTTTTGAAGCCGTGCGGATCTTTGGGATCGACAGCGTGTGTGGAGGCTGTGGTCTTGTGGTCCGCAGAAACACCTGCCGATTGCGGCTTTCCTGTAGTTGCGGGCCGATGATCAACACTGGCACCGGGCGATGACGGCTTGACGCCCGCTCCTGCTCCCGCCGGTCGCTGACCCTGAGCGAAAGTCATAAGGCTGAAAAGAATCATCACCAAAAAGCTGACAAGAATAGTCCGTTTCATTTGAATTCTTACCTCCTTGCAACCGGATTGGACGAGACCAAAAGCCGGCCGTTTTCCTAGGAAAGATAACTTCTTGCCATCTGCGCGCAAACTATTTCTTGAGCAGCTAAGTTGATGATAATAAAAACTTTATTTGTATGTTATTCATGCCTAAGGGCTACGATAGGGTCGACGCGAGTTGCACGCCGAGCAGGCAGCCAACATGCCAGAACGGCCGTGCTAATGAACAAGCCCGCGACCGCCACGAATGTCAGAGGGTCGGTCGGTGTGACCTGATACAGCAAGCCGCGAAGCAGTCGCGTTGCCGCATGTGCTCCGGCTAAACCGATAACGAGGCCTACAACGCAGAGCGCCAGCCCGTCACGGACAACAATCCGGCCGATCTGCGAGCGTTTGGCTCCGAGCGCAATCCGAATTCCGATCTCCCGTGTGCATTGCGAGACGGTGTAAGTGAGCAAGCCGTAGATTCCCACGCTGGCAACAACAAGAGCGAGACCGGCGAAGATGGCCAGCAGGACGCTGCTGAAACGGGTTCGTGCCGTGGCGTTCGCCACGACCTGATTCATCGTAGTGGCGTCATATACCGGTACCAGCGGATCCAGCTTGCGCACTTCGGCCCGCGCCAGAGAAATCGTTGACTCGATCGGCATGCGGCTTTTCAAAACCACATAGTTTCCGGGCCACGGTTCCGCCTGAAGATGGCTGACATAGATGTCTGCGTCAGGGCCCATCTCGATCAAGCGGTATTTGCTGTTTCCGACAACTCCGATGATTCGCGCTTCTTCTCCCGGCCGTGAAACTCGCGTGATTGTGTGGTCTAACGGGTCCTGATCTCCAAAGAAACGTCGTGCGGCGGATTCGCTGATGACCGCGACGTGCGGAGAGTTTGCGCGATCGTCTTCGGTAAACGATCTGCCTTTGAGCAGCGGAATGCCTAACGTCTGGAAAAAACCGGGCGAGACGATGTGTAGCGCGACCTCGCCTGCTTCGCGGCCGTCAACGGTTCCTCTCGTGACCTCGTTTTGTCCGCGAAGCGGTATGGTGTTTGCGATAGCCGCACGTTCGACGCCCGGCAACGAAGCGACACTGTCGAGGAGATTTTGAAAGAACTGCCGCGGGGCATCGTCGGGATAGAGATTTCCTGGAAGCTCGAGCCGAAACACAATCAGCGAATCAGGATTGACGCCGACGTCGATGCCAAGCAGCTTACCGAAACTTCGCAGCATGACTCCGGCGCCCGCCAACAGAACGACAGCCAGCGCAACCTGAGCGACAAGCATCACGCGCCGCGCGGTGTACTTTCGATGTCGGGCAATCGCAAAACCCTCGTTCGGCTGAAGCCTGGAAACGTGAAGCGCGGGTAGTGTTCCGAAACAGAACCCCGCTACGATCGACAACCCCAAATTGAACAGAAGAAACAGCGGACGTTGAAGGCTGATGGCGTCGAAGTTCAATCCGCGTATAAACGTGGATGCTCCGCCTGTTAACAAGCCCGCCGGTTCCAGCATCGGCAGCAATCTAAGGATCAGCGCGGCGACCACTAATGCCGCCACTCCGCCAATTGTGGCGAGCAATAGACTTTCGGTCATGAACTGGCGGACCAGCGTCCAGCGTCCCGCGCCAATGGCCAGGCGAGTCGATATCTCCGTGTGCCGCGCAAGATGGCGGCTTAGCAATAAACTCGAAAGGTTCAGACAAGTAATCAGCAGCACAAATCCGACCGCGGCGAATAACACGGTCAAGGCTCTGCGAACGTTCGGATCGATTTTGGCTTCGAGCAATGGAATGGCGCGTCCACTAAAAGTGCGCTGCCTGGTTGGATCGCTCGGCTGAAGTTCTTCAAATCGGGTTACGGCTTGCTTCAAGTCTTCATCGGCGCGGTTCACGGCGACTCCGGGCTTCAGACGCGCTACGGCGCGGAACCAATGCGAAAAGCGTCGAGTTAGTCTGGCTGGAATATTGGTGACCGCGGGTGCCATCGAAATCGGAACCCATAGTTCAGCGGATGCCGTTTCACCTTTAAAGAATTGCGGTGCGACGCCGACAATCGTGAACGGAATGCGATTGATACGGATCGTCTTTCCGACCACGCCTGAATCTGCAGCAAACTTTTTGCGCCAGAGGTTGTCCGAAATCACGACGATTGCCGGAGAGTTCGGCGTCGTGTCTTCATTGGCCAGAAAGGTGCGCCCGATGGCAGCGGGAACATCGAGCAAAGTGAAATAGCTTGTGCTGACATACTCGCCACGCACCCGTTCCGGTTCGCCGGCATCGGTAAGGCTGAATTCGGCAGGTGCGAATCCTGCTATCGATTCGAACGCGGTCGTCAGTGACCGTGCATCCTGAAATTTCGGATACGACCACGGCATTCCGTTGACGGTTCCATTCGGCGCCGTGTTCGTCGGTTCCAGAACGACAAGACGGTCCGCTTCGCTGTATGCGACGGGAGCAAGGACGGTTGTGTAAAGCAAGCTGAAGATCGCAGTCGTTGCGCCGATGCCTAATGCCAGCGTCAGTACGGAAACAGCCGTGAGTGTCGCGTTTTTTCGCAACATCCGGATGGCGTAATGCAAGTTGCGCGCGCTTTCTTCGAACAACCGCAGACCGCGTTTGTCGCGGCACTCTTCCTTCAACAGGCCTATGTTGCCGATGGCTCTCAAGGCGGCGGATCGCGCGTCCTCGGGGTCCATCCCGGCGTTTATGTATTCCTGAATTTGCGCGTCGAGATGAAATTGCATCTCGCGATCGAGTTCGTCTTCTACTTTTGCTTGCCGCAACAATGAGCGAAAACGCAGTCGCAATTTGTCGAATCGCCGCATTGCTCACTCCTTACGTCTCGCTGACGACGAGGTTGATGGCGCCGGAGAGCCGATCCCAATTCTCGAGTTCCTTTTTGAGTTGCTTGCGGCCCGCCGCGGTCAGCTTGTAGAACTTCGCGGTCCGCCCTGTTTCGGTCGGTTTCCATTCCGCAGTAATCCAGCCTTGTTGTTCCAGACGGTGAAGCGCCGGGTACAACGAGCCCTGCTGGACCTGAAGCACGTCGCGCGATGTTTGCTGGATTCGCTTGGCGATGGACCAGCCGTGCTTCGGTTCTGCCGAAATCGTTTTGAGTATTAGAAGGTCGAGTGTCCCCTGAACCAGATCGCTTGGTTTTCCCATATCTACATACCGTGATTATCTACAATATCGAAGAATTGTAGATAGTCAAGGTATAAGAGACCGATCTGACCAATTCCTAATTCTTAATCCGCTAATTCTTATCCGAGGGGAACGCCGGCATAAAGCCGGCGGCTACGGACCCGCGTTCCTCTCGGATAAGAATTAGCGGATTAAGAATTAGGAATTGGTCAGATCCGATTCACTTTGAGCCGCGGCGGGTCAAGGGAGGAACCGTCTTAGGCGCGACGTGACCGTGACCGGCGGCTTCAGCGTAGTGCTCGAAGGCGTAAGCCATGCCGACGAGTTTGGCGTCATCCCAAGCGCGTCCAAGCAACTGAATGTTGATGGGCTGATGATGATCGTCGAAGCCAACTGGGAAAACGATGGTCGGAACACCATTGGCGGCGCTCGGTGTGTCGCGACGGCCGAAGCTTGGACGGCCGCCGCCGCCGTCGTTGATACTGACTTCGCTTAGAAGTCCTGGGTAGACGATGGCGTCCACGCCCTGACGATCCGCACCTGCAGCGTCCATCCACGTTTTCAAGATGTTCTGTCGCGATATGCGATAGTCGCGTTTGGCCTGAATTTCCGCGGCGGTCATTCGTGGCGCAGGAGCGGCAGAACAGCTGGCGGCATCCGCCCGCACATATGCCAATTTCTTCTGCGAGCAGTTCACGTCGACTGCGGTTTTTATTTTAAAGCCTTGAGCGGCAAGCTCAGGATGGCGGTCGATGTACTGCATCCATCCCTCGGACCGCTGATCTCCCGGCGCATCCGGCGTCTGCGGCGGCGTATCCGTTCCACCGGCGGTGACTCCCATTTCAACGATAGTGGCGCCGGCATCCGCAAAATATTTCAACGCAGCCTTCTGCGCAGCCAGTGACCCCGTGGTTCCGAACGGATCGACCCAGGTCGAGGGGATGAATCCAATCCGCTTACTCTTGAGCGCATTGAGATCCAGCACCGATCTCCAATCCTTCGGTATTCGGGAACTGGCGGGGGCTGTCGCCGGATCGTCAGGATCGGTTCCGGCGACGATGTTCAGCATGTCGGCAAGGTCGGAAACCGAACGTGTCATGGCACCGCCGAAATCCGTCAGCCAGACGAGCGGCATCACTCCGGTGCCGCTTTGCAGACCGTCGGTGCCGCGCAATGTCACAAGGCTCGCGAGACTTGCCGGAGCGTAGAGCGAATCGCCGGTTTGCGACCCTAGAGCGGCCGCGGCCATGCTGGCGGCGACGGCGCTCGCCGAGCCCCCGCTCGAAGCGAGCGCGGATCGGGATGGACTGAAGACGTTCCAAACCTGGCCCCAGGCATCATTGGAGTAGTAACCGCTCGTCGCATATTCCTCGAGGGCCGCTTTGCCGATAATCACCGCTCCGGCCTCGCGCAGCTTTGCGACCTGGAATGCATCACGTGCCGGGCGGAAACCTTCGAACGTCAGACTTCCATTGGTGGTCGGCATGTCAAATGTGTCGAACAGGTTCTTGATCGCAATTGGTATACCGAGCAGCGGACCTTTCTTCCCTGACTTGCGTGCAGCATCCGCAGCCTTTGCCTGCTTGATGGCGTCGGTCGCGACAATCTCGTACGCGTGAAATCCAAGCTGGCCTTTGTCGTAGTACTCGATGCGGTCCAGATACGCCTGCGTGATCTCTTCTGAAGTTGTCGCGCCGGACTCCATGTCCGCGCGGAGCTGGCCGATCGTTTTCTCCACGACGTCGTACTTTGAACTGGTCACTGCAGGCTTTACCTTGGGCGCAGGCGCCTGACGAACGATCGCAGTTTTCTTGTCCGCGCACGACTGATAGCTGAAGCCTTTGATTGATCCCGTCGCTGCAATTGCCGAAATGTTGAAGTTTGCGATCGAGCAGATTTCCGCGGCGGTCAGATCACTGATTTCCGGAGACGTGGCAAGCCGGGTTGCGGTGCCTTCAACGGCTGTGCGAACCTCGGCCGAGGTTGCGGCGGTTACGCGCGCTCCCAGCACCACGAAATGCAGCAGCGACCGGCTCCGGCCAGGCGGCAACGTCAGAGTGTTCACATAAGCTTGAAAATTTCTCTCGTGACCGGAGTACGAAAGCGGATTGTTGAAGGTGTCATGAAGCCAATTACCGGTGAATGTCATCGCCCCTTCGAACGCGGCTGCGCTTGTTGATGCGGTCCCCACGACCGTAATCTGAGGACCACCCACCATGTTGGTGCCGTCGGCGGGCGTCGCCACTTCGACCCATGAATCGCCTGCCGTGACGTTCGTATCACCACTCGACGTGTTCACTATCGCGCTCGAGTTGGCGCCCGCGCTTCCCATCCCGGATTGACCGCCGAACGCAACTTTTACTGTTATCGGGCTCTTTGTGGTGTTGGTGAACGTGTCGAGCCACCGGCCCCAATTCGCACCGCGATTGATGTATATCGAGCGGGAGATCGTGACACCTGCCATATCGAGGGATTGAGTTGTAACGAAACGATCCACGCC